>OGLG01001106.1_pt1 | contig 16836 bp, 13 predicted proteins | sample 1572621 | NCBI WGS metagenome assembly OGLG01 (sample SAMEA2581912, study PRJEB24529) | metagenome | biome: Human gut stool | place: China | collected 2011 | reverse complement strand
TATATCATATCGAAACTAAATATTTCTTTTATATTCAAAGGTGCAAGCTGATATAAGTAATCATATAGCACAAGGAAACAAAAAACGGACAGATGTATTTCATCCGTAGATCTGCTGTTTTAAAATCCTGCCGATTTTTGTCATTCTCCCAAGCAGGTTCTGCATATTTTGAATTATACCATAACTAAATATGCTTTTCTTCAGATTTGATCTTTTTCTACTATCACGCCCCAAAAGTAATCATTCATTATGATTGGTGGTGAGAAATATTCGGGAAATATAAAAATAGTATCCAATAATAATACCTCATATAAATAAAATAAAGACATAACTTTCTTATAATGAATGAACTAAATGATTGAAATGGATAGAAACAGGGTATCATTCGTTAAAGAAAAGGGTAGTTATAATGCTGATAAATAATTGATTATCACGTTTATATATGGATACAATAACATATATGACGATTAGGTTTATATTTCTCATTATTATAATAATCAACACTTTATATAAAGAATTAGTTCTGCAAAGACTTTGCAGATTTCGTATATTGGTATGCAAACACAAGAAGTCGTAATCAAACCTACTTTGAAAGTTTTGTTAAAGTCTGATTCTCAGAATCTTGAAGAGGTAGTGGTAACAGCTATGGGTATTAAGCGATCTGAAAAATCTTTAGGTTATGCAGTATCCAGTGTAAAAGGAGATGAGATAACTAAAGCGCGTGAAAGTAATGTGCTTAATTCATTGTCCGGTAAGATTGCAGGTTTGCAAATTGCACAGTCGTCTGGAACGGTAGGTGGTAGTTCAAGTATACAGATTCGTGGTGCTTCCTCTATTGGCACAGTTTCTTCCCCTTTATTTATTATTGACGGACTTCCTATCGACAATGGTTCTTACAATCCTGACAGAACCAATGGTATAGTCGATGTAGGTAACCGTGCAGGAGATATCAACTCTGACGATATTGAATCTATTAACGTATTGAAGGGTGCAGCTGCAACTGCATTGTATGGAGCACGTGCAAAAGACGGTGCAATTGTTATTACTACTAAGAAAGGGAAGAAGAATTCACCGGTATTTGTTACGGTAAACTCTTCAACACGATTTGAGAATGTACTTAAATTGCCTGATTTCCAGAATGAGTATGCACAAGGTAGCTACGGAGTATATAATGTAAAAATGCTGAATGGATGGGGACCGAAGATTTCATCGGTACAAGATCAGCAATTTACAGATTATAAAGGAGATAAAGTGACCTTGAAAGCAAATCCTGATAATGTGAAGGATTTCTATGAAACCGGAATGAGCTATATTAATAATGTGTCAGTAGCCGGAGGTGGTGAAAAGGCTGATTTCCGTTTGAGCTTTACTTCTACTAATCAGACCGGTGTTGTGCCAGGTTCTGACTATAACAAATATGCATTCTCTGTGAATGCAGGTATGAACTTTACTAGCAACTTCACAGGACGCATCTCTGCCCAATATATACGTTCAGATTCTGAAGGTCGTCCGGCACAGGGGGCAAATGATAGCAACTTGCTGATTCCTTTAATCAATGGATTGCCAAGAACGATTGATATTCATGATATTAAGCAGAACTGGATTGATGAAAATGGCAAACAGGTTACGTTGGATCCGGAAGGCAAAAGTAATAATCCGTACTGGATTATTAATAAGAATAAATTTACCAATAATCTGGATCGTATGATCGGTAATATCACATTGACTTATAAGCCGATTGAAGGATTGACTATCACTAACAATGCCGGAACTGACTTCTATACAGAAGGAAGACGTAAACTTTACGCAAAGGGTACTGTAGGAGCCTTAAATGGTAAGTTTCAGACTTGGAATTTGTATAAAAGAATTATAAATAATGACTTAATGGTTTCCTATGAGAAGACTTTTGCCAATGATTATCATTTTAAGGCGATGGTAGGTCATAATCTCTATCAGGAAGAATGGAAGAATGAAAATGTACAAGCTCAGAACCTGGTAGTTGACGGATTGTATACATATACTAATGCGAAATCTACTACTCCGGTGAATTATTATGAAAAGAAACGTCTTGTCGGTTTATACGGAGATATTAGCTTGGGATACAAAGATATGCTTTTTATTAATGTAACAGGACGTAATGACTGGTCGTCTACTCTGCCTATTAATAACCGTTCTTATTTCTATCCATCTATCAGCGGTAGCTTTATTTTCACAGAATTGATGGAGAATAAAGACATCCTGAATTACGGTAAGATTCGTTTAAGTTATGCGAATGTGGGTAGTGACGAAGATCCGTACAATTTGGCATTTAAATATACTCCAGCTAGTACTTACTTTTTGCAATATCTGGGTAATGTCAATACTTTCCCACACATGGGACTGGTTGGTTTTACCGGGCCTCGTGTTCTGCCGAATGAAAACTTGAAACCTCAGAACCAAAGTTCATTCGAAGTCGGAGCTGATTTACGTTTTTTTGGTGGAAAGATTCGTTTGGATATGACTTATTATAGCAATATCACAAAGAATCAGATTGTAAGTATTGATGTCCCGTTATCAACAGGTTACTTTGCTAATAATATCAATGCCGGAAAGATTGCCAATAAGGGTGTCGAAGTAACTTTGGGCTTGACTCCTGTAGAAACACGTAACTTTAAATGGGACTTGGATGCAACGTTTGCTTCTAATAAGCAGACTGTAGAAGAGTTGGCTGAAGGACTTGATGAATATACATTGACTAGCGGATTGAGTGGTTTGCAGATTAAGGCTGCCAAAGGTGATTCGTTCGGTTTGTACGGTACTGCCTGGAAGCGTGATGATCAAGGTAATTATGTAATCAACTCTAAGACAGGTTTGAGAGAAACAGTCAATAACGTACGTTTGGGAGACGTTTATCCTGACTTTACAATGGGTATCAACAATACACTTACTTATAAAGGGCTGACTTTTAGTTTCTTGATTGATATCCGTCATGGAGGTTCCTTATATTCGGAAACAGTAGCTAATTTGAGAAGCAGTGGTTTGGCTGCAGAAACAGTGGCTCACCGTGAAGATGCCTCTTTTATTGAACCGGGTGTTATTCTTCAGGATGACGGAACTTACAGACCTAATGATGTTCCGGTGAAGAGTATGCAGGACTACTGGCAGCATGTGGCGAACTCCAGTAATAATGAAGGAAATATCTATAATGCATCATTTGTGAAACTTAGAGAAGTGCAATTGTCCTATAGTTTTCCGCGTAAATGGTTTAAGAGTTTCTTTGTTAAATCATTGGATTTAGGCTTCGAGGCACGTAACTTATGGATCATCAAAGATCATGTGCCGCATATTGATCCGGAAGCTAACTTCTTCGGTCCTTCTCAGATCGGAGGCGGTGTAGAGTTTAACAGTATCCCTTCTACCAGAAGTTTCGGATTTAATCTCAGACTAACATTGTAAGAATTAAACGAACATGATTATGAAAAAGAAAATATTAGCATATGCATTGAGCGCTTTGACATGTGGGTTATTTACTTCATGCAGCGACTGGCTTGATATCAACCATGACCCCAATACTGCCGAGAAAGTTGATCCCGGATATTTGTTTAACTATGTAGCCGTAAACTGGGCCGGAACACGTACCGGTGGTGACTTCTATATTCCGTTATCAATGAGTTCACAGTGTCAGGTTGATGGTGGACTTGATTATGGTGGCTGGGATGAATCGGTATATACCATTTCCCCTTATAGTACAGGAAATACGTGGAAACATTACTACTCTGTCGGTGGTAATAACTTGATGCTGGCTATTAAAAATGCGGAAGAAGCAGATCCGGTGAATCACAATGCTATTGCACAGTGTAAGATTCTGTTGGCTGAACATATGTATGAAGCGACGATGCTATGGGGGGATATCCCTTTCACTGAATCTTGGAACGGAACAATTAAGTATCCGAAATTTGATTCTCAGGAAAGTGTATTGAATGGGGTGTTGTCATTGCTTGATGAAGCACTGCAGATCATGGATTTGAATGATGCCAATGCGATTGATGAATACGATATCTATTATAAAGGTGATATGAATAAATGGATGACTTTGGCCAAATCTTTAAAGTTCAGAACACTGATGGTTATGGTGGACAAAGATCCTTCTAAAGCTACTGCCATTGGTACGTTGTTACAGGCTGGAGGCATGGTATCATCAGCATCAGATAATTTGGTGTTCCCTTATTCTGCAGAACCGGGTAACCAGAATCCTAAGTATGAACTTATAGAATTGGTTGGCGGTACACAGATATTGTTTTTTGCCAGCAACTATATGCTGAAGCCGATGCAGGAACGTAATGACCCCCGTATTCCTTGTTATTTTGAACCGGGTGCCGACGGTGTATATAGAGGCTTAGGTAACCGTGAACCTGCTGTTACTGATGACAAAGATAATATGTTATCATCTGTTGTGAGCAGTTATCTTTTCAGAAAAGATGCACCGGAGTTAATATACTCTTGCCAGGAGCAGTTGCTTCTGGAAGCGGAAGCTTATGCGCGCGGTTTGGGAGTTGCTCAGAATTTGTCGAAGGCTAATGAATTGTATAAGAAAGGCATTCGGGAAGCATGTGCATTTTATGGAGTAGCGGAAGCGGATATTGATACATATGTTACAGGTTTGCCGGAATTGACAGCGCTGACTCAGGAGAAAGCACTGTATGAGATTCATATGCAGCAGTGGATTGATTTAATGGATCGTCCGTTTGAGGAGTTTGTACAGTGGAGACGTTCTGGTACTGCTGGAAATGAAGTCCCAACCTTACAAGTGCCCATGGGAGAAACGTAAAATTGACTGATCAGAAGATGGGAGTATAGCCCGGAAGAGATGACTGCTAATATCAATGCACCGAAAGAATCTCCGAAAATTTGGGAAAAGTTATGGTTTGATTTATAATTGAATTACCATAAATGATACGAAAAAGAGGACAATAAAACATTGTCCTCTTTTTTTTTTGTTATATTTGCGACCATATTTAGATTTATATAGTAGAAGTTAAAGAATGAAAGAATTTATAATATCCGAAGCCAAAGTAGAAACCGCAGTACTTGTCGGACTCATTACCCAGATGCAGGATGAGCGGAAAACGAACGAGTATCTGGATGAATTGGCTTTCCTTGCTGAGACGGCTGGGGCGGAGGTAGTGAAACGATTTACACAGAAATTGCCGACAGCCAATTCGGTTACTTATGTCGGAAAAGGAAAACTGGAAGAGATCAGACAATATATACGGACAGAAGAGGAAGAAGAACGTGAAGTGGGAATGGTTATCTTTGATGATGAACTTTCCGCGAAACAAATACGTAACATTGAAGCCGAACTGAAAGTAAAGATACTAGACCGTACTTCATTGATCCTCGATATATTTGCGATGCGTGCACAGACTGCCAATGCGAAAACGCAGGTAGAACTGGCTCAGTACAAATACATGTTACCACGTTTGCAACGACTCTGGACTCACTTGGAACGTCAGGGTGGTGGCTCCGGTAGCGGAAGCGGTAAAGGAGGTTCTGTGGGACTTCGCGGACCGGGTGAAACGCAGCTCGAAATGGACCGCCGTATTATCCTCAACCGTATGTCACTGTTGAAAGAACGTCTGGCGGAAATAGACAAACAGAAAGCCACACAGCGCAAGAACCGCGGACGTATGATCCGTGTCGCATTGGTCGGCTATACAAATGTTGGAAAATCGACCATCATGAACTTGCTGTCAAAGAGCGAAGTGTTTGCCGAAAACAAGCTGTTCGCTACGCTTGATACAACGGTACGCAAAGTGATCATCGATAACCTGCCATTTCTTCTGTCGGACACAGTCGGATTTATCCGTAAGTTGCCCACTGACCTGGTAGACTCATTCAAATCGACTTTGGATGAGGTGCGTGAAGCCGATTTACTGGTGCATGTAGTAGATATTTCTCACCCCGGATTTGAAGAACAGATCGAAGTGGTGAACAAGACACTTGCCGACATTGGCGGCGGTGGCAAACCCATGATACTTATATTCAATAAAATAGACGCCTACACCTACGTGGAGAAGGCGCCGGAGAGGACGAAGACCATCCGGGATGTCCCGGTGGAGTTCTCCGGCGAGAACACCACGTTGGCAGACAAAAATCTGATGCTGCTGTCCGGATATGACACCACCATTGATTTGACGATACGCGGTCCCAAGCGGGAGCTGGTGAAGATGAGCCGGGATAATGTGCGGGTCATTGCCAGTACATCCAGCATCGATTCCGTGGGCGTACACCAGTTGGATTGGACCGTCAGCTTCCCTGATGGAGTGGTACGCACGAATGTCAGCGTGGAGAAGGCCAGCCTGAGCCAGATCACGGTGACGGTGGGCGAGTTGTATACGAAGGAAGTGCCGGTGGAGTGTCAGGTCATCGGCGAGGTGGCTGAGGGATATTTTACCGGCGATGTAGTGCTGGATCCCGAGGTGCTGACGCTGCGCGCCCAACGGGACGATCTGCTGAATGTCAGCTGCGCCAAGCTGACGGTGGATATCAGCGGCGCGACCCGATCGGTGGTGCAGACGGTGGACGTACAGCTGTACGACTACGACGGCAATCTGGTGGAGAACAGCAACATACGCACCAGTGCCAGCCTGATACAGGCCAAGGTGCCGGTGCTGACCACCAAGGAGGTGGCCCTGGCCATAGAGTTCGAGGGTGTGCCCGGTGCGGCGGCAGACAGCATCGTCTGCGACATCGCGCCCAAGACGGTGCGGCTGAACGGAGAGGCCGACGTGCTGGCGTCTATTGACAAGCTCGTGCTTGCCACGCTGCATGTGGACGATCTGGGGCTGCACCAGCAGAATAGCTATGTGGTCACGCCGCCGGACGGCACCTGGCTGGTCAACGGCAACGAGGTGGCCACGGCGGACATCACCCTGGACGGTATCAGCGAGACGACGCTGACGGTGACGGATCTGTCCTTCACCGATCTGCCGGCGGGGCTGTATGCCGTCGTGCCGGAGGGCGGATTGACGGTGCGGCTGTGGGGGCTTAGCGAGGAGATCGAGGCCATTACCGCCGAGAACCTGCGGGCCACGGCGGACATGAGCACCGTGACCGGACAGGGGAGCTTCACCGTGCCGGTGACCGTGACGGTCAGCGGGTTCAGCGATGTGACGGTGCGCGGTACCTATGAGCTGACGCTGACCATTACCGACACGCCGCCGCAGACGGAGCCGGCGGTACCCGCCGGCGGAGAGGACCAGACGGTCCCCGAGGTGCCGGAGACATGAGTATTCCCGAGAGGTGAGATAATGACACAGATCGCAACGGTTGAAAAGATATTGCCCGGCGGCTTCGTGGAGATATCCGTACCGCGGAAAACCGCCTGCGGCCACGACTGCGAGGAATGTGCCGGCTGCGGCATGACCGGCGCGGCTATCAAGGCCCGTGCCAAGAACGATCCCAACGCGCAGCCGGGAGAAAAGGTCGTGGTGGAAAGCAGCACGAAAAAGCTGCTGGGCGTGGTGGCGCTGGTGTATGTGCTGCCGGTGGTGTGCTTCCTGCTGGGGTACTTCCTGTCGGAGGGACTGGCAGAGGGCTGGCGCTACGGTATCGCCATCGCCGCCGGAAAGCTGTGCCAGCATCTTGACCCGGATTAAAATTCGGTAGAGGGCATCACTTGCTGCACCGCGCTGTACACCAAAGTTGGCTCCATAGCGGTCAAGTACTGCGCCCTCAGCATTTTCAAGGTCATCCCACAGCCGAACCAGTTCGGCATTTTTATGGATGACCTCAAAGCCATCTGCCAGCAGGGAAAACAGTTTTCCGATGTTCGTTTCCAGCTTACGGTTTTTTCGGACATTCTGTAGATCCCGGTGGGTATAGGGGTCTGTCAGCATGTCCAGCATCTTTTCAAGATAGCCGTATTCACGCATCGATGGTCACCATCCCATCATCCGTGACAACCTTGGAGCGGCTATCCACCGGGATGTTATCCGCCTGAAGATTTTCCGCATCCGTACCGATCAGCACATCGAAATCCAAAACACCGGGAACCTTGTACAGCACCGCCGGAAGCCGCTGGTGATACAAGGTTTCGCCGATGCTCACCCCGCCGCTTTCGTTGTCGCCGATGTATGCGACAATAGCCGCTCTGAGCCGGTCTACTCCATCATGGGGGAAGTCCCCGCTGGTAGACAGCCCGACCACTTTCACATAGACAGGTACCGGGTGCGGCCGGTTGAAGTGAATTGCCTTTGTTGCTCCAGAAGCGGTGATGACCTCAACCACTTTCTGGCCGGTCGTCTGTATGCCGGCACCCAGTTCTTTGTAAATGATCTGCGCAATGTCGCTGTCCAGACCGCCGTAAACAACAGCTTCAATGCTGTGCGGCGGCAGGCCGTAGTCATCCACATCATCAGTATCATTTTCAAACACCTTTGCTTCCATGATGCCATCAACATTCTGGAGCAGGGCGGCACGGATGCTGTCCGCATTCACGCCGCCGGCATAGTCCACGCTGGCATAGTAGCGGTCGCGGAATTCTTCATCCGTTTCCCGTTCTCTTCCGCCAGTAAACGCCGCCGGGTTTGTTACAGCCGTAATACCGGCTACCGAGCCGGGGTTTGTGATGGTGGTGATCGTATCCGCCGCCACATTACCATCCGGGCCAGTGCTTGTGCAGCGGAACGGCACCATGACCGTACCCTCTGCACCAATTTCAGTATCCGAAACAGCAAAGAACTGGATGCCGGCCGCAGTTTCAACCAGCCATCCCGCCGGTACTATGACCCCCGGCGGGCCAGTCACCATGATATAGCCGCTGGCTTTCTGGGCAGACAGCACACGTAGGCCGATGGCTCTACCGAGGTTCAGCAGCGAGGTGCCAACCGCTGTGTCCACAAAGCGGCTGTTGTAGACATCTTCCAGCACAGAGAACAGGATATTGAGTATCCATGCAAAAATGCGCAGGAACAGGCCGAGAGGGCTTCTGACGGTCAGGTTCGCCGTTGCCCCAAACAATTCCCTCGCTTTATGCTCCAGAGCATCCAGCAGTTCATTGTATGTCGGGCGGCGGAAACCAGCTGAGGTCAGGCCCCATCCGTATTCATCCACCAGTATTCACCTCCACTCTGATTGTTTCGCCATTGTACAGGACACCCGAAAATTCCACACCGAGCGCCCGGCCATCGGCCGTCATGGAAAGAGAACTGATTTCCTGCACATACGGTTCCTGAAAAATGCTCGACCGCACAACGCTGTCCGCTTCATCCACCGCTTCACTGCGGGGCTGCTGCACAACACGTTCCCAGTCGGTTCCATGATCGGTATTGAGTGGAAATTCGCCTTTCCATGTCAGAAGATTGTTTCTGACGTTTTGCGCGATCGCTTCTGCATCCTCACGGAGCATCAGCATCCCATTGGCATCAAAGCACAAATCTCCTGTTTGAGGATCCAATGCCAGAACAGTAATGTTTGCCATTCTTCCCCTCCTCAGGGCAGCGGGGCCGACGTGTTGCCGTTCCTGCTGTCCGTGTGTTTGTGGTTGACAAGGCTTATCGTTTTGGCGATCACGTCATCCCGGACTTTAACTTTGCCCTGAACTTCCACATCGCCCTTGATTTCCACCTTGTCCTGTTTCACTGCCACATAGATCCCGCCGCCCTCGGTCGCCATCACAAGGCAGTTGTCCGGCAGTCCCGACAGCGGATTAGATGCCGGAACAAACGCCCCGATGAAAACGGCGTCTTCATCAGAGTGGTTGCGCTCCGTGTTCGGCTCGCTCTCTTCTCCAGATGCCGCAATGCGGTCAATATCGTGGTCGATGTAGAGCAGCACCCCAACATCCCCCGCTTTGTAGCAGGGGCGCAGGACAAAGCCGCCGCCCCGAACCAGCGCGACTGGGACCGATAAAATCTGCGGCTGGGTACGATACACACCGGCATCCAGTGCTTTGGAAAGCGGTTGCACATCAACCCGCATGGACGCAGGGTCAAATTTTTCCACCCGGCACAAGGCTCCAACGCGGACATTGGCCGCCTGCTCACGGCGTTCCTGATCTCTCAGGTCATATTCTCTTTTTCCGTTCATACAGGCTTCACCTCAATCGTTGTTTTCCAGTCACCGTCCGGGCACCCTGTATGCTGACCGCCTTTGATAAGGTGGTTTCCGTTCAGGGTATCCGACTTTATTTTCACCACATACGCCGCGGCAAGATGGTAGTTGAGCAGGCATTCCCGCTTATAGGTGACCTCCTGCTTTTCTTTCCCATCCTTGACGGTCGTTTGGCGGGTCGTTGTTTCGGTGCGGTCTGTGTCTTCCGCTGCCTGCAACAGCCCCGACTCAGCACTGAGGACATACCCTGTTTTTGTGCCTGTCTTGGGGTCATTGATGGTGACAATGCCGTTTCTTATGAGGAAGCGGCTCTTGCAGTCAGAGGTGACGATCTCTGTCAGGACATTTTTCACCTTACCCTTGCAGACCTTGCCGCGAGGGTATTCTTTATCCACCGCCAGCTCCATCGTTCCAATCTCAAGCCCAAAAATGTTGAGCAGGTCTTTTACAATGGCACTGGCCTTGCTCCCGGCGGTGTAGGTCTTGTTGACCTCTTTCGAGAGCCATTCTTCCAGAGCTTCAGCGGCCGCAATGGTGGTAATGACCTCCGTGCCGCTATGCTTGTCCGAAACCTGTGAAACTTTCCCGGTGAAAATAGCACCTATGTCCCCCTCATATCCTGCATTGAGGATAATCGGCATTCCTTTTTTGATGCTGTTGCGAGTGGCCGGAGATAGGTTGTAGGCTTCGATGGTCGCTGTTCCCAGTTTTTCGCTGTCCTCAAATGGCACCGTAAACTTGAAATAGAGATCATCCATGCCAAACCGCTTCGACCCTATTTGCAAGGTCGCTTGACGCTTCCAAAACTTCACGCTGCATTCCTTTCCCAGAGGTACAGCCGAACTTCTTTGCCGAAATTTTCAAATGTGACCTCCGAAATATCGTCGCCGGTCAGGCACAGCGGCATAATGACCGGCACCGGGAAGCGCTCATCCTCCACGCTGTTGAACAGCGGTCGGCCATATCTCACAATATCACCGTACACCAGCACTTCACCTGTGCTGGCAATCGACAGATCTACCGTAAAGAAACCGCCTACCTCATTGTAGCGGATGCTGAATGCAAACGTCCTGTCGCCCAGCTTGACGGAGAACGTATAAGGCACCTTTGACGTGTCAACATCAATATAGCTGACCTCATTTCCGAGGTCGATGAGTTTCAACCCCTCCATAGCTTCACTCCTTTACGCGGCGCTGTAGGCCCTTGTCGTGCGGCCAGACGGCCCGCTGCTGCTTGCCGCCTTGTTCGCATAGCTGTTGACATAAGAGGAATACGCGCTGGAGGAAATAGTCTGGGACACCGTTGTATGCAGACCATCGGCCGTAGTCGATTTTGTCTGCGACTTGCTGACCTTTTTTGAAGCGTTGGCATCCTGTGCGGACATCATCTGCTCACCGCTTGCCACATACTCTGCGGATACCCGGTTGATGACCTTGAGGCTTACGGTGAACTTTGAGCCGTTTTTATTGTCAGCGCTTATGTCGGATTTGAACGAGGTTATAACGCAGTCAGAGATCCGGGTGCGCCCGGTATACTCAACCACATCTTTTTCTTTCCACATTCTTTCCAGAATATCGGACTGATCTTCGTCAAGAAAAACACCCGTAATGGAAAAGACCACCGGATCATTGATAACATGGTCGTTGATGTCGGAACCCTTTTCCACCGGGTTTGACGTAACCTTGCTGCTGCGCTGGACGCTTTCCGTTACGACTACGCCGGTCTTTTCAGCGTCAAGGCGGACCGTCCCGCACTTTTCGCCTGTAATGGTGTATGCCACAAAATCACCCCCTACTGTGCATACGCTCCCTGCAGGGTGCGCTCGTGATATTCTTCCTCTTTCTTCTCCTGCCAGAAATCTTCCATCGCCTGTTTTACCCGGCGGACGATTTCTTCAGCATCGGCTTTTGTGGTTTCCCCGCCCAGCGTGATGCTGATGGTCGGAGAGAAAGTAGAATGATCCTCATAGGTTACGCTGGAACTGCTGGTAGAGTTGTTGATAATTTCATCTGTCTTGTCGGCCGGGATAATTGCGGTGCCGGACGGCAGATATGCCATTTCGCCGCCGCGCTCATTGATGTGTGTCCAGCCGCCCTCAAAATCATCTGTGCCATCAGCATTGTGCGGAATGTTCGCACTGCTGCTCAGATTGATATTGATGCCGCTGACAGCATCAGCCGCAGACAAAATTTTCTGGATAGACCCGATGATGTTTTCTGCGCCCTCGGATGCCGCCTTTTCCATGCGGTCCCAAGCATTTTCCGCATCAAGGGTCATGCTCGCATAGGCAGTCTCTGCATCCTCTGCCATCTGCCCGTAATTCTCGTTGGAGATTTCGCGGGCAGCGGTTGCTGCCTCAGAAACAGCTTCCTGCGCTTGCTGGGAAGCCTGTGAAACGCTGGAGGAATACTCCGACGTGTCAACCGCCAGCGAGGTTTCCGTGCCAGCAGCACCGTCCAAATCGCTGACAGCGCCGGTTAGTTCCTGCACGGCATCGGTGCTGTCCTTTGCCCCGCCGAACAGCCCGCTGAACCAATCGACCACTGCACTCACGCCGCTGGTGAAAAATCCGAGCAAATCACTTACCCAGCCCACCACAACGCCGAGTGCATCGGCGATTACCCCCAGCACCGGCGAAATGTAGTCCAGCACCGGCACGACCACGCCGGACAGCACAGAACCCGCCGCTTCGATGAGCGGGGTCACCACCGGCAGGATATTTTCTACGATTTGCAGGCCGAGCCGAATTATCGGCTGTAGTGCCTGAATCACAACTTGCAAAATATCGGTCAGCGGCGGGATGATCGACCCGGCCAGCGTTGATACCAACGAGCCGAACACAGGGAGAATGTTCGTCAGGAGCGGCATAAACGCATCTGCGAGAGGGCCAACCATATCCGCCGCCGACCCAAGAGCAATACCGAGGACAGGGAGTAGATCCTCGGCCAGTTCTTGCAGCACAGGCATCAGGGGCTGAACCACACGATAGTTCAGCTCATCGAAAATATCTCTCAAAGGAGGAAGCGCATTCGCCGCCAGCTCGCTGATAATTCCGGCCAGCGGCGGCAAAATTTCCTGCGCCAGATCTCCGATGACGCTCAGGACAGGCCCGGCAGCATCAAACAGAGTTCCCAGCGTGGAAATCAGGGACGGCAGGATACTTTGTGCCAGATTGGAAATAACCGGCACAGCGGCGCTCATCCCATCTGCAAGGATTCCAACGAATTCAAGCAGTGTCGGCTCCAGTTCCGGCCATTCATCCAGAAAAACGCCGACCATATCTTCCAGCGCCGGGGAAAATTTTTCCCCGGCATCAGCCATGAAATCGGCCATTTCGCCTTTCAGCGATTTGATGGAGTTCGTCAAGCCGCCGGTCTGTTCGACCGCGGCTTTCTGAATGTCGCCGCTCTGCTCCAGTATGGCATTGAGCCTGACCTGAGCCATTGCGGCATCATCCAGAGCATCAATATTGGTACCAAGCCCCAGAGCTGCGGCGCTGTTCTTCAAGGCCGTTTTATCGAGGACAATTCCGTACTCATTCAGAGCATCGGTGCTGCCGCCGATCGCGCTCTGGATAAGCGACAGCGCTTCCGAATCGTCCATGCTGAACGCATTACCGAAGTCATACGCCAGCGAGGTCGTCATTTCAGAGAGGTTTTCGGCCGCGGCAGCCGTAATGCCCAACTCATTATACATGGCCTTGTTGGAGACCATGAAACTCTGGACTTCGGCAGTACTCCGATGCACCGCATCAGCGTAGTTATCCGCCCATGCGGCGGCTTCCTCGGAGAAAGATCGTCCAAACTTCTTTGAAGTACTTTCGGCATCAGAGAATGCGCTCACCGCCGCCGCACCAAACTGTTTGAGCAGTTCGATGCCGCGTTTTATGGCTTCAAAACCGACAAAAGCCTTGACCGCCCCGGATATAGCTTCTTTGATTTGGTTGCCGGCATCTTCCCCGGCGGCACCCATTTCCGCAAGATGGTCTCCGGCATCGTCCGCGCCGTCTGCGGTTTCATCCTCAGATTTCTTTGCCCGGCGAAGTGCGGACACCAGCCCACTGCGGATAATTTTAATGGGGTGCTGGAATGCCTTGCTGATGTTTTTCGCATTTCGGACCATGTTGTTGGCGAAAATTTCTGCCCGTTTCTTGGTAAAATCCATCGCCCCGGTCACGCCGCTCCGAAAAGACTTCGCAATGCTCTGTCCGGCATCAAGACCATCGGCCATCGCACCCTTGAATGAGGTGCCCATGTCCTGCGCCGACTCAGACGTTTTTTTGATCTGTGCCCGAAAGCGCCCGGCAGCACCGCCGGAGTCATCCATTTCATCACGGAAACTCTCGGCGGCGGCTTCTGCGGCCTGAGCAGCTTCTTCCACCCACTCAAGCCCCTCTGCGGTCATATTCCAATGACCCGCCGCCTTTTGGGCCGCATTGCCCGCTTCGGATGCACTGGAAGCCATATCATCCAGCCCACCCGAAGCATCACCGACAGCTCCGGTGAAGCGCTCGGCCGCTCCCTGCCCCATCTGGCAGGCAGAAACCGCAGATGCACCCATCTGCTGCGCCCCAACTTCAACCGCCCCAATATTTTCTTCGAGGGTTTCAACCTTTTCACCGAGGTTATCAACAGAGGTTTCAGCATCAGCAGTATCAAAACCGATACCGTATTGCAGGTTACGCGCATCATCCATGTGGTTTCACCTCCCGATGCGCAAAACAAAAAGCCGGCTCTTGAAAAGAGTTCGGCTCTCATTTTGTTTTTGCTTCTTCACGCCACTGTTCTACCCACAGGCGTTTGGCCTGACGGCACTCTTGGTACTCCGCCAGATCCATTTGACGCAGTTCTGTGTAGGTCACGCCATTGCCAGACCACACCATGCACCAAAAGCCCTTGTTGACTTTGGCTTTGTGGGCAGCGTTGGCAATGTCCAGTTCAGCTGCGAAGAAACTGCTCGATGGCGGAGATCAGCTTTTCGGCGGTCTTCAGGTCTTCGTTGTCGTCAAAGAACTCCATGCCCTTTGCCTTGACCTCAGCAGGTGCCACAACGCAGTTCTTAAACATGCCATCCATGTACTTTGCGCTTTTGCGCTTTCCGCTGCCGGTGTTGCCGCACTCATCGTTGAAGTCGTAGTACCACGAGGGCGAAACGCTCTGGAGGGTGAATTTCTGCTCACCAATGGTGATTTCCTTAGTCTTAGCCATATATTTTCGGTAGCCCCTTTCAGATAAACTTTTTGGACGCTCTGGCCAGTTTGTTCCGGCCATAGCTTAACGATAATTCAGAGACGGCACAAAGATACTGACCGATTCAGAACCGATCTCCTTTGCGCGGGTGATGTCAGGCGGTTTGATGACGCGGCAGCGTTCCTCTGCCACATTGACCGATGCCGAATCGTTGGCATCAACGATCATCACAGAGACTTCCTTACGCTTGAGTGCAAGACTGCGGACATACGGCAGGCTGGACGAAGTACCCATCAGCGTAACAGTGATGGTGCCGCTCTCATTCGCATTTTCGTTGTATGCCACATCGCCCTTTACGCCGACCTGCGTAGTAACAGTGTCTTCGTTGCGGGCAATCGTGATCATAGAGTCCGAAGCAAAGCCGGTAATGATCTTGCCGTTCATCACCAAGTTCACCTTTTTCGGGTCATAGGATGCAACTTCGATATTACTTGCCATGACAGCTTCCTCCTTTCTTAGCCATTCAGGGTGACGCGCAGGGTGCCGTTGACCTTGACGCTGTGAACAGCGCCCTCCAGCTGGGCACTCCACTTGATGTCGGGCATCTGGCGGTTGCGGGCCTGCTCATCGGTCGCATCTGCCCGCTTGGGGATCACAACCGTGTACACACCGGTGTCATCCTCCGGGTCAGTTGCGATAATGTGCAGTTCCACAGCCCGGTTGAGTGCCGCGAACACGCCGGCCGCAACCAGTGCGAAACCGTCATCCGTGTAGGCAATCTTCTTGTTGGCAATGAAAATCTCATACAGATTTTCGCGGATCTGATGGGTGATGTAGTCAGCGCCCAACACATTGTCGATGAAATTCCCATCACCGCAGATGCCGTTCTTCATGTACTCGTGCTTATACTCCGCTGTCATAAAATTGACGCGGTTCTCCTCCAGCAGGTCGCGCTCACTGTCGCGGAGGTCCGCAACGCTCACGCCGTCCGGCACTTTCCACTTCCATGTGACGCTCTCCGGCCAGAACGGACCGACACTGCCGACCCATGCTGCATCCGCCCACTCGGCCAGATTATCAGCATAGGTAACAACGCTGCGACCATACTCGTTGACATATTCCTTGTCGTTGGTCTGGCCGAAGTAGAACTTGCGGTGATCTTCCACACCGGCACCCAGCGCTGCTTCCGTGGGTTCCGTGCTTTCCGCCCACTTGCACAGGGCAGTCACGCAGACCGGGTCGGTAACGTCGGTCAGAATGAAATACCAGTCATCGTTGTGGTCGCGCAGGTCTTCGATGGCGGCAATGAGGTTTTCGGCCTTAGTGGTATCCGCCTTACCTACGGAAACCGACACGACAGCGCCGCTCAAGCCCATATCCTCGAAGCAGTCTGCATCCTTGTACAGGCTGATGCTCTCCGCATAGCCAGAAACAGCCGTGCGGGTGGTACTGGTGTAGGTCACGGTATTGTCATCCACCGCAGCGGTGAACTTCACACCATCTTCCTCAAAGGACGTTCCTGCGAACAGCTTTGCCAGCCCGGTGCAGTCCACCG
>OGLG01001094.1_pt1 | contig 16948 bp, 22 predicted proteins | sample 1572621 | NCBI WGS metagenome assembly OGLG01 (sample SAMEA2581912, study PRJEB24529) | metagenome | biome: Human gut stool | place: China | collected 2011 | reverse complement strand
CCGCCATTTTCTATTCTTTCGCAGATTTGCAGATTCTTTGATGAGCATGGCATCCGCTACTTCTTGTTTGCTCCAGCGCTGACGCTGTTTTCCACAAATGCGGGAAAATCAAACTACGTGCCCGTTTCGGCCTCAGTTACGTACGAAAACGGTGCTCGCGTCAATACGTCCTTTGTCACAAATCTGGGGGGGTGGCGTGTGGAGATCTCCGGGGAGTTGTTTTCTTTGATAGATGAAGCTGACAAGCGCAACCGGGGTGAATCCCGGATTGAGCTTCCGGGGTACATTTATCCGCGCAACGTTTTATGCGTTCAGGATTTTGACCTTGCGAAGCATGGCCAGTCATTGTGTTTTTCCGATGAGGATCTTCAATTTACACGAGCTCTGGATGCCCAAAAGGAAAAAGGCAAGGCCATTTTTGGCGGCGGCTTCTTGCTGTCAGAGGCGGCGGCTGCTAAGAAATCCAAAGCAGAAGAAGCTGCGTTGGAAGTCATGAGCGCACGTTTGGCTGCCATTTCTGAATCTCAGCAAAACTCCCGCATGTCAGCGGATGGAAAAATCATTTGGCCATTATCTGACCGCGAAAAGGCGCTTGTAAAAAGCCTTGGGAAGCACGGCGGTGCCGTATGACCGTGCAGGAGGCCGAGCGGATTATGGCCGCGACGGCAAGCCCGTATCTCAAGCAGGACATGGAGCGATATATTCGGCGGCAGCGCAGAAAGGAGCGCGGAGATGGCAGGAGCAAGACAACCAACCGATCTGGTCGTAAGAAACGGGCGCAAGCACCTGACGCGCGCCGAGGAGGACGCGCGGCGCGACCGTGAGGTGGTGGTGCCTGCGCCGCAGCGGGCGAAGCCGCCCAAATGGCTGCCCAAGGAGCTGCATCGCGAGTTTCGCGCGATCGGCAAGCAGCTCATCGACGTGGGGCTCTACACCGACCTCGACGCGGACAACCTCGGGCGCTATCTGGTCGCCCACCACGAGTATATCAGCGCGACGGCGGAGGTGCAGCGGGCCTTGACTCAGGCGCCGGGCCACGCGCGCGACTTAGAGGCGGCGGACGGCTGGGGCCGCGTGCAGGAGCGCTACTTTAAGCAGGCGCGCAACTGCGCGAACGACATGGGCCTGACGGTCTCGAGCCGCTGCCGGCTGGTGCTGCCGAGCAATCTGCCCGCGGCGGCGTTCACGCCGGGGAGCGGGACGGATGAGTTCACGGAGCGGCTGCGGCAGCGGCAGGCGGACGCGCTGGCGCGGAGCCTATAGTATGGCATACGTTTTCGACCGCGAGGCGGGGCAGTTTGTGTGCGATTTCGTCGAGCGCCTGCCGACGACCGACACGGGCAAGCCCTTCTGCCTTTACGACTGGCAGCGCGGGGCGCTGATGGAATTTTACGGCACGATGGACGTGCCCGAATCGGGCACGGAGGAGAGCGCGGAGCGGCTGCGCCGGTACTGGTACCTCTACCTCGAGATCCCGAAGAAGAACGGCAAAAGCGAGCTGGCCGCGGCGCTGGCCCTCTATCACCTCTTCGCGGACGGCGAGCTGAACGCGGAAGTCTACGTCTGCGCGGCGGACAAGGAGAACGCCTCGATCGTCTACAACGCGGCGATCTTTATGGCGACGAGCGCGCCGTGGACGGCGAAGATGATCGCCCAGGGCGAGCTGCGGCCCATCGAGAGCCGCAAGCGCATCGAGTACCGCAAGCGCGTGAAGACCGGCAACGGCGGGTACAAGTGGATCACGGTCGGCATTCTGCAGGTCCTCTCCGCCGAGGCGTACAGCAAGCACGGCTACAAGCCGAGCTGCGTCATCTTCGATGAGCTGCACGCGCAGCCCAACCGTGAGCTGTGGGACGTCATGACCGGCGCGGCGGGCGCGAGCCGACGGCAGCCGGCATGGATCGTGCTGACGACCGCGGGCGATGACCCCGACCGCAGCTCCATCGGCTGGGAAATCCACGAGAAAGCTGTGGGCATCCGCGACGCGCGGCAGCTGCGGCGCATCCGGAACGATGGCGGCGACGTTCGCTCGGTCCTCTCCCTCCGGCATGTCGGGGACGAGGACCTTGCGGACGCGGAGACCGAGCTGCTCGGCCGTGACGAGGAAAACTGGCTGCCGATCCTCTACGGCCTGACGGCGTTGTTCGGCGATGATCCGGACGACCTGGAAAAACTCGACATCTGGGACGAGAGCCTGTGGTATCTCTGCAACCCCTCGCTCGGCAAGCATCTGAGCCTGCGCAACATCCGCATGGAGGCGGTGAGCGCAAAGCGCAGCGAAGCCGAGGAGCGCGTCTTCCGATGGCTGCGGCTCAACCAATGGATCACAACGAAGTCGGTCGGATGGATCTCGCTCAACCTCTACGATAAGACGCAATGGGGGCCGAGCAAAAAACGCGAACGCGAGGAATGGCTGCGGCAGCTGGACGGCAAGCTCTGCTACGGCGGCGTGGACCTTTCCACAAGCCGCGACCTGACGGCCTTTGTTCTGCTCTTCCCGCCCCAGCCGGGGCTGGACGCGGCGGTGCTGCTGCCCTATGGCATCTGGCGGCCCGAGGCGACGGTGGACGAGGCGGAAAAGCGCGACCACGTCCCCTACCGGGACTGGGCGCGTGCCGGCTTCCTCGACCTCTGCCCCGGCGAGGTCATCGACTACGGTGCGGTGGAGGAGCGCATCCGCGAGGCGCGGGAGCGCTACGGCCTGCGCATGGTGGGCTTTGACCCGTATCTGAGCCGGACCATCACGCAGCGGCTCGCGCCGATCGTGCCGATCATCGAGATCCCGCAGGACCTCAAGAACATGAGCCCGGCGATGAAGGAGACGGACGACATGATGCAGCGCCACACGCTGCTGCACGTCCACAACACCTGCTTCCGCTGGACCTTTGGCAACGTCCGCTGCCATGCGGACGGAAACGGCAACATCAAACCACTCAAGAATAAATCAACGGGGCGCATCGACCCGGCGGTCGCGAGCATTATCGTGATGGCCGTGTGGATGGTTGCCAGGAATCAGAAGCCCGATCTTGCTGCGGCGGTGGCACGGGCGGACTTCACGCTGTGAGGAGGAAGGCTGTGGAAAAGCTGCGAGACGCCGCGCTGCTGCTCGGCGTGCTGCTCATTACGGCAGGCGCGGGGATGATCTATATCCCGGCCGGCTTGATCGTGGGCGGCATTCTTTTGATCGCAATGGCCGTCATTGACGGCTTTGACGATAGTGCAAACGACGAAGGGAGTGATGGTCAAGCATGAGCATCATCAAGGGCCTGCGCGCGGCGACCGCACGCTCGCCCACCGTGAGCAAGTCCGTAACGGTCGGCAGCCTGACGGCCTCCGGCGGTCTGGCCGTCGGCGAAGACCCGCAGAGCGCGGCGCGCAAGCTCAGCGCGGTCGACCGCTGCATTGAGCTGCTGAGCGACAGCATCGCGAAGCTGCCGAATTATGTGATCGACACGAGGACGCGCGAGCGCACGGACCACGAGCTGCTGCGGCTGCTGAACATCCGGCCGAACGAGGCCATGACCCCGTTCATTCGCAAGAAGGTGCTGGAGACGAGCCGCCTGGAGGGCGGCAACGGCTACGACTGGATCGTGCGCGACGAGCGCACGGGCAAGCCGGTGGAGCTGATCCCGGTACCGTGGTATCTGGTGCAGCCCTGGCACGACATGGCGGGGCGCGTGTGGTACGACGTAACGCATCCATTTTCCGGCGAGGTGATGCGGCTGCCTAACGAGGACATCTGCCACTACAAGAACGCCACGCGCAACGGCCTGCTCGGTCTCGGCACGGTGACGCGCGCCGGCGAGGTGATCGCCGCGGCGCGGGCCGCGCAGGAGTATGAGCTGAGCTACTATGCCAACGGCGGGCAGCCGGGCGGCGTGCTGGAGACCGACACCGACCTCGGCGGCTATGTGCTGGATACCAAGGGAAATCCGGTCAAGGCGGCGGACGGCTCGCTCGTGACCAAGAAGGACCGGCTGCGCGCCGAGTGGGAGCGCGTCCACATGGGGCCGAGCAAGGCGCACCGGACGGCGATCCTCGACCTCGGTCTCAAGTACACGAGCATCGCGGGGACAAACCGCGACGCGCAGTTTGTGGAAAACAAGCAGCTGTCGATCACGGACATTGCGCGCTACTTCGGCGTGCCGCTCTACAAGCTCAATGAGGGCAAGCAGGCCTACGGCAGCAATGAGCAGAACGCGATCGAGTATGTCGTCAGCACGCTGCACCCCATCGTGACCCAGTACGAGGAGGAGCAGAGCTACAAGCTGCTGACCGACAGCGAGCTGGCCGCGGGGCTGGAGCTGCGCATCAACATGATGGCGGAGCTCAAGGGCGACACAGCGAGCCGCGCGAACTGGTACCGCACGATGAGCGAGCTGAGCGTATTCAGTCCCGACGACATCGCGGCGCTGGAGGATCTGCCGAACGTGCCGGGCGGCAACCGCAGGCGCGCGAGCCTAAACTATGTGCCGCTTGACCTGTGGCCGGAGCTGAGTGCGCAGAGAAACGGCGGCGCGGCCGCCGGAGAGGAGTAACCCACATGGAAATGATCTACAAGGCCGCGCGGCTGGAAAAAGAGGCCGCCGGCGCACTGGAGCTCGCGCTGATCAACGAGCAGACGCTGCGGGAACTGACCGAGGATGAGGTGTTTACCTTCCGCCTGACGGCCTGCGACAACCAGGTCGACCGCGACGGCGAGCGCTTTACCGAGGCGACGCTCGAACAGCTCGGCAAGCTCTACATCGGCAAGCCCGTGCTGCGCGACCACAAGTGGAGCGCGGAAACGCAGACTGCGCGCGTCTATGACGCGCATCTGGAAGGCCAGGGCGAGGTCAAGCGCCTGGTTCTCAGCTGCTACATGGTCCGCACGGCGAGCACCGCAGACACCATCGCCGCCATCGAGGGCGGCATCCTGCGTGAGTGCAGCGTCGGCTGCGCGGTGGAGCACGTCAACTGCTCGATCTGCGGCGCGGATCAGCGCAAGACACTGTGCGAGCACTGGCCGGGCCGAGAGTACGACGGGCAGCTCTGTCACTTTGAGCTGGACGGCGCGGCGGACGCCTACGAGGTGAGCCTCGTGGCGGTGCCCGCGCAGCCGGAGGCCGGCGTGGTGAAGGCGAAGCGCTACGGCGGCGCCGAAATGAAGGAGACCCACGCGCCGGAGGGCGCGGATAACAACGAGCACTGGGCGGACGAGGCCGCACTGGAGCTTGAAAAAATGAGATTTTAAGGAGGCAAAAAATGCGCAGAAAGTACAACGACCTGCTGGCGAAGCGCGCCGGCATGCTCACGGAGGCCGAGGGCCTGCTTAAGGAGGGCAAGCGCGAGGACTATCGGAGCAAGATGACCGAGATCGAGAACCTCAACAGCGAGATCACCGAGGTCAAGACCCTCATCGACGAGCAGGACCGCCTGTTCATGCAGAAGCAGGATACTCCGGGCGAGGCCAGGGACAAGGCTCTCGAGCGCGCGGAGATCCTGCGCAAGGGCGGCGAGGTCAAGTTCAGCGCGGCGGAGGTCCGCAAGGCCATCACGCTCGCGACCACCTCGCTCGCCGAGCCCACCGGCGTAGGCCGCGACATCCGCGGCGGCGACGCGCCCCTCAGCGCGATCATCGACCAGGTCAGCGTGGTCAACCTCTCCGGCCTGGGCGAGTATCAGGAGCCTTATGTGATCTCTGAGCTCGACGCCAAGGTCGGCACGGTGGCCAGCACCGCGGGCAAAGCCCGCACGGCAAGCACCGACCCCACCTTCGGTGTGGCGCAGATCAAGCCCTACGACATGAGCGTGACGAGCTTTGTCGACCGCAATATCGGCAACCTGACCCCCGCGGACTATTACGCGAAGATCTACGGCATGGCGATGCGCGCCATGCGCCGCAAGTGCTCCGAGCTGATCGTCAACGGCGACGGTGAGAGCAGCCATGTGTTCTACGGCATGAAGATCGCCAAGAACAAGGCGGGCGCGAACATCTTCGCCAGCGTTGACGTGAGCGCGGTGGACGTCAACCTGCTCGACACCCTCTATTTTGCCTACGGCGCGGACACCGAGGTCGCCGGCAGCGCCCGCCTGCTGCTCACCAAGGAAGACCTCAAGGCCATCGGTCAGCTGCGCGGCACGAACGAAAAGCGCCGCCTGTTCACCATCGAGCCGGACATGGCCAACCCCAACGTCGGCGTGATCCGCGACGGCGGCGTGGTGATCCCCTACACCATCTGCCCGGACCTCACCAGCCTAAGCACCGCGACCGCGAGCACGAGCGCCGCGATCCAGACCATGATCTACGGCAACCCGCTCAACTATGAGCTGGGCCTCTTCTCCGATTTCACCGTGCGCGTGGACGAGAGCTACAAGGCGCAGGAGCGCCTGCTGACCATCCTCGGCGACGTGATGGTCGGCGGCAACCTTGTGGTCGACAAGGGCGTTGTCGTGGCGACGCTGCCCAAGAGCGGCTCGTAAGAAATGCTGACGGAGCATCTGGTGGACATCGCCGCCTATTGCAAGGTCGACGCGGACGACGCGGAGCTCCCCGGCTATATTGACGCGGCGGAGGGCTATCTTCTCTCCGGCGTGTGCAGCAAGCCGGAGGATGGGACGCCGCGCTTCGCGATGTATCTCCTCTGCGTCAAGGCTCTGACGCTTGAGCAGTACGACCGGCGCGGCATCTCCATCGACCAGGCCGCCAGCGAGAACCGCGTCGTTCGGCTCATGCTCAACCAGCTCAAGCTGACCGAACCCGTGCCCGAATCGGGCACGGGCGAGGCGGCGGAAGGAGGCGCGTGATGCACGTCGACGCAGGAAAGCTCTCGAAGCGCATCCAGTTTTTGCGGAAAACGACGGCAAAGGACGCCGACGGCTACGACGTACCCGGCGAGCCGGAGCCCGTGCGCGAAACCTGGGCGCAGTTCTCGCAGACGAGCGGCACGGAGCTGATCCGGGCAAATGCGGAGTTCGGCGAGGCGAAGGTGCGCTTTCTCACGCGCGCCGACCCCGCGCTGCTTGACCGGCGGCTCACGATCCGCTACGACGGGCGCGACTACAACATCCTCTACGTCAACACCTACGGCGACGAGGGGAAGTACATGGAGTTCTGGTGCGAGCGCATCACGCAGGAGGGCAAGGTATGACGCTGAATGAGAGAATCATCGCGGTCGTGACGCCGATCGTGCCGGTGTGCGTGCCGGATCTGCTGGTCACAGAGGCGGGCGAGACGCCGCCGGAGGAATACTGCACGTTCAATTTCCCGCTCGAGCCCGAGGCGCTTGCCGACGACACCGCGCAGCTGCAGCGCGCGCTCGTGCAGCTGCACTACTTCGCGCCGCTCAAGACGAACACCGTGCCAACGCGCCGCGCACTCTGGGCGGCGATCGCAGCCGCGGAGGACTTTTCCCCCGCACTGATCGAAAACGCGACCGACCACACAGGACAGCACTATGTCTTTGAGTTCGATGCGGTTGGGCGCTGGCTGGGAGATGAGCGCAGTGGCTGAGATCCGTTTTGACGGGCTGGACACCTTTGTCCTCTCGATGCGGCAGGTCGCGGAGCTACCCGACGACGTGCATGACGCGATGCTCAACGCCGGGGCTGACGTGGTGGTCGAGGCACAGCGCGCCGAGGCGCGCAAGCTCGGCAAGCCTGGCGGCTACCGCAACAGCCGACAGAGGCGCGACTATTCGACCGGCATCACGGCGGAGTGCATCAAAAAGGGCAAGGTCAAAGTGAAAAACGGCGAGCGCGGCATCTATGTGACGCCTACCGGCACGCGCCGGCGCGGCAATACGACCACGCGCAACGCCGAGATCGCCTACGTCAACGAGTACGGCACGGATAGCATCCAGGCGCGCGGCTTTATCCGCAAGGCCAACGAGAAGTGCGCCGACGAGACCACGACCGCAGAGTTTATGGTCTACAACCGATTCCTCGAATCCAAAAACCTGTAAAGGAGGGCACAACTATGCCTCAGTACGGAGCGAAAAATCTCCAGTGGGCGCCGTTCGCGGCGTCAAACCCCGAGCCGGAGGACGCGCTGCCCAACTACGGCACGCCGATGAAGCTCGGCGACCTCATGAGCGTCGCCGAAACGCTCAATTTTTCCGAGGTCGAATCGCGTGCGGACGATGTGCGCAAGATCTACCTGCGCGAGTTTGTCGACGGCTCGCTTGCCGTCGGCGTGCTGGAGCTGCCCAACGAGACCGCCTCGGCCGTCACCGGCGCGCAGATCGACAGCACCGAAGGCGCGAAGGACATCCACTTTTCCAGCAACGACACCGCGCCCTACGGCTGCCTCGGCTTCTACACGACCAACATCAAGGCCGACGGCGCGAAGTATTACAAGGGTATCTTCTACCCCAAGGTCAAGGCCAGCATGGACGGGCGCACCTACAACACCAAGCAGAAGACCATTGTGCTCGACAGCCCCAAGCTGACGCTCTCGGTGGACGCCTGCAACACCGGCGACTACCGCATCGAGAGCGACGAGCTTACGACCGAGGCCGCCGCGAAGACGTGGGTCAACGGCAAGGTCAAGGCTGCGGTCGGCGGCTGAGAACACCAAGGAAGGCGCAGCACCCCGCTGCGCCTTTTCTCAAATCGGAGGCAAATATGAAAGTACACGAAGTTGATCTCTGCGGACAGCACCTGTATCTCTGCCTCAACGGGCAGGCGCTGTTCGATCTCTACGATAAATTCGGCACCAAGGGCTTTATCACCGACCCCATCAAGGGCAGCGGCAAGAAGAGCTTTGAGGCGGTGTGCTATTACCTATTCAAGCTCTCCGAGCAGGGCGAGCTCTATCGGCGCTGGCAGGGCCAGACGCACGGCCCCGTCCTCACCGAGCAGTTTTTCCGCGTTAACCTCGCTCCTCATGATGTCGCCGCGGCGAAGGACGCCATCCTCGCCGCCATCGTCCTCGGTTTCCGGCGCGAGGAGAAAGAGACGGGCGACCTTGACCTCGGGCTTGTGGAGCTTCAAAAAAAAACGGGGTCTCCGTGACGCGCGCGCTCTGGCTCCAGCTCCTGACGCAGTTCCTGCGCCTGAGCGTCCGCGAGGGCCTGCTGCTTACGCCGGGGCAGGTCATGGACCTGCAGGAGCTTGAGGAGCGCCGGCGCGGACTCAAACGAGAGGAGGGGTGAGCGGTGGCGGTACGCCAGATCACCACACGGCTTGCCATCGATGGCGAGCAGGAATACAAAAAGCAGCTCGCGGCGGTCAACCGCGAGCTGGGCAACCTCGGCGCGGAAATGAAGCTCGTCGACGCGCAGTTTAAGGGGCAGGCGAACAGCTCCGAGGCGCTGCGCGCCAAGCACAACCTGCTCAAGCAGTCTATTGAGCAGCAGGTCGGCAAGATCGTCTCCCTGCAGGGCGCGGTCGAGGAGGCGGCGGAGGCTTACGGCGAGGCGGACAGCCGCACCGACAGCTACCGTCGGCAGCTCTTAAGCGCGGAGACCGCGCTCGCGAAGCTCAACGACGAGCTGAGCGAGAACGACAAACTGCTTAAGGAGGCTGAGGACAGCGCGGACGGCTGCGCGAAAAGCATCGACGGTTACGGCAAGGCGGTCAAGGATGCCGCAGGCAAAACCGATGATCTCGACGATGGCCTCGGCGGCATCGGTGGCGCACTCAAGGGCCTGCGCAACGAGGACGGCAGCTTTAACCTTGGCGGCGTAACTTCGGCGCTCAGCAACCTCAAGGGGCTGCTGGTTGGCGGCGCCATCGTCACAGGCGCAAAGGCGGTCAAAGATGCGATCTTTGAGATCGTAGAATCGACCGAGGAATACCGAAAGATCATGGGCACGCTGGAGGTCTCCAGCGCGGCTGCCGGCTACACAGCCGAGGAGACTGCGCAGGTCTACCAGGAGCTGCAGGCCGTACTCGGGGACACGCAGACCGCCGCGACCGCGACGGCGAACCTGCAAGCCCTCGGCCTCGCGCAGGAAGACCTCAAAGTTCTTATTGACGAGGTCATCGGCGCGTGGGCGACCTACGGCGACTCGATCCCGATCGACAGCCTGAGCGAGGCTGTGAACGAGACCGTGCAGGCCGGAAAGGTCACCGGCGTCTTCGCGGACGTGCTCAACTGGGCGGGCGTCAATGAGGACGAGTTCAACCGGCAGCTCGAAGCCTGCGCCGATACATCCGAGCGAGCGCAGCTTGTGCTTGTGCAGCTGGCCAACCAAGGCCTGCGGGAGACCGGGCAGGCGTGGAAGGACGCCAACCAGGACATTATGGAAATGAACCGCTCGCAGGAGGAGCTCAACGCGGCGATGGCGCGGTTGGGCGAGCTGCTGACACCCATTGCGGCTGGTATCATCGGATTCACGGCGGACATTGTTGAGGGCGTAACGGCTGCGATCACTGCTATTAGTGATCTGATCTCGAAGATCCGCGAGGCACGCGAGGAAGCAAACGAAAAAAACGTGGAGCGCTCGTCCACCTCGAAGAACTCCCGCTACCGCGCCGAGGCGAGGCTGCGCGAGCACCTCTCCGGCTCCCACGCTGCCGGGCTCGACCGCGTGCCCTACGACGGCTATCTCGCCGAGCTCCACGCGGACGAGGCGGTGCTCAACGCGCAGGAGGCCGCGCTCTGGCGCTCTGCCGCGCGCTATGGCGCGTCCGGCGCTCCGTCGGTATCTTCCCCAGCCCTGTCTCCCGCGGCCGCACAGAGCGCCGCACGGCGCGAGAACGTGACCATTGACGTCACGCTCGAGCTGGACGGCCAGACGCTCGCGCGCAAGCAGTACCCGCTTATGCAGGCCGAGGGCCGCCGGCGCGGCACCCCGCTTGCCGGAAAGGAGGGCACCTGATGGCAAAATACCCCTTTATTGTGGATGGGCAGGACTTCACCCACCTGTTCCACAAATACGGCTACGAGGTCACCTACGAGTTCCGCGAGGGCGAGAACGGCGGCCTCATGTGCTCCGGCGAGGAGCAGCGCGATCTGCTCGCCATCAAGCCGACGATCGTCGGCACCACCAACGACGCGCCGACCGAGCGCATCACCGCGCTGCTGACGGCGTGCCTCAAAAACGAAGTTCTCTTCCGCTACTTCGACCCACGGACCGGCGCGGAGAAAACCATCACCGCGCACCCCACGGTCGACACCGTGTCCGTCCTGCTTGACGACAGAGGCACGCACTGGTGGAGGGGCTTCCGCGTTACCATGAGGGCCAAGTGATGAGTCTGAACACCGTAAAATACAAAGGCGAGCTCCTCGCCGAGGACGAGCGCATCAGCACCGACACCCCCGGCGTGCTGGGCGAGTACAAGGAGCTGCGCGCGGACGCGCTCGAGGCCGACACGCTCGACATCACCGTTTTGTCCGAATCGGGCACGATCCGCAGCTTTAAGAAAAACGACAAGGTCGAGTATTTCCGCTCCGGCAGCCGTGTCGGCGTCTACTACCTGCAGAGCGTCACGCGCGTGGGGCCGAAGCTCTACACGCTCTCCGCGCTTTCCGCGGTCGGGCTGCTGATCGTCCGGCCGCACCGCGGCGGCATCTACACCGGGCAGACGGTCGCCGAGGTCGTCGCGGAGATCTGCGGCGACATCCCTGTGCTCATCGAGACCGTCTACCGCGGCATCAAGCTCTACGGCTGGCTGCCCATCGCCTCAGCCCGTGACAATCTCCGTCAAGTTCTTTTTGCCATCGGCGCGTGGCTGCACACGGACGAGAACGGCACGCTGCGTGTGCAGAAGCTTTGGGACGGCGTGGCGAGCATCATCGGCCCCGGGAGCGTCCATGCCGCAAACATCCAGGTCAAGTACCTCGACCCCGTCAGCGCGGTCGCCGTCACCGAGCACCAGTACATTGCCGGCACGGAGGACGTCACGCTCTTCGAGGGCACGACCCAGCAGGGCGACGTGATCGAGTTCGACGAGCCGGCGCACACGCTCACGGCCGAGGGCTTCACCGTCCTTGAGAGCGGCGCGAACTACGCCGTCCTCTCTGCGGGCACCGGCAAGCTCACCGGCAAGAGCTACGTCCACAACCGGCGCGTCGTCACGCGCACCGTGACCGAGGGCGCGGCGGAGAACGTCGAGGAGATCGCCGACGCGACGCTTGTCTCGCTCGTCAACTCCTCCGCGGTCGCGCAGCGCATGGCAGCCTATTACGCCTGCCGCGAACAGCTCACCGTGGACGTCAACCCCGCGGGCGAGCACGCCGGGCACGTCGTCTCGCTCTGGAACGAGTGGGACAAACAGCAGACGCTCGCCTGCATCGCCTCGCGCGAGACGAAGATCTCCGGCCTGCTCAAGTCCCGCACCTCGGCGCTCGTCGGCTTTCTTCCCCCGCAGCCGGAATCGTCGGAGTATTTTGACGAGCGCGTCATCCTCACCGGCTCTGGCGAGTGGACGGTCCCCGAGGGCGTGACGACCTACACCCGCGTGCTCATCGGCGGGGGCCGCGGCGGCAGCAGCGGCTATTGGGGCGAAAGCCCCACCGTGCGCACGCCGAAATCATGGACCGAGAAATCTGACGCTCTCAGACGCTACGTCGGCTTTAACCGCGGCGTCTCGCTGGAGGGCGGCAAGGGCGGCGAGCCGGGAGACGCGGGCGATGGCGGCAAGGTGCTGGTTGAAACCGTCACCGACGCCGTACCCGGCGCAAAGGTCTCCTATGCCTGCGGGAAGGGCGGCTACGGCGGCGTCTTTTCGCAAGGAAACGACGCGGGCGCGCCCGGTACCGCGACCACAATGGGCGGCGCAACGAGCGACACAGGCTCGTCGAGCGAGGCGGGCTACACCGACGCGATCACGGGCGAGGTCTTTGCCGCCAAAGGCAAAAGCGGCATCGCGGGCAGCCCGGGCAACGGCTACACATGGAGCGATGGAAAGTATACCTACCAGCCAAGCCCCTCGATCACCGTCGACGGCGTGACCTATTCCGCGGGCAAAAACAAGGAGGATGTCGAAGGAGAAGACGGGCGGGGCCGCTACAACACCGCGCCCTATGGTTACGTCGGCTACAGATGGCTCGGCGGCTACGGCGGCGGCGCGGCGGCAGGCTCCAACGGAAACGACGGCCTTGCAAACGGCAGCGGCGATGCTTATATCGGCTCCTCAAGCGCATTCGCGACGGTCACGGCGGCGCGCGGCGGCGCGGGCGCAGACGCAAAGCCGTCCGCTAAGGAAAGCCGTTATGGCTGCGGCGGAACAGGCGGGCATGGCGGCGGCGGCGCAGGATCCAACGGCACAGCGGAAGCGCACCAGACGTCATCTGAAAATATATCGGTCTCGCAGGCGTCGCTAACCGCAAGCGACACCCAACCTGCCCCGGGCGGTCGCGGCTCGGACGGCGGCGAGGCAGGCGACGGCTGCATCATCATCTACTACCGCAAGAAAAAAGAGCTGCAGTCCGGCCCGCTCGTGACCAGCAACAACCTTGGCCTGCTCGATTCTCTCGGGCGGAGAATGATCGTTTAAGGAGGTATCTATGCCGAACGATTATTACACCATGCTCTACACCGGCGAGAAGACCGACGAGCTATTGCAGCGCGTGGACGAGGGCGAGATCATCATCCCCTCCTCGACGGCGGGCAGCATGAAAAAATTCAAGCTGACGGTGGACGACACCGGCGCCGTCAGCGCAACGGAGGTGACGACGTAATGGTACAGGGCGACGCTTACTCCATCGACGTGGAGATCACCAACGAGGGCCAGACGCTCAGCCCCCCGGCCGTCTCTCTGGTCGAGATCGCGCTGCTGAACCTCGTCAAGACCTATCCGGGCGATGTCACGTTTTCCGACGGCAAATTTCACTTTCCCCTCACGCAGACGGAGACTTTCGGCCTTCCGACCGTCTGCCCCATGCAGGTGCGCGTGAAGTTCCCGAGCGGCGACGTGATCGGCTCAGAAATGCAGCGCCTTGACGTCAAGCGTGCGCTGAGTAGGAAGGTGATCTGATGGTCACGTTCGAGTTAACGCAGAAAACGGCGCTCTCGGTAGCGTTTGACGTCACCATCCGCGGGGGCGGCGGCGAGCCGTATAACGGCCCATATACCGTGACGCCCGACTTTGAGACGCAGGAGCTTGCCACAAAGGACAGGCTTCTGAAAGACAATGTGACCGTTAATCCCATTGCAGTTGCCCGTGTGGAAAACCCCTCGGGCGGAAAAACAATTTTTATCGGAGGTATTTTCAATGGCTGAAAAGTACAACAGCAAAATCGTACTCTCGAGCGGCGAAGTCCTCATGGACCTCACCCAGGACACCGTGGTCGCGGACAAGCTCCTCAAGGGCTTTACCGCGCACGGCAAGGACGGCGCGCCCATCACCGGCTCCTGCGAATTTGACGCGGACACCGGCGACGCCACCGCGGGCGCGGCGGAAATTCTGGCCGGCAAGACGGCCTATGTCACCGGCAGCAAGGTCACCGGCACCATGCCGAACAACGGGGCAAAGACGCTCAATATCACGGAAAAGGGTAAGCCGGTCACCATCCCCCAGGGCTACCACGACGGCAGCGGCAAGGCGCAGATCGACGCAGCCGAAGAGGCGAAACTGATCCCCTCCAACATCCGCGAGGGCATTACCGTCCTCGGCGTGGCTGGCACGATGTCCGGCAGCGAGGGCATGAAGCCGCAGGCCAAGAGCGTCACACCCACGTTCGCCTCGCAGGAGGTTCTGCCCGACGAGGGATTCAACTGTCTCTCCTCCGTCACGGTCGCGGCGATCCCCATCGCTTATGCCGACAACCCGCAGGGAGGCAAGACGGTCACCATCGGCTGAGGAGGTGTTTAATCATGGCTGTCAACAAAGTAGAGATCAATGGCAAAACCATAGTTGACTTGACCAAGGACACTGTAACGCCGAAGAATCTGCTCTCCGGGGTCACCGCCCACAATGCGGCGGGCGAGCCGATCGTCGGCGCGGCCACAGCTGGGGGTATCACTAGTTTTCCTACGATAGAAGAAGTCAAAGCAAATTGGACTGCGGTAGATTTAACAGATAATCCTTCCGGCAATGTTATACATATTCCTCCAAGTGGTATAATTCTTGCTTTTATAATTGGGAGAAAAGAGGACGCCATTGATCGAGGCATAGGTTTCTTGGAAGTAAAACAAAATCAAGAGTTTGATTTTAGTATTCTTTGTAACGATGGTAACGGTATTCATGTTTTTGAACTTTATTTAAACCGCGGTGCTATAGCTTACGCTATTATGGTAGAAAATGCTTTTAGCGGCGAGGTGATACCAGACACTACTATCCAAAGTGTTATTTACTATACAACCGCAGATAATTTCTTTTCCACATAAATAAACCGCCTCATCTCGCAGCAAGAAATAGGGTTGAGTATCAAGAAGATCACCAGCGAGAAATACGCCGATGACAAATAAATTTTGAACGAAGAAAAGGAGAACAAAATTATGGCTACTTACAAGAGAATCGCATCCGACGGCAGACCCATCAAGGTCACCGATACCCCCGCGGGCCTGAGCGAAAACTCGGGCGTCAAGAACAGCATCGTGCAGCCCGTCATGGCGCGCGACATTTCCCGCGCCGGCACGGAGGTATATGTCGCCCCGTGCTACAAGCTCACCTATGACGAGGACGGCTACTGCGTCAAGATGACGACCTGCGCCATCCCCGAGGACATCGCGGAAAAGCTCGCGGAGCTGAACAAGTAAAAAAGCCGCCCCGGAGGGCGGCAAATTGACAAAGCGCGGCAGACTGTGCTATAATTCGCCTGCCGGTAAGAACGGCGAGGTTGTCCACTTCCTGCAAAGGAGGTGCGCGATGGTTACATACGCTGATATGTTCACATATTCGCTTGTGCTCATCGGTCTTGCGTCTCTGATCTTCACGGTCACAAGACATAAGAAATAACCGCCCACCATAGCGGTAAGCGGCGTTTCCTTCGAGCTATAAACTCACTGAGGGACGACCGCCACCAGCAATGGCAGCCGTTCTTACTGGCCTAAATATAGCACACCTAAAGCCGCTTTGTCAAGCACGACAAGGCGGCTTTTTTCGCGCCGCCGGAAAGAGAGACAACGCCTATGGAAAGTTTATCGAAATTGGCGGCGCTGTGCTCGGAGGTGACGGTGATCCTCGCGGCGGTCGCCATGCTCGTCAAGCCGCTGCGCAACAAGCTGCTGGGGCTGGACAAGCTGACCGATGCGCTCAAATGCCAGCTCCGGCATGACATGCTGCACACCTACTACCGCCACAGGGAGGGCCGCACCATCCGGCAGTACGAGCTGGAGGACTTCCTCTATCTCTACCGCGGGTACAAGGCCCTCGGTGGAAATAGTTTCATGGACCGCATCAAGTCGGAGATCGACGAGTGGGAGGTAATGTCATGAAAGACGTCAAGGGCTCAACCTCGGAGGAGGTCCGCATGATCCGCGCCATCCAGCGCTCCGTCGGGGCGCTGGACAACGGCTGGATCGGCAACCAGACCTTGAGCGACATCGCCGCTAAGCTCGGCGCGGACTGTTTTCCGCTCAACGTCGAGCTGTACGGTCAGCCCTGCATCCTCGCGCGGGACATCGAGCCCGTCAACATGAGCGGGCCGTTGCCGAAGAATGCAATCTCGGGGAGCTTTAGCTGGCAGGGTCAGCCCTGCTCCATCCTGGTGCGCGGCGGAAGGGTGGTGCGCGGCATGAGCTGCCACTACCCACGCCCCGAGAGCGTGCTCTACAAGATCCCGGGCGGCGCGGTGCGCATTGCCCGCGTCTCCTCGGCGGCGGCGCTGGGCAGCGTCGTGTGGGCGGTCGGCGGGCTTGGCCTGCTTGACCTCTATAACCCCGCGGCGGAGGGCTTTACAGGCGCTTACTCCGATGTGCTGCGCAAAACCAACCATACCGTCCTCGGCTACAAGGGCGGGCTGCTCTACGGCGTCTACTGCCGCAGCATGACCGCGCAGCAGGTCAACGCCTTTTGTCGGGACAAGCTCAAGCTGGAATACGCCGTTATGCTCGACGGCGGGCACGTCGCCGCCATC
>OGLG01001089.1_pt1 | contig 17002 bp, 13 predicted proteins | sample 1572621 | NCBI WGS metagenome assembly OGLG01 (sample SAMEA2581912, study PRJEB24529) | metagenome | biome: Human gut stool | place: China | collected 2011 | reverse complement strand
ATTCGACCCGGACGGTGACGCGGCTTGTGGCGGCTGTTCCGTTACAGCTGCTGGTTCCCACTCCGGTGCTGTTTCGGTTTCGGGCGGCGGCGCAACTTCCGACAACGACGGCTGTTTCGGCCCGGACGGTGGTGCAGCTTCCGGCAACGGCTGCTCGGTTACAGCCGCTGGTTCCCGCTCCGGTGCTGTTTCGGTTTCGAGCGGCGGCGTGGTTTCCGACTGCGGCGACTCCGGTGCGATCGACTGGGCGGCTGCCTGCAATGTGTATTCCTGCTCCAACTCCCGATCCAGCTCCATGACTATGCGGGAAGCCGCCTTAAGCGGATCCGGTTTCCGGCCCCCCGGAAGGATTTCGTATGCCTGAGTCTGTCCGGCAAGATCATTCTCTGTTTCCGGGAACGCAGCATCCTCCCAGATCGTCGTATAGGATCTCCATGAATTTTTCACATCATGAACGGTCAGGCCATAATAATCCTTCAGATCGTTCCCGCCTCCCTCCACATTATTGGAGTCTATGATGTCATGAAAATCTCCGTTTCCGCCTCGGATAAATATATTTCCGAGAAATGTTTCTTTCACTCTTTTCCCCAGCAGATAAACTCCGGCCGCATTTCCGCCCGTATATACCTTCTTTATGCTGAGGTTCAGCCTGCACTGTCCATTTTTTGTTTCCAGCTTTACAAACCCCACATTCTTTCCTTTTTCTTTTCCTTCATATTCATACATATAGGAAATCAATCTCCGATAATCCGACATATTTTCCTCCTGTCCGGCGATCCGATCACTTTTTGTCTGTTTTTCAACCCCGGGGACAAGTTCACCCCTCTGCTATACAATGTATGACAGAGGGGTGTGGAAATATTCCTGATGAATCGAATTTGAGATTTGATTTTTCTTTTACTTTCTGATGGCTCCGGACTTGACGGCAGCCTCTGCAACACGCTTTGCTACATGCTCCGCTACTCCCGGCTCAAGAGCGCCCGGAATGATGTATTCCGCACTCAGCTTATCGTCTGTAACCAGTTCTGCAATTGCATGAGCGGCTGCAACCTTCATATCGTAGTTGATGTCCCTTGCTCCGCAATCCAAAGCGCCGCGGAAGATTCCCGGGAAGGCCAGTACGTTATTGATCTGGTTCGGGAAGTCAGAACGGCCTGTACCCATAACCTTAACGCCCGCTGCCATAGCTTCATCATACATGATCTCGGGAGTCGGATTCGCCATGGCAAACACAATCGGATCCTTCGCCATGGTTTTTATCATCTCCTGCTTTAATGCACCGGCAACCGATACGCCGATAAATACATCTGCGCCGACGATCGCATCGGAAAGATCACCGCGTTTATCCTCGAGATTTGTGATGTCACAAAGCATCTTTTTGTGATCCTTGATGCCGACACCACGGTCTTTATAAAGGATCCCGTTTTCATCACAGGCAATAATGTGCTTTACGCCTGCTGCCAGCAGCATTTTGATAATAGCGGTTCCGGCAGAACCGGGGCCGTTTAAGACTACATGAATTTCTTCAATGTTTTTTCCGACCACCTTGAGGGCATTTAACAGTGCTGCCGTTACAACAACAGCCGTTCCATGCTGGTCATCGTGGAACACCGGAATATCCAAGTCTTTTTCCAGCCTCTCCTCGACCTCAAAGCACTTAGGAGAAGCGATATCCTCGAGGTTGACTCCGCCAAAGCAGGGGGCAATAACTTTTACCGCCTTGATGATCTCCTCTGTATCTGTTGTATCAAGGCAGATCGGGAATGCGTCTACGCCACCAAATTCCTTAAAAAGAATGGCCTTTCCTTCCATAACCGGCATTGCTGCCTCCGGCCCGATATTTCCAAGACCGAGAACCGCCGTACCATCAGATACAACAGCAACAAGATTTCCTTTTGCCGTATACTTGTATACCTCTTTTTTATCGGCATGGATCTTCCGGCAAGGCTCTGCAACTCCCGGCGTATAGGCGGTGCTCAGATCATCTCTGGTCTTTACGGGGACTTTACTTACTACTTCGATTTTTCCTTTGTGCTCTGCATGGAGCTTTAATGCCTCATCATTGAAGTTCATTTCTGTTTCTCTCCTTTTATTATCAAGCGGATATTCGCAATCCGCTTCGCTACTTGCTCAGGCTGTCTCAAATTCCTTTACGGACGCTTCTTTAAGGCAAGACCATCCTTATATGCATCTCCGACTTTTTTTCCCAGTGCGATATAGCTATGGTTTACTGAGTCGTAGGTGATCGGTTTTAATTTCTCCGGATCGATCCGTCCGTCTGTCAGGATACTTTCGTCAGCAGATACATTCACGATCTCACCGACTAAGATTCCATCCTTGTAGCTCTTAACCTTGCATTCTAATGCCATCGGAAGCTCATCGATCAACGGTGCATTCACATATTCACTCTTTGTTGCGTGGAATCCGGATCTTGCAAACTTATCCGGCACATCATTGGCGGATTCCACTCCTACATAATCGCAGGGAACCACGGTATCCTCTGTCGCGAAGCTTACGGTAAAAGCTCCTGTCTTTGCAACATTCTTCGTTGTCTTATGCTCAGACATACTGATTGAGATCTCGTTGACCGCTGAGATGCCGCCCCATGCCGCATTCATTGCATCGGGAACCCCGTTTTCATCGTAGGTTCCGATTATCAGAACCGGCATCGGATAAAGATATGGTTTTGCTCCAAAATTTACTCTGCTCATGATCATCCACTCCTTCCGTTATGCTCTTTCGGAAACAATTTTCCTCGTATCTATCATACCTCTTATGACGCCGATCATCAAGGGAAGTTTTTCTGTCCTGTACTGAAACTTTTCTGCACGAAAAAGGACGGTAAGCCCAGGTCACAAGCTCGCCGCCCTTGTCAAGCGGATATTCGCAATCCGATTCGGTTAAATGCTTTTTCCGGTTACGCGTATTGTTAGCCCTGATTTTCCGGATAGAATTTTTTCTTATAATAGCCCTTTGCACAGTAAATCGGCCCTAACGGATTGTGCCCGGTAACGCGGTCCTTGACAGCAAGCACGGTAACAGGGCCTTCAATATATTTAAAGAACAATGTGTCATGTCCTACGCAGAGTCCCAGCATGATATTGAAATCTGTCCCTGCCTCATTTAATACCATTGCCTGTCCGATAGGATTACACATAACCTCCGTATCTGCATGACCGGACAGAGTATTCTCGTCCTCAACATCGATCTCCTCTTTCGGGATAGCGCCGTTTTTACAGATAACAGAAACGACCTCAAAGCCATTGTACTCAAGGATATGGGTAACCTCTCTCGCTTCAAGGAGCAGACCGGCACAGAACGCAAATCCGATCTTTTTGTAACCGCTGCGCTTCATAAATTTGATGATCTCGATCATTCGCGTGTCCTGACCGTAACCACCTGCTTCCGTACATGCAGAATGGTATGCGATAGATCGGATTTCCTCATTCTCGTACTCCTTAAGTGCTCTGTTTTGCAGTTCACTGTTTTTGCTCGGACATTCCGGCAGTGTTTTTTCCAGATCTCTCTGACGGCATCCTGTTAAGCCGCATTTTGCACAAGTGTACATAAAAATACCTCCCTAAAAATAATTTATACTGAACGTCCAGTCTTATCTGACTAGATTGTACCATATATTCCAATATATGACAAACGTTCGTTCTGCGCTTTGGCAAAAAAATTACTCTCAAAAACAGCACATCTAACTCACCACTAAATTACAAGAATGCGTGAACATCCATCCGAAAAATGCTTTGCCTTCCGTCCCGGTTTCATCCCGATTTCATCCCGGTATTTAATATGGTCTTGCAATCTTTAAGCAGGCGTGATATACTTCACCTGAATTTAAATATGAAATCTTCAGGGCAGGGTGCAATTCCCTACCGGTGGTAAAGCCCACGAGCCGAGGCGCGAGCCAGAGCATGATTCGGTGTAATTCCGAGGCCGACAGTAAAGTCTGGATGGAAGAAGTAATTGACGGTTTATCCTGTGTTATGAACATAGCAAGAGACACTGATATGTGGATGATACATGGAGAGCCTTAATTGATTGGATATCAGCTCTGAGATGAATTAATTATCTCAGAGTTTTTTATTGCTTTAAATGCTGGAAAGATGCCAGCGAATTATAAGCCCCTGAAGTAGAGATGCTTTGGGGGCTTTTTCGTATTCTCTGTCTGTGATGGGAAGATTAAGCGGCTGGAGAGATATATATGGGATGAACTGATTTTTTTGTCAAGCAGTTGATATCGGCGATAAGCGGAAAACCTACTAAATGCTAATATTCTAAGAAATAGTAGGTTTTTTTCAAGATAAAATTGAAGAAAATCAAAGAGAATGAAGAAAATTGCCTACTAAACTTGCAATATGTGGGCGATTAGTAGGTTTTTTAGATGACAAACAATGCCTATCAGTATAGACATATAGAGAAATGACCTACTAAATTGAAGAAATATGATGAATGAGTGGGTTTCTGAATTCAGAAAGAGCATATGAAATCATTTATTGATGCGAAAAAGACCTACTCAAATGAGCAAAATGCGGCTATGTGTAGGTATCACGACGGGGGAGCAGGTCAGATACAAGTAGTCATGGAAAGAAGGTGTAAATATGCAGCAGGATGAATTATATATGAAGCGGGCAATTGAGCTTGCAAAGAGAGGAACAGGCTGGGTTAATCCTAATCCGCTGGTTGGAGCTGTAATTGTAAAGGATGACAGAATTATAGGTGAAGGCTGGCACAGGAAATATGGTGAACTTCATGCAGAAAGAGATGCACTTTCAAGATGTAAGGAAGATACCAATGGAGCAACCATATATGTGACACTTGAGCCATGCTGCCATCATGGGAAACAGCCGCCTTGCACTGAAGCACTTGTGCAGGCAGGAATAAGCCGGGTTGTGATAGGTTCGATGGATCCTAATCCCCTGGTAAGTGGAAAAGGTGTTAAATATCTGGAAGAACACGGGATTAAAGTTGAAGGTTGTGTATGCAATGAAGAATGTCTGGCAATGAATTATGTATTCTTTCATTACATAAGGAATAAAGAGCCATATGTTGTGATGAAAACAGCACAGACACTTGATGGGAAAATTGCCACATATAAGGGACTTTCCAAGTGGATTACAGGTGAGCAGGCAAGAGAAAATGTGCATGCAGACCGTCACAGATACGCGGCAATTATGGTTGGTGTCGGTACAGTGCTTGCAGACGACCCGATGCTCGACTGCAGAAGCAAAGAAATAGGTAATCCACACAATCCAGTAAGAATCATATGCGACAGCAGATTGAGAACTCCGCTGGACAGCAGAATTGTAAAAAGTGCAGGGCAGATACCAACAATAATTGCTACATGTAGTACCGACAGCGACAGGAAATCTTTATATGAAAATGCAGGCTGTGAAGTGATAATTACAAAAGAATCGGAGCAGCATGTTGACCTTAAAGAGCTTATGCACGTGCTTGGAGAAAAAGGTATCGACAGCATAATTCTAGAGGGAGGCGGAACACTTAACTTCTCGGCATTGCAGGCTGGAATTGTGAACCGGGTTCAGACTTACATTGCACCTAAGATATTTGGCGGGGCGGATAGTAAAACAGCAGTTGAAGGTCAGGGTGTTGCAAATGTAGATGAAGCATATCAGTTGAGAAACAAGACCGTTCGTCTTCTTGGTGAGGATATTCTGATTGAAGGAGAGTTGTAATGTTTACGGGAATTATTGAAGAAATCGGACATGTAAATAATGTAAAAAAAGGAACGGCGTCAGCAATTCTTACAATACAGGCAGAAAAAGTCCTTGAGGGGATACATATAGGAGACAGCATTGCTGTCAATGGTGTGTGCCTTACAGTGACAGGGATATATGATAATACATTTACTGCTGATGTAATGCACGAGACGTTGAACCGCTCATCACTTGGAAAGCTGGTGAGTGGAAGTGCTGTTAATCTTGAAAGGGCAATGGCGGCTGACGGAAGGTTCGGAGGACATATAGTTTCAGGACATATTGATGGAATAGGAAAAGTTGCAGCGATAACCAGGGACGATAACGCGATATGGTATCAGATTAAGACAGACAGCGGAATATTAAAATATATCGTTGAAAAAGGTTCGGTTGCCATAGATGGAATAAGTCTTACGGTTGCCAAGACGGACAGTCATAGCTTTTCAGTGTCGATAATACCGCATACGGCAAAGGAAACAACATTGTCACTAAAAAGATGCGGCGATGTAGTTAATCTTGAAAATGACATTGTCGGAAAATATATTGAGAGGTTTCTTGCTCTGCGGGAAGAAGAACCCCAGACGGGAATCACAAGAGAATTCCTGCTAAAGAATGGATTTTAAAATATCAAAGGGAAAGGAAGGTAAAAGAAAATGTTTGAGTATAACACAGTAGAAGAGGCAGTTAAGGATTTACAGGAAGGAAAGCTGATACTTGTTTCAGATGATGAAAGCAGAGAGAATGAGGGCGACCTTATATGTGCTGCAGAATTTGCAACTACTGAAAATGTGAACTTTATGGCGACATATGGAAAAGGACTTATATGTATGCCTATGAGTGGAGATTTGTGCAGGAAGTTAGGCCTTACACAGATGGTTGCTGACAATACTGATAACCATGAAACTGCATTTACAGTGTCAATAGACCATGTTAAGACGACAACAGGAATATCGGCAGAGGAGAGAGGCTTTACTGCGAGAGAATGTGTGTCAGATGAAGCTAAGCCTGAGGATTTCAGAAGACCTGGACATATGTTTCCACTACGTTCAAAGCCTAATGGAGTTCTTGAAAGAAACGGACATACAGAGGCAACAGTAGACCTTATGAGAATAGCAGGACTTAAGGAGTGCGGTCTGTGCTGTGAGATAATGAAAGAGGACGGAACAATGATGAGAAAAGAAGACCTCATAGAAATGTCCGGAAAATTCAATCTCAAATTCATAACAATTAAAGCGATTCAGGAATACAGAAAGAGACATGACAACCTGGTTGAGTGTGTGGCAGTTACAAGAATGCCTACAAAATACGGGGAATTTACAGCACACTGTTATGTCAATAAGTTAAATGGCGAGCATCATGTTGCATTGGTAAAAGGCGACATTGGTGATGGCGGCAATCTTTTGTGCAGGGTACATTCAGAGTGCCTGACTGGAGACGCATTTGGCTCAATGAAATGTGACTGCGGTCAGCAGTTAGCGTCAGCAATGACACAGATTAACAATGAAGGCAGGGGTGTGCTTCTTTATATGAGACAGGAGGGCAGAGGAATCGGGCTTGTCAACAAGCTTAAGGCATATGCACTTCAGGATCAGGGAATGGATACACTTGAGGCTAATCTGGCGCTTGGTCTGCCGGGAGACGCGCGCGAGTACTACATAGGAGCACAGATATTGAAAGACTTAGGTGCTAAGAGCTTAAGGCTTCTTACTAACAATCCCGATAAGGTATACCAGCTTGCAGATTTTGGAATCGAAATCAGTGAGAGAGTGCCTATTGAGATAGATGCAACCAGCTTTGACAGGTTCTATCTTAAGACAAAGCAGACAAAGATGGGACACATTTTAAATGTGGTGTAAAAAAATGAAATATTTATAAGGAGGAATTGATGATGAGAGTTTTAGAAGGTAAGTTAGTTGACAGTGGAATTAAGGTAGGTATTGTAGCAGCAAGATTTAATGAGTTTATTGTGTCTAAGCTTGTTGCAGGAGCAAAGGACGGACTTGTAAGACATGATGTTTCAGAGGAAAATATTGACCTTGCATGGGTACCGGGCGCATTTGAGATACCATTGATAGCTTCAAAGATGGCAAAAAGCGGCAAGTATGACGCTGTTATATGTCTTGGTGCAGTTATAAGAGGTGCGACAAGCCATTACGATTATGTGTGCAGCGAGGTTTCCAAGGGCATTGCAAATGTATCACTTGCAAGCGACATTCCAGTTATGTTCGGAGTGCTTACTACAGATACAATCGAGCAGGCAATTGAGCGTGCCGGAACAAAGGCAGGCAATAAGGGATTTGAGTGTGCCGAAGGTGCTATTGAGATGGTTAACCTAATTAAAGAGATTGAAGGGTAATATATAATTTTTTGTAATTGTAAAAGGTCAGATTCGTCAGGAACTATTAGTATTGGCGGGGCTGGCCTTTTGTATTATAAAATATGGTAGAAAATGGATATGCGAAGGTGATGATATAAGGTATAATGGATTAGGTTAATTTAACAAATGGATTAATTTATAATATGTTTGGGGATGGAGTATTAGGTGAATCTAAACCAGAGGAGAAAGATATAAGGGTAAAGTTAGTCATGAATTTGTTGAATCTATAGATAATTTTAATCCTTTATAAAAATTTGTGCTATTTGAAAGGATAAAGTAAAAAATATTTTATTTGGAAGAGGTGAGATTGATATGAAACTTATTCTGGATAACTACTCAGTACAGTTGATGTAAACTGTTGGCAGATTGTGCTGAGGTTAAAAGAAACTTGCTAGCAGTCGTTGACTGTACTGTTCTAATGTTTGAAATACATTATATAAAGGAGTACAGTTATGCGCTATATAAAAGAAGTATTAAAGAAAAACAGAATATGGGTATTTGTCTACATAGGACTAGGTATATTCAATGCATTTATGGCTAATTACAAGGCTGACTATTTTCAAAAAGTCATTGATGGATTGGCTGAGGGAACACTTACATTTGCAGGAGTTGTGACATATGGCTTTATTTTGCTGATAAACTATTGTATGAATTATCTGGATAATTATCCAAATAAGAAATTAGAACAGGGGATTTATCTGGATTTTAAGCTTTTGTCACTTGGAAAAATAAGTACGGTTGATTACACAGAGTATCAGAAAATAGGTACTGGAAAACTTGTTCAAAGGATTGAAAACGGTTCATCAGCAGGAAGAAATGTGGTATTCAATTTCTGGTTATGTTTGATTCGCAATCTGATTCCTACTATTGTTTTTAGTGTATACTTTATTTGGAAAATTGATAAAAAAGTCACCTATGTGTTGTTTGCTGGATATATGTTTATTTTTATAATAACCAACATTCTTCTGAATTTTCTGTACAAAATAAAAGAAAAAATTTTGGACAGTGAAGAAATGTTAAATCATTATTTGGTCAGAGGTTTTATGGAAATGGTGGTATTCCGTATAAGCAGACAGTTTCCGAATGAAATAAAGAAAACTCATGATGCCAAAGAAGATATTGTTTCATCAAAAATAAAAATGTATATGATTCATGAGGCATTTTTTACAATATTTGCGTTGCTTGTTGCAATGTTGGATATTGGTATTCTTTTTTACGCATGGAAAACGCAAAACATTACAGTAGGTTCAGTAGTTGCATTAATTACACTGATTGAAAATGCTTATACGCCAATTGCTGTTTTTAATGTAATTTATGTCCAATATAAATTGGATAAAGAGTCTTACAACAGATTGAAACAATTTCTGGATTTGAAGGACGATAATCAATTGATAAATGGTAACATAATAAATACCGATGTTGGTGAAATATCGATAAAAAACTTATCGTTCCGATATGAGGAACGAAAAATCATTGATAATTTGAGTCTGTCGGTAAAAAAGGGGGAAAAGATAGCATTTGTAGGAGAAAGCGGTTCTGGGAAATCGACTTTGATAAAGATATTATTGGGGCTGTTGAAATACAATCAGGGTGAGGTCCGTTTGGGAGACATGGAGTTAAGTGAGCTTTGTCTTAATGATTTATATGACAAAGTTAGTTATATATCACAGGATGCTCCTGTTTTTGACGGAACGATAAAAGAAAATTTGGTATTCGACAAAGATGTGACAGGAGAGCAAATGGTGGACGCATTGAATAAGGTGCAGTTATCGTATTTGGTTGAGAGTCTTGAGAAAGGTTTGGATACTGAAATTGGAGAGAAAGGTACTTGTTTATCAGGTGGAGAGAAACAAAAACTTGCATTAGCCCGCTTGTGGTTTGAAAATCCTGAGCTTGTCATTTTGGATGAAGCAACATCTGCAATGGATAACTTAACAGAAGAAAATTTGATGAAATCTGTTATACAAAAGGTAAAAGATAAAACGGTTATAGCAGTTGTGCATAGATTAAATTTCATTTCCAATTTTGACAGAATCGTTGTGTTTAGAGAAGGAAAGATTGTTGGACAAGGGACTTTTGAAGAACTGTTACATACACATTCTTATTTTATGGACTTATATAATGCGAGGGTTCAATAATTGAGGAAAATTCTTACTTTCTATGGAGGTGAATTGGTAATGATAAAATTAAAAATGTCTATTGAAGATATAAGTGAGTATCAGACAGGTATTTTACCAAAGAATGCTGTTAAAATAGAAACACCTCAGAGCATTGAAGAGATGATGAAAAAAGCGGCACCTATTGCAGCGGTATTATGTGTTTTAATGTTTGTAACGATGCTGTGTAAAACAGTTATGAACAAGACAGTTGTTATTTCGCATGTATTTATTTTGATTGGTTTTTGCCTGGGGTATATTTGTTTGGTGATACACGAGTGGTTACATGGAATTGTTTATCCGAGGGAAGCACTAGTTACGATAGGTAAAATAAAGGGTAAGATAACATTTGTTGCATTAGCATCATATCCTCTGAAGCGTAGCAGGTTTATAGTAATGTGTCTGTTATCATTTGTGCTTGGAATAATACCATTATTGATTTTTATTGTTAGTCCGGCAGAATGTAGAGAACTAAATGGACTAATGTTTGGTATGTCATGTATGGGTATGGTTTCGCCATTTCCTGATGTATATAATGTTATTATTGTCTTAAGGAATGCAAATAAAAAAGACGCAATAATGTTTTATAAAAATGATATGTATAAGGTATCGTAAATTCAAGTTTGTAGAATTAAGGAAATCGGTATTTAACGGGGAATATTTTAGCTGGATAAAATAGACACAAAAGTGCTTTAGATGAACAGGAAAAACTTGCATTATGGAAAATAGAGCTGCTGTACTTAATAGACTGCCTACCGTTTCGTGGTCATCGATAGCATAAAATGTGCAAATACACATAAAATAGTAATGAATATTGATTAAGTAATCATTAAATGATACAATTTAACTACTAAAAAATGTGTATATACACAAAAATAAGGGGATAAACTTATGGAGATTAAAAGAGATGTATATCTTGAACAGTTAAAGATAAGAAAAGATAATGGGATGATAAAGATTATCACTGGAATCAGGAGATGCGGAAAATCATTTCTACTATTTGTATTGTTTAAAAAATATTTATTGGAGAGTGGTGTGGATAATGACCATATTATTGAGATTGCTTTAGATGGCATTGAAAATGAGGAGTTGAGAGATCCAAAGAAGTGTTACCAGCATATTAAAGATGCAATGAAAGATGACAAGAAGTATTATTTGCTTTTGGATGAAGTACAGTTTATGTCACGATTTGAGGAAGTACTGAACAGCCTGCTTCGTATCAGTAATATTGATATATATGTGACTGGAAGTAACTCTAAATTTTTATCTAGTGATATTGTAACTGAATTTAGAGGAAGAGGAGATGAGATAAGAATATATCCGTTGTCATTTGCAGAGTTCTATGCAACTTTCGGTGGAGATTATGATGATGCTTGGGAAGAATATATGATATATGGTGGTTTACCACAGGTGGTACAGTTTTCTGTGGAACGCCAAAAGGCTGAATATCTAAAAAACATTTTCACAAATGTTTATATTAAGGATGTTGTAGAACGAAACAAGCTTCAAAATGTTGATGAGATTGGTACTTTAATAGATATTCTTGCTTCTGCGATAGGAGCTCCTACTAACCCAACTAAAATATCAAATACGTTTAAAAGTGAACGAGGCATCAATTACAGCAATAAGACCATATCCAACCATATAGATTATCTTGTGGAGGCGTTTTTAATTTCTAAAGCTGACAGATATGATATTAAAGGCAGAAAATATGTGGGAGCAAATCGGAAATATTATTTTTCAGATGTGGGACTTAGAAATGCCAGATTGAATTTTAGACAGCAGGAACCTACTCATATTATGGAAAATATTGTTTATAATGAGCTGCTTATCAGGGGCTATAATGTGGATGTTGGTATTGTAGAGGTATATGCAAGAAATAATGAAGGAAAAACGACTCGAAAGCAGTTTGAAGTTGATTTTGTAGTCAATCAGGGTAGTCAGAGATATTATATTCAGGTGGCTTATGATATGACTTCTGAGGAAAAGCAGACGCAGGAACTTAATTCATTTAGAAATATTCCAGATTCATTTAAAAAGATTGTGATAGTAAATGGAACAAAAAAGCCTTGGAGAAATGAGGAAGGCTTTGTAATCATGGGAATGAAGTATTTTCTGCTTAATGCGGATAGTTTGGAGTTTTAGAAATATTGCTGGGATATCGCCAATGAAAAGTAATTATAGATAGTTTACTTGACTTTGCAAGTGAAATTAAGCAAAAAGAGATAGACCGCGTAGTATTCAAAACGGAGCAGCTTCACAGATTTTTCCCTGTCAGTTACACAGCAGAGCAGATGAGGCGTGAAATTTTGGAAATGTTGAAATTAAATATGAACAAATATTGGGATGAATAAAGCAGCTACCGAAACACTATTTCCGGATATTTCGATTAATCTTCTCAAACTCCCTTCCTCCCAGGGTATTGTGGGTGAGAAGTCTTTTGTTGCTTCCCGCTGATGCATTTTTCCGGTATTGTCCAGGGGTACAGCCGTTATGCTGACGGAACTGTCTGCAGAAATGCTCTACATTATTATAACCACATTGCTCGGAAATGTCGCGGATGGAGTATTCGCTGTACTCTAATAAATCCTGTGCACGGCGCAGACGTCCTTCGATGACATTGTCCATGCAGGAGGAGCCAAATTGGCGGTGATAGAGAGCCTGAAGATGACTGGGACTTAAGTGAAGCTTCGCAGCCATCATGTTTATATTCCATGGAAGCTGAGGATTATTGTAGATCATCTTATGCAATGCAATCAGCTCATGATCGTGAATACCCGGGGACTCATTCTGGATTCCTTCTCTTAATTTGGAGAACAGAACCCGCAGCAGGTGAGTAATGTTTGCTTCGCTTTCAGAGGAGAAAAAGGCGGACTCCCAGGTTAGTAATTTAAAAAGCTGATGACAGTATTCCGGATCTGTTACGGGAAATGGGGTGTTTGTTAACGGAAACAGCTTCACGAAGGAGTGATCGGAACGAAAACGAATCCAGTCATTCCGGTATTCTTCACCGGCAGCACGGTAATAAATCCTGCTTCCTGGTGTATACAGAATAGCAGAATTGGCGGCTGTCCGGATTAGTCTTCCGTCTATGAGCAGCTCCGAGGGAGAGTCGAAAAGAAGCAGAAGATAGCCTGTAAAGCCATTCGGAACATCATATATAAAATCTGAGGGGTGAACGGCACTGTAGCCGACAAATTCAATTTCAGTCATCTGGAATCTCCGTTCTGATACATCAGAGGATATATCAATTTTCTTATAGTATAAATCATTGGAAACTTTAGATCAATGCGATAGTATCAGATTAATATGGCAATCGTCATCAGAGAGCTGCGGATCGTGCAGCGGTCAGACATCTGATGCGTGACTGCATAGGAACATGATTTAGAAGAAGGAGATACATGCATGGTAAATTTGGGTGGAGCAACAGAGAATGACAGAAAAAAGATCGTGATTAGAAAGAATTCAAAGGCCTTTTTTCACAATAATGTAGATTATTGTGTGGGAACCGGAAGAATGGGGCTTGCATTGACAGAAGAATATCAGGAGGAGCTGCGCTTGGTTCAAAAGGAAATCGGATTTAAGCATATCCGGGGACATGGATTATTCTGTGATGATATGGCGATCTTTCAGACCTATGAGGAGGATGGTAAGGTAAGGGTCGAGTACAACTATACTTATCTGGATAGAGTAATGGATGCCTATAAGAAGGTGGGGCTGAGACCTTTTCTTGAACTGGGTTTTATGCCTAAAAAGTTGGCAAGTGGAAGCCAGACTATCATTTACTGGCAGGGAAATACCACTCCTCCAAAAGATTATGATATGTGGTGTAATATGGTGCGTTCATTGCTGCGGCATCTGATGGGACGCTATGGGGAAGAGGAAGTTATTCAATGGCCCATTGAAGTATGGAACGAGCCCAATCTTTGCGGCTTCTGGGAAAATGCGGATATGCAGGAATATTTTAAGCTGTTCCATAGAACCTTTGATGCCATAAAGGAAGTGAATCCGGGATTCCGTGTAGGAGGCCCTGCTGTTTGTGGAGGAACGGATGAGAAATGGATTCAGGCATTTATGGAATATTGCCATGAGAATCACATACCTGTGGATTTCGTAACCAGACATCATTACACCATTGATCCGCCGGAATGTATTGGACATTATGCATATTCTGAACTGATGAAGGCAGAGGACGGCTTTGCCAATTTAAAAACAACCAGAGATATTATTGACAGTTTCCCGGAATATAAGGGTCTGCAGATTCATATCACGGAGTTCAACAGCTCCTATACTCCTCAGGGCGTCATTCATGATACAAACCTGAATGCGGCCTTAATAGCACAGCAGCTTTCCAGATTGGGAGATGTGAATGAATCCTATTCCTACTGGACATTTGGTGATGTGTTTGAAGAGATGGGAGTTCCTTTTACACCATTCCACGGCGGCTTTGGACTGGTTGCCAATGGCTGTATTACCAAGCCGACCTTCTGGACATTTGCTTTTTACAAAAAGCTTGAGGAAAGTGAAGCCAATTGTGTATATAAGGATGACAATATTGTCGTTTTGAAACGTGCAAACGGTGATTATCTAGGTGTAGCCTGGAATATTGCCCGTAAAAGTACAGAACAGGGTAAAGAAAAAATGCTGTTGGAGTTTACATTTCCGGCTGAACAGGAGGAGTACTGCTTCCTGACTAAGACGGTAGATGAGGAAACATGTAATCCCTTGAAGGTATGGCATGATATGGGAGAACCTGCCAATCTGAGTGAGGAACAGACGAAGCTGATTCGGGAATCATCCAGACCTTTTGTAAAAACAGAGCGTAAAAAGCAGGAGGACGGAAATATCTGCGTAGAGCTTCCTGTAAACGAAAACGGTGTGGTTTATTTCGAACTGAATGCCGGAAAGGTGAATCCGGATCGAGGATATGACTATGATCGTGTGGTCAGCTTGAAGGCTTAAACTAGCACCCAGTAATTTGCTTTATGAAACAATGTACATGGATTAGGCTTGCAAAGGAGGATATCAAAGTGAAAAAACAAGCGTTTAACCCATATTTACCGTCCTGGGAGTATATTCCGGACGGAGAACCTTATGTTTTTGGCGATCGCGTATATGTTTACGGATCCCATGATTACTTTAACGGATATGTTTTCTGCATGGGAGACTATGTGTGCTGGTCAGCTCCGGTCGATGACCTGGGCAACTGGAGATATGAGGGTGTGATTTATCCGAAGACAGCCGATCCGCTGAACCCGGAAGGCAAAATGTGTCTGTATGCCCCGGATGTTACGGTGGGACCGGACGGAAGGTACTATCTTTATTACGTGTTGGACAAGGTTTCGGTAGTTTCCGTTGCTGTATGTGATACTCCGGCAGGAAAGTATGAATTTTATGGCTATGTTCATTATGAAGATGGCACACGTCTGGGCGAAAAGGAAGGTGATGAGCCCCAGTTTGACCCGGGGGTTCTGACGGAAGGAGATGTGACATATCTTTATACCGGATTTTGCGGAAAAGGTGATAAATCCCGTACCGGAGCTATGGCTACGGTGTTGGGAGCAGATATGCTGACGATCAGGGAAGCTCCGGTATTTGTGGCTCCCGGCTGTGAATATGGTGCCGGTACCGGATTTGAGGGACATGAGTTTTTTGAGGCACCTTCCATCCGTAAAGTAGGTGACACCTATTATTTTGTCTATTCATCCATATTAATGCACGAATTATGTTATGCCACCAGCAAGAATCCTACTAAGGACTTTGTCTATGGCGGAGTTATTGTCAGCAATTGTGATCTGCACATCGATACCTACAAGCCGGCAGATATGCCAACAGCTTACGGTGCCAATAATCACGGAAGTATTGTGCAGATCGGAGAGGACTGGTACATTTTTTATCACAGGCATACCAATAATACCTGGTACAGCAGACAGGGATGTGCTGAAAAACTGCAGATTATGCCGGACGGCAGTATTCCACAGGTAAAAATTACCTCCTGCGGTTTAAATGGAGGTCCGCTTGAGGGTAAAGGCGAATACCCCGCTTATCTTGCATGTAATCTGTTTACCGATACCCCATCAGTTTATGTGGGCGAAGGGAATTTTCCACGAGTAATGCAGGACGGCAGGGATGGAGACGAAGAAGTTGGATATATTGCCAATATTACAGATTCAACTACCATCGGTTTCAAATATTTTGACTGCCATGATATTCGTGAAATCAGTATTTGGATCCGGGGCTATGCAGATGGCACTTTTGAAGTAAAGACAGCATGGGATGGAGAGGTACTGGCGACATTAGAGGTTCAATATACCAATGTCTGGGAAAAGTATACTGCACCGGTTACGATTCCGGATGGAATACAGGCGCTTTACCTGACCTATCGCGGTAACGGAAATGCTGCATTAAGATCATTTGAGTTATCATAATCTATGTTATTGCATATACAGGCAGTGATCAAAACTCTAGGAATGTAAAAAAGGAGACTACAATGAGCAAGTTAAAGATTAAAACAAAGGAAAGACGATTTGAGACAGCCAGGGATTTATACGGAATCTTTTTTGAAGACATTAACCGTGCCGGAGACGGAGGACTTTATCCGGAAATGCTTCGAAACAGAAGCTTCGAAGATTCCGTTTTACCGGAGGGTTATATACAGCAGGAGGATGGCGTCCATGTAAAAACCGTATCCGGATGGCTGGATGAGTTTTGCAACGGAGAAGGCTTATGCCGCTGGGTAAAGGGCA
>OGLG01001088.1_pt1 | contig 17015 bp, 14 predicted proteins | sample 1572621 | NCBI WGS metagenome assembly OGLG01 (sample SAMEA2581912, study PRJEB24529) | metagenome | biome: Human gut stool | place: China | collected 2011 | reverse complement strand
TGGAGGGAGCGTATTGGAACAGGCCGTCGCCAAGAAACAGGCTGAGGTTTTCCGCATAATTCTCCGCCAGATCTTTCTGTTCGTCAGTCAGCGCAAAGATGGTGTCCGCAAAGTAGGCTTCACCATTATAGCGGATCGTGTAGATGTACCATGTCTCCGCCGTATCTTCCTCGCCGTCCTCCTCCGCAGGGACAGTACGCACCTCCATCGTTCGGCTGAAGCTGTAAAGGTGCGTGAGGCCCGCACGCAGGATCTGCTCCATGTCGGTGAGGGAGATGGCGGCAAAGTCCAGATTTTTCGCCGCACAGTATTGAGAGATAAACAGGTTGGCATTGCTGATGAGATCCCCCTCATAGGGATTGACTACTTCATAGTGATCTCCGTCTGTTCCGGCAAAATCATTGGCGATACGCTCCTGCACATTCTCAATGCCCTCTCCGAGGATCTGATTGATCGCAAAGGCAGCCTGATTCACATTTTCCGTAATGGCTGCGTTGTCATTGAGGATCGGCTGCCCGGCTGCTCCGGACGCTCCGCTATCCGTCAGGCTTCCAAAGATAATTCCCGGCAGGGGCTTGAGCTGCATGGTATCGCTCCACATCCCACTGGATCGGCTCCATGCCGATGGAGCGAATGGCGGAGATCACATGGTCGTCATACTCGCCGAAGGGGCAGCGAATAAGCGTCGGACGAGCCCCTGTGAGCGCCTCGAGCTTATCGTTGCAGGTATTCACATCTTTGATGATCTGCTCCGCCGTCAGAGAATTGTAGTGGTCGTGTGCGTTGGAATGGTTCATCAGCTCGCAGCCGCTGTCTACGATGGCCTTGGCCTGCTCCGGATACTGGTCCGCCCAGTTGCCGACCACGAAAAAGGTCGCCTTGACGCCGTAGTCCGCGAGTACATCCAGGATCTTCTGCGTGTTGTCCGCCCCCCATGCGGCATCAAAGGAAATGCTGCACACCTTCTGATCGCGTTCCACGCAGTAGATGGGCAGCTGGCGCGTCGCAACTGACGCCCGCACGGCAGCGGGCGCATTCACAGCACCGAAAATGGCTGCCGCAGCCAGCAGCGCAGTGCCAACTGTCAGTGTTTTGCGCCGCAGGACAAGAAATCGCAGCCGCGGCGCCTCCCTCTTCCCGCGCTTCTCTCTCCGCTTAAAATACAAAAACATCCGCATATCCTCCCCATTTTATTTTGGTAGAGGGTATGCGATAATTTTTTCTTTCATGCCGTGGACGCTGTGTACCTCATTCGGATTTTTCAAGCTCGGTTCTCCATTTGAGTGCGGAATGGCCCCGTCTCCGCAGGTGCCGCAGTCCTTTTTGCACCGCTTTTCGCTATATTGTTTAATTTCTGTCATTGACAAGGTGAATATTTTTGTATATAGTAATAGGACACCCTGGCAATACATCGTAAAAATGAAATTGGAGGTTCCGCATGAAAAGATTCCTGAGTATCCTGCTCGCTATGGTCATGGTGCTTTCGCTCGTGGCCTGCGGCGACAAGAAGACCCCTGACACGCCCGACACCCCCGACACTCCCGACAAGCAGGAGGAGACCATCCACATCGGTATCGTGACCGGTTCCGTTTCTCAGTCTGAGGACGACCGCCGCGGCGCCGAGGCCTTCCAGCAGCTCTACGGTGAGGAGAACGTCACCCTCGTGACCTATCCCGATAACTTCACCGAAGAGCTGGAGACCACCATCCAGTGCATCGTCAACCTGTCCGACGACCCCGACATGAAGGCGATCATCGTCAACCAGTCCGTCCCCGGCACGACCGAGGCCTTCCGTAAGATCAAGGAGCGCCGCCCCGACATCCTCTGCATCGCCGGTGAGGCGCATGAGGATCTGCCCGAGATCGGCTCTGCTGCCGACCTCGTGTGCAACAACGACTTCGTTGCCCGCGGCTACCTCATCATCCGCACCGCGCACGAGCTTGGCTGCGACACCTTTGTTCATATCTCCTTCCCGCGCCACCTCGCTTACGAGACCATGAGCCGTCGTATCGCCGTCATGAAGGCGGCCTGCGAGGAGTTCGGCATGAGCTTCGAGATGGAAACCGCTCCCGACCCCACCTCTGATGTCGGCGTTGCCGGTGCGCAGGCTTACATCCTTGAAAAGGTTCCCGAGTGGGTGAACAAGTACGGCGAGAAGGCCGCTTACTTCTGCACCAACGACGCGCATACCGAGCCTCTGCTCAAGCAGCTGCTCGAGTACGGCGGCTACTTCATTGAGGCCGACCTGCCCTCCCCGCTGATGGGCTATCCCGGCGCTCTGGGCATCGACCTGACCGCTGAGGCGGGCGACTTCCAGAAGATCCTTGCCAAGGTCGAGGCCGCCATCTGCGAAAAGGGCGGCGCGGGCCGCTTCGGCACCTGGGCTTACTCCTACGGCTACGTCACCTCCGCTGGCCTTGCCCAGCACGCCATGAACGTCATCAAGGGCGAGAGCGAGCTTGCCGACATCGACGATATCGCCAAGGCCTATCACCAGTTCTCCCCCGACGCCTCCTGGAACGGCTCCAACTACACCAACGCCACCACCGGCGTCAAGGCCGACAACACCTTCCTTGTCTATCAGGATACCTACATCATGGGCGATCCGGGCTGGTTCATGCACGCCACCGAGGTCGAGGTCCCCGAAAAGTACTTCACCGTTAAGTAAGCCTTCGGCTCACTGACGAACATCAAAAAAACAGGGGGGAGGAGAATCCTCCCCCCTGCTTCTTTTAGGTAGGGTATAGCTTATGGAAAATAACAACGCTCCTCTGTTGGAGATGCGCAGCATCAAAAAGGACTTCTTCGGCAATCAGGTCCTCACGGATATCAGCTTTACGCTCCGCGAGGGCGAGGTGCTCGGCCTTGTCGGCGAAAACGGTGCGGGCAAGAGCACGCTGATGAAGATCCTCTTCGGCATGGACGTCATCCGCGAGACCGGCGGGTACGGCGGAGATGTTCTCATCAACGGTGAAAAGGTCACCTTCAACACCCCCTTTGACGCACTGGCAGCCGGTATCGGCATGGTGCATCAGGAGTTTTCTCTGATCCCCGGCTTTACAGCGACAGAGAATATTCTGCTCAACCGTGAGCCCCAGAAGAAAAATGTCATCTCCGAGGTGTTCGGCAGCCGTCTGAACACGCTCGATTATAAGGAGATGGACCGCAGTGCAGCGGCAGCCATTGAAAAAATGGGCGTCCACATCGACGCCAACATGGTCATCAGCGATATGCCGGTCGGCCATAAGCAGTTCACCGAGATCGCGCGTGAGCTGAGCAAGGAGCATCTCAAGCTGCTTATTCTCGACGAGCCGACCGCCGTTCTGACGGAAAAGGAGGCTGCGGCGCTGCTCGATTCCATCCGCAGCATGTCGGCGCGCGGCATCGCGGTCATCTTCATCACGCACCGTTTGCAGGAGATTCTGGATGTGTGCGACAAGGTCATCGTCATGCGCGACGGCCATGTGGTGAAGGATACCCCGGCGAAGGAAACGAACGTTTCCGACATCACAAGGTGGATGGTCGGCCGCAGCGTGGAGCTCTCCGCTGCACAGGATGTGGTCGATCACTCCGGCGCCAGGACCATCATGTCCATCCGCAAGCTCTGGGTAGATATGCCCGGCGAGATCGTGCGCAACGTCGATCTCGACATCAGGGAGGGCGAGATCCTCGGCATCGGCGGCCTCGCCGGTCAGGGCAAGCTCGGCATCCCGAACGGCGTTATGGGCCTTTATGAGGCGGGCGGCACCGTCGAGTTCGATGGCAAGCCCATTCCGCTCAACGCGCCCCGCCGCTGTCTCGACGCGCAGCTTGCCTTTGTGTCGGAGGACCGCCGCGGCGTGGGACTGCTGCTCGACGAGTCGCTGGAGTGGAACATTGCCTTCCCGGCCATGCAGATCCACGATAAGTTTCTCAAGAGCCTGTTTGGCGGCCTTGTGAAGTGGCGCGATGAAAAGGCCATCCGCGCCGTGACCGACCGCTATATTGACGAGCTGAAGATCAAGTGCACCAGCTCGAAGCAGAAGGCCAAGGAGCTCTCCGGCGGCAACCAGCAGAAGGTTTGCCTTGCCAAGGCATTCGCGCTCGAGCCGAAGTTCCTCTTTGTCTCCGAGCCGACCCGCGGCATCGACGTCGGCGCAAAATCTCTCGTGCTCGACGCGCTCAAGAGGTTCAACCGCGAGAGCGGAATCACCGTTGTGATGATCTCGTCCGAGCTGGAGGAGCTGCGCATGACCTGCGACCGCATCGCCATCGTCTCCGGCGGCCGGATCGCCGGCATCCTGCCGGCGACCGAATCCTCCGAGGCGTTCGGTATGCTGATGGTCAGTCAGGTCAAATAAGGAGGGCAGAATATGGGTAATACAACAAACAGCCTTGCCGAAAAGAGCAGGCTCCGCCAAATGATCGACAGCTACGGCGTCCCCCGCATGATCATCACCGGCTTTCTGCTGCTGATGTTCGTGCTCGTGCCGTTCGCGGGCGTGGACTTCGCAACGCAGATCAGCAACGTTATCAACCGCTTTAGCTGGAACGCCATCATGGTGCTGGCAATGGTCCCGATGGTCCACTCCGGCTGCGGCCTCAACTTCGGCCTGCCGCTCGGTATCATCTCGGGCCTTCTGGGCGCGACGCTGTCCATCGAGCTTGGCTTCACGGGTCCGATGAGCTTCGTCATGGCCATCGCGATCGCGACGCCGTTTGCGCTGCTGCTCGGCGGCGGCTACGGCTGGCTGCTCAACAAGATCAAGGGCGGCGAGATGATGGTCGCAACCTACGTCGGCTTCTCCTCCGTCTCCTTCATGTGCATGATGTGGCTGCTGCTGCCGTACAAGAAGCCCGAGATGGTGTGGGGCTTCTCCGGCTCCGGCCTTCGTACCACCATCTCCCTCGAGGGCTTCTATGACCGCGTGCTGGCGGACATTCTCTCCATCGACCTCAACCGCTTCGGCATCAACCTCGTCATTCCGACCGGCAGTCTGATCTTCTTCGCGATCCTTGCTTTCCTAATGTGGGCATTCCTGCACACCAAGACCGGCACCGCGATGACCGCCGTCGGCTCCAACCCTTCCTTTGCCAAGGCAGCGGGCGTCAGCATCGACAAGATGCGCCTCATTTCCGTCGTCCTTTCCACCTGGCTGGGCGCGGTCGGCATCCTCGTCTATGAGCAGGGGTTCGGCTTCATCCAGATCTACACCGCCCCGCTCAAGATGGCATTCCCGGCGGTCGCCGCCATCCTCATCGGCGGCGCGAGCGTCAACAAGGCGAGCATCGCCAATGTCATCATCGGCACGTTCCTCTATCAGGGTCTTGTCACCATGACGCCGACGGTCATCAACTCCTTGATCCACCTTGACATCAGCGAGATCATTCGTATCATCGTCTCCAACGGCATGATCGTCTACGCGCTGACCCGTAAGATGGGAGGGAAGAAGTAAGTATGAAAAAGATCAACAACAATTTTCCTCGCGGCGGCGCCGAATGGGGCCGCGCGTTGCGCAGGTTCCTGAGCGACAACATCGTGCCCATCATGTTCGTTCTGATCTGCGCCTACTGCATCCCGCGCGCGGACCTCTCGTGGAACTATCTGCTCAATGAGGGCATGACCCGTCTGGGCCGCAACGCTTTTCTCATCCTGAGCCTGCTCATCCCCGTTATGGCGGGCATGGGTATGAACTTCGGCATGACGCTCGGCGCGATGGCAGGCCAGATCGGATTGATCTTTGCCGCCGACTGGCAGGTCTGGGGCATCCCCGGACTGATCCTCGCGGCGATCATCTCCATTCCCATCTCCGTTCTGCTCGGCATCATGATCGGCAAGCTCCTCAACCGCGCCAAGGGTCGCGAGATGATCACGAGCTACATGATCGCCTTCGCCATGGACGGTGTGTACCAGTTCTTTGTGCTCTTTATGATGGGTCCCGTCATTCCCATCATCCACAATACGCTCAAGCTCCCGCGCGGCTACGGTATCCGGAATACGGTGAGCCTGCTGAATATGCGCCAGAGCTTGGATAACCTGCTGGCGGTCAGCATCGGCGGCGTGAAGATCCCCGTGCTCACGCTCATTATCATTGCCGCCGCCTGCCTCTTTATCCTCTGGTTCCGCCGCACCAAGCTCGGTCAGGATATGCGCGCGGTCGGTCAGGATATGGAGGTCGCGCGCGACGCGGGCATCAATGTCGAGCGTACCCGCGTGATCTCTATGGTCATCTCCACCGTGTTCGCGGGCTTCGGCATGATCATTTATTTGCAGAACGTCGGCAACTTCCCCACCTATACCGCCCATACCCAGATCGGTATGTTCTCCATCGCGGCGCTGCTCGTCGGCGGTGCGAGCGTGGAGAAGGCGAGCATCAAGAACGTGTTCCTCGGCGTTATCCTGTTCCACACCATGTTCATCGTGGCGCCGCGCACCGGCACGGTCATCACCGGCGACTCGATGATCGGCGAATACTTCCGCGTGTTCGTGTCCTACGCAGTCATCACCATCGCGCTGGTCATGTATGAGGCGAAAAAGCGCAAGGCAAAGAGCGCGGCAGGCTTGCAGCTTGCAGCCGACCAGCTGGCAGAAGAGGAGGCGAAGGCAAAATGAAGAATAAGACCTCCAATCGCAGACTGATCTTCCAGCTCGCGGCAGTCGTCGTGCTCATTGTCATCGCCTACGCCATGACGATCATCGGCCGCGGCCACACCGTGTATCTCGACAACAAGAAGTTAGAGTACAACGGAAAGACCTACGACACGCCGTACAAGGTCGTCGTTCTTGTGGACGGCGAGCAGGTCGCCAAGCTCTATGACCGTGAGCGCGGCAGCGCGACCTGCATCGGCCAGAAGTTCACGGTGACGCTCGAGATCACCGAGAAGAAGGGCGGCAGCGAGACGACGCAGACCTACACGATCCCCCTGCCCAAGAATATGGACGGCATCATCATCAACCTGCCCGCCTACCTCGCGGGACTGGGTGAGGATGCCTATCTGACGGAGTTCATCCCGTCGCCCGACGCGGAGATCGTCGAGGAGGACACCCCCTCCGGCGACGACTTCGGCATGGACGATATGACGATGGACGAGGTACCTGTCGGCTAACCGAACAATCACCACACAGCCCATGCGAAACGCATGGGCTGTGTGCACACTGAAAAGGAGGAAGGCAGCATGGCTGCATTAAACGGGCTGAAGCCCGAGAAGGTATTTGAATATTTTGAGAAGCTCTGCTCCGTGCCGCACGGCAGCGGCAACACGAAGATCATCAGCGACCTGTGCGTGGGCTTTGCCAAGGAGCTTGGGCTGAGGTACCGCCAAGAGGCGTGCAACAACCTTATCATCTGGAAGGACGGCTCCGCGGGCTATGAGCAGTCCGAGCCGATCATTTTACAAGGTCACATCGACATGGTCTGCGCCAAGACGGACGAGTGCGCGAAGGACATGGCGGCAGAGGGTCTTGACCTGCGCACGGACGGCGAGTGGGTCTGGGCGGATCAGACCTCGCTCGGCGGCGACAACGGCATCGCCGTGGCGATGATCCTCGCCATCCTCGCCGACGATACGCTCCCCCATCCGCCGCTTGAGGCGGTTTTCACCGTCGATGAGGAGGTCGGTATGGACGGCGCTTTCGCGCTCGACTGCTCCGACCTCAAGGGCAGAAAGCTCCTGAATCTTGACTCCGAGGAGGAGGGCATCTTCACGGTGTCCTGCGCAGGCGGTATGCGCGCGGATTGCACACTTCCCGGCAAGCGCGAGCCGCTCGGCGGCGAGAGCTGCTACGCTGTGACGATCTCCGGCTTGCAGGGCGGCCACTCCGGCGGCGACATTGACAAGGGCCGCGGCAGCGCGAACGCGCTGATGGGCCGCGTGCTCTATTCCGCGATGGAACAGCTCTCGGGCCTGCGCCTCGCGGCAATACAGGGCGGCAAATTCGACAACGTGATCTGCTCGCGCTGCGACGCGGTCATCGCCGTCCCCGCGGGGAAGGAGGCGGACCTTGAGCAGTTCATCCGCGGCTTTGACGCGACGCTCAAAAATGAGTACGCCGGCTGCGACGCGGGCGTGACGCTCGAATGTGCCAAGACCGAGGCGGCTTCCGCCGTCAGCGCGGAGACTACCTCCGTGATGCTCCACACGCTCCTTGCGCTGCCGCAGGGCGTGGAGGAGATGAGCGCGGACTTCCCCGGTCTGGTGCAGACCTCTCTGAACCTCGGCGTGATGCATTTGGCGGAGGACGGACTGCATTTCTCCTACTCCATCCGCTCCTGCATTGCCTCGCAGAAGGCGATGCTTGCTCAGCGCGTCCACGCCATCGTGGAGTTTGCGGGCGGCACGGTCTCCGAGCGCGGCAATTATCCCGGCTGGCAGTACGAACGCGATTCCAAGCTCCGCGAGCTGGTGCTTGGCGTCTACCGCGACCTCACCAGCGCGGAGGCCAAGCTCGAGGCGACGCACGGCGGACTGGAGTGCGGGCTCTTCATTGAGAAGATTCCCGGTCTCGACGCCATCTCCCTCGGGCCCGAGCTGCACGACGTTCATTCCGTGCGCGAGCGGCTGAGCGTGCCCTCCACCGAGCGCGTCTACGAGCTGGTGTGCGAGGTCCTGCGCCGCAGCAGGTAAGCCGAAAACCCTGCGGGCATAAATAATCTCCACCACGAAAAACCTTGAAACCGTATGGTTTCAAGGTTTTTTGCATATGGTTTACAGTATACAGCAAAAGCGGCAGAGCCAAAAGGCTCTGCCGCTTTGTCGCATCTTAAAAGGGAGAATCTGCTCTGCCGTCGGCGCACCGGAGGGCCCGGTCCGCGTGGCTTCATTCGGAAAGGAGCATACGGTCGTTGTCGAGCGTCCTGCCCGTGCCCGCGCGGAAGCGCTCGATGAGGTCCTCCACCGTCATGCCGGCGCGCTCCGCGCCCGCGACGTCGAGCACGATGCCGCCGTCCGCCATCATCAGCGTGCGGTTGCCGAGCGAGAGCGCCTGCGTCATGTTGTGCGTCACCATCAGACAGGTGATGTGATGCTCCGCCACGATGCTCTGCGTGAGCGCGAGCACCTTTTCCGCCGTGCCCGGGTCGAGCGCCGCCGTGTGCTCGTCGAGCAGCAGCAGCTCCGGCGGCACCATCGTCGCCATCAAAAGCGTCAGCGCCTGCCGCTGACCGCCCGAGAGCAGGCCGACGGGCTGGCCCAGCCGGTCCTCCAGCCCCATGTCGAGCTGCGCGAGCTGGGCGCGGAAAAGCTCGCGGTCCTTCGCCGTGATGCGGCTGAACGGATTGCCGTGCGCCGCGCGCAGATACGCGAGGGCAAGGTTTTCCTCAATGCTCATGTGCGGCGCGGTGCCGCGCAGCGGGTCCTGAAACAGCCGCCCGATGACGCGGCTGCGGTCATGCTCGCGTGTAAAGGTAATGTCCTTGCCATTCAGCAGAATGCGGCCCTCGTCCACATAAAAGCTGCCCGCGACGGCGTTGAAAAGCGTGGACTTGCCCGCGCCGTTCGAGCCGATAACGGTGACGAAATCGCCCTTGTCCAAATGGAGCGACAGGTCGGTAACGGCGCGCTTTTCGTTCACCGTTCCGACGTTGAAGGTCTTGGAGATGTGTTGAATGTCCAGCATATCAGTTGCCCTCCTTCCCTTTTGCCGCGGCCTTGCGGCGCTGGAACGCCGCCCACCTTTGGATGCTCGGCGCGGCGATGGCCAGCGCCACGATGATCGCCGTAAGCAGCTTCAGGCACTCCACCGGCACGATCTTCGTGTAGAACACGACCGCGTAGATGAAGCGGTAGATCAGCGAGCCGACGAGCGCGGCAAGCACGCCGCGCGTCATGCTGCGGTGGCCGAGCACCGTTTCGCCGATGATAAGGCAGGCAAGGCCGATGACGACGATGCCGGTACCGGAGTTGATGTCCACGGTCTTCTGATACTGGCCCACCATCGCGCCGGCAAGGCCGGTCATGGCATTGGCAAGGCAGAGGCCGACGGAGATGGTGAACGCGGGATTCAGCGACGACGCGCGCACCATGTCGGGATTATCGCCCGTCGCGCGGAGTGACAGGCCGAGATGCGTGCCGAGAAACAGGCGCAGCAGCACCGCCGCAAGTCCGGTAACGATGACTGCAAGCAGCAGCTCATACCACGCCCCGCCGATGCCGGCATCGCGCAGAAGGGTAAACACGGTATCCGAGCCGAGCAGGCTTTGATTGGCCTTCCACCCCATCGCCATGAGATTCACGGTGTAAAGTCCCGTATTCGTCACAATACCCGCGAGGATGCTCGGCACGCCGAGGTTGGTCTGCAAAAAGGCGGTGACGAGTCCCGCGCACGCGCCGGCGAGCATCGCCGCGGGGATGGCGAGGAACGGATGTCCCGCCGCCGTCAGGCTGACGGAAACCGCCGCGCCGAGAACGAAGCAGCCGTCCGTCGTGAGGTCGGCAATGTCGAGGATGCGGTAGCTCAGAAACAGCGCCAGCGCGACCGGCGCGTACAAAAAGCCCAGCTCCAGGGCGGTCTGCGTGATGATGAGCATGGGGTCGCTCTCCTTTCAGGCTTCGGCCCTCCGACTTTCGTCGGAGGGCTTTCGCGTTGTTGTTTCGGTTCAGTCCTTGGTGGTGATCACTTCCACGACGGTGCCCATGCTGTCGAAGCAGGAATACTCGGCCTGCTTGCCGATCATAGCCGCGGTATCGGTGTTGACGGTAATGATGCCGCCATCCATGAGGTAGTAATCCTCCATGCCGCTCATGCCCTCAGCCATGGCCTTGAGGGCGAGGTCGGCGGTCCTTGTGCCGAGGTCGGTGTAGTTCACGCCGCAGGTGGCGTAGGCGCCGTTGCGGACGAAGGAGTCCGCGCCGGTGTAGTGCGGGATGCCGTTGATGGCAAAGTCCTCGGCGATCGCCATTTCCGCTGCCATGATGACGTTGTCGGTCGGGGTGAACACGGCGTCCACACCGGCGGCGATGAGCGCGGAGGCTGCGGCGACGACCTCATCGTTGGTGTTGGCGGTCTGCTCGATGCAGGTGATGCCCTTGGCATCGAGATAAGCCTTGGCGTCCGCGATGGGCTTTGCGGAGTTCGGCTCATTGAGGGAGTAGAGCAGGCCGACCTTAGCAACGTTCGGGTTCTGGGCGAACATCATATCCATGATGAACTCGGTGTTGAGCGCGTCGCTCGTGCCGGTCACATAGTCGATGCCGGTGAGCTTGGCGGTCTCGGGGTCGGAGATGGCGGCGTAGACGACCGGCGTCTTGGTCTCCTCGGCGGAGAGGGCGGCGATCTGCGCGGCGGTGGTGGCGATGGGAACGATGGCGTCCACGCCATCGGCGATGGCCTGATCGGCAAGCTGCTTGAGAATGGTCTGGTCGCCCTGGCCGGAGGTGATCTCGTACTCGATCTTCACGCCCTCCGTCTGCGCAAGCTGATCCAGCTCGGCGGCGACGGCGTTTGCGATCTCGTCGAGCGAGGCGTGGTCGAGCTGCTTGATGATCGCAACACGGAAGCCGCGGGGCGTACTGCCGTCCGTCCCGCTGTCCGGCTGGGGATCCTTTGCGCCGCAGGCGGCGAGGGACAGCGTCATCGCGCCGGCAAGAACGAGGGTCAGAAGCTTTTTCATCATGTTGTTTTTCATTTTGGTTTTCCTCCAATATATTTGATTTTGAGCGGCAGATGAAGCTCTGTCTTGCCGGAACAGAGCGGGGAAAAAGAAAAAAGACCTTCATCCCACCTACATGGGACAAAAGTCGTTGAACTTCTGCGATACCACCCAAATTGACGTTATCAAACGCCCGCTCGCTTACGCGCACCATCATACGCGCCCCGATGGATAACGGGTGGGATACCCGTCGGTCTCTACTCGGCTTTCGCCTTTTGATCCGCCCTCCGAAGTCCATTCACCGACCGTCCGCCGCCCCGATCACACCATCCGGGACTCTCTGAAGGCTTGCCTGCATCGGCTACTTCTCTCCGTCATTGGTTTTTACTGCTTTAACTTGTTGTAGCGTATTATAGCACGCGCACTTCCATTGTCAAGCCCCTTTTCGCAAAATTTTTTCTTCTCTCCGTTTTGCGCAAAAGGTCTCCCGCCTCCCCCGCGCAAAGTCGGCAGAATAGGCAAAAGCCCACGGCCCTTTGACCGTCGGCTTTTTGCCCCGCGCCGCGGAGGCTGCGCGCCGTCTCCGTCAGAAGCGCAGATTTCTATCCTTCACAAAATTCTGCGTACCGTACAGCACCAGCGTATCGGTGATACCGTTCTCTTTGGCGTATTCCGTCACATCGCCCTTGAAAAAGCGCAGGTCGAGGACATGGACCTCTGCATAGTCCTCCACGGGAAATTGGGAAAAGGTGTTGCCGTAGGAATCTTTAATGAGCAGTAGCTTGCCGCTCTTGCCGCTGCCCTCAATGACAGTCTGTGCCTGGTTGGAGTTCAGAAACACGGCGTATTGGTCGCTGCCGGACAGGTATTTCCGCTCATAGATGCTGTCCGTCTCATACTGACCGTTGTTGTAGGACACACTCCTATTTATGTGCTTATACCATGCGGTGATCTCCTCGGCGGGGACAGTGGGCAGCGGGACTTTATTCCAAGTTGTACCGTAGAAATCATCGCAGAGAACTTCCTGCGTCCATTCGTCCACATTCGGTTCAATGCCCCGCCATGCACAATAGGCATAGTAGGCCCCAAGGCTCGTCCAATGGTGATCGGTACGGTAGTAGATGTTCTCGCTGCTATGAGCGACGAGAGCAGAAAGCACGTCTGTTGTGTCAACGCCCGCATCGGTCAGCACTTGCAGAATAGCGGCGTAGTCCGCCACGGGCGCATAGGCAGGGAGTTTATCCGTTAGCACCTGTGCCGCCATAGGGACAAGAATCGTATTCATGGAGATACCCTCTGCCGCCAGTTTTTCTTGTAAATCAACAAGGGCGGCTGCGTTGGCGACAAGCTGCTTTTTGCTATAAGATGTAAACTTGTCCATCAAATACTTGTCTTTGCAGATATAGACACCGACGCTTTCCCGTTTACCGATGGCCAGTTCCATGTAGGTTTTCATCGTGACCCAGCCATCCCGCAGGGGAACTTGATCGGTAAGATACTTTTCCAGTTCGTCACTAAATTCGCCGGAGATAAAGTTGGCAACGGTAAATTTGGGCTTTTGCGTCAAAGTGCGCTTTTCACGTTCCGAGTAATACCGATCCGGCATCAGCAGCCCGATAAGCGCAGACACCGCCAGCAGCAGGCAGAAAAAAGAGGTAATGATTTTATTTCGCATTTTTCTCACCTCAGAATCGGAAGTACAGGAACGGATTATAGCTGCCGCTGACAAGGTAGGCCGCAGCCATCACCAGCACACAGAGCAGGCCGCCGCAGTCAACCACGGTCAGCGCCCGCGGTCCCAAACGGGAGTTCAGCTTTTCATAGCAGCGTTTCCCCAGCGGTGTGGCTGCCAAAGCACAGATTACCAACATCGGCCCATACGTCAGCAGGAGATACAAACTGCCGCTGTCAAATAATGTGCCAAAAAACATTGCTTTCAGCCACGCAAAGCCTGCGCCAATATCCGTAAACGCAAAGAGTGTCCAGCTGATCGTTACCAGCACCAGCGCGTAGATATGCCGCAATACGGCGGGCAGCCTTTTGAGCCAGCGCAATAGAAACAGCTTTTCCAGCACCAGCAGTATTCCGAAATACACGCCCCATAGGACAAAGTTCCAGCTTGCCCCGTGCCAGAAGCCCGTCAGCAGCCAGACGATAGCAATATTGCTGAGCTGCTTTGCAAGGCCGCCCTTGTTGCCTCCCAGCGGGATATAGACATAATCCCGGAACCATGTCCCCATGGAGATATGCCAGCGCCGCCAGAAATCGGTAATACTGTCGGCAAGAAACGGATAGTTGAAGTTTTCCAAAAATCGGAACCCCAGCATCCGTCCAAGGCCAATAGCCATGTCGGAGTAGCCGGAAAAGTCAAAATAGATCTGGAAACCGTAGGCGATGACACCCAGCCATGCCGTCAGTACCGTGGGAGCAGCCTGCGCGGATGCTGCCTCCCACAAAAGGCCGATGTTATTTGCCAGCAGTACCTTTTTCCCAATACCACAGGCGAAGCGTTTCACCCCATCGGCAAAGAGGTCAGCGGCGCAATCCCGGTGCTCCAGCTCGTCCGCTACCGTCTGGTAGCGGACGATGGGGCCCGCAATCAACTGAGGGAATAATGTTACATACGCGCCGAAATTGATGATATTTTTCTGCGCTTTCGCTTCACCACGATAGACATCAATGGTATAGCTCATGGTCTGAAAGGTGTAGAAGCTGATGCCGATCGGCAGAGGCAGATTCGGCTGGGGGAGCGCCGTGCCGAACAAGGAATTGACCGTGCCGATCAGGAAGTCACAGTATTTGAATACGCCCAGCAAGCCAAGGTTTACGCAAACCGACACCAGCAGCGCGATCTTTGCTCCCCGCTGTCCCCGGTGCCGCTCTGCCATCTGTCCGCAGGTGTAGTCCAATGCGGTGGAAAACAGCATCAGCACCACATAGACCGGCTCACCCCATGCGTAAAACAACAGGCTGAACAGAAACAGTGTACCGTTGCGCCATTTCTGTGGGACAAGGAAATACGCCAGCAGACACAGCGGCAGAAAGCATTGTAAAAATGTCAGGCTGGAGAAAACCATAGTTAGCCGCCAAGCACCGGATCGTTGTTACCTTCATCGTCGGTCATATCAAAAAAGCCACCGTTGTTGTTGCTGTCGTCCTCCTCCGGGATCGTAATACCGTTGTCAGCAGAACCAAAAATACCTCTCCATACTTCGTCCACCTTGGCAGCCTCCTCAGCAGCAAATTTAGCCTGCACCTCATCACTGGCCTCCCAGTCACCCTGCGCACCGAGGATCAGCAGCGCCACATAGTTGCCGTTCACGAACAAACGAGCCTGCAAGACCTTCTGCAAATCCATGTTGTACATCCGGGAGTAGCTGAGAATTTGCTCATAGCCAGTCTGCAAAAGTGCGGCAGCATCCTGTGCGTAGCCGTCCTTAACTTTAACAATAACAGCGTAACTGGAATTGACTGCGGAATTGGAATTGCTCATAGATGCCCAGCTTTCCACTTGCCCCATATCCAGTCCCCAATAACCGCTTATGTTATCTTCGGTTTCAGCGACGTCGCATCCAAAACTGTCACCCAGCTTTTCTTTCAACGTGTCCATAATCTCTTGTGCAGTCATGGTCACCTCTGTCTTGCCCTTATTGTCATCGGCCTTTCCACCGCAGGCGGCCAGAGACAGCACCATCGTGAGTGCCAAGAAAAAAGTCAGAATGCGTTTCATCTCTATTTGCTCCTTTGTAGTTCAAAATTCATTTTATAGGAGGGGCAGGGCGGCGTCTCCGGAAACGCCGCCCTCTTGCCCTTCCATATGTTCATACGATTCAGCATGGGGAAATGTTGGAACGGAAAATAAAAAATTTCGGAGAGCACACCGCCCTCCGAAATTCCGCAGTTTTTGTTTCAATTTTGCCCCATCAGCAGCTCCGCCGCAGCGGTAATTGCTTCTTCACTCGCACCGTCAAAATTAGAAAGATAATAATTGACACCTTCTTTGCTCCAATGCGCCCGCCATGTGTCAGGCGATAGACTGTCGAGCGTTGCGCCATACTCCGCATTGAGCGCAGTACTGCCCACAGCATCTCCCTCTGCCCGGGAAAAGTTCCCGTCCAATTGGGCGGCTTCATAAGTGTATTCGTGACCGTTCAGTGTAAAATCAACGCGGGCAATCTTACCATCATAAATGCAGTAATACACATTTTCTGCATTCTCCGGCGCGTCAATCGTAAACCCCAGTTTTTCAAATCCTTCAGGACCATCTACATCTTCAAAGGGGGCCCCGACAAATACAGGTGGGTTATCCGACTCTGATCGGTCAAAGAAATGAGGAAATGTAAATCCGGCAACAATCACAATAGCAAGGCAGGCGGCTAAGCTCCCCCAGCGCCGCCACATCGGGATAGTCTTGTGTTTTTGAACTGTAGGCTGCTTTTCTTCGATATTCTCTTCGGCATTCTGATCTTCTTTTTGTGCCGCTGCTTTTTTCAGAATATTCGCATACATACGCTCCTGCGCACCGGATTCTGGCTCTATATGATCAAATGCGTTTTTCACTTCATTGTCATTCATATACGCTCACCTCCTAATGTGAGTTTCAATTTTGCGCGGGCGTCTCGCAGTTGTCCGCGTACTGTTGACGGTGGGCGGTGCAGCATTTCCGCAATCTCATCTGTTTGATAGCCCTCATAATAGTGTAGCCAAACAACCTCTTTGTATTTCACCGACAGCGCCATGACCGCTTCCACGACCTCGCTCTTTTCATCCGGTTCGGCGGCGATTTGCTCGGCCGCTTCATCGAGGTCCGTTACCTTCTGCCGCCACCAGTGCTTGAGCTTGTCCTTGCAGATATTCATAGCGGTGGTTGTCAGCCATGACCGTTCATGCCGCTCATTTTCAAAGGAAATGTCACAGGACATTGCTTTCACAAAAGCATCCTCTGTGCAGTCCTCAGCATCTGCGGCGTTTTTCATAAAGGCATAACAAACACGGTAGATTGCCTTAAAGTGTCGCAGATAGAACGCTTCAAAATCCCCCTGCATGGCTTCGCCTCCCTTTTCCCATAAAGTGATACGATTCAAGCGTACAAATTGTCGGGCGAAATGTCAAGATGGAGTAGTACCCTGTAAGTGCAGTCGCAAAATCCCCAAAAATCTGTTAAACTGAAAGAACAGAGATGGAGGGAATCGCAATGAAGCATTACAGCAAAGAATTCAAGGAAGAAGCGCTGAAGCTGTCAGACGAGATCGGCGTGAAGAAAGCCGCGCAGCAGCTCGGCATTGCGTACTACACGCTGGCGGACTGGCGCAGCATACGCCGAAATACACCGCCCGCGAAGACACCGAGCGCAGATGAGCAGACGATCCGCATCCGTGAGCTTGAGCGAGAAAATGCCGAGCTGCGGACCGCGAACAATATTCTCAAGGACGCACTCGGTTTTTTCGC
>OGLG01001066.1_pt1 | contig 17290 bp, 11 predicted proteins | sample 1572621 | NCBI WGS metagenome assembly OGLG01 (sample SAMEA2581912, study PRJEB24529) | metagenome | biome: Human gut stool | place: China | collected 2011 | reverse complement strand
GTTGCCGTCCGACTATTGATGGGCAATGCGAGAAGCCTCAGAGAGTAGGATGGCAACAGATACAGATTCCTACGCTTTTATTTTATATTAATGCCAATGAGAGGAGTCCGGCGGCATATCTCACTTATGCGACCCACTCTATCATTTTCTTTCGCCAAGAATGCTTTATGGTTTCTTTTCATTGCTCTTTTAGCAATCGGCAGTTCATCCTGTAAGGATGAAAAAGATGAACCTGACAATCCGTTGGAGCCCAAGAATGAGACTCCTCAAGTTTCCCCGGACAGCTATTCCGTAGTAATCAATAGCGATGGAACTGCTACCGGAGGTGCTGTATTCTCGCGTCTGGATGGGACTACATTCTTCCTTGACTATGTAAAATACAAAGTTGTTGAGTCTCATTTAGAAATTATCGGCTACGATCGTACTGAACTTCCATCTAGGCCCAAGCTCTATGGAGAAGTAACATTAGAAGGTACACTATATAAAACACGCAAAATTGAAAGTTATGCCTTTTCATATGCTAAAGTCGAATCTATTGTCATTCCCAAAACAGTCACAACAATTTACTCAGCTGCCTTTTCAGACTGTACATCTCTGTCGTTGGTATCACTTCCTGTTGGCCTAACTGAATTAGGAGAGCAGTGTTTCTACGACTGCAACTCTCTCACTTCGATAACGCTTCCGGACGGCTTAACGGAGCTGATGTCGTCTTGTTTCAGTGGGTGCACCTCTTTGACTTCGATAACACTTCCTGATGGGATTACTTCCTTAGGCACATCTTGTTTCAGCGGGTGCACCTCTTTGACTTCGATAACACTTCCTGATGGGATAACTTCCTTAGGCTCATATTGTTTCGGTGGGTGCGCCTCTTTGACTTCGATAACACTTCCTAATGGGATAACTTCCTTAGGCTCATCTTGTTTCAGCGGGTGCACCTCTTTGACTTCGATAAACCTTCCAGATGGATTAACCTTCATGGGAGAGTTTTGTTTCAGTGAGTGCACCTCTTTGACTTCGATAACACTTCCTGATGGAATAATATGGTTATTGAGATGGTGTTTCAATAATTGTGACTCTCTTTCCAGAATCATTTTTAAATCTGATCTTCCTTACAATGTGAAATACTGGTATGGGTTATGTTCTATCAGCTCAAAGCCTGTGGCTTATGTTCCGAAGCAATTTCTGACGAATTACCAGCAAAGCGAATTTGCGAAATATTTTTCAGAAATTATCGGATATTAAACCTATGAGTTTTATGCCATACAAATATCGCGCCGACCGCCATCGAAAGGGTTATCGATGGCGGCCGTCTTCTTCAGTAAAAAATATAATAACAAGCAATCCGACCATCTTTGTTGCTAAGCCGAAGCTCTACCATTACACCACTTGGGAAAGAGCCATATCCATACTATCCTCTAACAAACTCATTATGGGGAAACTGGCAGGTATGAATGACATCAATGAATCATATCGCCCGCTATCGTCATACATTGAGGATGGAGATTCCTCAAATACAGATTCTCAGAAGAAATTGGAAGCAGCTGAATCACAGCTGAAACGCATTCGTCAGACAAGCCTATCGATGGATGATGAAACTCCGGGCTTTGCAATTCCGGCGATGTGGGGACATTATGCCGATAAAGGAGAGGGCATCTGCATTGTGTTCGACAAAGAGCTATTGCTCAACAAACTGAAAAGAACCGGCGGTTTCCACTTCAAACCCGTCACCTATGAGACAAATTTTAACCCTTGCATAACAATTAGAGAGGATCCTGAAAGATTCTTTCAGCAACACATGGAAGATATATTCTTCAAAAAAAGCGACGACTGGAAGTGTGAACAGGAGTTCCGCATCATATGTCGAAGCGATAATCCTGCATATGTCGATATATCAGGCTGCGTCGTTGCGCTTGTCATGTGCTACGCCAAAGGCCAAAATCGGCAAGATGCTTGCTTTGGATCTGAAGCACACAACAAACTGCCTCTTCTGTTCCCGGATTATCCTATACTCGAATGGTCTACCGGTGTTTGCGGTAGCAATCTGCGGGACAAAGATGGAAATCAATGGTATCCCAAGGCAACCTCTATCTACGAGATAGACGTGTAAACTCAAGGATTAGGGGGAATCAGAGGGAGGCGAGGATGGGGGTGCCGGACTGGAGGCGCTTGAGGCGGAGGAGGGCTTCGAGGTAGTAATAGTCGGCGTAGATGATGGAGGCGTCGATTTCAGAGCCGGCGGGGTGATGGCCTACGGAGTGGTCGAGGAAGGAGCTGCGATGGGCAGAGGAGCGGTAGCTGTCGGAGCTGAGCGAGGCAAGCATTTTCTCGGCGCAGTGGCGGTAGCGGTCGGATTTCTCGCCCTCGACGTAGCCCTGGAGTTCGAGCAGGGCGGAGGCTACGACGCTGGCTGCGGAGGCGTCGCGCGGAGTCGAGGTTTCGGCGGGGGCGCTGAAGTCCCAGTAGGGGACGTAGTCGGTGGGTAGACGGTCGAGATATACGTCGGTTACCTTCTGGGCGAAGTCGAGGAAACGCGGGTCGTGGGTCTCGCGATATACCATGGTGTAGCCGTAGATGGCCCAGGCCTGTCCGCGGGCCCACATGGAGTTGTCGGCGAGGCCCTGATGGGTCATTCCCTTGATGAAGTCGCCTGTGACGGGGTTGTAGACGGCCACATGATAGCTGGTATAGTCGGGACGGAAGGCATGGGCCATGGTGGTCTCGGCATGCTTCACGGCGATGTCGTAGAGGCGGTGGTCGCCGCCGTTCTTAGCTGCCCAGAAAAGCATTTCGAGGTTAATCATATTGTCCATGATGGTGTTGTGGCCACCGAGCGCCTCCACATTGCGTGGCCACGAGAGGATAGTGCCCACGGCGGGATTGAAGAGCGAGCGTATCGGCTGTATCGAGAATAACCTGGCGGAAGGCGGGATTGTGGGTGAGGCGGTAGCCGTTGCCGTAGCTGCAGAACATCAGGAAGCCGAGATCATGGTCGAACGCGGGGCGCTTCGAGAGATATTCGAGCGAGGCTGTGAAGCGCTCGGCCTCGGCGCGGAGCGTCTCGTCGTGGGTGTATTCGTAGTCCATCCAGAGCACGCCGGGCCAGAAGCCCGCGCACCATTCGTCGGCCGTGGCCTTGCGGCAGTGCCAGAGCGTGTCGGAATGCTCGATGTTGCGCGGCATCATGGAGTAGACGAGCGAGTCGGGCTGACGGTGAAGCTCGCCGAGGGTCTTGCCGACCTTCGAGTGGCAGTATGTAAGCGCCTCGTCGACGCTGAAATCGTCGGAGGCTTTCGACTGCGAGGCGCAGGCAGCCATGCATGCGCCTATCAGACTGAGGAATCCAAGTTTTAAGAGTCGCATTCTTAAACTGTATATCTTGATTACTATGTAGGATACTATTTCTTAATCTTCACTTCGAGTACATCGATCCAGCCGAGGTCGGCCACCCCTTCGGGAGCGTGGCTGAAGAACCCGACTTTCGCACCTATCCATTTGCCTGCGCGGGCCTTGAAAGGTGCGCCGGCACGGTGGAATTTGCGGCCGTCGAGGCTGTAGGAGAAATTGCAGAGGGCTCCTTCGCCTACCTCAACCCGAAGCCATATATCGGCTTCGAGATTCCGGAGCAGTCCGGCAGGATATATGCGTGTGGGAGTAATCGTGGCGAGCGTCTCAACCGATTCGGGCGCACCCTTTTCGGCATCGGCACATACACCGCGCTGAAGTTCGAACACCTCGCCGCGCTTGCAGAGGGCGAGCGTGGAGTAGTCCCAACCCATTACCACCAGGCCCGTACTTACGCCCTCTGAGCTTTCCTTGGCCGAGATGCGCACACGCGCAGTGAGCGTGAACTTCTCGGCCGGGAACTTCTGGAGCCAGAGATTGGAGAGCGACCATAGGTTGGCCGGCTCGCTGATGCGTCCGCTGTAGATGCGCATCATCCCCTGCGGGAGGGCGAAGCCGTAGCGGTCGGCAGCGTAGTTGGAGTGCCATTCGTAGAGCGCGGGGCTCTGAATTTCGTCGTAAGAGAGCGACGCGTCGGCCGGGGCGGGGCGAGAGAAGCGCTTCACGGGCTCTCCGCAGCCGTCGCCGTCGGGGTCGGAACCGATAACGGGCCAGCCGTCGGCACGCCACTCGAGCGGATTCAGGTGAAGGATACGGCCGTAGGCACCACGGTCCTGGAAATGCAGGAACCAGCCGCGGCCGTCGGGGCCGTCGACCCACGCGCCCTGATGGGGGCCGTTGATATCGGTGGAACCCTGCGCCATCACGATCCGTGGCTCGTAGGGGCCGTAGATGTTGCGCGAGCGCATGGCGAGCTGCCAGCCGTCGACCACTCCACCTGCGGGAGCGAAAATCCAGTACCAGCCGTCGCGCTTATAGAGTTTCGGGCCTTCGACGGTATGGTTCACGCCGTCGTTGCCGTCGAGCACTACAACCGGGTCGGATATGGCACGCGTACCGTCGGGCGAAAGCTCTCGCAAGGTAATCAGGCTGTTGAAACCGCATCGCGAGGCAGCCCAGCCGTTGACCATATAGAGGCGGCCGTCGTCGTCCCAGAGCGGCGTCGTGTCGATGATTCCCTTTCCGGGTACCACAAGCACAGGCTCAGACCACTCCCCTTCCGGGTCGGCGGTCTTCACCATAAAGACACCCACGTCGGGGTCGCCCCAATAGATGAAATATTCGCCATTGTGGCAGCGGATGGATGGGGCCCATACACCCTTGCCGTGTTTCACGGTGGAATAGACCTCGGCCGGAGGAACGGCCTTGATAGCGTAGTTCACAAGCTCCCAGTTCACCAGGTCGGTAGAGCGCAGAATCGGCAGACCCGGCGCGCACTGAAAGCTGGAGGCGGTCATATAAAATATCTTCCCGTCGGGCGAAGCCGTCACATCGGGATCGGAATAGTCGGAGAAAACGATAGGATTCGTGAAGTATTCCCCCTTGAGATTGGCGGGATTCGACACGAGTCGGCCTCCGGCGGCTGTCGCAGCCACCGGGAGGCAAACTGATGTCAGAAATACCAACAAGTTGCTGATGTAACTTTTAACCATCATTTTTCTAAAGGAATAATTTTACCTATCTAACTTTTACCTGAACAAACCTCGGTGGCGAAAACACAGCAAAAAGTGAAAGGCCACCGGAGAAATCTTACACCCTATAATACGCCTCCGGAAGCTCGGACACCTAACGCCATGGGATACTTTCCGAGGCGGTTACTTTCCGGCAAGCGGCTCCAGGCGGATGGCCACGCCACCGCGCGGCTGCAGCGCGAAGCGCAGGCGGTCGGAAGGACGGACCTTGCGGGTGTCGATCTTCACGTGGGCTGCGGTGTCAACCTTGTCGCCGCCGTCGGAATAGACTGTAGCGTTCCAGACGGTCTTGGCGGGGAGGAAGGAGAAATCGACCTCCACCTCACGGGCGTCGTTGTTGCCGAGCACACCTACAAACCAGGTATCGCCCTTGCGGCGCGCCATCGTAATCCCCTCGCCGGGATAGCCGGCAAGCACGTGCGATTCGTCGAATACCGTCTCCAGCTTCTCGAACCACGAAATCTCCGGCTCGCCATTGTAGTGCGTGGGATTATCGTACCAGAAAATAGTCTGGAGCGGCGAATAGAACACGAGCGATGCGGCAAGTTGATGGGCATGGGTGTTGCGCAGACGCTTGTCGAAGTAGCAGATGGTATAGTCGGCGGCGCCGTTGAGCATACGCGTGAACGGCAGTGTGGTATTGTGGGTTGCGTCGGGGAACTCCTCATTGCCGCAGATACCCTCCTGAGTGAGCAGGTTGGGATAGGTGCGCGAGAAGCCCGAGGGACGGAATTCGTCGTGGATGTTCATCATCAGGCCGTTGTCGGCCGCCTTGCGCACCATATCGTGGAGCCAGGTGGCCCAGCGGTGTGAGGCGTACTGCACGAAGCCCGACTTGACGCCCGCCACACCCCACTGGCGCAGGAGCGGGAAAAGCTCGTCCATCTGCTTCATCAGTGCGTGCTGGTTGACGTAGAGCCACACCCCAACTCCTTTTTCTTTGCCATAATCTATCACCCGCTGCATGTCGATTGCCTCAATGACTTGTGTGGCATCACTGTCGTGGGAAGTAGGATCCGCATACCATTTCCAATCATAGAGCATATACGGAATATTATGCTCGGCGCAGAAATCTATATTCTTCAAACCGGCCTCGGTAGTAAGCGACGTGCATCTCATAATCTTGCCCGGCTTCACCCAGGCGAAGTCGCCTGAGCGCTCGGGGTTTAGATTCAGCACGATATCGTTGTTTTCGATAAGCTGCCCGGGGGTGTCGGCCGTCATGATGATTTTCCAGGGAGTAGCGCAATATGTCACCACGTCGACCGGCGAATACATCACCGAGCGCAGCGTCGAGGGCTTGTCGGGGCGCGCCTGGAGTTTGGTGAGACACCAGTCGTCGACGTCGGCGTCGAGCAGAGCCACCCATCGCGACTGCGGCAGTTCCATGGTGAGCGCGCGCTCGGCCGGCCGGCTGATGCTGTCGACGGGGCCGACGTCGAAGGTAGCCTGCGCCCACTGCTCGCTCCATGCCCTGGTACCTTCGGGCACCGTATAATCCGTAAGATCCTCCACTACCTTATGGAAAATGGCGGCGGGGTGCTCAGGGAAGAAATAGCGGAAGGCGATTCCCTCGTTGTAGGCGCGCACCTCAACGTCGAGGCGGTAGTCGCTCTTGTCCTTGCGGCTGAGATGGAGTGTGGCCGAGTTGAAGCGGTCGCGCACGGAGGAACGCTCGCCGTAGAGCGGTGTCCAGACGGAGTCGACGGGGGCGTTGACCGTGACGCTGTCGGCCTCGAGGAGGTCCATCCAGCACTGCGGCTGGGCGAGAGTGCGCTTGCCGAGCGCCATCTCCCACACGCGGTTGTCGAGGTCGAGCCCCGCGCGCGAAGGGAGTATGAGCGGAGCGGCGTCGCGGTCGACCTTATATGTAAGCTCGCGGCCGGGCTTGGAGAAAGTAACCGTGTTGCGGCCGTCGGGCGAGGATATGGATAGCTCCGCCCCGGCGTGGGCGCAGAGAGCGGCCGAGAGGGCAAGAGCAGTGAATATGAGTTTCATAGTCGGATGATGGGATTGATTACTTGAAGACAACGTTGTCGACATGCTCGCCAATGAAGATGCGGGCCATATCGCCGGTCTTGTACCATTTCGGTTTGCCGGGCATATCGTCGGCGATACGCACGCCGTTGATGCGGAGATTGTCGAACGTGATGCCGGAAACGGGGCGCGAATCGTCGTAGCCGGCGATCACCGACATCTCCGAGCGCGTGCCGCGGTAGTCGATATCCTTGAAGAGAACATTATAGACGCCGCGGCCCGGTGCCAAACAGTATTTCTTATTGAAGAAGATGCGGATGTTGACGAGCTGACCCTGGCGGAAATCCTCCACGCGGATATTGTCGAAAGTGATGTCGCGCACAAGATTGTTGTCGCCGCACGAGATGCCGAAACAACCCTGATAGTCGAGCTGCTTCTCGCAGTGGTCGAGGATGTCGATGTTGCGGTACGTCACATTTTCGATTGTATCGGGCCGCTCCACATTGCCGTGAAGGCCGATCATAATCGGATGGGCCACGTCGGCCCAGAGCGTGGAATTCTCCATGAGGATGTTGCGGCACCCGCCGCGGAATCCCTTGCGCGTGGCGTAGACGGTTGAGCAGTCGTCGCTGTTGCGGCAGAAAACGCCGTCGTAGCTCACGTTGCTCGAAGCGAATACGTTCATACCGTCGCCCCAGCCGTAGGAGGATATGCTCTTCACGTTGGAGATGCGCACGGAATCGCTCTCGCCTACGGGAATCTGGGTGACAATCACGCCGTCGGCCTCGACATTGCGCGAACGCCGGATTTCTATGCCGGCGCCGCGCCCTTCGGGATGGATTTCTCCGCGGCCGAAGAAACGCACGTCGCGCACGCCGTCGGCAATCAGGGTTCCGAGCACGCGGGCGCCCCCGTCGACGTAGACAGTCGTGCCGGAGGGGATGCGAAGCGTATCGCCCGGAAGGCGATGGAGCCCGGGAGCGAAATACATCAGGTCCTTATGCTTTTTCAGGTTCTTCAGCACCTTGGCCGACGGACGGTTGGTGTCGGGCGCACCGGCGAAAAGGTGGAGATTATGGAAAATGTCGCCGTTTACCTCGACGGACAGATTGCGCGGACGATCGAGTGTGAAGGTGAGGCATTTGCCATCGGCCGACGGAGTTATGCCGTAGCTGAGCGGACGCACGCGGCAGGAGTCGATGGCATCGGCCTTAAGGCAGCATACGCGCACCTCGACGGGAGCCCCGTCGAAATCGAAATATGCCATCGAGGCGAGGCGAACGTTATGGCGCGCATCGACCACCTCGTCGACCTTGACGGGATAGGTGTCGACCCCAATCCAGGGACCATCGGCCTGACGCACCTCCACGGTAAAATCGGAGGCGAGGGGCACCCCCTCGGCGGCGGGATAGGCGGTGATAGCGGCACGGGCCGGTGCGAGAGCGAGAGCCGCCAGAATGGCGGCCACTATTTTCTTCTTCATTTTTCGGTTGGAGAACGTGGAAAAGATTGGGGCGGGGCAATCGGTTGGAAAAACTTGCCCCGCCCCGGTTTAGACAAAACAGAGCTGAAACGTTTTGCCTTCAAATTATAGGGTTCAGCGATAGAGCATCAGAGTGCCCCAGCCGAGCTGGTCGTATGCGCCGGAATTGTTGCCGTAGCGGTTTTCGGGCTCGCCCACACCGCCTTCAGGACGCGCCTTGTCGGCCGCCATCTTGACGTAGCGGTAGCCGTCGCCGAAGCCCTTCTCACGCTGGTAGTGGTTGAGATAGATTTCGAAGCAAGGACGGAGAGCTCCGCGATTGTCGTCGTCGGCGAAAGTGGTCTGCACCCAACCGTGGTCGTGAGGGCGTCCGCCATTGCAGGCGCAGTCGATGCAGTAGTTGTAGGTAGCGAAGGGGATTTTATCGGCGCTCACGAGCCAGAGTCCGGTGGCGTTGTTGCGGTCGGTGCCCTGACGCAGGTTGGTGAGGGCGACGTATTCAGCCATCTTCATCAGAGCGTTGTCGTTGGCGGCGAAGAAATCGAGGTCGGGAATCTCGGGGTTGAGCTTGAAGAGCGTGTAGCTCATCTGTGCGAGGTTGGAAGCTACAGCACACGACATCATGGCATGGCCCTGGTCGCGGCCGCTTTCCTGGTTCTGGCCGATGGTTTCTCCCGAGCCGAGCGGATCGGCATGGAAACCGGGAACAAGCTTTTTGATGCTGCCGTTGCCCACGCCGCGATGGAAGTAGTTGACCACGTAGTTGACCATGTCGTTGTTCTCGCAGAGAATGCCGATGGCCAGATAAGAGGAGAGCGATACGAGGTCCCAGTTGCTCCAATAGTGCTCGTCGCACTGGCCGTGATGGCGGCGGAGGAAGTCGAGGTTACGCTCGGCCCAGACATCGAGCATCCACTGCTTGAAGGTGGCGAAATCCTGGGCGCTCCAGCCGGAATAGTCGCGCAGAATCTCGGCGGCGTTGGCGAAAGTGAAGCCCTGAGCGCCGGCACAGAGGCTCTGGTCGGAAGAACCGGTTACCTGCTTACAGGTGGCAGCCCACTCGTTGAGGATACGCACGGCGGCGTCGGCATATGCGGCCTGGTCGGTGAGTTTCCAGAGCAGGGCCATCTGCCAGGCGGAACCGGCGTCCTCAAAGGCACGACGGTAGTTTTCGGGGGTACCGCTGCCGCGATATACGATTTCCACGGGCTGTGGAGTGTAGTTTACGTTGACGCGCGAGCTGTTGGAAAGGTTGGTGAACTCGGTCTTTACCTCGGCCGGGCAGTCGGGCGATGCAAGGAGGGCTTTGACGCGGTCGAAGTCGGCCTTGTCGTACATGGCGCAGGGGTGACTGTAGGTGTAGACGCCCTCCACGTTCTTGTTCTTCTCGTTGGGGGTGAGGTCCACCTCGCCGTATTCGTTTTCCTGACACGAAGTGGCGGCAAACGAGGTGAGAACAAACAGAGATAATGCTATTTTATGAAGTTTCATCGCTATTTTATTGTGGTTTCTTTCGGGATTTCCCCGCCCGGACTCTTACCGGGCGGGGCATCCCGGGATAAGAACTTTTCAGTGAGTAATCACGTAGGTCTCCTGTTATTTCTTCACCTCGTAGGTGAGATGGTCGACGTTGGTGATATAGTCGCGGAGGTCGTCGAGACACTTGAAAGTCTGAATCCAGTAGACTTTATAGGTCAGCGAGTTGCCGGAAGCACCCACGATGTCGGCATATTTCACGCTCAGAGTGGGGAAGGTTGCCACGGCTGTGGTCGGGAGCTTGCCGCCCGTCTGCCATCCCTGCTCTGTGAAGTCGTAGATGAAGACGTGGGAGCCATCGGAGCAAAGGTAGTCGTGGAGCCACTTGTTGTTGGTGCCGTTAAGACCGCCCTTGAAAGTTTTGCCGTCGCAGGTGGCGTTGTTGGCGTCGACGGTGATGTTTCGACCGGTAACACCTGGCATATCGCGCACGTCGTCCATCTTGAAGGCGAGGATGGGATATTCGCCGGCATGGAAGTAGGCGGCAGGCTCGTAGCACTTGAAGTCCTGACGGAGTTTGCTTGTGCCGGTGGCCTCGATTGAAATATATCCGTCGTGCCATGTGGTGCGGCTCATGTTGGCAGTGTTGTCGGCCCAGCTGAAGTGGTCGGGATTGTGGAAGAGCTCGCGGTGGAGACCGGCAGGCATCGAGAGGGTGATTTCATCGCTCTGGCCCGATTCGGGGCAGATGGCGCGGATTGTCACGTCGCCGAACACGCCCTTGGTGTTGAAGGTGACTTTGCCTCCATCTACGGTGGCGATGGATTCGTCGCTCGACTCCCAGCGGAGCATCGATACGGTCGACGCAGCCGGAACGGTTGTGAAGTCGATTGTCAGACCGCGTTCGTTGATGGCGCAGAGATATCCGCTGCTCTTATCGAAGGTGCGCGAGAGCGATACGCTTTCGGGCGGAACGACCTTGTTGACGTAAATTACTTTCGATGCGCTTACGCCGGAACCGTCGAGAGTAGTGGCGGTGATGGTGACGGCGCTCTGGAGAGGTTCGGTGTTCACGCCGGTGACTACGCCCTTGGCGTCGACGGTGGCGACGGACTCGTCGGAGCTCGTCCACTTCACGGTGCGGTAGGTGGCGTTGGAGGGGAGAATGGAAGCAGAGAGCTGGAGTTGGTCGCCAACGAACAGTTCGTCGGACTCCGACGAGATTACAATCTGCTGAGCAGGCACTACGGTCTCGCTTACCACCACCTTGATAGAGGCGTTGATAGAGGAGCCGGAGCGTGCCGGATCGGGAGTTATGGAGATTACTGCGAAGCCGAAACCGGAACCGCTGACGGCGGTAATCTTACCGTTGGCGTCGACCTTCACATTCTCGGGGCTGGAGGAATTCCAGAGCACGTCGTGGAAGGTGACGTTGTCGGGCTGGAGCGAGCCCTTGAGCTGATACGACTGACCCACAATCATCGGGAGAGCCTCAGTTCCGGTCTCGTCGGTATATACGAGCTGGCTTGCCTCCTCGGGCAGAGTGAGCTGCACGGCCGAAGGATAGATTGCTTCGGTAAGCAGCGTGGTGTCATCGTCGTCGGAGCAGGCTGTGAGCGAGGCGGCTACCGCCACCACGGCCATCGAAGCCATATATTTATAGAAATTCATGATTCAGATGATATATGCGATTTGGAAAAACTTGAAAATTAGTTCACCCGGTGCTTACCAGCCGGGATTCTGGCCGAGCTGAGGATTGAGCTGGAGCTGGTCGCTCGGGAGCGGGCAGAGGTAGAGTTTCGAGGAGGTCTTCCAGGCGCTGCGGTCGGTATAGAGGATGATGCGGCCCTCGGCATCGAGCGGGTGGCCGTGGTTGGCCCAGTTGGTCTCATACCATGTTCCGGTGATGTGGATGCCGGTGAGGTCCTGGCTCATCTCCTGCGGGGCGGTGGCCCAGCGCTTGAGGTCGTCAAGGCGGAAACCTTCCATGAAGAGCTCCACGGTGCGCTCGCGGCGGATTTCTTCGCGCATGCTCAAGCCGTTGGTGCTTACGAGGCTGTTAGTGAGGTCGGGCATCGTTTTATTCACGCGCTTGCGCACTTCGTTGAGCCACTTGAGGTCGGGGTCGTCGATGCGGTTGTTGAGCTCGAACATGGCCTCAGTATAGTTGAGGTAAACTTCGGCCAGACGGAGCACGGGGAAGTCGTAGCTCTCGAAGTAGTCCTCCACATGGCGCTCGGATGCCCATTTCCAGAGCAGATAGCCGGTGGAGCTGGCGGGAGCGCCGGCCACCTTGCATTTTTCGTAGTCGTCGTCGTTCCACTTGGTGCGCCATGTGCCGTCGTTGTCGAAGTAGCGCTGGTCGGGAGCCAGAAGAGTGGTGATCATGCGGTTGTCGCGGTTGGTGTACTCGGAGTTCTTGCCGGCATAGCCCTGGAACTGCGGATTGCGCGAGCCGTTCATACTGATGGGCAGACCGTTCTGACAGAGATACATGTCGGCCAACTTGCTGGTGGGAGCGAAGTTGAGCGATGTGGTGATGGCATGGGTGATGTTGCGGCCGGTCTTGTCGCCCATACGATGACGGCGTGCGAGAATCGTCTCCTTGTTGGCGCTCTTCTGCAGTCCGGCGGGGTTGCACTGCTCGTCCTCGAGGATGAAGAGGTAGCGGTAGCTCTGGATGCCGAGAGTGTTGTCGTAGAAGAGCTTGTAGTGGTTGGCGGTAATCACGCGCTTGGCGGCGTCAGCGGCAGTCTTGAGCAGCGAGGCGGCGCGGGGATTGGTCGAAGTGGCGTTGGGGCCGTCGGTGTGGAACTTCTGCCATGTGCCTTCGTAGAGGGCGACGCGGCTGAGCATCGCGCGAGCAGCGTCCTTGCAGAGGCGCCCTTCGGCGGTGGGGATGTCAGGGAGGCCGCCTTCGGCCTCGATGAGGTCCTGAATGCACTGGTCGATAACAGCGCCGCGGTCGTCGCGCGGGCCGTAGAGCTTATCGGAGTCGATGTCGATAGGCTCGGTGAGCAGAGCCACGTTGCCGTAGAGCTGCACGAGGTTGAAATAGCAGTAGGCGCGGAAGAATTTGGCCTCGGCCACAGGCACGCGGATGGCAGCCTGGTCGCCGAAACCGGCGGCGTTCTTGAGCAGGAGATTGCAGTAGTAGATATTCTTGTAGTTTCCGGTGTAGTTTGCGTCGGAAACGGGCACGGTGTTGGTGCCCTGGCTCCATGCGTTCACCGTCTTGGTTGCCAGAAGGTCGGAGCGGTAGTCGCTGTGGACAGCTTCGGGACTGTTGTCGAACCAGCGGCCGTGGTCCTCGAGGAAACCGTAGTACTGGTTGGCGAAGAGCTGGAAGTTCTCAGCCTTGTTCCATACCATGTTGTCGGCCATTTCAGCCTTGGGCTCGAGATCCATGCACGAGGGGAGCATGAGGCCCATGGCGGCGAGCAGACAGCCTGCGGTGATATATTGTTTTAATTTCATTGCTGATATGAGATTTTACGGTTTAGAAAGTAAGGTTCAGACCGAAGGTCCAGTTGCGGGTGAAGGGATAACGGCCCAGGCCGCCGGCATCGCGTTTGGCTTCGGGATCCCACCCGTCTTTCAGTTTTGTAGTCTCCCAGATATCCTCGCCGGTGATGTATACGCGTGCATTGGAGAGACATTTGGTGGCCTTCATCCATTTGGCGGGGAAGGTGTAGCCTACGGTAAGGTTCTTCAGGCGCAGGTAGCGGCCGTCCTGAGCGGTGAGCGACGAAGCCTGATAGTTGTACTGGTTCACGGCGTTGTCCATGATGTAGGGAGCATAGTAGGCGTCGGGGTTGTCGGGAGTCCAGGTGTTGCCCACCGATGCGTTGGAGGTATTGGTGTACCATCCGCGCAGAGGCACGGTGAAGTTGTCCTGGTTGCGGTAGATGAAGCGGTTGGCCGCTCCCTGGAACACCACGTTGACGTCGATGCCCTTCCAGTTCACCCCGAAGTTGAAGGAGTAGGAGAACTCGGGGGTGTCGCTGCCGAGGAAAATATAGTCTTTCTCGTCGAGCACGCCGTCGCCGTTTTCATCGCAGTACATGTTGTCGCCAACACGGAGGTTCTGCGGAAGGCCGATGCCGTTGTTGGGGAAGTATTTCTCCACATAGGCATTGAGCTGCTCCTCGTTCTGAATCTTGCCGGCGTAGCGAAGACCGAAGATGGAATTGAGGGGATATCCCTGCATGGTGGAGGTGTAGCCGCTCTTGAGGACGGTGGTGCCTCCGAAGTCGATGAGCTTGTTGCGGGCGAAGGTAATCGTGCCGCCTACGTGGTAGCCCCAGTCGTGGATGCGGCCGTTGTAGGTCAACTGGCCGTCGAAGCCCCAGTCCTTGAATTTGCCGGCGTTGGCCGAAGGAGCCTTGTCGCCGAGCAGGGCCGGGAAGGAGATGTTGACGAGCATGTTGTCGTTGCGCTTCTCGAAGTAGTCGATCGCACCGGTGATGGCTCCGTTGAGGAATCCGAAATCAAGACCGACGTTGATGTTCTTGATACGCTCCCACGAGCGGCTGTTGGATGCGAAGGTGCCGTTGGTGGTGATGGTGGAGAGCAGATCGCTGCCGATGTAGGCACCCTTGTTGCTCACGAGCTGGTAGAGCTGGTAGCCGTCGTAGTAGGAGATGCCGCTCTGGTTGCCCATCTCGGCGTAGCTGGCACGGAGCTTGAGGTTGCTGAGCCAGCGCACGTTGCGCAGGAAAGCTTCCTGATTGATGCGCCATGCCGCCGATACGCCCCAGAAGAATTCCCAGCGCTTGTCGCTCTGGAATTTCGAAGAACCGTCGTAGCGGCCGTTGAACTCCAGGAGATAGCGGCTGTCGAAGGCGTAGTTCACGCGGAAGAAGTAGCTGAGGTTGGAGAACTGCCAGCGGTTGCCGAGGTTGCCTTTGTTGCCCTCGAAGTTGTTGATGGATACTTCGCCGGTACCGTTGGGGATTTCGATGCCCTGCATGTTGTCCTTCACGTTCACGCCGAAGCCGCGGTAGTCCTTGAACTCATACTGCACGCCGACGGTGGCCGAGAGGTCGTGCTTGTCGGCGAAGATGTGGTGGCCGTGGAGATAGCCGGTGGCCGAATAGAAGTCGGTGCGGCTGTTGGTGGCGTAGTAGTAGGGGAAGCCGTCCTTACCGGTGTTGCTCCCCATGGGGGTGTCGTTGTAGGAGTAGTACTGGATTTCGTTGCGCTCCAGATTGCGCCATGCGGATGTGGTGTTGTAACCGAGGTTCACGTTGGCGTCGAGCCAGGGGAGAATGTCGACCGCAAGGGTCTCGCTGAGGTTGAAAGCCGATACGGTGAGCTTGTTGTCGCCGCCCTCTTCCACGCGGGCCACAGGCGAGCTCCAGTCGCCCCAGATGTAAGGCTTGCCGCTCTGTGAGCGCAGTGGCAGACCGGGCATAGGAATGGAAGCCGTAAGAGCCGAGCCGATCATAGTGGGCGCCACCTGCTCCTGACGGTTGTAGGCCACCATCGATTCGAGGCGCACGCGCTTGGAGAACTGATACTGATTGTTGAAGCGGATGTTGTAGCGCTGGTTGTTGTTGTGGCCCATCTTGAGGGTGGAACCATCATACATGTAGCCCAGCGAGATGCGGTATTTGTTTTTCTCGCTGCCGCCGGAAACGGCCAGATTATGCTCGGTCGACCATGCGTCGCCGAAGAGCGAGTTGATCCAGTCGACAGAGTCGTCGAACACGAAGTCGCTGACGTCGGTGAAGCCTGCGCCGCCCCATGGGTTGGCCGAGGTGCCGTCGGGATTCTTGGCCGAGATTACGTCGAAGTAGTGGCCTTTGTACTTTTTGAGCATCTGGGCGTACATGAGCCAGTTGGCATCCTGGTTGTTGGGGTTGTTGACGTTGCCGGCGATAATCATGTCGGCCCATTCGTCGGCGGTCATGGCCTTGGCCATCATGCCCGGATGGCGCAGAGTGGCTGAACCGCTGTACTCGACCTTTACCTTGCCTTCCTGGCCCTTCTTGGTGGTGATGAGCACCACGCCGCCGGCAGCGCGCGAACCATAGATGGCGGCGGCACCGTCCTTGAGGAAGTTGATGGTCTCGATATCGTTGGCGTTGATCAGACGCAGGTCGCTGACGCTTTCAGAAGCAACGCCGTCGATGATGATAAGCGGTTCGGTGGAGTTGATCGAGGAAGCACCGCGCAGGTTCATGCTCCAGCTCTCGTCGCCCGGAGCGGAGGAAGAACGGGTGATGTTCACACCGGCCACCTGACCCTGAAGAGCCTGGAGGGGAGAGGAGAGATTGCCCTTCTCCTTGAAAGCCTTTGCGTCGACAACGGTCACGGCGCCAGAAAGAGATTCCTTCTTGGCGGTGCCGTAGCCGACGACCACAACCTCGTCGAGCATGGCCGAATCCTCGTCGAGCACAATATTCATGGCCGTCGGCTCGGCCTTGAGGTCCTTACCTTTATAACCGACATACGAGATGGCGAGCGTGGAGCCCACAGGGGCTTTCAGCGAGAAATTGCCGTCGATGTCGGTTGCGCATGCGTTGGCAGTGCCTTTCACAGCCACCGTGGCGCCGATCAGGGGCTCGCCCTGCGCATCGGTCACCGTACCGGTGATAGTGGCGGCGTTGGCCGTCGTTGCCGAAGCCTGGGCATAGGCCCGCTGAGGCAAACCCACTGTCAGAACTGCCGCCGCGAAGATTCCGCACACGAGGGCTGCCCGTGTCGAAACCGTGAGAAATCTCTTTCGCATAAGTGATTCTTTTTGGAATTAGATATTTAGGTTAAATTTATTCGTAACATTCAATGCCGCCGGGCTTACATTGCTTCAGGCAATTGCGTCGATATAGGCCCTGACGTCGCGACGCCCGAGGCGCAGGTGGTTTTCCACGGTGCGTGTCGAGAGATTCAGCTTTTCGGCGATTTCATCGATTGCCAGTTCGTCAAAGCGCGTCATACAATAAATGATACGGCGCTGCGGTGGCAGGCACTCAACCCGCTGTCGTTCCCGACGCGCTATATCTGCCGCCGAGATGGCCGATTCGAGGTCGTCGGCGAAAATGTCGGCTCCACTGAGCATTTCGGCATGTACGCCCGCTGCAATATAATGATGGCGGAGATGGTCGTTCACCAGATTGCGGGCCACGGTGAAGAGAAATGCCTTCAGCGTTTCGCCACAGAGCGGCTGGGTGTAGGTGAGCGCCTTCATCCATACGTCCTGCGTGAGGTTCTCGACCTCGGCGCACGCAATAACCTGAAGATGGTTCTCGCCACCAAG
>OGLG01001063.1_pt1 | contig 17314 bp, 12 predicted proteins | sample 1572621 | NCBI WGS metagenome assembly OGLG01 (sample SAMEA2581912, study PRJEB24529) | metagenome | biome: Human gut stool | place: China | collected 2011 | reverse complement strand
GACTACTTGGCCGTGGGTATCGACCCCGCCAAGGCCCACATCTTCATTCAGTCCATGGTGCCGGAACTGACCGAGCTGAGCTTCTATTATATGAACCTTGTCACGGTGTCCCGCCTGCAGCGCAACCCCACCGTCAAGGCCGAGATCCAGCAGAAGAACTTTGAGACCAGCATCCCGGTCGGCTTCTTCACCTATCCCATCAGCCAGGCAGCCGACATCACCGCCTTCCGCGCCACCACCGTCCCGGCGGGCGAGGACCAGATGCCCATGCTGGAGCAGTGCCGCGAGATCGTCCACAAGTTCAACGCCGTCTACGGCGAGACGCTGACCGAGCCGGAGATCCTGCTGCCGTCCAACCACGCCTGCCTGCGCCTGCCGGGCATTGACGGCAAGGCCAAGATGAGTAAGTCTCTGGGCAACTGCATCTACCTGTCCGATGAACCGGAGGACATCAAGAAGAAGATCATGTCCATGTACACCGACCCCGGCCATCTGCGGGTGCAGGACCCCGGCAAGGTGGAGGGCAACCCCGTCTTCACCTATCTGGATGCGTTCAGCCGCCCGGAGCACTTCGCCGAGTTCCTGCCGGAGTACCAGAATCTCGACGAGCTCAAGGCGCATTATCAGCGCGGCGGCCTGGGCGATGTGAAGATCAAGAAGTTCTTGAACGCCGTCATGCAGGCCGAACTGGAGCCCATCCGCACCCGCCGCAAGGAGTGGGAGCAGCGCCTGCCGGAAGTCGTGGAGATCCTGAAGGAGGGCAGCGCCGTGGCCGAACAGACCGCCGCCGCCACCCTCGCCGATGTCCGCAAGTCCATGCGGATCGACTACTTTACGGATAACAATCTGCTGAAGTAACAGATAGTAGAAACAAAACCGCCTGTGCCCATGCGATTATGCTGGGTGCAGGCGGTTTTTGCGTGGCTGCAACCGCTGGTTGACAAATTTCAAGCCGCAATTGGTGGTTGTCAACTGGAAAATCTGCTATGATAACAGCATAGAGGACGTCCGCCGAAATCCATTGATACGCCGCCCTGCGGCAGAAAAGAGAACACGATGATCTTAGCCGAAAAAATTGCCCTTCTCCGCCGCCAGAATGGATGGAGCCAGGAAGAGCTTGCCGATCAGTTGAACGTTTCGCGTCAGGCTGTCTCGAAGTGGGAGGGCGGAATGTCCATCCCCGACTTGGATAAAATTCTGAAGCTGAGTGCTCTGTTTGAAGTGAGCACTGACTACTTATTAAAAGATGAGCTGGAACAGCCCGATGCCACGGCCCCGCTGCCGAAGGAAGAGCGGGTGACAGAACCCTGCCGCGCCGTCTCATTTGACGAGGCAAACGCATATCTCAACACGGTGCAGGCCGTGCAAGGGAAGATGGCGGCGGGTGTGGGCTTGTGCATCCTCAGCCCCATCGCGCTGCTTGTTCTGGGCGCATGGAGCGATGGTACACCCAGCGAAGAGCGGATGGCAGGGCTCGGTGTCATCTTCCTGCTGCTCTTCGTCGCGCTGGGGCTGCTGCTCATCCTGCCCGCCGCCATCCGGCTGGAAGCGTTTGAATATCTGGAAAAAGAGCAGATCGCCCTTGCCTATGGTGTGGAGGGCATCGTGGAGCGGCAGAAACAGGAGTATGCGCCCACCTACCGCCGCAGCATGACCCAGGGCGTGGTGCTCTGTGTGCTGGCCGTGGTGCCGATCCTGGGCACGGCCATGCTGGGAGTACCAGACTTCTGGGTTGCTGCCGCAGTCGGCCTGCTGCTGGCCATTGTGGCCGGTGCAGTACAGTTGTTTATCCGGGCCGGGATGACCCAGGGCAGCTTTGATAAGCTGCTGCAAACGGGGGAATACACCGTCCGCGAAAAGTGGACGAACCGCCGTGTCGGTTGGTTTGCCGGGGCCTACTGGTGCCTTGTGACGGCGGTGTACCTCGCTGTCAGCTTCTGGAACAACAACTGGGAAAAGAGCTGGATCATCTGGGCCGTGGCCGGGCTTGTCTTCGCCGCCCTCTACTCTGCCGTCCGTGCGTGGGCAGACCGAAAAAATCAGTAAACGAACAGCGCCGCTCTCCCGGTCATGGGAAAGCGGCGCTGTTCATTTAACGTTTCAAATCTGCAAATAGTTCATCCAAATCCGTATAATGCTTTACATTGGGGTCTCGCGCAATGCGCTCGGCTTCCAACATGGCAGCAATGGTTTCTTCGTTTGGATGCTCTTCACTTTGCAGCTCTATTTTTACAATATCAGGCATTGTAGCTGCGGGTCTTGATCTCCTCGGTGACCTTTGCGATGAATTCATCCACTTCCATGGTAGTGGTCTCGCCCTTGCGGTCACGGACGGAGAGGTTGCCGGCCTCGGCTTCCTTTGCACCCAGAACCAGCATGTAGGGCACACGGTCCACCTGCTGTGCGGCACGGATCTTGTAGCCGATCTTCTGGTTGTCGTCATCCAGCACAACACGGATACCGGCGTCAGACAGCTTCTCGGTCACGTCCTGTGCGTACTCCAGCGTCTTTTCGGACACGGGCAGCACCTTGACCTGCGTGGGAGCCAGCCAAGTGGGGAACTTGCCCTTGGTCTCCTCGATCAGGTAGGCCATGAAGCGGTCCAGAGAGCCCAGAATTGCGCGGTGCAGCACCACAGGGGTCTTTTCGGAGCCGTCCTTGTCCACATAGGTCAGGTGGAACTTTGCGGGCAGGCAGAAGTCCAGCTGGCAGGTGGACAGGGTATACTCAGCACCCACGGCGGGCTTCACGTTCACGTCCAGCTTCGGGCCGTAGAAGGCAGCCTCGCCGATCTCCTCGGTGAAGTGGATGCCCAGCTCGGTCAGCACTTCGCGCAGGGCCTGCTCTGCATGGTTCCACATAGCATCATCGTCGTGGTACTTCTTCTTATCGGCAGGATCACGCAGGCTCAGCACGCAGCGGTAATCGGTAATGTTGAAGTCCTTGTACACCTCAAAGATCAGGTTGCACACGTCTGCGACCTCGCTCTTGATCTGCTCCGGGGTGCAGAACAGGTGAGCATCGTTCTGGCAGAAGTGACGGCCGCGCTCGATGCCCTTCAGGGTGCCGGAGGACTCGTAACGGAAATCGTGGGCGATCTCGCCGATGCGCATGGGCAGGTCACGGTAGGAGTGGGGACGATTTGCGTAGATCATCATGTGATGGGGGCAGTTCATCGGGCGCAGCACATAGCTTTCGCCCTCCATCTCCATGGCGGGGAACATGTTCTCACGGTAGTGATCCCAGTGACCGGAGGTCTTATACAGGTTCACAGTGCCGATGCAGGGAGTCATAACGTGCAGGTAGCCGCGTGCACGCTCCTTCTCCTTGATATAGTTCTCCAGCTCCTGCCAGACGGTGTAGCCTGCGGGCAGGAACATGGGCAGGCCGCGGCCCACCAGGTCATCGGTCATGAACAGACCCATCTCCTTGCCGATCTTGCGGTGATCGCGCTCGCGGGCCTCCTGCTGCTCCTTCTCCCAGGCGTCCAGCTCCTCCTGATTGCGGAAAGCCACGCCGTTGATACGGGTCAGCATCTTGTTTTCCTTGTCGTTCTTCCAGTATGCGCCGGACTGCTGGGTGATCTTGAAGGCCTTCAGCGCCTTGGTGTAGGTCAGGTGGGGTCCGATGCACATGTCAACGTACTCGCCCTGCTGGAAGAAGCTGAACTCGGTCTCGTCGGCCAGGTCAGCCATGTGCTCGATCTTGTAGTTCTCGTGGCGCTCTTCCATCAGCTTCACGGCCTCGGCGCGGGGCAGGATGAAGGGCTTGATGGCCAGATTTTCCTTGCAGATCTTGCGCATCTCTTTTTCGATGTTGGCCAGATCCTCATCGCTCAGCTTCTGGTCGCCCAGATCGACATCGTAGTAGAAGCCGTTCTCGGTGGCAGGGCCGAAGGCAAAATCAGCCTGCGGATACAGGCGCTTGATGGCCTGTGCCATAACGTGAGCAGCGGTGTGACGGATAACGTGCAGCTCCTGATCCTGCGGGCACTCGTCCACATGACCGTCCTTGTAGATGATCTTCATAGCAGATTCTCCTTTGACAATGTGGTGTTGAACAAAAATAAAAAGCGCTTCACCCCGTAAAACTCACGGGATGAAGCGCCGATCAAATGTCTGCGTTCCACGGTTCCACCCGAATTGCGCGCTCCCCGGCGGGGAAACGCGCCCCTCGCAGTGCTGTAACGGGCACGCCCGGCAGAGGTTCGCCTCTGCACTCTGCGGTGGTAGAAGCCGGGGTCATGGCAGGCTGCTTGCAGCACCCGGAAACCCGGGGCAGCCCTCTCTGCGGCATGAAAAGCGGGGCTTCAGTTTGTCCGCATCAATGTTTTGGACAGGATGAAACTACGCTGATTGTAGCACGCCGGAACAAAAAAATCAAGAGATAACGGCGGAAATATACTTTTTTATGCGCCCTGCTTCTCCACGCTGCGCACAGCCAGCGCCTTTGCGGGCTTCATCAGCAGCACGCAGACACCGTTAAAGAGCACAGAGCCCACGATGAAGGTGATAAAGAACTGCGGCAGATGGGTAGTCAGGGCAGGGATATCAATGCAGGCCACGGTCAGGTAGGCAAAGCCCACGTTGTTCAGCACCTTGGGTGCGTAGGGGTGCAGGATGATGAGGATGAACAGCACCACGGCCAGCGGCAGGATAAAGCCGAGGAAATCGCCCAGAACAGGGGTCAGGGCACTGATGGACAGCAGCGCCGCCACAGTGAGCACCAGACCCACAAGGCCGCCCAGCTCCACAGTGACAAGGCGATCCTTCACATCGCCCTCCAGCGTGAACATCATGATGTTGCTCAGGAAGATCAGCCAGCTGTACTCCATGCCGGTCAGGTGGATGACGGCATTTGCGATCAGGATCCAGACCAGCAGCATCAGGCGGAAGTAAAGCAGAAAGCGCTTGGTTACGGCCTCGTTCATAGGGGTGTCCTCTCTTTCTCGTCTGTATTGACAAGTGTTTCTTTTCAAATATGTGAACATTTTGGCAAGCAATACTTGCTTCTAACGTGATGAGTATACAATACTTTTCAGAAAAAGACAATAGTTTGGCAACTAAAAATTGCATTATATGTAAATTCGGTATGGCGGGGGAGCCGGGGATGCAGACCGAAGGGGTACTTCCCTGAGAGGGTTCTGTTCCTCGTCAAAACCGCAAAACTGTATTTCTTACAAGTACAGTTTTCAGGGCAATTTTGCAAAAGCTTACAAAAAACGTGATTTGAGGCGTCAAAATGCCTGAAAACACTTTCTCTTTTTTGCCGTATATGCTATAATGACAACTGTTCTCGCACAAGAAACAGGAAAATGTACGCGCTAGGCGTACAGTGTAAGAGGAGTGTTACGATATGAAAACCTTGAAAGCGGTTGTAGCAAAATACAACCAGACCAGCCTGATCCTGCGCATCCTGATCGGCCTGGCAGTCGGTTCGGTGCTGGCGCTTGTTGCGCCGGGCGCGGGTTGGGTCGGCGAGCTGGGCAGCCTGTTCGTCGGTGCGCTGAAGGGCATTGCCCCGGTGCTGGTGTTCGTCATTGTGGCAAGCGCGCTGGCACAGGGCTCGTCCAAGCTGGACCGCCGCTTTGGCACCGTGATCTGGCTGTATATGCTCACCACCTTTCTGGCGGCAGCCATTGCGGTCATCACCAGCTTTATGTTCCCGGTCAAGGTGGTACTGGCCGATGCGGCACAGTCCGATGTGATCCCGCAGGGCTTGGGTGAGGTGCTGAGCACCCTGCTGACCAACTTTGTGGCCAACCCCGTCAGCGCCCTGATGAACGGCAACTACATCGGCATTCTGTTCTGGGCCTGTATGTTCGGCATTGCCATGAAGAAGATCGGCGCAGAGAGTACCAAGGTCTTTCTGGCAAACACCGCCGATGCCGTTTCTCAGATCGTGCGCTGGATCATCAATCTGGCCCCCTTCGGCATCATGGGTCTGGTGTACACCAACGTTTCCGGCAACGGTCTGGCCATCTTTACCCAGTACGGCAAGCTGCTGGCGTTGCTGGTGGGCACCATGCTGTTCATGGCGCTGATCGTTTCCCCCTTCATCATGTTCATCTACCTGCGCTGCAACCCGTACCCGCTGGTATTCCGCTGCCTGAAGGAATCCGGTCTGACCGCTTTCTTCACCCGCAGCTCTGCAGCCAACATCCCTGTGAATATGTCCCTGTGTGAAAAGCTGGATCTGGACAAGGATATGTACTCCGTGTCCATCCCGTTGGGCGCTACCATCAACATGGACGGTGCCGCCATCACCATTACCATCATGACGCTGGCAGCAGCTAACACCTTGGGCATTCAGGTGTCTCTGCCCGCCGCCATCGTGCTGAGCGCCATGAGCGCTCTGGGCGCCTGCGGCGCTTCCGGCGTGGCCGGCGGCTCCCTGCTGCTGATCCCCATGGCCTGCTCCCTGTTCGGCATCTCCAACGACATCGCCATGCAGATGGTGGGCGTAGGCTTCATCATCGGCGTGGTGCAGGACTCGGTGGAAACTGCGCTGAACTCTGCCGGTGACGTGGAATTTGCCGCCACCGCCGAGTATCACCAGTGGCTCAAGGAGGGCAAGCCCCTGCCGGCTTTCCTGAAGGGCTGATAGCATCATAGCACAAACAAAGCAGCCGCTGCACAAGAAAGTGCGGCGGCTGCTTTTTGCTGTAATGAAATTTACCCAAACAGCACCACGGCGTAGCTTACGCCGTCCTTTACCACGTAGGCAACGCCAAGCTTGGTCTTGCCCTCTGCGGCCTTGGTCATAGCTTCGGGATAAGTGCCGTCCTTCGGCAGGACAAAGATAATGTCCGAGGGGTCGTCGGCGTCCGGCTTCCAGTCAAAGCCCGGGGTAAAGGTATCAGTGCCCAGAATGCCCATGCCCATGTTTTCAAACGCAGTGGCGTAGCTCTTCTTCTCCAGATAGGTTTTTACAACATTGTCTACATGGGCCCAGCGATAAAGTTTGTCCTTGCTCGTTTGGCAGGACACCGAGGTGCTGGCGACCCAGTTTGCAATGTTGTAAGCCTTTTCGCTCAGGTCCTTATCGTAGGTCTTACCGAACTGTTCGCACAACGCCTTTGCGCTGTTAGCATCTGAAGACTTGGGGCTCATCGGTGCGCCTACGCTGGCATCGCAGGCGGTGAACACGGTCAGCGCCATCAGGCTGACCAGCAGGCAGGCCAGCAGTTTTTTCCAGTTTTTCATAGAACGATGCTCCTTTCTGTTCCGGGGTCGTTGCTTTTTGCTTTCTTCTGCATCCATGATACCTTTTTTTAACAGGAATTGCAATCGTTTTGGCACAAAAAACAGGCTGCCGTGCAAAAAACACGGCAGCCTGCGGAAAAGGGTTTATTTTGCGTACTCCACAGCGCGGCTCTCGCGGATGACGTTGACCTTGATCTGGCCGGGGTAATCCAGCGTATCCTCGATCTTTTTGGCGATAGCGCGTGCCAGCAGGATGACCTGATCGTCGCTGATGACGTCGGGCTTGACCAGAATGCGCACCTCGCGGCCTGCCTGTACGGCAAAGGCCTGCTCCACGCCCTCGAAGCTGGAGGAGATCTCCTCCAGATTTTCCAGACGCTTGACGTAGCTTTCCACGTTCTCGCGGCGGGCACCCGGGCGGGCGGCGCTGATGGCGTCGGCAGCCTGAATGATGAAGGCCAGCGGGGTCTTGGGCTCCACGTCGCCGTGGTGTGCCTCAATGGCGTGGATGATCTGGGTGTTCTCCTTGTACTTGCGGCAGATGTCCACGCCGATCTGGACGTGGCTGCCCTCGATCTCGTGATCCAGTGCCTTGCCGATATCATGCAGCAGACCGGCGCGGCGTGCCATGGTAACGTTCACGCCCATCTCGCCTGCCAGCAGACCGGCCAGCCAGGCCACCTCCATGCTGTGGGTCAGAGCGTTCTGGCCAAAGCTGGTGCGGTACTTCAGGCGGCCGATGAGCTTGATGAGGTCGGGGTGCAGGCCGTGGATGCCCAGCTCCATCACCGCGCGCTCGCCCTCGCGCTTCATCTGCAATTCCAGATCGTGGCGGCACTTTTCCACCGTCTCCTCGATGCGGGCGGGGTGGATACGGCCATCGCCGATCAGGCGCTCCAGCGTCATGCGGGCCACCTCGCGGCGGGTCTGGTCGAAGGAGGACAGGGTAATGGCCTCCGGGGTATCGTCGATGATCAGATCCACGCCGGTAGCGGTCTCCAGTGCGCGGATGTTGCGGCCCTCGCGGCCGATGATGCGGCCCTTCATCTCATCGCTGGGCAGCGGCACCACGCTGACGGTGGTCTCGCTGCAATGGTCGGCAGCGCAGCGGCTGACGGCCTGTCCGATGAGGTTGCGGGCGATGTTATCGCAGTTTTCCTTCAGGTCGGTCTCGTAGGCGGCAACGCGCACGGCCTTTTCGTGGGTCAACTCCTCGTCCACCTTATGCAGCAGCACCTCGCGGGCGTCCTCCTGGCTCAGGCCGGCCAGCGTTTCCAGACGCTCCATCTCCTTGGCGCGCAGAGCGTCGATCTCTGCCAGACGCTCCTCGGCCTCGGCAGCGCGCTTTTTCAGCTCTTCTTCCTTCTTTTCCAGCGCCTCGGTCTTGCGGTCCAGCGCTGTCTCCTTCTGGTCGATGCGGTTCTCCTGACGGCTGATCTCCGCACGGCGCTGCTTGATCTCCTTGTCGGCCTCTGCCTTCTGGGCATCGACCTCGGCTTTCAGACGGAAAGCCTCGTCCTTTGCTTCCAGAACCGCTTCCTTGCGCTTCTGGTCAGCGGTCTTGATCGCCTCGTTCACCAGCCGGGTAGCCTCGGCCTCGGCGCTGCCGATCTGGGCTTCGGCAGTCTTTTTACGGTTGTTGTAACCAATAAAATAGCCCGCAGCCACGCCGACAACAGCAACGATCAAGGCCACGATCACTCCGATCGCGGTCATTGCGTTCACTCTCCTTTGTTTCAATTCAATGCAAAATTAAAAGCAGGAGACGCTGCGCAGCAGGACACGGGCAATGATATAGAAAGAGCTTTCAATGCAAAAAGTGACACCAAAACCATACGCACCACCCAAAACCGGCGGCACGGGCAAAAGCATACGGCTTTTCTCTTTACGGTTCCATTTTATATCAAACAGGCACGCTTTGCCTGAAACGGGTACAGGGTCACACTGAAACCTGCGTACAGCGTCTTTGATTCCATACTACTAAATATAGTACGAAACATTTGCCCGCTTGTCAAGAGGAAAACCCTGCCCGCAGAACATTTTGTGCAGAAAAACAAAAATAAGATGGCTGCGGCAGGCACCCCCTCAGTCATCGCTGCGCGATGACTGAGGGGGTGCTCTCCTTCAAACCAAAAAGGCTGCCCCGGAGAACGGAGCAGCCCTTCTGGTTTATGATGAAAAGAAGAAAATGAAAGAGAATAGCTTATTATTTGGCGGCTTTTTCGCCCTCCGGGAAGATGATCTTATTCACAAAGAAGAAGATGACCATGGAGATGCCGCCGTTGAGCACGGTGGTGCCGATGTTGTAGATGAAGTCCGGTACCAGCAGACCGGCCACCGCCACCCAGATGCAGTTGATGGAGTTGACGATGCAGGTGATGATGCAGAAGGCCAGCACATACCAGCCGATCTGTTTTGCCAGATTGCCCTTGCTGCGGAACACAAAGTTGCGCTGGATGGGGAAGTTGATGCACTCGCCGATGACCATGGCGATCATGTAGGCGCAGAAGTAGGGCAGACCGCCGTGGGCGGCATCGTAGCCGAGGATGTTCCACTTGAAGGTCTCGCCGAACAGGGTGATGTCAATGCCCGGCCAGCCGAAGTCCACCACCGGCAGGCTTGCAAAGGCCTTGGGCAGAAATTGCAGCAGCAGGTACTTGAACACCGTGATGAGGTTGGACACGATGACGAACAGGCCGCCCTCGCGCACCCACTTGGCAGCGGCGGGGTGCTTTGCCGCGAAGTTATTCCAGAAATTCATAGCCTGCTTCCTTTCAGCTGTTTTTCAAGCGCTCTTCCATGCGGCTGTTCAGCACGAGGTTCTTCACGGCCTCAAAAATCACCCGCACAAGGCCGATGATCCAGAAGCCCTGCAGCTCCATCACGATGCCGTCCACCATGCCCATGCTGATGGCGCCGTTGGTCATTTTGGCCAGCGCACGCAGAGGCATATTGTACTGGAACAGGATGTTCAGGTCGGGCTTGCCCTTTTTGATGCTGCGGCGCAGCAGGGTGCCCAGCACGGCAGCCGCCAGCCAGCCGATGGGGCTGCGTCCGTGTCCCATCTCGCCCAGCGTCATGTTGCGGTCGATGTGCACCTTGTTCTCCGGGATGGCATGCCCCAGCAGCGCCTCAAACTCCGCGTCCGGCACGTTCTGCACCTGTGCGGTGCGGTAATGCTCCAGATTTTTGCCCGCGTAGGGGTCGGGTGCGCCGGTGCCCGCCACCGTGACGGCGGCAGTCAAGCGGATATCGACGCTGGAAGCGCCCACCAGCAGCTGATAGCTGCCGCCCTCCACCTCCCAGCGGTCGGTGGCAACGTTCCAGTAGCGGAACGCCTTATCGTCCAGCGGGATGGTGACGGTCTTGCTCTCTCCGGCTTCCAGCTGCACCTTGGCAAAGCCCTTCAGCTCCTTGGCAGGGCGGAAAACTTTTGCATCCGGCTTTGCCACATACAGCTGCACCACCTCGGCACCTGCACAGCTGCCGGTGTTGGTGACAGTCAGGGTCACGCCGGTTTCGTCTGCTTTCAGGTCACTGTACGCAAAGCTGGTGTAGCTCAGGCCGTAGCCGAAGGGGAAGGCGGTGGGCACACCGGCGGTGTCGTAGTAGCGGTAGCCCACATACAGACCCTCGCGGTACTCCACAGTGGGGCCGTCGCCGCCGAAATGCTCCTTTGCGGGGGTGTCGGCGTAGCTGCGCGCCCAAGTCTCAGCCAGCTTACCGCAGGGGTTCTGCGCGCCGGTGAGCACCTCGACCAGTGCGCCCGCACCGGCCTGACCGCCCAAGCAGCCGTAGACCAGCGCCTTGCAGTCCTTGACCCAATCGCTTTCCAGCGAGGAGCCTGCACTCAGCAGCACCACCACGTTGGGGTTCGCTGCCGCCACAGCGGTCAGCAGTTCCAGCTGGTTTTCGGCCAACTTCATGTCGGCGCGGTCGATGCCCTCGCTCTCCTTGATCTCGTCCAGACCCATGCACAGCAGCACCACGTCGGCGTTCTTTGCCAGCAGCACCGCCTCGGCTTTCAGTGCCTCATCGGGCTTGCCCTGCCGGTCAAAGCCCTTGGCGTAGCCGACGCTGTTCAGGCCGCTCTCGGCAAGGCAATCCAAGAAGGAATCCACCTTGATGGAGTTGACGGCGCTGGAACCTGCACCCTGATAGCGGGGCGTCTGGGCAAAGTCGCCGATGACCGCCACCTTTTCCCCTTTTGCAAGGGGCAACAGGCTGTTTTCGTTCTTCAGCAGCACGATGCTCTGGGCAGCAGCCCGGCGTGCCAGTGCGTGGTGGGCGTCGGCATCGAACTTGCCGGGTGCGGCGTCCACCGCCGCCTTGGTGGTGAACACCAGTTCCAGCAGCTCCTCCAGCCGGGCGTCCACGTCCGCTTCGGTGATCTTGCCGGTCTGCACCGCCTTCATCAGCTCCCGGATGGCATCCCCGCCGGGGGCAGGCATTTCCAGCGTAGAGCCGTTCTTTACGCCAAGGGCGTGGTCGTTGCTGCCGCCCCAGTCGGTGACCACTGCGCCGTCAAAGCCCCAGTCCCTGCGCAGGATATCCATGAGCAGGTGGGCGTTCTCGTTGGCGTAGGTGCCGTTGACAAGGTTATAGGCGGACATGATGGTCTTGGGCTGCGCCTCCTTGACCACCATCTCGAAGCCGGTCAGGTAAATTTCCCGCAGGGTGCGCTCGTCCACGATGGAATCCGAGGCCATGCGGCGCAGCTCCTGACTGTTCACGGCAAAGTGCTTGGGGCAGGCGGCAATGCCGTTTTTCTGGATGCCGCGGACGTAGGCCGCCGCCATTTTACCGGCAAGGTAGGGGTCCTCCGAGAAATACTCGAAGTTGCGGCCGCACAGGGGGCTGCGCTTGATGTTCAGGCCGGGGCCCAGCAGCACCGACACGCCCTGTGCCGCTGCTTCTTCGCCCATGGCTGCGCCCATAGCCTCGCCCAGTGCCGGATCCCAGCTGTTGGCAACGGTGGCCGAGGTGGGGAAGCAGGTGGCGGGCACACTGGGGTTCAGGCCCAGATGGTCAGCTGCGCCCGCCTGCTTGCGCACGCCGTTGGGGCCGTCCGACAGGGTAATGGCCGGGATGCCCTTGCCCGGCAGCGCCCGGGTGGTGAACACCGTGCCGCCGCTCAGCAGGGCGCATTTTTGTTCCAGGCTCAGTTTTGCAATAATATCCTGATATTTCACGGGGAAATCTCCTTTCAGTAGAAACGGTATTGCCTTTGGAAACAGGACCACGCATAAGGAGAAGAAGCGTGATTCTGTTTCCAAAAGGGAACACGGCTGCGGGTCGTAACTGCCGTGCAGCCGTGTTCCGGGATTAGAAGAAAGACAGTTTTGATTACGGGTCAGTACTTATGCCTTACTCACATCCGCACCTGCATTGGTATTAGCCAGCGTTTTATTATACTTGCGGCGGCGAAGAATCACCACAACACCTGCCAGAACCAACACATAGACAATCACACTGCCTACCAGTGCAGGCGTGCGCCACATAGGCACAGGCGCATCTACATCTACACCGTAGCTATTCGCCAGCGTATACAGATACTGATGTGCAGCTTCGCGCATCTTCAGCTGACCGGTAGCAGTCTGGCTCAGGTTATCGAAGGTCTTAGTGCCCCAGCCAAACAGCAGATTGGTACCACCTGCCAAGACAGCTTTTTCAATATCCATAAAGCCATGCTCCTCGTTGTTATCCGTAATCACAGTGCCAATAAAGCCCCATTCATTACGCAGAACATTGGTCAGTAGTGCAGTACTTGCACCGGCCCAAGTAGTACCAATATTATTGTAGGAAGACATCACAGCCGTGCTGCCGCCTTCCTTCACAGCCTTTTCAAACGGCACGAAGTAAATTTCACGCATTGCCTGCTCATCGGCCCAGGTGCACAGGCCATAATGACGCCAGGTTTCACGCTCATTCAGTGCAAAATGCTTAATGTAGCAGTACATACCATTTTTCTCTGCCGCACCAACAGTAGCAGCGGACATGGAACCAGAAAGGAAGCCATCCTCAGAATAGTACTCAAAGTTACGGCCAGCAAATGCATTGCGGTGGGTATTAGCACCAGGTGCATACCAGCCGGAAATATTCCACGCCTTTCCTTCCTGCGAGATTGCATCGCCAAATTCAGAAGCCAGGTCTACATTCCAAGTAGCCGCCAGCAGAACTTCTGCCGGATAAGTAACCGTCTTATATGTGCAGGTACCCATAAAGGCATCGAACACATAACTCAGAGCGGCAGGTCCGTCCATTTCATAAGTCTGTCCCTTACCGATATTATCAACTGCTGCGCTTCCCCAGCCATCTGCGCCCAGCAGTTTGTACATATCATCAAGGGTCAGCTGATCCAGCAGCTTATCCCACTGTGCATCATCATAGGCAAGGCCTTCCATGTCTTTCAGAGTAAGGCCATTCTTTGCACCAAAGGTCGGCGCAGTGTCATCTGCATCCACATAGCTATCATCCACTAACAGCGCATTGTTGAAGGCTTCCAGCTGTTCAGCAGTTGCTTCCTTGCTGGTACCGGGAACGATCTGCCAAGTGTCACGGTTGAGGTAAGCCACATCACCAGCTGCATCATCAAACTGATTTGTTGCTACCACTTCGTCCGAAGAGCGCTTGCCGACATACTTGCAGTTTTCCACACCACTGCCAAACGCACTGTCTTGGAACACTTCATTCTCAGCAACCTTGCAGGTCATGGTCAGATTATCTTTCACCGTATGAGAATCCGTACGCAGAGAAATCTGATACTCGCCAGCTTCCAGCACGTAGGAACCGGTAGAAGTGTAGTACTTCTGTGCATCATAAGAAGCCATCTGCTCTACCGGCATAGAAATCGTAACCGTTTCCGTTTCGCCCGGCTGCAATTCCTTCGTCTTTGCAAAGCCGCCCAGTACTTCGCCAGCCTTCTGCAAGCCGCTGCCGCCTTCAGCTGCACTGTAATAGGGCGCACTGTAATACAGTTCCACAACATCTTTGCCAGCCACATTGCCAGTATTGGTAACTTTGACATTCCACTCCAGCGTATCCTGTGCGGTAACGGTAGTCGGAATCGTGTTTTCCAGTTCCCAGTCAAAGCTTGTGTAGCTCAAGCCATAGCCAAAGGGGAACTGCACTACATCATTGTAGGAAAGTCCCGTCAGATTTTCTCCTTCACGGGTAGTGTAATCGTAGCTTTCACGGGTTTCGTAATAACGATATCCCACATAAATGCCTTCCTGATACTCTACAAGGTAGGCAGGATGACTTTCGAAGTTTTTGAAGCAGTCCTTAGAGTTGGTATACTCAAAGGTATCAAAGTTGTAGTAAGAAGGGGTCGTTTCTACTGCATAAGGGTAGATATCCGGCAGACGGCCAGAGGGGTTGACTGCGCCCGTCAGAATGTTGACAATTCCAATCGTGCCCACATCACCGGGATCACCGATCCAGAGGGCTGCATCAACGCCTTCATCATTCAGGAAGCCCAGTTCCATAGCATTGCCTGAATTGATCAGAACGATAACATTATCAAATGTCGCTTCTGCCTGTTCCAGCAAAGACTGTTCCGCACTGTTCAGTTCCAGATAATGCTTGCTCTGATCCGGTGCATACGAGGTATTTTCAGCCATCGAAGTGGGCAGGTCATTGCCTTCACCGCCCTTGCGGGAGAACACGACCACAGCAGTATCCGAAAAATCCTTCATTGCTTCAAATGAGCAGTCTCCAGTATACTGGTACTCCACACCCATGTTCTTAGCCAATTCCTCGGTTGCAGGCAGTTCCGGGATGGAAAAATCAACAGAGAATGTATTTCCGCCTTCGTTGTTTTTGGGGCTATAGAGATTGACCAGATTTTGATTCACTTCAAAACCTGCATCCGTAAAGGCTTTTACAAAATCTGTCCGGTTTGCAGTGTAGCTGCTGCCACCGGAACCCGTACCGCCATAAACCGGATTTGCGGAAGCATAGCCCAGAAGATTGATTTTTCGGTTTGTTCCTGCCAACGGCAGAGCGCCGTCATTTTTCAGAAGGACCGCGCCTTCCTCCTCGATTTTCTGAGCCACTGACAAACCATTTGCATAAGATGTTTTTTGCAATTCCGGGTCTCCATTCTGGCCAGGGAATGCCTTGTCCAGAGAACTGGGAAACACACCAAACATTGCTACATCTGCCACTATTCCAACTGCCAGTAAGAGTGCTGTAACAGCTGTCAGCAACTTTGTGGGCTTTTTGTTGTTCGGATCGCGCTTCATTGTGTTGTCTCCTCCATATTCTTTTATATTTTTTGGGCCGTACCCAACTGTGACCCATTATAACGGATATTTGCGCATCGTTATCATCTTTTGCACAATCTGTCGTTTTGGATACACAGTTTGCAAAAGTTACAATAAATTTTCAATTTTTATTGTGCTAATACACAAATTTTATCCCACTGTATTTGTGCACCCTGCCAGACAACAAAAAAACGGCAGGGGATACCTGCCGTAAAAATTATTTGTTTTTGGGCAGCGGAAATAAGATCCGCAGGGTGCACCAGTTGTTTTCCCAGTGCAGCGTCATGCTGCCGCCGTGCTGCCCGACGGTGGTGCGGACACTTTTCAGGTCCGACCCCTGCTGCGGCAGACCGTCCGCATCCAGTGCCGGGGCGGCCTCTGTATAATGCTCGAACCGCAGCATGGCAAAACCGCCCTGACTGTACACCGCCACCTTGATGAGCCGCTTTTCGGGGTCCGGCTCGGCGCGCACGGCGGCAATGGCGTTGTCCAGCGCCACGCCCACGATGGTGCACAGCTCCCGGATGGTGAGAAAGCCCAGCATCCTGCCGTCCGCTACACTGGTGATGGTAATGTTCTCCTGCTGGCATTCCATGGTCTTGGCGGTGAGCAGGGTATCCAGCACCGGGTTGCCGGTCTTGTTCTCGGCCTCGTACTGGCGGATGTTCTGCTCCATGGCAGCAATGGCGGCGTTCTGCTTGGTCTGGTCCTGCTCCTCCCGGATGCGGGCAAGCTGGACTTTCAGTTCATGGTACCGCCGGTTGATGAGGTTGATGCCCTCCTTGCTGCGCTTGTACTGCTCGTACTGGCGGTGCAAAACGCCGTCCAGCTCCGCCAGCTCGCTGTGCAGGGCGGCTTCGCGCAGCTGCTCGTGCTGCACCGTCAAAATCAGCACCCCGGCCAGGTCCACCAGCGTGCGGATGTAAAACATGTTCATGTTGGCTTCGCTGCCGTTGGCAAAGCTCAAATTGCTCACGGCAAATGCGGTCAGCGCCATGACCACCGCCACAAAAGTTCCTGCGGGCGTTATTTTCAGCTTCCCGGCCGGGCCGGGGCGGCGGTTTTCCACAAACAGCATGGCGGTAAAAATGCCGCCGTACACCACCGCCAACAGAAGCAGCGAAAGCGGCTCCGCCCCGCCGCGCTGCGGCCACAGCACGCAGTGCAGCTGCCATTCCACGCTGGCCGCCAGCTCCGCCAAAATAAAGGCCCGCGCGCACACATAGCCCGCTTCCAGCAGCGTAATGCTGCGTGTGACCCACAAAAACAGCAGCATGGAAAGAATCGCCATTGCCATGCAGGGGATCCACCACGCCAGCGGAACTTTCCCCGTGGCCTGCAAAAACGCCCCCAGCAGCACCGCCCAACCGGCTTCCACGCCCCAGATCACGCGCTGGTCCATCCGCGGCGGCAGCCTGTGCGCATACAGCAGCGCCGCCAGCACTTCCGCCAAAGCGGTGTACAGGCGGGGAATATCCGGCAATGTCGTCATTAGCCCGCACCCCCAATATAATCCGCCAGCCCCGCCATAAAGGCCTTGCGCCGCGGGCGGCTGATCTGCAGCGTATACGGACCAACCTGCACCATATCCTGCTGCACGCCGGAAACCTGCGCCAGATTGACCAGATACCCGCTGTTGCAGCGGGCAAAGGGCCGGTCGGCCAGTTTTTCTTCCAGCGCCTTGAGCGCGCCGGGGGCCGCAAAATCGCCCTCCTCGGTGTAGAAATGCACCCGATGGCCTTCGCTTTCGATGTAATAAATGCGCGAGGTATCCAGCCGCCGCAGGCCGCCCTCCACCGGCACCGCCAGATAGTGCCGGGTGCGGCGGCGCAGCTGCGCCTC
>OGLG01001053.1_pt1 | contig 17421 bp, 15 predicted proteins | sample 1572621 | NCBI WGS metagenome assembly OGLG01 (sample SAMEA2581912, study PRJEB24529) | metagenome | biome: Human gut stool | place: China | collected 2011 | reverse complement strand
CCTAATTCATTTCTATACTTTTCCCATACAGCTGCGGTATAAGTGCCCCTCTATCTTGGCACAACCACAGGCGTACACTACATTATATACGATTTATCTGAAATAAACAAGCGGTTTTTGCCCGGTTTTGCAGCGAAATACGGTTGAACTCCGGAGAAAAGCGCGCTATACTGTAAGCAGACAGATACAAGAAAAGGAGCCTGAACCATGAAAAGAGTCGGAAGATGGACATGGATGCTGCTGACGCTGCTTCTGCTGCTGTGTGCATCAGTGCTTGCGGCAGATGAGAAGACCTATATAGAATTGGATGAAACGGTTGAGGCAGTGCTGACAAACAATGATAGAATCGATTTCTATCTGGACATTCCGGTCGATGGAATGCGTATGCTGGTCGATTGGCAGAGCGAAGAAACTTGTAATATTTACATTAGCGGTAAAACTCGTGCATACACTACGAACGCAGACGGAAACACAGTTTTAGGCGTACAAAAGGCCGGAGAGTATACTGTCACTGTGTACGATAATTCCCTGAAACAGGGTGAGACGCGGACTGTGCGGTTTATGCTGCGTGAATATAAAAACGACGCGCAGGAACCAAACGATGTAACGCCGACCGAACTGCACGACGGAGATGCCATCAGCTTCACGCTGGACGGCGGCGATCGGGATCAATTTGCATTTACGACAACAAAGCCCGGACAGGATATCGCGCTGACCATCGGCGGCTTTTCCTATGCCAGCCGAGGCACATTTGACATCCAGTGGCAGAATAATGACAGCCTCATTGTGGGAAAAAACGGCGTATATTATCTGCACACCGGGCAGCCGGGCCGCTACATATTTACGCTGAATGGGTGGAACAACGATTCACTGAGTATTAGGAGAACAATGTCTGTGCAGTTGCTGGACGGAGATAGCCATGAGTTGAACGATATGGTGCAGACGGCGACATCGCTGCCGATCGGCACGGATGAGACGTTCAGCCTCGGCGGTCTCGGCGATGAGGACTGGTTCTGCTTTGAAGCTGCTCCGGAGGACGGACAGGCGAAGCTCTATACACTGCGCCTGCTGGATTTTGATTTTGAGAACCCGGAGAACGTCTGCTATGAGATCTACGCGCCGGATGGAACTGTCGTTGCCTCCAAAACCGAGGTAAGTTCCCGGCATACGCGCGTCTTTTCGTGCAGCCAGCAGGGGCAGTATGCCGTCAGGCTATACCCGAATTGCAGGCATGAATATAATTGTGTATATGATGTTTCAATCCAGCGCGCGGCGCTCCGCATCCGCGTGGAGGAGGGCGGCGATGACCCCTATGAAAGCAACGATACCTGGCTCGACGCGGCCTATATCGAGCCGGGCCAGCTGATTTCTCATGTTTTAAGCAGCGGTGATACGGACTGGTTCTGCTTCACAGTTCCGGAGGATCACATGACGTTGCATGTCAGTTCTGACTGTGTGAGGATGCACACAATGGTTTATACCGGACAAAATCTTACAGAATATGGAGAGCCTGCGAGAGCAATTTTGGATGAAGTATATGCAAGCGCCACTAATCTGTATTGGAAGCTTGACGAAAAAGGCCTCTATTATATTAAATTGGATGGCGGATCCAGTGAAAAAATCTGCTCGACGACGATCTCACTGATTCCGCCGGAAGCGATTGAGGACAACGACACATGGTACCGCGCTACGCCGCTCTATGAAGAGTTCACGCAGGCGTTTGACATTTCCGCGGAGAATGACTCCGAATGGTTCCGCTTTACTGTGCCGCAGGGCAGCCAGAAAGCCGTGCTGTTGAACATTTCCGTGATAGAATTCGGGCGTGGATGGAGTGACTTTTCCTTGTATCGGAAAGCATATTTTGACGGGCAGGATGATGAGAGGATTCAATGGTGGGATTCGTTTCATGGTTCAACAAAGAAGACATACGAGTTGGAACCGGGTATCTATTATCTGGAAGTATCTGCTCGTTCGTTTGGAGACAGACAAAAATTAAGTATTTGCTACAAGCTGGTACCCCAGTTGAATAACGACACAATTGCAGCTTCTGCGCCGCTGACAGAAAGAGTGTGGCAGGATGTGTGGAAGGCAGGCTATTTCTCCATCGGCGAACATAAGGCTGGTGAAGTCGTCCAGATTCAGCGCGACGAGGGCGGAAGCGAACTGAATAATAATATTGTTGTTTATGACGCTGATGGACAAAAAATTACATATTCGTATCGTGGCAGTTCCAGCTTCCGGATTCCCGCGGACGGAGTTTACTATCTCTATGTGTCTGCGTCTGTAAAATCTTCTGAAAATGACCCCGTGCGTACGACGCGCATTCGGTACTATACCCACAATGATGAAATTGGAGCAGCGGACACCATAACCATGCTCCCCAATGAATCTGTGTTCCTTGATTTATGGTTCAGCCCGGAGGTTTTCAATCGTCTGAAAGTCGAATCTGAAGATGAAGCACTGACATACGATTTAGAAACGGGATACCTGACTGCACCCAACACTCCGGAAGGGAGTGCAGATCTTGTCTTCTCCAACGGATACCCGGAAGGCGATGAAAAACGGGTCGAGGCGGTCACGCACGTTATCTGGTCGGAAAATCCGCTGTCAGATATTTCGATTTCCAATGCGCCGCAGTCTCTTCCCGTCGGTAGCTCTGTGCAGCTGGAGGCAGCTGTAACCCCGGATGATTATATCGGTCGCGTTTCCTGGGAAAGTTCCGACACCTCCGTCCTGCGCGTGCTCTCCAACGGCAAGGTCGTCGCCGTTGGACAGGGTGAAGCGGTGATCACGGCGAGCATCGGCGAAGCCACTTCGTCCGTCACCATCACCGTCACCGGCGAACAGCCCGGTGAGTCCGGCCTGACCGGCGTCTCGCTCGACCGCTATACACTGACGCTTTACGCCGGAGAAGAGGCCGAACAGCTGACCGCGACGCTGAAACCAGAGGGAACAGAAGCAGCAATTCACTGGACGTCCAGCAACCAGACCGCCGCCACCGTCAGTCAGGACGGCAAGGTCACGCCGCTTGCTGCGGGCGTTACCGTCGTAACGGCGGCAGCGGGGGACTACCGCGCCAGCTGCATCGTGACTGTCCAGCCAAAACGCGTCCGCGTGACCGGCATCCGGTTTGACGAGCCGACGCATACGCTCATGATGGGCAGCACCGTCACGCTCCAGCCCATCATCGCCCCGGACGACGCGACCGTCAAAAACCTGACCTGGGTCAGCAGCGACGAGCAGATCGCGACCGTCTCCCGCACGGGCATCGTAACGGCTCTGTCCGTCGGCGAAACGACCATCACCGCCACAACGGTCGACGGCGGCTATTCCGCAGAGATCAAGATCATCGTTACCGCCGCCGCCCAGCTGGGCGACGTAAACGGCGACGGCTATATCGACGCGGCCGACGCGCTGCTCTGCCTGCGCGCCTCCGTGGGTCTCATTACGCTCACGCCGGAGCAGGAAGCCGCTGCTGACGTCAACCACGACGGTCTGATCGACGCGGGCGACGCGATCCTGATCCTGCGCTACGATGCAAGACTCATCCCGAGCCTCAACTGACGAGGGCCGCGCCATGAAAAAAAGACTTTTCCCACTGCTCCTCGTCCTGACGCTCCTGCTCACCCTCTGCACGCCCTTCGCACAGGCCGAGGGCCGCACACTCTCGATCACCTCGGCCAGCGGCCGCGCAGGCGAGACAGTCTCGGTGCAGGTGCGCCTGACCGGCAGCGTGTACAGCGGCAGATTCGAGCTTGCGTATGACGCGGATGAGATTGAGCTGCTCCAATGGAGCGGCGCAGACGGCGCAATGTGCGTCTTCAACCACGAACAGCCCGGTCTGCTGCTCGTGACATTCGTGTCGACGACTGCACTGGAAAACACCAGCCTTTGCACGCTGCAATTCCGCGTTTCTGCGGCGACGCCGGAAACTGGCAGCGCCCTCACGCTGAAAAGCATCCGCCTGTATGACGAAACCGGCACGTCCGTCCCGGCAACTGCCGAAAAGGGAAGCATTTCCCGCAGCACCGCACGCCTGACCCTCAGCCGCGAACAGACAGTGGAGAGCCGCTCTGTCCGCATGACGGTCAGGCTGGAAGGGGAGTTATCCCCGGCAGGCGGAAATTTCACCCTGCAATATGACCCGGACTGCCTGCAGCTGACCTCGGTTCTGAAGCTGCACCCGGCCGTCGAGCTTCTGACATGGAACGAGCCGCAGCCCGGTACGGTGCACGTCAGCTTCAGCGGCACGCAGCCGCTCTCTACAGGAGAGCTTTGCGCCGCCATGTTCCGCACCGTCGGAACGGCGGGGGATACGTCCGCCGTCACGCTGACGGACGTGCGTATGTACGACACAGACGGAAAATCGATTGACGCGTCCGCCGAAGACGGCAGCGTCGATGTGGTGCTCCCATCCGACCGTGCGCCAAAGCTCTGGGCTGTCGGCGGTGCGATCCAGCCGGACGGCTCTGCGGTCGTATCCGTTGTTTTACAGGGGCGCGGCATCGTCTGCGGCGGAAGCTTCACCCTGACCTACGACCAGTCGCTTTCCGTGCAGGCCGAGCCTTCCGGTACTTGTCAGATCAACGCTGAGCCCGGCAAGCTCCGCGCCAGCTTCGCCTCGGCTACGCCCGTCGCCGATCAAGTCAGCCTGCTGAAACTCACGATTCAGAACGCCGTTCCCGGCGCAATTGACCTGTCAAACGCGATTTTCCGCGACGACAGCGGCAGCCGCATCGCCGCCGCGGACGTGCGGCCCACGACGCTGAGTTACACCACTTCCGCTGCGGCCTTCGCCGGAACGCTGCGCGCCGACACGTCTGCCGGTCAGACGCAATATCTGCTGGACGTGGACGTGAGCGATATGCGCGCCGGGACCCCGGAGGCGCGAACGGCGTTTACCTGCCTGCTGGCGCTGTATGACAGCGACGGGCTGATGGAAGGCCTGTCCGTTCAGAAAATCGCCGCGTCGGATACCGGCGTAAACGAGCTGACGCTGACAGCCAGCGCGTCCAAGACACCCGCATATGCTAAAGTCTTTCTTCTTTCAGACGCGTCCGCCGGCCTTCCGCTCTGCGGCGCACTGCAGGCCGCGCTGGAACGCAGATGAACCGCAGCGCGCGGACGGCGGAAACCGTCTCCGATGTGTACCTTGCGCTGATGCTGAGCGCATTTCTCCTCTGGACGGGGCCGGACGGCTACACCAAGATTCTGGAGGCCAAATACCGGCTGTTTTTGCTTCTGACGATCGTCTATTGCGCCGCTGCGGCGCTGTCTGCACTGCGGCAGATCAGAACGGTCTGCTTCTGCAAGCTGCTGCGTGCCGTCCGCCCGGCTGAATGGCTGATGCTGGGGTACGTGCTGTGCAGCCTGCTCTCGACGTTCCTTTCACCGTGGCGCGCTGACGCGTGGCTTGGTCTTTCACGGCGCGAGGGACTTTTGACGCTTGCGCTGTATGGCGCGGTCTTCCTGCTGCTGGGGCGGCTTGCGCGCCCGAAAGCATGGCTGCTTGACGTCTTCGGCGCGGCCATGAGCCTATGCTGCCTGCTGGCGCTCTGGCAGCTGGCGGGCGGAAACCCGCTTGGCCTGTACCCGAAGGGGCTGGCCTATTCCGATGCCGGAACCGCCTACAGCGGCGCATATCTCGGTACTATCGGCAATACAGACCTGCTGGCGGCTGTGATGTGCGTGGCCGTACCCGCATTTTTCTATGGCGCGTGGAAGCTCCGCCGCTGCTGGCTGCTTGTGCCGCTGACGCTGTGCGTGACTGTCAGCGTCAGGATGAATGTCTCCGCCGGACTGCTCGGTACTGCAGCCGGCCTTGTTCTGCCGCTTCCGCTGGCGCTGGACGAAAAAAAGCGCCGCGCAGCGACAATCATCATTGGAGGTGTCCTGCTTGCGGCGTTCCTCGCGGTATTCCTGCTTCCGGGACTGCCCGGAGTGCTCGGTGAAGCGCACGCGCTTCTGCATGGCCGCGCGGAGGACGATTTTGGCTCCGGCCGGATCTATATCTGGAAAAACGTCTGGCAGGCAGCAAAGGAGCGACCGCTGTTCGGCGGCGGCCCGGATACGCTGTCCCGCCGTATTACGGCGTATTTTGAGCGGTACGACGAAGCCGGACACATTGTACGCCGTACTGGGATCGATACGGCGCACAACGAGTATCTGAACATCCTTGCAAATCAGGGCCTTTTCGCCCTGATCTGCTGGCTGGGCGCGCTTGGCTGCTCCGCTGTCCGCTTTGTACGCAGGGCAGGGGAACGGCCCGCAGCGCTCATCTGTGGCAGCGCAGTGCTCGGGTACTGCGTGCAGGCGTTCTTCGGGATCTCCATGTGCCTGTCAACGCCGTTTTTCGTGATCGCATGGGCAATGCTCGAAACCCGGGAAAATTAAAATGACCGCGCTGGCAGCGCCAGCGCGGTTTCTGCATATCGTGGAAGCCCTATTGTGCGCAGTGGTAGCAGACCTCCGGATCTGGCGCGGCTTCGCCGCGCTTGAATTTCAGAAGATTCTCCACCGTGGCCGCTGCAATGTTGTTTAACGCCTCGCGGGTCAGAACCGCCTGATGAGACGTGACGATCACATTCGGCATGGCAATCAGCCGCACCAGCACATCGTCCTCAACAATGCTGTCCGAACGATCCTCGTAGAACAGGTCGCTCTCTTCCTCGTAAACGTCCAGACACGCAGCACCGATCCTGCGGCGCTTGAGGCCGTCAATGAGCGCCTCCGTGCCGATCAATGCCCCTCTGGAGGTATTCACAATCACGACCCCCGGCTTCATTCCGGCAATGGCAGCTGCGTCGATCATGTGCCGCGGTCTCGCTTGTCAGCGGGCAGTGGAGGGAAATAACGTCCGCCTGTGCCAGCAGCTCCGGCAGCAGTACATAAGACAGCCCATTGTCAGGAGACGGAAATTTGTCGTATGCCAGAACGCGCATACCGAAGCGCTTACAGATTTCAGCAAATGTGCGCCAAATTTTGCCAGTTCCCACAACACCGGCTGTTTTGCCGTGCAGATCGAAGCCGGTGAGGCCGGAAAGGCTGAAATTGAAATCGCGGGTGCGGATATAGGCCTTGTTGGTGTGCCGGTTGACCGTGAGAAGCAGTGCCATTGCGTGCTCGGCCACCGCGTAAGGCGAATACGCGGGAACGCGGAACACCCGGATTTTTCCGAAGCAGGCCCGGATATCTGCATTGTTGAAGCCCGCGCAGCGCAGGGCGATGACCCTGATCCCAAGCGTGTGCCGCCCACAGATGACGGCTTCATTCAGAGTAGCTTTGTGAAATACGAGCTTAGTTTTTGTTATAGCCGTACTGTCTGGTACAAAGCGTGCCCTTCCACCACGCTTCGCGTCTTAATATATAATGATCATCCATTTTGGCGTTATAGTTTTCCAGTACAGAATACTGAAAGTTTTTCTTTACATAGTCAAATCCCTTTGTATCAACAATACGCTTGAGTTCGACATTCCCGCCGTGACCGTTGACCACATAATTTGTCCATCTTTGAAGCAGCATTCCATATTGCGCGGTTGCCGAGCCAACGTATAGCTTGCCATTTTTGGTATCTGTAATCAGGTACACTGCCTTTTGATTCCGCAGCGCATCGAGCCATCCGCTACGCTTGTTGCAAATAATGGCTTCCAGCTGCGAGAAGGAGAGTCTGATATTTTCATAGCCGGGAAAATCGTCACCATCATACGCTGTTGGCAAAAGCTCTATTACCTCCAGCTCATCCATGATTGACATATAGGTTCTCCCCATACCGCGTTTTGTATTGTGATATTTCAGAACCAATCTGCCAAAGTATTTTCGGTACACATCAATCTCATTTGCTTCAAAGCCGACATTATCAACAACATCTAATTCTTTTACAATCCGCTTGATTGTCGTCAGGAGCCACTCATCGTCATGGAGATATAGCAGGCAAATGGCGATCTGCCCTGTATGAAAGTATCTCCTTTGGTTGTGCCATAAAAACCATTCCGTGTTAATTTTATCGGGATCTTTTTTATACTCTTCCAAGGGGTCGGTATTTCCGTTAAATACATTGAGCTTTAATCGAGTATTGCTTATATCATGGGCAGACAGCCGCAGCAGGTCGTTTATAAGAATTTTATCCATTCCGTGTCTCCGTATTTAAACAGTAAACCTGAAGAGTGCTGTAATGTTCTTTAAAAGTCCTGATTATTCAGGGCTTCCGGAGCTTTTTATCTTACTCCCACTCGCCAAGCGAAAACGCGCTCTAAACTTTTTTGTATAGACCGTTTGATTCCATTTGGCTTTATTTGATACCAATTATCCCAATCCTATGGGGTATCCGACTTTCTGCTATCAAAAAGCTATCAGGGGATGCTATCATTCTACATTCTTAAAGTTGTCTACATTATAGCTGCCGTTTTAATACATCATAGAATCTTTCTGTTTGGCTTCTTTGCGATTCTGCCATATCGAAGTTAAATCTGGTTGAGAATTCTTTTTGAACACTTTTTCGCACAGCAATATATTTCCTAATGTCACTCGGTTGCTTTAAGCGGGGCCAGTAATCTAGGAATTCTGGTAGGCTAACATTTTCTTGCAAAAAGGTCGCTGTCGGCATGTCGTTCTGAGTTGACATTCCAACTTCAAACGGAACCCACTGTGAATACCGTGTAGCATCAGACATTATAACGATGATATCCGTGCAGTTATTTAAGTTTCTTTTGATATGATCAGTTAATTCTTTACCGTTCCTGGTTACCGTAAAATCAAGAAGATCAAGGTAATACGGGATTTCCATGGCGTTAAGCTCATTCGCAATTCGACTGGCGATATAGGAATCTTCCTTTTTGTGGGAAATGAATACTTTAATCATCGCGCCCCTCCCATTAACAACTTTAGATTATCCCAAGTCCATTCATAAATCTTATCTGCGTCCTTGGCGGCGATGGGTTTAACACAAGGCTCATCAGATCGTCCCCAAAGGAGGAAATAGGGAACATCTTCATCTTGCGCTATTCTCAATTCTGCGCTAACTCCTGTTGCTGAATTTGTACTCTTGCCACAAATCACAATAACCACATCACAGCCCTTAATCCGACGCCGCGCACTATCTTTCCAATCCTTAGAGATCGTTTGCTTGATCGATAAGTCTATTATTTCAAAAGGCGAATCAGGGTTTCTGGCTTGACCTACCAACAAATTCTTTAAATCTATATCATGGTCGTAGTCAAAGCTGATAAATGTACGTTTTTTTGCCATAATAGACTCCTCCTTAAATTAGTTTATCTTTGACTAATCGCCAATACTGTTTTCCGATTGAAGTTAATGCACATGTTTTAGATCGCATAGCCGCAAAATACATATGCTCTTCACCAACGGGAACGACCAGTCCAATTCCCTCTAGTTTTTGTAAATCCGAGAAAATCTTGGTGTTATCGGGATTGGCATACGGTTGTATTACTTCATGCATTACGTCCAATGAATTAGTCGGTTCGAAAGAGGGGTCAATAGGCATTTCAGCATCTTCACTCGGAAAGTACGTGCAAATTCTCCTAATTATAGATATATCAACCTGTGGTGTTACTTTTCGCAAAGGTGTAAATCGAGTGACATTTGTTTTAAATACAGGCCGTTGTTCCCACGGGCCCAAAGCTTTATCAATATAGGCATATATACCACCGGGCGTAATATACCCTGTAATATCAGCAGCACTACCACATAGCGCTTCAATCAATAGGGATGTGAATAACCCGTGTCCATTAATTTCAACAGATGCTTCTATAGATCGACTTGCAGTAAGAATGGTAACTCCTTCGTTGATGACAGCTGTAGATTGCCCTGCTGTGCTAATACTTCCCATGAAACCGGAATGACAACTGTCCAAGATGATAATTTTGTCTTTACAACGAGAAGCATTAGCAATATTTAATACATCCTGCAAAGAAACGCCATAGTCATAATTAGTGAAGTCAGGTGTCACTAGATACCCGCCTACATTATCAATGTGCCCGTGTCCAGAATAATAAAACAATGCCACATCAGCATCACCGGAAAAGCACTCTTCAATATGTTTCCTCAGAATCGCTTTTGTAGAAATATTCTTCTGCAATTTCACCGCAAAATTTGGAGAGCCATCATCATTGCAACTAAGAAGTTTTGCAACTTCATCTGCATCATTGCAGCATCCGCGTAATGGGCATTGTGAATAGTTATCGATACCAACGACTAACGCCTTTCTCATTATTTGCCCCCCTACTTCAAATGTTCATGCAAAATTCGTTTTATCGTTGCTTGCGCTGCAGATTCACCTGACAGACGAATTAACTTGTTATAATCTTCAATCTCATTGCCAGAAAAGATAATTGATATCATTTTCTCTGGTTTTCCAGCAACATGATCATAGTCTTCTGGATATGCCCAAAAACACCGCATACAAAAATTCACATCTTTTGTATCCCAATTTTTGCAATGTTCACAGGTCCAAGACTTTGCCCGATTTGCAGAAGGGCTAAGGAGCATAAAATAATCAATATCTTGCTCATCATGCTCCCCACCAATTTCATATGGGATTCTATGATCAACCTGAAGCTTTGCTTCATCCATTTCTTCAAGGTATATAAAGCACTTTGCTCCATATTTTTCAATGAGGGCTTGTTTCAACGCCTTGGATAAAATCGTACGTCCAGCAGCCTTTGATAAAGTGTTTTTTGCGTCTTCTGGATTTCCAAATTTATATGCGGCAATTTTCCTGCCATCTATTCCTGTTACTCTGTAAGTAACCAATGGGATACCATACTCTCGAACATCTCTAATCGCTCGAGGAGGATGATTGTACCCATACAGATCCTTTAACTCTTGAGATGTTATATATCCATGCTGCAAAATGTGCTGTATCACTGTACGAGGTCGTTTCGCTGTTACGCTTTCTAACAGATCAAGGAACTCCTTTGAATACTCGCTCATGCCATTGCCTCCATTAGGGATAATTGTTGGGGTACCTGTGAAAAAATTGGAATTAATGCTTCACTAATATATAGCGCCTCAAATGTTGTAGACTTGCGCCCCAACAAAAGCGCCTGACTTGAGAGTCCCGCATTGAGCATTATCTTTTTACAGTGCAGACTATCTGGTAAGTCTTCGCCATACTCTTTACCGCCACATACTCCATCATAGCTGATTAGGTAATTGATCCCTTTACGGTTAAGAATTTCCAATGCGTCAGCAAATTCATTGAACGGTACACCAGCCAAGTAACGATTATCTCTTACATTTGATACTCCTTGGTAGGGCGGATCCATATAAACTAAGTCTCCCGGCCTTGCCATCTCAAAAATGTCATGGTAATCTAGTGCCTTGAATTTTGCTTTTCCTTTGAGCAGATGCGAAATTTCATAAACGTTGGAAGCTAAAGTTCGTGGATTGGTACCATGCCTACGCTTGTCCGGAGACTGATTAAAGTTCCCGTTTTTGCCATATCTAACAGCTCCTTTTACACAGCGCGCTAAGAGATACAACATATTTGCGGGAGTTTTCTCCCCGTTGTTAAAACGATCACGTACATCATAAAAATGCTGCACATGTTCTTCGCCATATGTGAATTGCTCTTCCCATATTGACGAATAGTCTTCAATTAGAGTTTGGGGCCGTTCAACGGCTTCCTGTAGCATATTAATAAGAGGAGCATTTAAGTCGTTGATAAGAAACTCTTCGGCTCGCCCTTCATAGGCAGTTGCAATACTAATAGCTGCCATTCCAGAAAAAGGTTCAATCAGTCGATCAATTTTTACAGGCATATATTGTAGAATTTGCGGGGCTAAAATTCTCTTAGAGCCTTGATATTGAACAATATGTGGTACTTTTCCCCTCATTCTTCTGCACCTGCTTTCTTAAATTCCACTATGTCGCCAATGCTGCAATCTAATGCAGCGCAAATCTTATACAAACTCTCCATTGATATAGCTTCGTTTTTTCCCATCTTGGCAAGCACATTGAAGCTGATACCGGCGGCATCTTTCAAATCTGTCCGGTTCATTTTCTTGTCGATCAACAGCTTCCAGAGCTTATCGTAGGAAATAGGCATTGTAATTCTCCGTTCCAAATTCAGACTAATTGTATTATAGCACAAAACGACGATGTTCGCAAGATAATCTCATCAGAACGTGAGATGTTCTCTGCAAAGAAAAAGCCGCCCGCAGGAGCATCCAAACTCCTGCGGGCGGCTGTGTCCTTATACTCGTCCTTTCAGCCCGTTTTTCTTGGCAAGCTTACTTGCTGCTTGCCAGCGCTCATCCGAATACGGTGCGGTCAGGCGAACGGCAAACCGTCTGCGGTCGATCTCGAAGATCAGACCACCCTGTTCATCATCGTCGGTCTGCCTGCACAGGTCGGGATACGCCGCCGCGTACTGAGTCAGCCGCTTCTTGAGTGCGGTATTATGCGTCTGAATTTCGACGGTTTTGCTGGCTTCGTCAAAATAGATGCAGGTCGTTTTCTGCCTCTTAGTCAGTCCGGTTTTCATATTGCCTCCGTTTCTGCCTGTTCTGCAAAAACAGGCGCGTTTTCAAGATTTTTGTCAGCTCTACACCTGCAAAAGCAGGGTGACTTTTGAATGGAGAGCGCCCAGATGATACGCTACTCGATCTGGACGCTCCCATTCGGTAAAATCCGTTTTTCTCAGCTCAACACGGCATCAGCGGGCATCGTCCCGCATTGCTGCTTTTTCTCTGCTCGGACGGAAGAAATGCCAGAGGTTATTGCGCTGAATTACATCCTCATAGCGTTGCACTTTTCCGCGAAGCTCTGCATTCTCGCGTTCCAGATCCGATGTGCGGAGCTTGCCGCGAACGGATTTGTATTCTGAAAGCTCCTGCTTCAAACCGGCGATCTCTGCCTTGAGCCTTGCAATCAGCCTATTCGCCGCATCCAGAGCCTTTTGCAGTTTGGATTCCTTTTTCTCGGCTGCAACGTACTTTTTCGCAAGCGTAGACAGGTGTTCAAAATCCTCACGCTCCACGGTAATCTTGGTAGAGAAGGGAATGGGCTTCGATTCAATCTTTTCGATAGTCGCCACATCGACCTGCTGATTCCGAATTTTCTCGATCTGCTTGCCGAGCGCCGCTGCCTGCTGTTCCTGCTGATGCAGGGACTGGGGCTAGTGCTTTTGGGCGAACGAACGGTAAAGCAGCTCTACCCGCTGGTCATCCATGTGCCGTTGGTGCTGATCCTGATTTTGTTTATGAAAAAATCGGTGGGCGTAGCCATTGTCAGCACCTGCACCGCGTATCTGTGCTGCCAGCCGCCCCGCTGGGGACGCATCGCCGTGGAGGCGCTGACGCAGAGCACGCTGGCCGCCGAGCTGGTCTATATCCTGCTGATGCCGGTGATGTATTATCTCCTGCGCCGCTTTTTCGTGGCCGCGGCCTATAACACCATGACCTCCTCAACGGCGGCGCTGCTGCTGTTCGGCAGCCTGCCCGTCACCTATTATATTTTCGACTATGCCACCACGATCTACTCCGATGCACTCTATTCCGGCATTCAGGCGCTGAATGAGTTTCTGCCCACGGTGCTGGTGACGTTCTATGTGCTGTTTCTGCCCGCCTTTCACCTGCAGTCACAGCGGCGCACCGACGCGGAGATGCAGCGCTCCATGCTGGAGGCGGAGCTGGAACAATCCCAGTCTGAGATGGACTCCCTTCACCGGCTGGAGACCCAGACCGCCGTCTATCAGCACGATATGCGCCACCACCTGAATATGCTGGACGGTCTGCTGTCCGCGGAACGGCCGGACGAGGCGGCAGCGTATATCAAAAAGGTCCAGGCGGATATCGAGGCCATCACGCCCCGCCGCTTCTGCGAAAACCATCTGGTGAACCTGCTGTGCTCCTCCTTCACCGACAAAGCCCAGCGGCAGGGCGCCGTGCTGACCGTGGATGCCTCACTGCCCAACGATGTAGCCATTTCGGACACGGAGCTGTGCTCCCTGCTGAGCAACGGTCTGGAAAACGCCCTGCACGCCGTGGCGGACCTGCCCGCCGACCGGAAGCAGATCTCCCTGTACTGCGGTGTGCGGCAGAACAAGCTTCTCATCGAGATACGCAATCCCTGCGCCGGACCGATAGCCATGCGGGACGGCCTGCCTATCAGTGACCGGGAAGGACACGGCTACGGATGCCGCAGCATCCAGGCTGTGCGTGTTCTCTGCCCGGCAGGGCCAGTTTCTGCTGCAGATCATGCTTCCGGTGCTGGAGACGTAAGAAAGCTTTTGTTTGAAGGAGCCGCCTTGGGCGGCTTCTTTCTTTTTATCCGATATTCTCGATATACTATCACGCCTTGGACAAAATGCGGCGGTTCTCACCTTGTTTTTCCGTCGTTCCCGTGCTATAATTTCTGCAAATACCAGAGATAAGCCCGGCCGGGCGCAAAGGAGAGATACACTATGGCGACATTTACCGTGAACGGCAAGTCCGTCACTGTGGAAAAGAACCAGAAGCTCATCCGCTTTCTGCGTGACGAGCTGCACCTGACCTCCGTCAAGGACGGATGCAGCGAGGGTGCCTGCGGCACCTGCCACGTGCTCATCGACGGCAAGCCCACCAAGGCCTGCATCCCCCAGACGGACAAGCTGGAGGGCAAGACCATCCTCACGGTAGAGGGGCTCAGCGACTGGGAAAAGCAGGTCTACACCTTCGCCTTCGGCGAAGCCGGCGCGGTGCAGTGCGGCTTCTGCATCCCCGGTATGGTCATCTCTGCCAAGGGGCTGCTGGACGTGAACCCCGATCCCACCCGCGAGGAGGCCGCCTTCGCCATCCGCAACAATATCTGCCGCTGCACCGGTTACGTGAAGATCATCGACGGCATCCTGCTGGCGGCTAAGATATTCCGCGAGGGCAAGCTGCCCGCCCCCTCCGCCGACGACTGGCAGATGGGCTCCCGCGTCCACCGACTGGACGTGGAGGAAAAGGTCCTGGGCTATGGCCAGTATCCCGATGACATTTATGTGGACGGTATGTGCTATGGCGGTGCGGTCCGCAGCCAGTATGCCCGCGCCCGCGTTCTCTCCATCGACACCAGCGAAGCCGAGGCGCTGCCCGGCGTGATCTGCGTGGCCACGCAAAAGGATATCCCCGGCAAGGTGAACGTAGGCCACCTGAAGAAGGACCAGCCCACCCTGATCGGCGTGGGTGAGCTTGTACACTACCTGGGCGACAGTGTGGCACTGGTCTGCGCCGTGGATCAGGAGACGGTGGAGGCCGCCAAGAAACTGGTGAAGGTGGAGTACGAAGTCCTGCCCGCCGTCCACAACCCCGCCGAGGCCGCCGCCCCCGGCGCGCCGCTGGTGTTCGAGACGGACGAGAGCAACGTGCAGGCGTACAAGCACGTCTCCCGCGGCGATGCCGAGGGCGCTATCAAAAATTCCAAATATGTGCTGACCCAGCACTTCTCCACCCCGTGGACGGAGCACGCCTTCCTGGAACCGGAGTGCTGCGTGGCGCTGCCGCTGGACAACGGCGGCGTGAGGCTGCTGACCACCGACCAGAGCGCCCACACCACCATGCACGAATGCGCGGCCATGCTGGGCGTGGACTACGACCACTGCCAGGTGCAGAACTGCCTGGTGGGCGGCGGCTTCGGCGGCAAGGAGGATATGTCCGTGCAGCACCACGCCGCGCTGCTGTGCTATCTGACAAAGCGCCCCGTCAAGTTCAAGCTCAGCCGCCAGGAGTCCATCCTCGTCCATCCCAAGCGCCACAGCATGGACATGGACTTCACCATGGGCTGCGACGAAAACGGCATCATTCAGGGCGTCAAGGCCAGCGTAGTATCCGACACCGGCGCGTTTGCCTCTCTGGGCGGCCCCGTGCTGGAACGCGCCTGCACCCACGCCGCCGGTCCCTACGCCTACGAGAACTTCGAGATCGAGGGCCGCGCCTACTACACCAACAATCCCCCCGCCGGCGCTTTCCGGGGCTTCGGCGTCACCCAGACCTGCTTCTGCACCGAGACGCTGCTGAACCAGATGGCCGACCTGGTGGGCATCTCCCCCTGGGAGATCCGCTACCGCAACGCCATTCGCCCCGGCGGTGTGCTGCCCAACGGCCAGATCGTGGATGACTCCACCGGTCTGGTAGAGACACTGGAGGCCATCAAGCCCGCCTATGACGAGGCGGTGAAAAACGGCGATCCGGTGGGTATCGCCTGCGCCATGAAGAACGCCGGCGTAGGCGTGGGCATCCCCGACTGGGGCCGCTGCAAGCTCATCGTGGAGGACGACGGCAAGGTGCACATCTACACGGGAGCCAGCTGCATCGGACAGGGACTGGGCACCGTGCTGGTGCAGGTGGTGGTCACCAACACCGGGCTGCATCGGGACGATATCGTCTACGAGCGCAGCAATACCTGGATCGCCCCCGACTCCGGCGACACCTCCGGCTCCCGCCAGACCCTGGTCACCGGTGAAGCTACACGCCGCGCCTGCGAAAAGCTGAAAGTCGAGCTGGACGCCGGCAAATCCCTTGCCGACCTGAAGGGCACGGAGTTCTACGGCGAGTATCTGGCCAAGACCGACCCCCTGGGCGCCGACGTACCCAACCCCGTCAGCCACGTGGCCTATGGCTACGCCACCCAGATGTGTATTCTGGATAAGGAGACGGGCCGCATCAAGAAGATGGTGGCCGCTCACGATGTGGGCAAGGCCGTGAACCACCTGAGCGTAGAGGGTCAGATCGAGGGCGGCGTGGTCATGTCCATGGGCTACGCTTTGACGGAGAAATACCCCATCGACGAGAACTGCAAGCCTACCGCCAAATACGGTATGCTGGGCCTGTTCCGTGCCAACCAGATCCCGCCGGAGATCCAGGCCATCGTGGTGGAGAAGCCCGGCCTCAATGTGGCCGGAGGCGCCATCGGTATCGGTGAGATCACCTCCATCCCCACGGCCCCCGCCATTGCGGAGGCATACCGCCGCTATGATGGCGAGCTGCGTACCGAACTTCCCCTGAAAAACACCCCTTACGCAAAAAAATGACAGCGGCATAACCGCTGTCAGGTAGATTTATATTTCGGATGCTTTGGTTTGCCGGACCTGTTCCAGGGCGGCGGGGGTATCCACATCCGCCAGTTCCAGAGCGTCAGTTTCCAGCAGGATGAGGGCATCCTCATGCCTGCGGATGACGGCGCTGCCGCCCCGGTCCCCATTGAGGGCCAAAAGCTCCGGGTAGAACCGAGCGGGAAAGAGGCAGGGATTGCCACGGACACCGCCGTGGGCCATGGCAGCGATCTTCGCTGGGTGCTGGGCCCAGAGCGCGGCCAGCGCTTCGACGCTGTCCCGCTTCAGCCAGGGCTGGTCGGCCACCAGAAAGAGCACGCCGTCGCAGTCCAGCAGCTGTTCCAGCCCCAGGTGGACGCTGTGGCTCAGCCCCAGACCGGGCTGGTTGT
>OGLG01001018.1_pt1 | contig 18033 bp, 23 predicted proteins | sample 1572621 | NCBI WGS metagenome assembly OGLG01 (sample SAMEA2581912, study PRJEB24529) | metagenome | biome: Human gut stool | place: China | collected 2011 | reverse complement strand
GGAGGAAGGAACGAAGCAGCCCGACGTCGGCAGCTCGGAAAAGCAAGCGGAGGTTGCGGGTTGACAGCGAACGGGAGCGAGCCGACACCGTAGGCACAGCCGGAGGTGTCGGTGGTAGCAGGAGTGCAGCCGTCAAAGAGAGTTTATGACCGCAGACGCAGACATACGCGCCCGACACCGCGACGGAGGAACGGTGTCGGGGAAAAGCGGAGGGCAAGCCGGAGGTCGTAATCTCTCGACCCGCAGACCGACGCGGTCTTTAGCCGAAGTGGAGAGAAGCGGAGCCTCGGCCAAAGATGCTCGGAGTTGACGATGTTATGGGATGCGAGCGACTGACGGATTGAGCGGTAAAAGCCATAGCGCAAGCCTCGGTCCGGGTGGGGCTATGATAAAGCCGCCGCCATTACTGCCCTCGGCGACAGATGAAGCGAGTGCCACGGGCGATAAACAAAACGAGCTACCCTCGCGGGCAACTCGCTCTGCAATCTATGAAAAAAACTACTACTCTCGGAGTGGGAAATGGTTAACGTTTTCGGTAGAAAACGTAGATTAAGCAGCCAATCACAAGAATTGTGATTATGACCGCCGCCGTGCCGTCTGGCGGATTATAGAGGCGCGTGGTGGCGGTGTGTTCTGTTGAAGTCTCGGCGGCTGATTGATGATAGGCTACCGTATCGAGCCGGTTGAAGGCTTCAACGCTATCTCGATGCACACTCCGCCGGTCTATAACGCGCCCTTTGGTTGCCGTAAGGCGAATGACCTCCGGGGCCTCGGCGTACTGAACGGGTCGCTCGATATTGATTTTCAGGGTGTCGAAGCTAAAATCAATATTCCGTATGGCACTGTCTATGACGGCGATTGTGCGGTGATGCTCCGACCGGGCGACGCTGTCGATGTCGAGCGATTTGTCGCTGACTACCTGCTTTTGGCTCTTGCAGCCTGTAAGGATAGCAAGGGCGATGATGAAGATTAACGACCGCATAGCTCCGACTCTTTCTGTACGTTGAACGAAGGGCACGCCTTGTTTGCGAACTCGTTGTGTCCGTGGACGGTTGCCGACGGATAGCTCGCCTTTAACTCGGCAACGAGTTTGATAAGGGCAGCCCTCTGCGCTTCGGTGCGAGTGTCCTTCGGCGTTTTACCGTCTGCGGCACAGCCTCCTATCAGGCAGATGCCGATAGAGTGAGCGTTCTGCCCCGTGGTGTGTGCGCCGACTTTTTCGATGGGTCTGCCTTTATGGATAGAACCGTCGCGATAAATCACATAGTGATAACCGACATCGGAGAAGCCTCGGTCGAGATGCCATTGGCGTATCTGGTCGACAGTAAAATCTTTCCCCTCCGGCGTAGCCGAGCAGTGAATGATTATTTTGTCGATGCGGCGAGTGTTCGGTAATGAGCCGACACCGAGAGCCGCCCAGGTCTTGGGGCCGACGATACCGTCGACCGTAAGGGCGTGGGATTTTTGAAAGTCGCGCACCGCCTCGTCGGTGATCGCGCCGAAAATCCCGTCCGGGATAAGGTTGAGTTTACGTTGCAGGGTTGCGACAAGGTCGCCCCGGCAACCTTTCTTAATTGTTGTCATGGTCTTTGATATTATGTGATTCACTTCGGCGGCTGTCGCCGTATTGGTAATGATATTTCATTCCGAAAACCGCCCCCGCGAAAGTCAGAATCTCGCCGAAGGCGATAAGGACTGAATTATGGATTTCGCCGGGTGGCGGCACGATGAACCCCGCTATGAGCAGACCGCAGCCAACGATAATCAGGAGTACGGCGGCAAGCAGTTGTATAGTCGGCTTATGTTTGCGAATTTCCATTGTAAAGTATTGTGTATGTGAAGAATTATTTGTAATTTTGTGTACTCGATACGTGAAACCAAGCTAATAAGACCCGGATACCTCTCAACGATGTGAAACCATGCTAAAAGAACCGTGATACCTATGTCCGTATGCGAGATAGCACCTCCCGATTCGGGCTATCTGTGTCGAAGTATAATTGATAGCACTCCCTTGTAGGGCTATCCCCGGAGTCTAAGAGATAGCAGCCCCTTGCGGTTTTACCGCGAGGGCTATCTTTTTATATGGGGCTATCATTTTCCGAAGTGCCATGTCTTGGTGGTCGGGTTGTATATCAGTGAGAACTCGGCAAGCGAGCTTACGAGGTTGGCGGTTGTAACGAGCGAGCGTCCGGGGAATATTTTCTTGGCGAAGCCGACGGCGAAGCGCAGCCGGATCATGCGATGCCTGTTGACCTTGCTCTTGCGGTCAACCAGCGCAACCGACGAGCGCCCCCAGCCAAAGGTCTGTGAACCATCGGCCCTTGTATGATGTGTTACGAGGGTTTCGGGGACGGTTGAATACGATGCGGCTTTCTGACTTTGATGTGAGTGGGGATTGGTGGAAAACCCGATTGTATTGTCGGTTGCAATATAAATCGAATGGCACGAGCCGTAAAGATTCCACCCTTTGCGGACTGCGCAGTATTTCTTACGCTCGACACCGCTTTGCAGCGCAACCTTATCGTTCCATTGGTTGCGCTTGCGCGTGAGCCGAAAAAGATAAGGCACATATCCGTCGGCGATAAGCTGTGCGGCACCGTAAATGCGCAGTCGGCCTCTATCGACTGATACCTGTATCTGGGCGTTGTTATATACACCCTTGCTGCCGTCGGTCATGCCGAGTTTGACCTGAACGGTTTCCAGAATTTTTTCGATTTCAGCGACAGCCCTACGGGCGTTGTTAAGGTCTGTAACCTGCTGCGCCCGCATGGCACCGGCCCGTTCGGTGGTAGCCTGTTGAATGAATATGCCCGCAGAGGAAGCGACAGCGCCGGTTGCGAGATTAACCGTAGTCTTGTTTGCGTATATATGATTGCGGTCGGACTGTCCCTGCGAAAGTGCGGTGATGGCCTGGCCCGCGGCTTTGAATCCGTCGAGCAATTTCTGAATATTGGCGACGGTTTCCGATGTTCCGGCAGTAGCGAGCAGGTCTGCGAGGCGTTGGAGTATATAGCCCAGCGACTCCGGGGTAATGGAGTCTTTGGTCTGTAACTTTCGGAACTCGGATATGAGTTGAGAGATTGATTTAACGTCGATAGCCATAATGATGCTGATTGGTTGCAGCAAAATTATGTCTACCGTGTAACAGGAGAAAAGACACAATTAATAGGACTAAGTTAAAGTTTTTTAGTAACTTTGTATTCTAATAGATGATTTGAGATGGAAGAAGCACGGAAATACGATTATGCAGACAGCCATAGCGTTAAAGTAAAAATTTCTCGACCGATAAGCGCTCAGGAATTGTCTGAGCAATTCTTTCATGCGCCAAAGTGGATAAGATGTTTGATGAACCTACGCAATACATTGATGAAGCCCTTTGGAGTGAAAAATGAACGTGATTTATCAGATTTGGTAGACACCAAATCTTTCAATACCGCTTTTATCAAAAAAAGCGCTAATCATCTTGATCTAAAAATTGAGTTTGAAACGAAGGCAATAGATACTGATAATCAAGAAATATCAGTAAATACAAAAGTCAACTTTAACAACCGCTTCGGGAAATGCTACTTTACCTGCATACGCCCTTTTCATAATATAATTTGTAAGACATTGTTAAAACGGGCAAAATCTTATTTTGAAAAATAAGACTTTGTTTAATCCCTAAAGAGTTACGGCGCGGCGCATGATGTCGGGATTGAGGGCGTTGGATATGGCACGGCAGAACTCCTGGCCGAGGGAGTCTGCGTAAAATTCCTGAATGTTCATTACGGAGGCAAAATACTTGCGAGAGAACCAGCGCTTGCGGTGGCGACCGTTGGCGCGGCCGATGTCGCCGGGGTTGCCACGCGGAGTATTTCGCCCTGTGCCGTAATCGACGAAAAGGCCGTAGGTGTTGAATGCCTGTTCGAGGGATATGTCGATGAACTTGCCGTCGGCGGTCATGGATATGCCGATGGTTGAGCGGTAAAGCGCCCCTGTGTCTATTACACCCAGGAGTGCCATTTGCTCGCGCCATATCTTAACCATAGTGGCGTTGAACGACGTAACATATTTGCGGCGTTGCTCAACGCTATCTTTTACCGTTCCATTCATTATTCAGTCCATTCTTGGGGATTGTATCTTAAATCCGTGAAAACATCGACGGCAATCTGAAAATATGCACCGGCGGCTCCGCTGAAAAAATATCGGTCAATCTCGTTGAACGATATTCGGGGGTCAAGATAGATGCAGTTCTGCTCTAACCTGAACTTTTCAGGGAGCAAGCGCGACATGAATTGCCGGAACAACTCGCGCATTATCTCCATGCACTCGGCGCGAGCCGCCATATCCTCGGCAGCATGGCGCATAGCGAAAAATACGGTTTTGACGCGACGGGTGCGCGGCGTGTTGTTCAACTCGGTATAGCCATCGGCAATATCGCTGACGCAGACGAAGGCAGTTTGGGTCTGCGCCTCGTTGACAGCTTCCTCGAAGCCGTCAAGACCGCTGACGCGGCAGAAGGTAAAACCTTCCTGCCGGGCGAGGCGGTTGGTTGCGGTAAGGTTTTCAAAGAAAACCGCCGCGTTCCATCTTCCGTTGAGCTGCGCTATCATTTGGATTGCGTTTTGGCGTTCAGCTCCTTATACTCACGCGCCTGTGCGTTAAGCTCCGTGAGGGCACGGTGCGTATCGAGCGCGAGCACTTCTTTCTCTTTTGTGATGTCGCCCTTTGTGAGCGCACGGATCTGAGCGTTCATCGCGTCCTCGACCGAGGGCGCGGCAGAGCCGAGCAGGTTGCCGCCGGTGGCGGCGCTGATTGGCTGAAAGAAATCCGAGAATTTGCGCGAGAAGGTATCTTTGAGCGCGGCGAACCAGTAGAAAATACTGATGCGCTCGTATGGCTTGAAAGTCATGGACTTTCCGTAGAGCGTCGCGCCGAGTTGGTCGAGCAGGTCTTCGTTCTGCGTCTGAAGATAGCCTTGATAGAGATTGTCGCAGATGATGAAAGTTTCAAACGGCACTTCGGAGAAGTCTGCGGAGAGTGCGTGTTGGCGGTTGATTTTCGAGAGTCTGACGGGTACCGTCGGGATTGAGCCGAGCCAGTCGAGATGCGGCAGTAGCTCTGCGAGGGTCAAGGGCGTAACCTCAAAAAGGATTTTTCCTTTTTTGAGAAGGTAAGCCCCGGAGTCCTGACGGCCTATAACCTTTGTGCTGCTCCACTGGAGCAAGCAAAGGGTCTTAATCTCGTCGGTTGCGAAGTTGTCGGCGAGAAGTTGGTAAACATAGCGAAGCTGTTTATCCGAAAGCTCGTACCAGCCATGCGGTACGATGAAGTTAATCGAAATAGTCTGCATATAAAAAGTGCTTTATCGTACTGCGAAAGTACGGTAAAGCACAGACCGCATAAAAGACAGCAACGGCAGCTCCCTAAGTGGGAGCCGCCGGAAGTGGATCGGGTCGTTCAATATTCCGACTCGTGAACGTTGATGCTGCCGATGTAATCGAGACAGTCGTTGAATTTCTCGATAACGAGAAGATGGGCGGTGCGTCGGTCGAGAGCGAAGATGTTAGACCAAAGGCAGGTTGAATCGTCTGTGAAATGAACGAACACATAGAATCTTTTCATGCCCTGGGGGCGTTGCAGCGAGTAGTCGGTGAGATTGGCGAAGTCGCTCTGAACGGGGCGTTTGTCGGATTGTATCATATCGGATTGATTTAGAGTTATGTGCCGAGGCACTTTTGATTTTACGCGCAAACCAAAGAATGTGCATAGGAAGCGGGGAGAGTCAAGGGTCTGCCGGAAAATACTCTCTGCAAGAGGAAGATTTTCTGTGCGGACTCGTCTTGCCCTTGACCTGCTGACGCATATTCTAACTTTGCAAAGGAAAATCAGTGCCTCGTGCCGTAACTCCGATGCGATATGACCGACAGCCCCCCTGCGACTTCGTTTCACCGACTGCTGTATGCCTCAAAAGAAGTAACCCTTTGCTTCTTTGCGGTTGCGGAACACCGGCGGCGCGAACAATTCCGCTGTCTTCGACCCGTGCCACTCCTTGAAATCGCTCTCGTTGAGCCGAATGTAATTCACAATATCAGCCAGACGGCGAGAATAGAACGACCCGCCGCGCAGGTAGCCCACGACCTGCGCTTTTACCTGCCTGACAATCTCGTGTCGCTTTTCTGTCAGTTCTCCGCGCAGATTTTCGGAGCGGAGTGCTGACATCAGTTCCGGCGACAACCATTCTTCGGCCAACGAAGCCTCAAGGTCTATGACCTGCGGGCGGAGTTCGAGATAACGGTCCCACTTGGAGCCGGTGACTCCACCAACTGCATCGACTATGCGTAGGTCGGGGAAAAGTGTTGCGCCGAAGAATGTAGCCCGGTCGGAAGCGAGCCACTTCGATGCCCCGACGAGTCCGGGCAAGAGAGCGGCGATGCAATCGTCGCGGTGGCTCAACATCGAGCCAATGAGTCTGTCTACACGCGGTTTCGATGCCGGAGCGAGGTTTGAGGTGTTCACCACCGCAAAGCCATTAGGTGAAAGCACGATGTCAAGCGAGGGAATCGCCCGGCGCAGAGCGTCGGCGACAACGAGCCGCGAAGTAAGGACTTTAAGCGGGTTCGAGTCGGTATATCCGCAGATGGTGTTAAACGTGGTTTCGGAAGTGAAAGTCGTTCTGACCCAGTCTTCGGCAAGGTCGAGAAAGAGCGCGAGCCTTTCGATAAAGGGCACTTCGCCCTTGACCGAGGCGATGATGTTGGGGATATGGGCGCGGAGCTGCGCGTCAGTCGTTATCAGCTTTGCCATTGTCGTTTGCGTTGGGGAGTTTCACTTGCTTTGCGTCGGTATGCTCGTCGAGCGTTGTAAGTTGGATAAAGGGGATTTCGGGGTGTACTCCCTGCCAGCCGTTAAAGCGGATTATGATACGATGGACGGTGAAAAGCAGGTCGTGATATGGTTTTTGGAGGGCTTGGGCGATGGTGTAAAGCTCGCGTTTGTCCGAGCCGGAGTTGTTGCTTTGGGCTTTGCCGGGGACTGAGCCGACAAGATTACTATGCACCCGCATAGTAAAGCATATCATGTTGATAGCCTCCTGTATGTCGGTTTCCCAGTCGCCGCCCTCCTTGCTGTCGTCAATCTTGTTGATTACAACGTCGTGCTGCTCCTTGCCGTCGGGCGTAACATAGAAGGTCGAGAACCAGGCTTTGCCGCTGTTCTCGGCGCCGGTGAGGAAGTCAAGAATCTGCTGTTTCTCGGCGACGATACGCGCCTGTTGTTTGCGACGGTCGGTGATGCCCTCGGCACGGAAAATGCTCTCCCAGTATTTTGCGCCGACTTCAATGTGGTACTTTATGGGAGCGGAGTTTTTGAGCTTCGCTTCCTTTGCGATACCGATAAGCTGCTTGATGTTGTACCACTTGCCGCGGAACAACGCGCCATAATAAGGAATTGGATAATAAGTGCTGTCGACCGTCGGAATTTTCGACACGACAGCGAACTTGCGGCAGCGCGAACCTTTGGCGAGTTTGTCTTGCAGATCTCGCCACGGCGAAGTCGGGTCGAGCAGGTCGATTTCCTCGATGTCGCTCCGCGACGAGATGGGTTTTCGCCAGTTGGCGTAAAGGATTTTGGAAATACGACCGTGCTTGTCAGCCGGAGTGAAACGGCAATAACAGGCTTCCTTTCTCAACAGGCGCACAATCCTTGTGCCGTCCTCATTGAGAATAAGCACCGATACGGCGAAGCCGAAGTGCTTGAAGTCCTGACAGATGCCGAGGAAGTGTGCGGCGAGGTCGTTGTCAAGGAGGAAGTCATCGACAGCCGACTTGACCGGTGCGGAGGCTTCGGTGGCGCAGTATTGCAGCCCCGAACCGTAGCATACCTCGGCGTTGAAACATTGGCAGGTTGCCAAAGTTTCGTCTTTCTCGACGAGCGCGAGCAAGTCGAAAGGCATCTGATTGTCGCCGCCCCACGGAACGTATGAGAGCGTATCATCTACGATGGTCGGCACCATGTCAACGTCTTCTTTGAAAACGGAAGCGGAGTTGACAGTAAACGCTGCGCGGGCCTCGAAGCCCGGAAGCGTCTCGATGGAGTTAAAATTGAGGTCGGAAAAAGAAAAGTCCATAACTTGCTGATTTATGCAGCGAAGTTATGGACCGTATGAGGTACGCGAAAAGACGCTTATTTAGTTTATCAAACTGCTGGGTTCGATGTCAATATAATAATAGAATGGACCATGAACCTTGAATTGAGAATCATGTGCTGTAATGTTCCCCGGTATAAATTCTATTTGGTAATAAGGGTATTTCAAATTGAAATAAGAATTGAGCAAATAACACATTTTAGATGTCAATTCTCTATCACATTGGAAATAGTTTTCATCTCCACAAGGATACCATTCTTCGTAATCAACTTGAATAAATCTATTACCAAAATCTTTAATGAGAGCTTCCAATTCTGATGTAAGTGGAAAATCGTAGAGCGAGAAAAAAATCTGTTGAATCTCTTTAACGTGATAAGAAAACCCACAATTTTCGCCTGAATTTGCAATTTGGCTCATTTTAATAGGTCGTTGACCTATACAGATAGGGAAAATATGCTTATTATATTGAGGTTTCATATTGCAAAGTTACGCATTTTTCAGCGGAATATCAAAGGAATACTTCGCAGTCGTTGACGCGGAAGATACAGCAGTCGCGTATCTTGCGGCACTCGCCGGAGGAAAGTATCTTTACGTTCCTCCAGCCGCCATAGAACGAGTAACGGAGAGAAATGACGTTGCGCAGTTCCAGGATAGAGCCGTCGGATTTCCAAACGGAAATATCGACAGGGTCGCCGGAGTTGAGCATTGTGCGAGCGGTAGATATGTGTATCGAGCGAGCCATCAGGAGAAGGTGGGATTGAATTTGTCGTTGAATATGCCGGGCGACTGCGGCGCGGCTATCTTCGGGCGGTTTTCTGCAAAACGCCAAGTGAACTTAACCGAGTTGAGCTTTTCGTCGGTGTCGGAAAGCTCCGAAGTAAAGTCGGTTATGAGAATAGGAATGATAGCGTCGAAGTCGTTGTCGTATATTGCGGCATCGGGGCCGTATGGAATGCGCACCGAGGGTGAGGTCAGCATCTGCTCGACCTGCAAGCACTCGTCCGTTGTCAGGGCTGCGCTCTCGACTTCATATTCTTTTGAAGTCGTAACATCGTAGAACTGCGATGACTTGCCGAGCGTGGCGATTGAGCGATCAGCCTTGACCTTTTCGGTGGTGGTACGTTGGAGTGAAAGCTGCTCGACAACACCGAAGCAATTCAGATAGAAGAACGGCACGATGTCTGCGAGTGCCGGATCGATGAAGAAAGTAGCCGACCTCTCGCCACAACGCACGGTGACGGATAGAAGCGTGAGCGATTCTATCTTCTTGGCGGAGATTATCTTTTTGCGGATATCGGAAAGATATACAAGCTCCGACATAATGCCGTTAATGTGGGCTATCATACCGTTGCCTGAATGAGCATACTGGTATGTGTCGCGCTGCCCCTTATCGTTAATGAAGGTGGTATAGACACGAAACATTATACCCTCCTTTTCGGTGGTGTACCAGGATAGATTTATGTAACTGTCGGGGGCGAGCCGCCGGAAAGGCGACAAGGTAAGGAAATTCTCTTTGAGCCAATAAGTAGGGTCGAAAAGCCCTGTTGACTTGTCGCAGTACAGTACATTGAGATTGGCGGTGGCGGTATCGCCGCCGGCTTTTGCTTCGAGCATGAAGTCGAACAGGTTGTTGTCGGTGTTCCCGGCAAGAAAGTGTTCGATTATCGAGGATATATCGGAAACGACGGTGCTGCCGTCGAGTGCGTAATATCTCCCCTCCAAAAGCGCATATCCGCCCGCGAGAAGTCGGAAATCGACAAAATCGTGGTCGGTAAAGATTGTGATGTCGGGCAGGTCGCTCGACATCACCACTGACGGAGTATAAAAACCGAAGCGTATCATACTGCGAAAGTAGTGTGATGTATAGAGCCGCGAAAAGACAGAGAAAGAGCGGTCAACCCCGGAGGGTCAACCGCTGAATGAACGGTTTGGAGAAATCAGTTCTCCAAATGATCGGGCACGAAGTCGGGCGCGTCTGGGTCGATGCCTCGCGCGAGGTATTTTGAGCGCAGGGCGTTGTGCGCCTGAATGACTATCTGATTGATAACGCGGAAATGCAGGTCTTCAATCAGAAGGGCCAACTGTTCTTTGTAGCTCGGAAACTGAGTGCCGAAAGCGTAGTTGATTGTACGCGCTGCGTCGAGGATTATTTGCAATTCTTGTTCGGTGAACTTGCCGTATTTGATTTCCATTGCTTCGGGAATTAAAGGGTTTGAATTGAGTTATGATTGTCGATAAGGCAGATGAGGAGGGTATGATTGTTCGGGGATTTGATGCTTACGAAGTCCTCGCCGTCGCGCCAACAATAGAAAAGAGCAAGGCGTACCGCGTCAATATCGTTGTCGGCAAAGAAATCCCATCTGCCCTGTTTTGTGGTACAAGTATATTTTCGTTGCATCGTGGTGAGTATTAAAAGGTTTGACAATCGGGAGAGAGAAGCGAGAGGGCTTAACCCTCTCGCTGAGCCTCGAACTGGAGGCGTTCGTAAATGTTTTGGGATATGGTCGCTCCGTAGCGGGCTTTGAGCAGGTGCATATAGCGTATTGCGCTCTTGGCTGTCTTGCAGCCGCAGCCGACGTTGTCCTTTGGAGCTACGCCCTTGAAGTAGACGTACCAGCGGTTGAACTTGTGCTGAGCCACGATGAGCTTGGGAGTGATGGCCGGAACGGTCTCGACAGCGGGAGCTGTGGCTTTTTTAGCGGAGCGACGCGGTGCTGCGTTCTGAGCGACTTTCTTTTCTGCGGATTTTTTAGTTTTCTTTGCCATGATTTTGAAGTGTTTGGGGTTTGAGATGTGAGCCGAGGCTCTTAATTTTTACGAACAATCAGGTGGGAAGCTGTTTGAGACCGAACAAAAATTTACAGAGAATTTTAAGCGCAGCGTCTAAAAATGAGGCTTGTACCATTTTTCGTAAAATTGTCGCATAAATAGCGGAGCGGTTTTAGAGAGCCGGAGGGCAGTTGAGTTGGCGACCTAACTTTGTACTGGAAAAATAGACCTCGGTTCACGTCCCCGAATACGGAAAAGGCAAATAGAAAACTAATCGCAGGAACATCGGCCAAACCGCCCCGCTGTTGAGCCCGGCAATGACTCCGCACTCGTCGTGGCGGCAAGTTCAGCGGTATGTCTTCAAGGTCGGGGCAAGGACTGTCGAGATGCGGATGAGGCCGGAAGCGGTGCTATATGTGCTTGCGCCCGATGCGGAGCTGACCCCGGAACTCCGAACGCCCCTGTTCCGAGGCAAGCGACGGCGGTGTCCGTCGCGCCCGGATGTCTGACCTCCCGAACGGTGATGCGCACTTCTGATTCACGAAGGCAAATGGATATGGCAGACTACTGACGCGATGCGCTCGACCATTATTGTTGGGAAGACAACGATGGTAAAAGTCAAGTTCGGGCTGCGAGAAGCGCTCCAATCATCCCGACAACGTCAATCACGTTTCACCCTCCCGAAGCAATGGATATGACCCAAATCAATCAAAACAAGAGCGGCAACCTCGATGCGGAGCGGTCAGCTCGGATGGCCGTCAGGCACCTGCCCGGAGCAGCCCCTTTGCGGAGGGCCTGACCGCTCAATCCCCGGCTCAGAGCGGTGCCGGAGAGCCGTTAGAAAAATGAGGAAGCCGCGTGGCGATGTATGAGCAAAGAGAAAGGCTGCCCCGGCGGACAGCCTACCCTTTGAGGGAGGAAAGATTTATCAGTATGCAAAGCAACCCTGAACCATTGTGTAGTCGACATCGTCGTACATTGAAGCTGCGATTTCCTGGGCTTCGTCGGCGCTGCGGGCTTCTACTTCTTCCGTGTAGCTGTCGCCGTCGAAAGTGATTACTTCCACCGAGTAGTATTTGAGTGAGCGGTTGGAGTTGAGAGAGCTGTCGAATATGTTCATTACGTGGGTCATGATTTTGAAGTTTTAGAGGGTTTTACTTGTGCGCCGGGGCGCGTTTGATTTTTACGTGCAATAAGGAAGGAAGTGGAAAGGGCGCAAGCGCAAAAACTTCAAGAAATATTTTAAGCCCACGGCGTTAAATACTACCTGCAAGGTGGAGATTTATAAAAAATTTTGCAAGAAGTCCCGGAGGCCTGTTTTGCGATAGACCGGCACGACTTAACTTTGCAAAGTGAAATATCATAGCGTGTACCGTGCGTGATTTACAAGTAATGCTCTCTGAAACGTCTCGGACAAATCTCGTGCAAACGAGAGCAGAGTCAAGCTCGCTTGAACTATGCCGAGTGCAGCCGAGATTGCGCAAAGGCGAAAATCCTGAACCACGTAACCTGCAAGGCATATTTGACGGTGAACGCCGACCGCTTACCCAAATACAATCAGCACCGTGTAATCACAGACGGCCATAGCGAAACACAAAAGATGATAAAGAAGCCCGGCTGACGAAGTACAGAAAAAATCGCTCAATGTACGAGTCGACGAAACCGAGGTGCAGGGTAACAACTGATAAATCCTCCTTCAAAGGCAGAAAGCATGGTAAATTCCAAATAAAACGGAATCATCGCCTCGCGGCGACTACCAAACAGCGAGCGAGCCTCGGATCCAACCTGAAGTTGGTGCCGAAGCTCGCTGTATGAAATAGGAATAGACCGCGGAGCAGGGCGAGGCTTGTCTGAGCCAACCCGAACGACGGAGACATTAGGCTCCGTTCACGATAGCCCGACGGCTTGCCGGATTTCCATAAAGAGTAATCCCCCGGCAACGATTGCCGAGGGCCGGAGGTTTGTATGAAAAAACTGTTTACGAGTTAGGGAATTGTAGAGAGGGAACCGGAAGGTCATTGCGCCGGATGAATTTCTTGATGTCATCGGGGACACCTTTCTGGTGTGGCTTCAGCCACATTTCCGTCGGTGTCAATTTTACGACTATATAATATTCCGTTGCATCCCATAAATCGTCACTGTCGGGAGCGTCATACCAAGTGAGTTCAAGACGTGGTTTTCCGTCTTCTTCATTCGCAGGATCTGAAACGTGCCATGTGTATCTCTTATAGAAATCGGCTGTTCCGTCAGGTAAAAGATAATATGTGACGAGTCCACCCCACGACCAAGTGTTTTCGCCGTCGGTAGTAAAACGGTATATAAGCGGATTATCATTGCTCCCGTCCTCAACTAATTGCCATTGCCCTTTGATTAGTTTGGTATCAGGATAGTCTGGAGCATCATCATCGCAAGCACTGAACGTAAGTACAAGGAGAGTAAGTAAAAACAGGAACAGTTTGTTCATATAATGTGTTTTAGATTATTTCATGATTGCAGCCCCGGCTGATTCTGGCTCTGATTAATGATACGGCTACTCATAAGAGAGATTTGATACGATTTTATTCATTCTCAAACCAATCCGGGATAAAATCTTCGGGTAGGTCTTCTGACTCCTTACTCTCCTTTGATAATACCTCCAACAACTCGTATTCAGTCCAGGCAGGTTCGCCCATTCTATAATCCAGATAACTCGTTTTACTGACGCGAATTTGGTATTCATACCCCGGCTCGTATTCGAATTTTGCTATGGCACCAAGCGGCTCCCATTCCGTTGATGATTCCGACTTAACGGCATATACATCGGCAAGAGTGCTGTTGCCGCACGATGTAACAACTCCCGGAAGCATCTTTGATGCTATGGTCAGTGTGTACTCTTTGTAATCTGTTATTTTCCTGCCCTGGTTTTCGTCATCGTCGCAGCCGACAATGGCGATTGAGCAGAGGAACGCCATCAGGATTCCTAATAATTTGGTGAGTTTCATATTTTGAGATATTTTATTTCATAATTGCTGAACTTGCACCGGATTGTTCTCCGACTTCGTTTCCTCGCTGAACTTTCTTTCCGTATCCGAAAGTATATGTTACCGAAAGGTTCAATCTTGCATGGAAATTTGTGCCATAGGTTGTTCGATGTTCGGTATATAATGGAGACTGAATATAGCGGTCTGAGGTGTCCCAATTGGAATTGAAGATATTATATGCCGTCAGGCTTATGTTCCAATCGGAGTTTGTCCATCCGGCAGACAGAGCATAGGAATCTCGTGACCTATATGTTGTAGGAGAACCGGTGAACATCATTTTTTGATGCGATTGGTAGTATGCCTGAAAATACCATTGTTTGATATAATATGTAGCCTGTGCCGTTATCTGAAAGGGATAGAAACTTTTATCAAACACACCGGTAGAACGGTAGAATTTTTGATTGGGACTGACGTATAATTGCAATGACTTATTGAACAGATTCAGTATCGCAGCAATACCGATTTCACTTTGTACATAGTTCCCGTCATTGATGTATGTACGCAACAAGGCACGTCCATTGTCGTACGGTTCGTATGCAGTGATAAAACGGTCAAAAAGCTCAAAATATCTTCCGTAGGCACTCATGTTGAATACGTTTGACGGCAACCATGTGTATGCCACATTGAAAGTAATATGACGGGAATTGTCAAGTGACGGATTGCCGGTAATATACATGACTTCGTTATCTCGTAACAGGTCTGAAGCCTTTTGGTCAATTCCGGGTGTATTGTTGGCAAACTGGAAATAAGCCGAGAATGCGTTTTTATTATTGGGCGTATAGCGGACGTTGAAATGAACGTATGGATATACGTCATCATTTTTAATAGTATTGATGCTTGTTCGTTCCCATAACACTCCGGCATCTGCATACAGGCTGAATTTCTGTATTTGCGCCTGATAACAGAGCTGCCCGGATACAAATGGATTGCTGAAACGGTCAGAATATGAAGCATTGCCCGTGTATTGCAGCCGGTTGATTGTATTGCCGGTGTTAATTCCCAGCATAAGTGTATGCTTCTGGGCAAAACGTTTATTAATGTAGGCGTTTACTCGATAGTAATAGGCATTTTCGCGGGCATCGCGGATAATTGGCTCCGTTGAGGAAGTGGTATAAGTCAGCGAATTGTTATTATGCGAATATGAAAATTGAGGATTGATATTAACCGAATAATCCTTAGGCAAAACAAAGAAATAATTGCCTTGATAGCTCAAAGAATTGCTGCGCGACGGATTGCTGCGGCTGTAAGAATAGTCTTGTTCCACGGCTGGAGAATATGTCAGCAAGCCGTTCTGTTCCTGAATAGGGCTTGCCGAATGGCTGTAGCCTAAGGTGTTGCTAATCTGAACTTTTTCTGTATTGTAAGAAGCGCGGAAGGTTACAGGGTATTGATTCTGTTTTGAATGAGCGTTATCGGTGGTCTCGTTGCGGCTCAAAGTAAAATCTTTTCCGTCGGAATCCTTCAGCGTGTACTTGCCGTCGATGTCATATCCGCTGTGATGGCTGTTAAGATTATTGGCTGCCACATAGATGTCATAGGTCATTTTCTTATAAGCGAACTTCGAGAAGATGTTGGTGTTAGATGACAGCCCAATAAGAAAATCTTCATCTGCTGTAACTTTCGTATATCCGCCATACTCGTATTCTTGAATAATGAAATTGATAACTCTCTGCGCTCCTCTGAATCTTGGGTCTGTGGGAAATTCGATATATTCAACCTTGCGTACATCTGCCGTGCGCAAGCCTTCAATATCCTCTTTTGAGGCCGGCATATAATTGAAAAACAAGGAAACGCCCTCTCCGGTATTGTCGGTGACGGAATTGTCTATCGGATTTACCTTTATCTGCGGAATAGCCATGTGGCGAAGAAGATCAATAGCATTTTGCGCGGCATTTTTCTGACGCTGTGAAGGCAGATAGACAGTGCGGTCGGAATAAGCGGATGCCATTTGCCCTTCGACCTTGACCTGCTGGAGAGCCACGGCATTAATGGGCATGATGATGTCGCCGACGTTGAAATCTGTCAGGCGTCGGTAGGTGGTTTTGTAGCCTACACAACTTAGCTTCGCTATAACATTACGGCTGTCGCAAGGAATGGTGAAGCGACCGGCATTGTCTGCCACGCCGTATGTGATGACTGTTGAGTCTTTGGGAGCAAGAAGCAGTATCGTAGTTCCCGGAGCAGGTTGGTGTTCCTCATCGAGGACTCGACCGCGGTAGCTGAACTTGCCGTGTTGCAACGCCTCTACATAGTACCTGCCGCCGGAACTGATAACCGACACCGGATTCAGCCCGATCAACTGTCTGAGCATATCGTAGGCATCATTTGTATGTATGTTTGCCGTAACCGGATATTTGTCGAGTTCGTTGTAAATGAAGTTGATGTGAATGTCGGGATGCTGCCCTGCAATCTGCACGAGCGCGTCGGCGAGAGGTGTATGGTTGAAGCGGTAGCTGAACTTCTGCGCAAAGGCGGTAGCGGCACAAAGCATCACCGCAAAGAGAATAATAAGGCGTTTCATTTTACGGTCAATACTTTGTCGGTTAGTGTAATGTTGATTTGCTCGAAGTTGTTTAGCTGTTCTACAACCTCTCTGAGAGGCAGAGACTGGTCCCATTCAAAATATAGCAGTAGAGACTTGGTTGCATCCTGATTGAACTTGACCGTCGCACCGTAATATCCGGCCATGTCTGCAAGGATTCTTTCAAGGTTTTCTCCTTTGAATACAATGGTTTCGGGCAGCGGAGTTGTTTCAGCCGGAATGGTATCAGTCGGAGCAACATTGGAGTTGGCTATGGCAGTCTGTTTCTGCGGTTCGGTTTGCTCTGTCTGCGCCATTTCCTTATTGGCATTGAAATAATTGGTCACGCCGATAGTGGCGGCCACCACAGCGAGGGTGCCGACAAGTGCGGTTACAACCGCTGCGGCGTTGCGCGATGCCATAAAAGATAGCCAACGGAGGATAACGGGTCTGCGTTTGGGCTGCTTTGCCTCAAAGCGCCGCCATTCCTCGTCAAGATTTATCTCGGGTACAGGTGCGGAAGCATCCGCTGTCTTTCGCAGCATGTTATATACTTCGCGTGCCTCAGGATTGGCAAGCAACTGCTCAACATCGGCATCGCTATAATTTTCGGGGTGCTCCAGTGCATCGAGGAGCCGGTCGATATTGTCTTTCATTTGCGGTTGAAATTTTGACGTAAGACATCCATTGCATGACGCAAGTGCTTATAGACAGCCACCTTGCTGACACCTAATTGCCCGGCGATTTCATCGTAAGACATACGCTCGTTGAAGCGCATTTTCACCACCCGTCTGTCCTGCATGGTCAACGATTGATCTATCAGCTCGTTCAACCTCGCCACGTCCTCCGGGTCGGGCCACTCGTCATCTTCAATCTCATCGAGAACGAGAGCGTAGAGATTGTTGAACCGCTCACGTAGAGACAGGCTGCGGAGATGCTTCAAGCACGCAAAGCGTACACCGGTAAGCAGATAGGCAGGAGTGACGGTTGACAGATTTTCCGACAGCACCGACTCGAAGACATCGTGCACAATGTCTCTCGCTGTATCCGCGTCATGCAGCAGGCGTATCGCCAGTGTCAGCATGGCCGTATAGTTGCTTCGGAAAAGCTTTTCTATGTCGCTATTTGTCGTCATACACTTATTAAAACCACAACCTCTCAAAAACCTAACCCTAAAAGTGAAAAATTTTGTGAGAAATTTTGAATCAGCCTGTAAAGTTACTGAAAATAGAGCATTTACCGCCGTAAAAACTTGTCTTATTATTATTAAGACAAGGTCAATAGCTATAATACACCTGATAAAGATAGTGAATAGCTGTCGTGGAACGGAAATTTCTCCGCGCCGATGTATAAGGTATCAAACGCATCTGTACCGTCAGTACGATGCTCCAATAAATCCTCCTCGCTCTCGGCGAGCTTTTCGCCGGACTTATCCTTGCGGAAGCCGTTGCGCCCGTTGGAGACACCGGCTGACTGAATGGCGAGGATAAGGTCTTCATTGTTCGAGCGGTTGAAGAACGGCATAAGTCTTTGCTTCCCGGCAAAGGCGTTGTTGATGAGAAGATACTTCTCGTCGTGGTGCATCGGGTTTCCGAGGT
>OGLG01001005.1_pt1 | contig 18217 bp, 14 predicted proteins | sample 1572621 | NCBI WGS metagenome assembly OGLG01 (sample SAMEA2581912, study PRJEB24529) | metagenome | biome: Human gut stool | place: China | collected 2011 | reverse complement strand
CATCGATTACATATACCGGGAATTCGAGCCACTGGAGCATAGTGAGACCGGACAAAATTCCAATCTGGTGAACCTGCTGGCTTTTTATGCCAATATCATTTTGGGGATTGACTATGATAGTTTTTCGCTGATGGGAGGAAACGACTTTTTTAACCGGGCAGAGACCATTGTCGCCCGCTGTCAGAATGCCAAGGAATCCGGCTGGAAGTCTTTTGAAAACCGTCGCAATCGCTATTGGTTGATCAATAATTTGCAGGACCGCAGTTATGCTTCTGTCCGGGAATGTATTTATAAGTATCATCGGTTGGGGCTGGATGTGATGTCGGATAACCTGACCGACGGACGTTTGGCTATTCTGGAAGCTCTGGGTTTGTTACAGAAGGCCCATCGGATAAAACCCAATTCCTACTTGATGCAGGTGTTTTTCGATGCCAAAGCCGATGAAATCGTGCATATTTTCAAGCCTGCTTTTACCGATGAGAGGAAAAGAATTTTTAATATTGTCTCAGAAGTAAATCCTGCAAATAGTTCGAAGTATAATGCTTTGATTCAGGAAAAAACGAATTGATAGTAAATAAAAAACGATGATTGAAAATATCAGTATAAATAATTATGCCCTGATCGATCACACGCATATCGAATTGGAAAAAGGATTTTCGGTGATCACCGGTGAGACTGGTGCCGGAAAGTCTATTCTATTGGGAGCAATCGGTCTGACCTTGGGGCAGAGGGCCGATTCGTCGGCTATCATGGATAAAACCAAAAAGTGTATTGTAGAGATAGAATACAATATTGCCGGATATGCTTTAAAAGAATGGTTCGACGAGAACGACCTCGACTATTCAGAACAGGTTATGGTCAGGAGGGAGTTGACTGCAGAAGGAAAATCACGTTGTTTTATCAACGATACCCCGGTAAATAATAAGTTGTTGAAAGATTTCGGTACTTATATGATAGATATCCATTCCCAACATCAGTCTTTGTTGTTGGGACATCCTGAATATCAGACCGATATATTGGATGCATTTTGTGGTAATCGTGAACTGTCGGAACTTTACCAGGCAGACTTCAGGGAGCGTCAACAATTGAAATCTGCTTTGAAGCAGTTGAAAGACAGGGCTGCCGATGCCGAAAAGGAAAGTGATTATCTGCAATTTCAGTTTAATCAGTTGGAGAGTGCACGCTTACAGCTAGGGGAGAAGGAAGCACTTGAAGAAGAGTTGGAATTACTGACTCATGCAGAAAATATCAAATCGGCCTTAAGTGGGTTATCCTGGAATCTGCGGGATACCGAGCAGTCTGTCATTCAAGTATTGAAAGGAAGCCGCAATGCCATCTCCGCACTAGAGAATGCTTTTAAGGAAGCCGGCGAATACCGGGAGCGGCTGGATTCTGTGATTATCGAGTTGAACGATCTGGCCGACGAGGCCGAACGCAGAGCAGAAAGTGTGGAATATAATGCCGGGCGTATCGAGAAAATCAATCAGCGTTTGAATACCATTTACGATTTGTTGTTCAAATATAAAGCCGAGTCGGTAGAAGAGCTCGTAACATTGAGGGAACAAATCCGGGAAAAATTGAAAAAGGTAGAAGGAGGGTCGGAAGAAATAGAGCGACAGGAAAAGAAACTACAGGAGACTGAAAAACGAATGTTGCAGCTGGCCGGTAAAATCCACGAAATGCGGGTGAGTATGGAGGGGAAGTTGTGTGCGACTATGAAAAAACTACTGGTCGGACTGGGAATCAAACATGCCGAGTTTCAGGTCGGGATCACGGCGGTAGATGAGTTTACCCGGACAGGCCGGGATGAAGTAAAGTTTTTGTTCTCGGCCAATAAGAACCAACAGCCGGGAGAAATTGCCCGGGTCGCTTCCGGAGGAGAAATTTCCAGGGTAATGCTGGCATTGAAATATGTGCTTTCCGGAGCAAAACAATTACCGGTGATTATTCTGGATGAAATAGATACCGGATTGTCCGGGGAAGTAGCCCACCGGATGTCGTTGATTATGCGTGAGATGGCCGGGCGAATGCAGGTGATCAGTATTTCCCATCTGCCTCAGATCGCGGCTGCCGGCAATTGTCATTTTAAAGTATATAAAGAAGATCGCGGTGAAACGACGATCTCTGGAATCAGGAAATTGACACCAGAGGAACGGGTACAGGAGATTGCCGGCATGATCAGCGGGCAGGAAATTACACCGGCAGCCATAGAAACAGCTAAAATTCTGCTCTCGGCAAAAGCAGGCAATTGAGCTTCGGAAATTTTTTGTATTTTTGCAGGCCGGTTCTGAACGTATTTTATATGTTCGGAGTTTACTATTTATGAAGAATATCGTAAATAGGAAGATTATTCATTAAAATAAAAAGAATGGCTTACAATTTATTAAAAGGAAAGAAGGGAATTATTTTCGGTGCCCTGAATGAGATGTCTATTGCCTGGCAAGTGGCGGAGAAATGTATAGAAGAAGGGGCTGAAATCGTATTGACGAATACTCCGCTATCGATTCGGATGGGAGATATACAGGATTTTGCGGCGAAACATCAGATCCCGCTCATTCCGGCGGATGCTACGAGCGTGGAGGATTTGACCCATCTTTTTCAGGAATCGATGACACATTTCGGTGGGAAGGTGGATTTTATCTTACATTCGATCGGTATGTCTTTGAATGTAAGAAAAAAACGTCCTTATGACGATCTGGATTACGATTTTTTGCAAAAGACGTTGGATATATCCGCAATTTCTTTCCATAAAGTGCTGCAAACGGCCAAAAAACTGGACGCCATCAATGAGTGGGGATCGGTGGTCGCTTTGTCTTATGTGGCAGCTCAGCGTACGATGTTCGAATACAACGACATGGCCGATGCAAAAGCTATGCTGGAATCGATAGCCCGTAGCTTCGGATATATTTATGGACGGGAAAAACGCATCCGGGTGAATACGATTTCCCAGTCACCGACAATGACTACAGCGGGGAGCGGAATCAAAGGTTTCGATTCGCTGGTAGACTTTGCCGACCGGATGTCGCCCCTTGGAAATGCTACTGCAGAAGAATGTGCCAATTATTGCGTTTGCCTGTTTTCCGACCTTACCCGGAAGATTACGATGCAGAATCTTTACCACGATGGAGGATTTTCGAGTATGGGTATGAGTTATAGGGCTATGCACCAGTATAATAAGAGTTTTGATAACGAAGATAAAAAATAGGGGAACTTTTTGCAGTTTGTCTTAAAAAAGGGTAATTTTCCGTCTTCAATTTAAAAATCCGGAATATGTATTTATTCTTTGACACAGAGACGACAGGATTACCTAAACGGTGGAATGCACCTGTAACAGACTTGGAAAATTGGCCCAGATTAGTACAATTGGCCTGGATCATGTACGATGACCGGGGAAACATGCTCGAGAGCCGGGATGTCATAGTAAAGCCCGAAGGATTTACTATTCCTCCGGAAGCTTCGCGGGTGCATGGGATCACGACTTTGGTGGCACGTGAAAAGGGGGAACCTTTACAAGAAGTGATGGAGCAATTTGCCCGAAAGATCGATGAAGCGACAGCTTTGGTTGGGCATAATATCAGCTTCGACGAATGTATTGTCGGGGCTGAATTCGAGCGTTTGCGAATGATGACGACCCTGTTCCTGAAGCCGAAATATTGTACGATGAAACTTTCTACAGATTATTGTAAGCTTCCCGGGAAAAAAGGATTCAAATCTCCCCGGTTGGCGGAATTACACCAAGTATTGTTCGGCAGTGGTTTTGACAATGCGCATAATGCATTGGCAGATGTGGAGGCTACAGCCCGTTGCTTTTGGGAACTGAAAAATAGAAAAGTCATCAAGTAGACAGAACCGGAAAAATGAAGCGGTCAGTAAAAGGGAGATAGAGGTTGAATTATTGATTATGGCAAAAAAATCGGATTTTAATACGAGTAGAAGCGTAAAAGATTTGCAGGCGGAATATGGGAAAATGCCCCCACAGGCCGTCGATTTGGAAGAAGCAGTATTGGGAGCCCTGATGTTGGAACGGGATGCTTTTTCTATCGTCGGGGCTTTATTGGAACCGGATGCTTTTTATAAGGATGCGCATCAAAAGATATTCCGGGCCATTCATAAGTTGTTCCTGAACGATGACCCGGTGGATTTGCTCACGGTGAGCGAGGCATTGAAGCAAAGTGGGTAACTGGAACAGGTCGGGGGGTATTATTATTTGTCCCAGCTGACGACCCGGGTAGCTTCGGCCGCCCACATCGAATTCCATGCAAAGATCATTGTTCAGAAATATTTGCAGCGTAAACTGATCGGGGTCTGTACAGAATTGCAGGAGATGGCCTATGATGAAGCGACCGATGTTTCTGATTTGATGGATAAGGCTCAGAAAGCTGTATTCGATATTGCCGACGGTAATATTAAAAAAGATACGGCCGAGATAGCTCCGATCATCGACGAAGCGATAAAAGGTATTCAGGCTGCTGCCGAAAAGCCGGACGGGATCAGTGGACTTCCTTCGGGCTTTAATGCTTTGGATGCGGTGACTTCCGGTTGGCAGCCTTCGGATTTAGTGATCATTGCCGCCCGTCCTGCTATGGGTAAGACGGCTTTTGTGCTTTCTATGGCCCGGAATATGGCGGTGAAACACCACCAGGCTGTCGCTATTTTCTCTTTGGAAATGTCGGCCGTGCAGTTGGTGAATCGTTTGATCGCCAGTGAGACCGAATTGAGTGCCGAGAAATTGAAAACAGGGCGTCTCACCGACGAAGAATGGCAGCAATTGCACAGCCGGATCAAGGCTTTGGTGGAGGCTCCCATCCTGGTGGACGATACCCCGGCTTTGTCTATCTTCGAATTGCGGGCCAAGTGCCGGCGATTGAAACAGAAATATGGAATAAAAGTATTGATTATCGACTATCTGCAGTTGATGACCGCCGGTGCCGATATGCGGGGAAACCGGGAACAGGAAGTGAGTTTGATTTCAAGGCAGCTGAAAATTATTGCCAAGGAATTGAGTATTCCTGTTATGGCTTTGTCCCAGTTGAACCGTGGGGTAGAATCCCGGCCGGATAAAAAACCGATGTTGTCCGATCTGCGTGAATCCGGATCTATCGAGCAGGATGCGGATATGGTTATGTTTATCCATCGTCCTGAAAAATATGGGATAACCGTCGATAATGAAGGAAACTCTCTGTTGGGGATTGCGACGATTATTATTGCCAAGCACCGTAGTGGTGCTGTCGGCGAGGTGAATTTGCGTTTCCGGGCCGAATTGACACAATTCTGTGACCTCGATACGACTTCGCCTTTTGCTTCAAGTACTTCGACCGGAGAGATCGTTACCCAAACGTTCAGTTCGAAGATGAACGATGAACCTGTGCCTGCATTGGATCAGGGATTCGAAGGTATGAGGGATAGTTTCGATAATAATGCTCCTTTTTAAATCGGATCATGAAGAGGCTGCTGCTTATCGGTTGTTTTTGCCTGATGGGATGGATCAGTCTGGCGAATCATATTCTGATTCCGATGGATAATACACAGAGCAATCATTTGAAAGCTTATGGAGTTGTTTATCATACGCTGAAAAAAGGATTGGAAGTGCAGTGGTTGCTCAATTACCGGGGAGGAAGTTTTATACTGCCTTTTGATGCGGACGGACGAACGGAATGTCTGTTGAAAGGAGTGGGCTTCGAAGTGATTCCTCCGGCAAGGCTGAATGCGATCCTGGCTGAGATAGCTTCACCGGAGGTAAATGCAGATGCGGTTAAACTGGAGAAAGCGCCGAAGATTGCCGTTTACTCCCCGAAGGAAAAGAAACCCTGGGATGATGCGGTGACTTTGGCTTTAACCTATGCAGAAATTCCTTATGATGTCGTTTATGATTCGGAAATACTGGACGGATGTCTGAAAGAGTACGATTGGTTGCACCTGCATCATGAAGATTTTACAGGGCAGATGGGAAAATTCTACCGGAATTATCGGCATATGGATTGGTATAAAGCCGAAGAAACAACTAATAAACAAACGGCCCGTAAATATGGTTTTTCAAAAATTTCCGAATTGAAGAAAGCGGTTGTCCGGACGATCCGCGATTATGTGTCTGCCGGAGGGTTTATGTTTGCGATGTGTTCGGCTACCGATACTTTCGATATTGCTTTGGCTGCGATGGAGGTAGATATTTGTGATGTCATGTTCGACGGTGATCCGGTAGAGCCCGGCGCACAGGAAAAGCTCGATTATTCGAAGACATTTGCCTTCAAAGATTTTAAATTGCAGTTGAATCCGAATATTTATGAATACTCGGATATCGATGTCACAGACACCCGAAAAGTAACCGAACGGGATGATTATTTCCTGTTGTTTGAATTTTCTGCCAAGTGGGATCCTGTGCCGACGATGTTGTGCCAAAATCATATGAACATGATTAAAGGGTTTATGGGACAGACTACCGCATATAACCGGAAACTGATCAAATCGAATGTCCTGATTATGGGAGAAAATAAGGCTGCCGGAGAAGTCAGGTATATCCATGGGGAATACGGGAAAGGTACCTGGTCATTTTTGGGCGGACATGATCCCGAAGATTATCAACACTTTGTAGGTGATCCTGTAACCGAATTGGATTTACATCGACAGTCTGCCGGATATCGGTTGATTTTGAATAATATATTGTTTCCCGCTGCCCGTAAAAAACAACATAAGACATAAGAGCGGGTAACCGTTTAAGAAATAACGAGATGATGAAAGCAAAATTGATTTTTTTACTGAAGTATTACTTGTTTTGGGTCGTTATATCCATTGTGGCAAAAATCATGTTTTTATTCTATCAATGGTCCGATACGACTCATTTGTCCGCTGCTGACTTTTGGCATATTTTAGCCGGAGGAATCCGTTTGGATTTATCTTTGAGCGGTTATATCCTGATGCTTTCTTCAGTAATCCTGATTTGTTCGGTCTTCGTCGGGGAAAAGATTATCCGGGCCGTATTTGCCGGTTTGACGCTGTCGTTACTTCTCTTTTTTTGGGGAGTTGTTGTGGTCGATCTGGAATTATTTAAGAACTGGGGATTCCACATCGATACGACTCCGCTGATGTATCTGAAAACCCCGAAAGAAGCGATGGCTTCTACGCCTTTGTGGCTGAACTTATGTCTTACCTTGCTTATGCTGGGATGTGTCGTTTTATCCTTTTGGGTATTCCGTCGTTATGTTTTGAAAGGGTTGCGATATAAAAGGGGAAATTATTGGGGGATTCCCGTATTTCTGCTGATCGGTGGTGCTATGATTTTACCGGTAAGAGGGGGAGTGAACCTGGCTCCGTTGAATAGTAGTGCTGTGTTTTATCATGCTGAGAATATGTATGCCAATCAGGCTGCTGTAAATGCGGTTTGGAATTTTATTTACGAGCTGATGCACATGAAAAATCTGGATAAAAAATATAATTATTTGCCGGAACAGGAGGTGGCACAAGTGGTAGATAGCCTGATGCATACAGGAACCGATTATCCTCGTTTGCTGAAAACAGAACGTCCGAATATCGTATTTTTACTTTTGGAGAGTTTTACGGCGAATGCAGTCGAAGTTTTAGGGGGGATTCCCGGAGTGACGCCGAATTTGAATCAGCTGGCCAAAGAGGGAGTACTGTTTACGAATATTTATGCTACGGGGTCGCGTTCCGACCGCGGAATGGTCGCTGCAATCAGTGCCGTTCCTTCACATCCTGCCGTTGCTATGATCAAGTATCCCAATAAAATCATGGAACGTCCGAGGTTTCCGAAAGATCTCGAAGAAGCCGGGTATTCGACCCGTTATTATTATGCCGGGGATATCGATTTCGGTAGTTTCCGTTCTTTAGTCACCATGAGCTTTCAGGGGATGGTGACCGAAGATGACTTTTCCGGTGAAGCTATGGCCAATCGTTTCAAATGGGGGGTACACGATCAATATATGTTCGAACGACTTTATGAGGATATTGCCAAGGCCCGGCAACCTTTCATGTACATGGCTTTTAATATGAGCAGCCACGAACCTTTCAATGTCCCCGGCGAAGTTGCGATACCCGGCGACGACACAGAGCATAAATTCCTCAATGCCATTCATTATAGCGATGCTTGCATCGGAGAATTTATCCGGAAATGTAAAGCTTCGGGGTTATGGGACAATACGCTTTTCATCCTGATGGCAGACCATGGGACACGTCATATCCGGCATGTGGATCCTTCTACTCCGGCAGCTTATCACATCCCCCTGATATTGTCAGGAGGGGCATTGAATGTGCAGGATACCGTGGTGACGACCATCGGGTCACAAACAGATATGGTGGCTACGGTTTTGGCCCAATTGGGTATGGATCATTCCGGATACAAGTTCAGCCGTAATTTATTGGCCGATCAGGTGATTCCTTTTGCTTTCTTTTCTTATCCCAATGGAGCCGGTGTAGTGACCGAAAAAGGGTCTACTTATTTCAGTTTACAGAGCCAGACTTTTGTCGAGAAAGACAGTGTAAAAGAAGATGGCCGCTTGCTGAAAGCCTATCTGCAAGCGATCAATGAGGATTTTAACCGCCAGTAGATCATTTGCTTCCCGGAATCCCTTTGTATTTGATCGCCAGTAAGGTGAGGTCGTCCGATTGATTGCCCTGACCGATGTGGCTATGGATATCCTCGAGAAGTGCCTGAATGATAAAAGCAGGTGTTTTCACTGTTTGTGCTTCCACACATCTGATCATTTTATCCTGACCGTAGAACTGTCCCGACTGATTTTCCGTATCGGTGATGCCATCGGTATAAAATAACAAGGTTGTATTTTTATTGAAAGTATAGATATGTTCTGAAAATTCATGTTCCTCGAGTACACCGATCGGAACATCGGGGTATTTATTCAGAAAACTGGTCTGTCCATTGTGATGTATGATCAATGGATAAGGATGACCGGCATTGGTAAATGTCATGATTCCGGTATTGATATCTATAATCCCGATAAAGATCGTGGTGTATATATCGTCGTCGGCATCGTCACACATATGTTTGTTGATCAGATTGCAGATTTGTGCTGTAGAAGTGTTATTGCTGGCGATATAGCGGAATAGTTTACTGATGGAGGCCATGTATAAGGCGGCCGGAGTGCCTTTGCCCGCTACATCTCCGATGGCAAAGTAAAGTTGGTTGCCCAGCTGAAAATATTCGTAAAAGTCTCCGCCTACTTCACGGCATTGCCGTAAGTCTGCTGCCAATTCGATATTAGGAGGAAGAAGGATAGGGCGGGGAAGAAAACGTTGTTGAATACGGCGGGCCAGACGCATCTCAGAATTGTACTGTTCTTTCTCGGCCGTAGTGATTTTCAGCCGTTCTATATAGTTCACCAGGTTTTGTTGCAGATAATGAAAAGAATCGTATAAGTCATAAATTTCTTTACAAGATTTCGGGATAGGAAGTACGATATCGAACTGTCCTTCCGCAACACGACGGGTGGAATAAGCCAACTCGAGTAAAGGAGAGGATAAACGCTTGACAATGTTAACGATACCGATAAACAGGCAGAGTAATCCCAACCCCATAGAAAGGAATAACATGAAATAAAGTTTACCGGATGAATATAAGATCTCGTTATAGGGACAGATGATACCTATTTGCCAATCCATAGGAGAAAAAGGGGTGTAATAGAGGTAGTGTTTTTGTTTGTCCAATTCCACGGTGGTCGCACAGGTTTCCCCTCTCGATATACTCCGGTGGATAAAGCTGGCTTTGGGACCTGTGAGGTGGCTGATCAGATTTTGTTTCCCACTCGGCGATGGAGCCGGATGAGCAATGTAATTTCCTTCCCGATCGACGACAAATAAATTTCCGGATCTGAACAACTTATAGCTGCCGATCAGAGCATTCAGATTCTTCAAGGGAAAGTCTACTTTCAAAATACCACAGGGCTGATGCTGGCTGTTGTGGATCAGATGGCATAAAGCGATGGTCTTGCAGTGGTTTACTTCGGAATAAATCCAATATCCGTTATTGGGTGCCGACTTGATGATTTTAGCTGAGTCCGGATGACAATAGTTGCAACAAGGATCGGGTTGAGTGAAATGGATTTTCTCATCTGCTGTACGGTAAGCATTGATATGAATGAAATCGGCTACTTCCGGATTTTTCAGATCGTAATGGACCGAACTTCCGATGAGTGTCTTATAACTTCTCAGAATTCGGATGGGTAAATCAGGGATATTTTTATAATTCAGTTCTCCCTGCATATCGGTTACATTTTGCGGAATGCTTTCGATTCTTGCAATTTCACGTTCGAAGATGATCAAGGCATTATTGGCGATTGCTTTTGCCTGGCTGTAAGCATTGTTGTTGATAAATTGTTCCAGTGAATTGACCAGAGCCAGAGAGATTAAGAAAAATACGACGAATAAAACAAGGATTAAGTAAATAATCAATTGTTTTGAAAAACTGATGTTCTGACTTATTTTCATAGATGATAAAGAGGCACTTAGGGAGAAGTTAGCTAGCGGTTTGGGTGCAGGATGAATTCGGTGATCACAGGTCTCAAACCGATTCTACCGGGAAACCCAAGATAACCTTGTCCGCGACTGACATATAAATATTGATTTTGATGCCGGTATAATCCGTCGTATTCCGGATAAATATATTGTGCCGGACTCCATTCGTTTTTTCCGATCTTGATTCCGAATTGCATAGCATGGGTATGACAGGAAAGGGTCAGGGCTATCCGGGGTACTTGTAATACTTCACCTCTCCAGTGTGACGGGTCATGGGATAAAAGGATGATGCAAGCTTGCCCGGGGAGAGAATCTATAGCGACATCCAATTTCCCGTAACGGGGAAAAGGGGGATTGCCCCAATTCTCGACCCCCACAAGCCAAAGCGTGTCCCTGCCTTCGAAGATGGGAATACGGTCATTGTTCAACATATGAAATCCCATCGACTTCATATTTTCAAAAAATTGGTTCAGGTTGTTCCGTTTGTCCGTTTCAGTAGGCCAACGGGTATAATCGCCGTAATCATGATTCCCGGTAATGGCATATTTACCGTAAGAAGCTTTCATTTCTTGAAATAGAGTGATCCAGGGGGACATTTCTGCTGCGAAATTATTGACCATATCTCCTGTAAATACAATGATGTCCGGTTGTAAACGATTGACTTCCCCGACTAATTTCCGCATACCGGGGTAACTTTCTCCGAAACTTCCCAAGTGGATATCCGAAAGTTGTACAATCTTGAAATGATCGAATTCGGCCGGCAAATTTTCCAAAGTCAGATTTACGGTTTCAATTTTATAATTATAACGCCCTAGAGTAAGACTATATAGTAGAATCAGGAAAAGTGCTCCTGCCAGGATACCCGAAAATAAACGGATCAGTTTGGATATCCTCTGACAACATCTCCGTAATAACAGACCGATTCCGTTGAAAACGGTATAAATGAGTTTCGGTGTATAGAATAAAAATAACAGACCGATCAGTTTTTCTATCCAAAAATAACTGTCGGGACCTTTTAAGCGGGATACGCTGTACTGAAAAAGAATTAAGGTACAGGTGAAAAAGAGAGTATGTAATCCATATAATAGAATTTGCCACTTTTTATTCAAATATTGTTTCAATTGAATCCAGAATATGGTATCTGTCAATAGAATAAAAATGAGGCCTGCTATAAATATTAAATTACTACTCCGCATATAATTTTTAAATTATAATATCATAAATATGATATAATGTTTAATGGCTAAGACATACATTTATGTCAGGAATGATTATACGCATTCCTGACAAAATAGTAAACCTTAGAAGTTTTTAAAATAAACCGGTGATATGACCTTGTTCGTCGATATCGATATTCTCGGCAGCCGGTTTCTCGGGAAGTCCCGGCATTCGCATGATTTCCCCTGTAATCGGTATGACAAAACCTGCTCCGGCGGCAATTTCTATTTGGCGGACGGTAACGACAAAATCTTTCGGCCGACCTAGTAATTTAGGATTATCGGACAGTGATTTTTGTGTTTTGGCGATACAAACCGGGAGTTTATCCAATCCCAGAGCGATGATTTTTTTCAAATCGCTTTTGGCTTGTGCTGTATAATCGATAGCTGCAGCTCCATAGATTTCTTTGGCGATGGTTTCTATTTTCTTTTCGATATCCCAGCTCCATTCGTAGAGCGGTTTTAGTTTGCATACGCATTGTTCGGCTACTTTGGCTGCCAGGATTGCCAGTTTCTCAGCTCCTTCACCTCCCTTGGCCCAAACTTCCGCTACTTCCATGGGCACGCCCAGTTCTTTGCATTTGTCTGCAACAATTTGTATCTCAGCATCTGTATCGGTGACAAATTTGTTCAAAGCAACGATGGGGCAAATATTGAATTTCTTCATATTTTCAACATGCTTTTCCAAATTTTCGATTCCTTTTCTCAATGCTGCCGTATTCTCTTCTTTCAGATTTTCGACTTTCACGCCTCCATGGTATTTCAGCGCCCGGATCGTGGCGACCAGAACGACGGCGCTCGGATTCAGACCGGCTTTGACACACTTGATATCGAAGAATTTTTCTGCACCCAGGTCAAAACCGAAACCAGCCTCCGTGACGACAAAATCTGAAAGCGAAAGTCCCATCTTCGTTGCCAGTACGGAATTCGTTCCCTGAGCAATATTGGCAAACGGACCTCCATGAATGATGGCGGGATTCCCTTCGATGGTTTGCACCAGATTGGGTTTGATCGCGTCTTTCAATAAAGCGGCCATCGCTCCATGAGCTTTCAGGTCACGGGCATATAAAGGACGTTTATCATAGGTATAACCGATGAAAATATTTCCCAACCGTTCTTTCAGATCCATGAAACTTTCCGATAAGCAAAGGATCGCCATAATCTCTGACGCTGCCGTAATATCGAAACCGGTCTCCCGTGGGATACCGGATGATGTACCTCCCAAACCGACGATAATGTGCCGCAGAGAACGATCGTTCATATCCATTACCCGTTTCCAGGTCACAGTCCGGGGATCTAACCCCAGGGAAGAAGTTTTACTTTGGATGTTATTATCGATCAGGGCTGCCAACAAGTTATGGGCTTTCTCGATGGCATTGAAGTCACCTGTAAAATGGAGATTGATATCTTCCATCGGTAACACCTGTGAGTAACCGCCTCCTGTTGCACCACCTTTGATACCGAATACAGGTCCTAAAGAAGGTTCACGCAAAACAACCGTTGTCTTTTTACCGATCCGGTTCAGCCCTTCGGTCAATCCGATCGATATGGTCGCCGGAGTCGGGGAGATGGCCGATACCAAAATCAGATGCTTGCCTTGCATCCGGGCGGGCTGAATCAGGTCGAGGGGGAGTTTGGCTTTATATTTACCATATAGTTCTATCACTTCCGGATCTATGCCTAATTTTTTTGCAGTTTCCGTGATCGGTTTCAGTTTTACGGTACTTGCAATCTCAATGTCTGTCATGTTTTTAATTGTTTGTTGGTTATTGGTTGGTTTTATATTAGTTAAGCGTAAATTCTGTACTCCCTATCAGTTCGTTGTCGCTGAATAATTCTGCAACGTATTTTCCTTTGACCAGACTTCCGTCGTTAGGCCAGTATATCGCCATTTCGAGCCGGTCACCTTCATAATTGATTTCCCGTTTGGCGGAGTAGGTCAGAGAAACATTCTGATATTTAAAGAATGATTTTTCGCTAAAGGCGATCACTTTGTCATCCGGACGTTTCAGACGCAGATAAATCACCCGGTCGCCCCGTTTGGCCGTTACATTTTTCGTGATCACAAATTCCGCTTTCAGGTTGTAACATTTTTTCCAGTTCGTTTCCTTATCTCTTTTATTTACGGGATATACGACGAAGTTTTCTGTCCGGAGGGCACTGGCCTGGGCGATCACTTCTTTCATGTCCTTTTGCTGATTTTCAAGTTTCTGATTCCGTTCCCTGACCCAATTCATTTGTTTGCGTACTTCCGTATTTTCTTTTGCCAGTTTTTGATTCAGCTGATTGAGAGAATCTATCTGTACCACATAACTTCTCAATACATTTTTTAATGTACCGATTTCTTTTTTATAACGATTGATTTCTGCATAAGAGTTATCGCGGAATTTCTTCATCTGATCCATTAAGGTAAGGATCTTTTCCTGTTCTAATTGCAGTTTTTCATTCAGGGTATCGTTACTGGTTTTCAGATCATCGTAATTATGGCTCAGATCGGTAAGCTCCTGTTCCAATAATTGCTTTTCCTCATGAATGGCGGCGATATGTTTTTTATTTTCGGATCTTTCAACTAAAAAGAAAATGAATAATAAAATAAGAACTACCGACAAACAACCGATAACGATCATTAACATTTTGTCTTTCTTGTCCTTGATGATAGAATTTTCTTCCATAATTTAATACATTATTGTTTTTATTCGTTTTTATCTCCTGACTTCCGCAAAGGTAGGAAAAATAAAAGTAAAAGGAGAAATGTTAAAACTAAAAGCATGGCGATAAGGAGAGCATAAATTTGGATTTTACAATTTTTTAACGTATTATTGTATAGTCCTAAATCATCAGCATATGCGAGAAGAATTTTTACATTATCTCTGGGCGAATGCTTTGTTCAGAAGTAATGAGTTTGTAACCATTTCCGGTCATGCTGTGGAGGTATTGAAAGTCGGGCTGTTGAACCGGGATGCAGGGCCGGATTTTTTCAATGCCAGAATCCGGTTGGATGGAGTAGAGTGGGGCGGTAATGTCGAGGTACATTTGCGTAATAGCGATTGGAACAGGCATGGTCATCAAGTGGACGCAGCTTACGACAACGTGATTCTGTCTGTTGTCCTGGAGGCCGATGTCCGTATTTATAACAGCAAGGGACGCGAAATCGATACGATAGTTCTGGATTATGCCGATCGATTGTATGAGGAGTATCTTTATATGCTGGGCGGACAACTGAAACCCGGCTGCCGGCGGAAAATAGAAAAAATCGACAAGAGTAGCTTTTATCTGATGTTGCCGGCACTGGCTATCGAGCGGTTGATGAGAAAATGCCGGGAAATCGAGGGAATACTTGAATTGACCCGGAATGATTGGGAAGAATGCCTCTTTCGCCTGATCTGTAAGTATTGGACCGGTAATGTCAATGCAGAGCCCTTTTATCAATTGTCGCTTCGCTTGCCTTATCGGATATTACTCAGGTATGCGGATAAACAAACCGTTTTAGAGGCTTTATTGTTGGGATGTGCCGGGCTGTTGGAAGATGGTGCGGAAGATGAATATGTGGCTGTATTGAAAAAGGAATTCCTGTATTACCGGAATAAACACGATTTACAATCCATGCCTTCCGGACAATGGAAGTTTATGCGGATCCGGCCGGATGTTTTTCCGACTGTCCGTTTAGCTTTGCTGGCTTCGTTGATCCGTGATTACAGGACTTTGGCCTCCCGTATTTTAGATGCGACTTCATTGAAGGAACTGATGGGGCTATTCGAAGTAAATGTTTCTGCTTACTGGAACCGGCATTATCGTCCGGGTATTATCGCTCCCGAACGACCTAAAAAATTGGGAGAACAGGTGCGGAAAACACTGGTTATTAATGCAGTGATCCCTTTTGTTTTTTGGTATGGAAAACAAAGAGAGGAAAGAAAATATACCGAAAAAGCGCTGAGATGGCTGGAAGAATGTTCCCCTGAAAACAATTATATCGTGAGGGCCTGGCAAGAATTGGGATTTCGCTTCGATTCAGCTTTACAAACACAGGCCATTATAGAACTAACCCGGGAATATTGCGAGTGCCATCGTTGTCTGCAATGCAAATTAGGGCGGGAAATTTTAAAGATATGCTGATCTGAAATCCTGTCAGGGGATTAACTCGATCGCTTCCTGACGCAGGATTAAGGGGAGATTGATTTCTCTTTTTTCCAGGCTGATCAGCCATTCTTCTACTTCTTCCGGACGAAGGGTGTAAAGAATATCCCTGAATACTTCGATCTGTTCGTCGGTATAGGCTTCCGGAGCAATTTGCCGGTAAACATCCAGTTCTTCATCATCGAAGTAATCTATTTGGGGACTGGCTTTTTTCAATCCTTTTTCACATATCGCATGAGCTCCGCAGCAATCTGCCGGAGGAGCGACAATGGTCTCCGGGTCTTCACTATGGCGGCGTTTATGAATAAAAGTAAACAGGGCGACTAAAATCAGCAGCCCTGTTAATCCCGATAGAATATAGATCATTGTGTAGATCTGTTATTTTAATAGTTCTTTTTTTAATAAGTTCACCTGATTGGTCAGTTTTTTGATTTCTGATCCAATTCAGTTTTTTTGTCATTTCCTCGTTGTCTGCTTTCAGTTTTTCAACTTCTCCGTTTTGAGCTTGCAGGTTATTGGTAGCACTTTCCAGCTGTGCTTTGATTTTCTGATTCTCAAATTCCAGATTGGTTTGTACTTCGGTCAGCTGACGACGCAACTGATCCCGTTCATTGCTCACTTTTTGCAGACTGCTTTCCAATGACGATATTTGCTCGCTGGTAGATTGAGTAGTAGTTTTGATCTGATCGGCAACATTACTCAATTCGGATTTCAACTCCACTTGTTTGCTTTCCAAAGAGCGTAATTTGGTATACAGTTGGTCGATCGTTTTATCTTTTACAGCATTATTTTCAGTCAGTTTGTACCGAATGGTATTGAAATCGTCCTTTGCTAGTTGCAATTGATCTTCCAACTGTTTTTTATCGCGCTTCAGATCGAGCAGATTCCGATCGACTTCTCTTTTTGCTCTGGCTAATTCTTCGAATTTCTTCTTAGAGACGCAAGACACGGATAAAGATGAAATAATCATAAATCCACTCAGGTATAAAATCGTTTTTCTCATATGAAGTGACTCTAATTATTTATTGACACATTTTGGTTTTAAGCATTATAATTGCTTACTTTGGGGCAAATATATAAAATAAAATAGAAACGTAACGTAAAATAAGCTTGAATTACTAAATGTACTGATGATTATGGCCAGGAAATTTCTTTTATTATTGCTATTGATATGTGGAGGCTTGTGTATGGGGCAGGCTCAGGAAGATGGAAAAATTGTATTGAAGGGAGTGGTACAGGATGCCCGGACTAACGAACCTATACCTTTTGTCAACATCGGTTTGTTGGGAACGGTAGCAGGGGTTGCTTCGGATGTAGACGGACGATTCGAATTGGTCATCCCGGATCGGTATGCAACCCATGTCCTGCGTCTCTCGGCTATCGGTTATGCTTCAAAGGATATCAAAGTATATGAAATACAAAATAAACCCGACCTCAAAATCCTGTTGCAGCCGAAAACTTATGGGATCGGGGAGGTAGATGTATACGGACAATTGCTGATTTATAAGAAAATGCTGCAAAATGTCGTTTCCAACATCAACAAGAATTATATTTCTAAACCTTATAATTACGAAGGTTACTTTAAATATAGCCGGCAGGTCGACGGACAGGAAAAAGTAAAAGAGGCGACGGTAACGATCTATGATGCTCAGGGATACCATCGGGAAGATGTTGCCTCGGCTTTTAAAGAATTGAATTATAAATTCAATCAGGTCCGTAGAAATTCCGAAGTGACTTCGGTGTGGGACGGCCTGACCTATTTCGATGATATTCTGACAGCAGATATCGTCAGGAATACCCGTAATGTATTGGATATCGTCAATTCCCGTGATTATAAACTGAAAAGTAAAGGTAAGCTGGTCTATGAAGGTGATTCGGTTCAGGTGATCAGCTACCAGGCTACTCATCCTTCTATTTCAACAACCGGTGATCCGGCAGTGCAGACCTATAGCGGAGAGATTTATGTCAATCTGAAAGATCTGGCAGTCTTAAAGAATGTCGTCAACCTGACTTCCCGCGATTTTAATGGATTAGGCCGGAATCTGGTTACGATCAATGAAAAACCGAAAAGCGACGTGAAAATGACAATCACCACAACCTATAAGAAATTGAAATCGGTTTACTTTCTAAGTGGTGTTCAGGTGGAATATTCCTATAAAGAAGAGGGGAAAGAGGTGAAAGGGACGATGGAGTATATCACTACCCGTGTAAACAGGACTTCTCCTACAGTTATTGAAGGCCGGATTTATTACGAGGATATCGAGGCTAACGAAGAATTTTGGAATCGCTATTCGGTCTATTTTGAAGAATAAAATGGAGAGAAAATAAAACGTGCCTTCGTGTTCGGGGGCCCGGTCGCTTCTGTCGGTCGTCTGGATTTTTCTGAA
>OGLG01000993.1_pt1 | contig 18349 bp, 12 predicted proteins | sample 1572621 | NCBI WGS metagenome assembly OGLG01 (sample SAMEA2581912, study PRJEB24529) | metagenome | biome: Human gut stool | place: China | collected 2011 | reverse complement strand
CTATGTCCATTTGCAGACCAGCCGTTGGGTCTTGTGTTATCCCGAACTCGCGTTAATAGAGTTGTGGAGCGCCACGAGAAGTCTTGTGGGAGCAATTCGCCGGATCTTCTCGCATAGTTCATTTACAATATGGTAGCTCTGGTTGCGGCGTATAGCGGGGTCTGCCTCGAAATAGGATGTCAGCAGTCGCTCGATTCGTGAGAATGCGAAATCCGGATTGGTGTTTATGGCGTCTGTTATGCGGTAAATCACCGAATGGGGATTGTCATGGCATTTTGAGTCGTAGGCCGCCTTTACAAAAGAATTGTTGTAGTCGTTATGGCCCGATAATACATAAGAAATGGCATTTGCACGCAGATCGGTATCGCCTATAATGTTGATCGCCTTGAAAATATCATCCGGATGTCGGAATGAATATCGTGCGAGACACGAGACCAGAGGCGCGAAAAGCACTTCATCCTTTTCGGCAGGAGGAAATACTCTCTCCGCCATGGCGAGTACGGTTTGAAACCATCCGTCGCTTTCGGCCCCTCGCAGGAAATGTACGAGCAGACGTTTGTCGGAATTGCATATTTGACTCAGCACACGCTTCTCGCAGGGTCGTGGATATTCGGCACTTGCCATTAGTGACACTGCTAATAGCTTGATATGCAGCCTGATACGGTTTGATTTCAGCAGCTGGGTAAGTTCCTCTGAGTATTTGTTTTCGTCATGGCCGCGATAGTATTCGAGTATGGCTTTTATAGTGGCACGTACTTCAAGACCCTGAAATTCGGTCTCAAGATCGGATATGAACGAGGCATTGCGTGTAATATAATTCCGCGCCAGAACATAATCGTAGAATGTCTGATGAAAAAAAGTTACAGAGCCAGAATCCGCTATAAGTATGCCGCTGCTTGCGAGATATGCGAAGGCCCGCTGACTGGAGGCGCTGGGCTTCCATACAGGTCTTAAGGTTTCGGAAGATTTGATACATGCCGCTATCTTGAAAAGAACGTCTTCAAGATGAGTCGGCGGAAATGCTGTCTGTGAGCTTATCACGGTCTCATATAGAGCGTCGTATAGCTCGATTGGATTCTGAAAATGGAAGTTGCGCTGTCCGTTGCGATATAAGTAGCAGAAAGAATTGAGGTTTTGGGCATTTTTCAGCAACATGCGCGTGGAAGCGTCAAGTTGGGTGATTAGGGCGCTGTCAAGTTGTTGAAGTACCGAGTTAAGCTCCAGCTCGGTCAGTAGTCCCACCTCTATTATCTCTGATTTTTGTTTCAGAAGATTGAGCGAAGCATCAAACTCCAGATCGTACTTTCGGCACGAGGCAATAGTTATAACGTTCGGCCACCTGCTGAACTCCGAAAGAATATTCAGCATGGCGTTGAGCCGGTTGCGGTCGTTCGACATGCTTTGCGACAGTGCGTCGATCTGGTCAATTGCCACCACAACCCGCTCTTCACCTGAGGCAAGCGTAGCGATGGTACTGTGGACGCGTTCAAACCATCCCGGGTTGCTTTGGTCGTCGATGGTATCGGCCTTGATAGCAATCACAGGGGTAGATGACTGCCGAAATTCTTCAATTAGGTCCTTAATAATCACTGATTTGCCGCTGCCTGCGTCACCAGTAAGCAGGATGAGATTCTTCTCTGTGCCAGTGTTGATAAGTGACATAAGGCGAGCAACTTCCTCGCGTACTATGTGCGAATCGGCCATTCCGTGAAACGTGCCGTTGATACCATTGAACGCGACCATATAGACGGCTACTAAGTCTGTTGCCATCTGCCGTTCGTCTTTGATTGACGACATCCTGTCTCGATATAGTCTCTTCCATAGGGCCACGGTCTCATCCAGATTGGACTTTGAACAGATTTCTTCAACTTTAAAGTAGTAGCGCCCTCTATCTTGAATATGGTCCGAACGATTCTTATATTCCTCGATGGCGGTGGAGTTGATAAGCCGCCAGTAGAATTTGCCCGCATCGGGGTCGCAGGCAATGAATATCACTACCTCGCCTTTGTGGCGTTCGGAATATGCATAGATTGATTTTGGAATGTCGTAGTAAGCTATTCCATTGAACTCGGGCGTGGTGAGATGCTTGACTTGCACTGCGATTCGTTCATAGGCGGTTCCGTCGTCAAGTAGAAAGTCGATATAGCCGTCAATATTTGGTGTGCTGCCTCCTTCTTCAATCTGGCAGTCGGCAACATCGAGTGGAAATATGCTTTTTAAAAAGCGCACGGACTGTACGTCGAGTCGTTTCGACGCATACATGCTTTTATTTGGCACGAATTCTCCCATTGCCATCGGATGGTGTTGTTGCGGTTGACGGTTTCTTCCCCCTCGGGTGGTTTGCCATTGAGGGAGTGGATTATACAAAAATAGGGGAAAACATCAGTGCAGCCAAATATTTTAACATTCTCGGATGAAAAATTGTACATTTCCCCAATGGAGTGAATATTTTGAGCGCGACGATTGTTGATTAAAAAGAAGCGGATTGCACATGTTATTTAGGGAACGAGGCCTCCGTCAAAGAAAAAATCAATGGCAATGGAAGAGATGATTCTTCCCGGGATTGCCGACAACCGGAAGCAGCAGCTGGTATCACTTGAATGGATCAGGCAGATGAGCATGAATGAAAACTGCGTGGAATCACTGGCCAATCATGATGTAGAAACGAAACCTCATGTAATTGTTCTGTGAGTAGACCGCGGCGCGTATTATTGACCCCCCGTGAATACCTCCGGCTGTATCATCGGCATTACACCATGGATGCGCCACAATGGCCGTCCGTCATGGATTTTTGCACTTTTTGGCAGTCGTCGCCAAACCAATCCCGCCCTTTTGCGGTTTTTATGATAAACACACACGAGCGGTTATCCGAGGTCCGCTGAATCTCGATAACGGCTTTTAGACATACAAAATATATTGGCGTTTGCCGCTTTACTGTCGCGGCATCAATTAAAGAAACTATGAAACAATCCGTTTTACTCGCCCTTGGAGCCCTCCTTCTCGCCGGTACTACCGCTATGGCTTCAGAAGCAGATGCACCTGCCCGGGTGCAGCGCGTAGGCGCGTTCTACGACCTTACCACCCTTTACCCCAAAGGTGCCGACAACGTCTATACCAACGGCTTTGGTGTAGGGTATTCCGTCGACTTCCGCGTAAGCAACTCTTTGCCGCTCTATGTCGGTACCGGGCTTGACGCGCGTTTCCTCTTTTACGAAAAAGATCTCATCGACGACGAATACCTCGATGCTGTCGAGCAGGAAGCCCACGTCACGTTTATTAATTTCAACGTACCGGTCAACGTAAGTTATCGTGTGCCGGTAGCCGAGGGCTTCTATCTCACTCCCGAACTCGGCCTCGATTTCAGGGTTCAGGCCTATGGCCATGCCAAAATCGATACCGAGATAGAAAATGTAGTTCCGGGTATGAATCTCGGCAGCTTGCAGACCGGCTCCCGCGGCATCAACCTTTTCAGCAAGGATGAAATGGGCAGCGAACATCTGCGCCGGTTCCAGATGGGCTGGCATGCCGCACTGCGTTTCGAATACCGCCGTATGAACCTCGGCCTGAGCTATGGCACTGACTTTGTGAAGCTCCATAAGAATCTTGGAGCCGGCCATTTCCTGGTGTCGCTCGGCTACACTTTCTGATACGGGCGCCTCGCCCGAATTATTCCGGATATTTCGCTAACAAACAAATAAATAAAAACTATATGGAACGTAAAATTTCTCTTGACGACATCCGCCGCGCACTCGACGAAGCCTATGAATCGGTAAAATCCCTCAAAGAGGGCGAAATCGACCCCCGCAACCACGAGGCCAAGGCCGGCCAGTTCGGCATTACCGTAACTCTCGCCGACGGCACGACAATCTCCAAAGGCGACTCTGAAATCAAGTCGCCTATGGCCGATATAGTAAAAGTGCCCCTGTCGTCGGTCCTCTTATCCCAGAACTCACCTGCCGAACTTGTAAAGAAGTCAGGTCAGTGCCCCATGCATAAAGTGGAGAAGAAACCTCATCATCTTGGTGCGCGCGGCGTCCGCGCATTCTCGGCCGTAGAGCCAGTAGGCGATCCCGATTCGAAATGGAATCTGTTCGTCAACCGCACCATCGATATGATGGGTGGCGACGCACCGGTGCTCAACGACCGTCTCTACGAAGCTGAAAAGCACGCCGCCGAGGAAAATCAGGTTGTCGATAAGCTCGCTGAGGCAGGATTCTATCTTTACGACGATGCCGCAATGTCGGTCGATCTCTACAATCGAGCACGCGCTCTTACCGCATCCACCCGTCAGCTGGCCATGATGGGAGCCACGGTGGCTGCCGACGGTGTCAACCCCGCAACCGGCAAAATTGTGTTCGACGGAGCCATCTCCCAGAACATCGTAGGCCTGATGGCCGCCCACGGCCCGCACAAAATGAATGGCCCGTGGCTCGTGCTCTCCGGTCTGCCGGCCAAACGTTCGTGGGGCGGCGCGCTTCTGGGCGTCTATCCCGGCGTAATGGCTGTCGCAGCCTATGCTCCCGAGCTGAATGCAGCCGGCGTCAGCGTGAAGGCTGCCCGTGCTATCATAGAGTTCATGCAGCGCCTTGATCTGAGCGTTTTCGCTTCGGCCCGCGTTGAGGTCGAGCATCACGAAGGTGCAATGGCTTAACCCATTCTGCTTTCCCTTTCATTTTAATATACCTCCCGAAGGCGGTGTGTCAGATTTCGAATTTTGACACACCGCCTTCCTTGTATGCCTTTGCCCATCATCCCGCAGATTCAAATGCGTATTTTTGCTTTTTGTAAAAAAGATAAATAATATCTAAATTTGCCGAACGCTTCAAGAACACATCTTTCTTATCTTACTTACATCTTACATCATGAATTTCATCAAAAGGAATTTCCTTGCGCTGATGCTCGCCATGAGCTCGGCCGGGATGCTTGTGGCGGCCGACTACGGGCTGCCCGCATCCATTCAGGAGGGGAACATCCTCCATTGTTTTGACTGGACCATGGCAGAGGTAAAGGCTGAACTGCCCGCTATCGCCGAGGCCGGTTTCGGTGCCGTACAGTTGAGTCCGATCCAGCGACCCGACGCAGGCCCCGGCTCTCCCTGGCACGACCTCTATCGTCCCTACGATATCGCATTCAAAAGCAGCCGCATGGGCTCTGCCGACGACCTCAAGGCCCTCTGCGAAGAGGCCGCAACATATGGTATCAAAATCATCGTCGACGTTGTTGCCAACCATGTCGACAAGACCGCCGGCTACCACGACACGTGGTGGGACTCCAACGGCCGCGTGCGCTGGAACGGCGGCATCAACTACGGCGACCGCACCTCCATCACCCACAATCAGCTCGGCGACTACGGCGATATCAATTCCGAAGATGCCGAAGTCATCGCCCGCGCCAAGGCCTACGTTCAGCAGCTTCACGATCTCGGCGTGAAGGGTATCCGCTGGGATGCCGCCAAACATATCGCCCTTCCCTCCGAGAATTGCGGCTTCTGGACCGCCGTCACTTCCGTTGAAGGTATGTATCATTACGGAGAGATTCTTGACTCTCCCGGACCCGACGCTTCGATTATAAAGGAGTACACCACCTTCATGTCGGTCACCGACAACAAATACAGCAACGGAGCGGCCCGCGACAACGGCGGTATCCCCTTCGGCTACGGAGGCGACCATACCGTCAACCAGGGTTGTCCCGACACCCGCATGGTCTACTGGGCTGAGAGCCACGACACCTATGCCAACGGCGAGTGGTCGCAGAATGTAAGCCAGAGCGTCATCGACCGCGCATACGCCTCATTCGCATGCCGCAACGGCGCAACCGCCCTATATCTCGCACGCCCCAACACCACCGGCTTCAACAACATCAAGGTCGGGAAAGGCTCTACGGCCTTCACCGGTAAGGCTGTGGCCGAAGTCAATAAGTTCCGCAACGCCATGGTCGGCCGTCCCGACTGGTGCGAGGTCGGATCAAACACCTTTACTGTAACGCGTAAGGGCGGTGGCGCAGTGGTAGTATGCAAGACCAGCGGCAGCGTCTCCGTCAAAAACGGCGGCGAATATTGCCCCGCCGGTACATACACCGACCGCGTCAGCGGCAACAAGTTCACCGTCACCTCATCTACGATTTCCGGCACCGTCGGATCCACCGGCATAGCCGTCCTGTATTCCGACGGCACGCCCGGTCCCGACCCCGACCCGGATCCTGATCCCGAACCCGAGACGGTGACCATCTACTACGACAATTCCGTTACTTCCTGGGCCAACGTCAATATCCACTACTGGAGCAGCCCCTCCACCTCCTGGCCCGGTGTCGCAATGACTAAGGTTGAAGGAAATATCTGGAAATACACATTCCCTCGCGATCCCTCGGGCCTTAAGGGCTTCCTCTTCTGCGACGGCCTCAAGTCGGGCGACAACGGCCAGACCGGCGATGTCTCCGGCGCTCCGGCCAATGGTCATCTATATAAAGGAGCCGGCGGTCCTAAGGGCAAGGTTACTGACGAAGGTGTCTACGAAGCCGGTCCTGTCAAGCCCGTCGTAAAGGCTGATCCTGCTTCGGGCAAACGCTTCGCAGAAACTCTTAAGGTGACTCTTACCGTGGAGCCGGCTACGGCTATCCACTATACCCTCGACGGAACTACACCCGACGCCTCCTCCACTACTTATTCGCAGCCAATCGAACTTACCGAGACCACCACAATCACCACCTATGTGGCCAACGAGGCTGGCTCCAACGTGCAGACTTTCACCTATACACGTGCCGAGGCACCCCAGCCCCAGCCGGGCAACAGCCTCAACACCGACTACTATAAGGTAAACCCCGACGGCAAAGTCGGCTCCAACCGCACCGTCAACATGACTTTCTCCAAGGTGCAGAACGATAACCGCATGTGCATTGCTCCCAACGCCCTCAGCAACTGGACCGACGACGACCTCATCGCCCAGGGCGTGGCCCGCGACATCGCAGGCGCCATCAAGGGCAAGCATGAATATCCCGTTGTCGACTCCTACGCCGTCTACGCAGCCTACGATAAGGACAATCTTTACCTCGGTGTGCAGTATGTCTACACCGTCTGGGACCTCTACGGCACCTCCGGCATTCTCACCAACGGCGCCGCCAAGCCTTATCAGATGGACGGACGACTGATGATTGCATTCGACCTCGATCCCTACAAGTCGATGACCGGCAAACTCACCGGCGGCTACACCATCTGGGACGACGGCGACCGCATTGCCACAAATACCTTCGACAACGGCACCGACTGCATCTGGGTCGGCAGCACGAAATCCACAGTAGGCACCCCCGGTCTGTTCTTCCCCGACGAAAACGGCGCCACAAGCTACAGCGCCCCCTACTGCGTGAGCATCGACGCTCCGTTCTATGGTTGTCAGGACGGTCTTCTTCCTTCCATCAAGCACATCTGGGGCCAGAAGGATTTCGAATACGACCCGATGATTCTCCAGACCAACGACAATTTCGTTGACCTCATCGGCGAGGTTCCCACCAACCAGCATACCTTCTATGAGTGGAAGTTCCCGCTCTCGAAGCTCGGAATCACCGAGGATTACATCAAGAACACAGGTATCGGCGTCATGGTAATTGATACCTACGGCCAGGGTGCCACGGGCTCTACCCCCTACGATCCCACCTGCTTCGACAATGCGACAACTCCTTATCACGGCGACGACTCCTCCAGCGCCGAGAAGAACGATGAAGACTGCTTCACCTACAAGCATGCCCGCATCGGAAAGCTCAGCACCTCCGGTGGCGTTGAGAATGTCAATGCCGCCGTTGCCGAAAGCGACGCCCCCGTCGAGTACTATAACCTCCAGGGAGTCCGTGTCGACAATCCCCAGCCCGGCATCTACATCCGTCGCCAGGGCTCCAAAGTCTCCAAAGTTCTCCTGAAATAATTCTTTGACCCGTTTAGAGGGTGTTGCGGAATCAACAATTTCCGCAACACCATCACCCCCGAAAAGGCGGTGCGTCAAAAGGCTTAGCTTTGGCGCACCGCCCTATTTTTTACCCGGATGGGCTATTATGACACGTCCTATGCTTATTTTCAGGATGGGAGAGGACTCTCTTATGGAGACGATGTATTCCAGCCCATACTATCCTGCGTTATATTTGCGGGATTGGCATTCTGTTATCAATCTGGGGTGTTTATATAAATTTTTGGACGTCATGCTTGGTCTTTTGTGTCTATTTGCGGGTAATATCGTCGCTTTAGCAATAATTAACAAAATTAGTTTCATTAAAGTGTGAAATAATGTTTAGCTTTGTCGAAGTTTCAACGGCGTATTCCACCCGGATGTGAATGCATCGATAATCAATCAATTACTTAATATTAAATCAACTTAATCAATTAGGCATGAGAAAAATTCTACTTCCTTTTTTCGCTTGCGTGTGTGGTTCGCTTACGGCTTATGCCGCTGTGGGCGATACTTTCAAGTCCAACGACATTACCTATAAGGTCATGTCGGAAACGGCAGTCGAGGTCAGCGACGTGCCAACCACGATTACCGAAGCCATAGCGATTCCACAGGCTGTTCAGGATGCCGATGCAAAATCATATACGGTGGTCGGAATCGGTGAATATGCATTCCATTATACGAAGACGCCTGGCGTAACTCTTCCCCCTACAGTTACTTATATTAGCTCGATGGGCTTTTACAACTGTGAACTTGCGTCGATTGAACTGCCTGCGGCATTGACGACGATTGGCAGATATGCGTTCGGTTATACAAAAATCTCGTCGATTGATATCCCGGAGGGGGTGGAGGTGCTTGGCAACAGCGCGTTTTATAATTGCAGCAATCTCGTTTCGGTCAAGCTTCCTTCAAGCTTGCGCATAATTGAGGGTTCATGTTTTTATAAGGCTCCTTTCACATCGATTGAACTCCCCGAAGGGCTGGAGACAATCGAAAGAGCCGTATTCATGAAATCCAAACTTGAATCGGTCACTCTTCCCTCAACACTTCGTACTATCGGTGAGGGAGCTTTCTATCAGACCAAACTTTCATCCGTCGTTATTCCGGAGGGTCTGGAGACCATCGGGGGTGAGTGCTTCTACGATTGCCCTATTTCGGAGGTTACTCTCCCGGCATCCCTCACCACTCTCGACGCCGGCGCTTTCTCCGGCACAAATCTCACGGAGTTCAAGGTTGCGGCCGGCAACAAGTCGTTCACCGTGCAGGACGGCATCCTCTTCAATGCCGACAAGTCGCTTCTCGTCGAATTCCCCGCCAAGAGCACCATTACTGAATATACTCTTCCGGCTGCCACTATCGGCATCTGCGGCGAGGCATTCGACCGTACCGGTATCCAGAAGATTACGGTCGGAAGCAAATTCCGGGCTATCGACGGCTTTGCTTTCTGTAAGTCGAAACTGGCTGAAATCAATATGCCGGAGAGTCTCGTCTTCATTGGCGAGCAGGCCTTTGCCGGAACCAACCTTACCAAAGTCGTTCTCCCCTCCGCCCTTCCTCTCATTCAGAATGCCGCATTTGCAGAATGCAAGTCGCTTTCCGAAGTCACAATTCCCTCGTCCGTAAAAAATATCCAGATTCGCGCGTTCTTCGGCTGCACGTCGCTCGTCACCATCAATTGCCTCGGCGCAGTTCCTGCGGAGCTCGAAGACTGGTATGAGGCCTATGAGGCACCTTTCTATCAGGTGCCCTCCACAGCCGTGGTCAACGTGCCCTCCACTTCGCTCGACACCTATAAGAACGACACATACTGGAAGAGCGCATTCTCCGCATCGCAGTTCGTCGGCTCTCTGCCCGGTATTCTGACCGCTACCACCGTTACTCCCGCCGACGGCGCTTCCGTCGCTTCGATGGACGGAATCGTATTCAAGTTCGCCGGCGACGTATCCGTGGTGAAATCTACCCCCGACGTCAAGGTCGTGGAAGGTCGTCTCGTGGCAGGTGTGCCTGTCGGCGAAACCGTAGCCGTCGATGGATGGCGCCTCGTCAAGGAAGGAACCGACGGTGTCAAACTCTTCCCGGAGGATATAGACGGCTACATGACTCCGTTCAATATGGAGCTTGGTAAGAACTACTACGTTACCATCCCCGCCGGAGTCGTCAAGGATGCCGCAGGCTCGCTCAACGAGGCCCTGACCATTCATTACGAAGGAGCATGGGAGAAGCCCGTAGTGAAAATAGAGAGCATCACCCCGGCCGACGGCAGCAGCATGGAGTCGCTTACCACAATCGACTTCACATTCGCTGAAAAGACTAATCTCGTTTCCTCTAAACTTTCCGACATCAAGGTTATCAAAGGCGAGCTCGTTGATGGCGAACCCACCGGTACCACCGTAGCCGTTGATCAGTGGTGGGCCAAGAACGGCACCACCTCCGGAACTTCGCTTGGAATCTTCGCCGGCGACGAATACGACGGCTATGCAATGCCCATCTCCCTTGAAAAGGATGCCGACTACTATGTCGTTCTTCCCGCAGGTCTGTTCCGTCTCGCCTCGAGCTACAACACGGTCAGCGACCGTATTATCCTCCATTACACCAATGGCGAGTCCGGCGCGGTTGAAATCGTTGAAGCCGATGGCGCCGATACTCCCAAGGAATACTACACCATCGACGGACGTCGCGTTGCCGAGCCCGAATCCGGCCGTCTCTACATCGTCCGTCAGGGCTCCAAAGTTTCCAAAGTGATTGTGAGATAACATCTTTTGGTCAGTTGAGAGGGTGTTGCAACACCGGTAATTTCAGCCATATTGTAGGGATGCACGGCTCGTTCATCCATGCAACTGACTGATAATCAAATCCTGCAACACCATCACCCCCCGAAAAGGCGGTGCGTCAAAAAAAATAGAGTTTTTGGCGCACCGCCCTCTTTTTCATTAAATACGGTCATTACCACATGGCATCCCGGCGGTAATGTCGTATATTTGCAGAATAGGGGAGGGGAATGAATATTGACTGCCTAAAATCAGGACAATATACTGAGGATCTACAATTTCCCCTCCTCAATAATATATATTATCCTCTGAGGCCCGGAGGGCCGATATTGTGTCCAACCCCAGGTGACGGCCGTAGGCCGAGCCTGGGGGTAGAGAGCATCATCAGCAACTGAGCCTCGTAGAGGCGATGTCGTGGTGTCAGCTCTACTTTTACAAAGTTGTAAATTAGCAGATTGCTATATAGAATCAAGATATAAAAATAGTTTTGAATAGTTGCGTATGGATATATTTTATCTTATTGCGGGCCTTGTGCTTATTCTTGTGGGGGCCAATATGCTTACCGACGGCTCGGCCGATATGGCGCGCCGCTGGGGCGTCTCCGATATGGTCGTAGGCCTTACGGTGGTTGCCATGGGCACTTCGGCGCCCGAACTGGTTATCAGCGTACTTTCCAGCGTGGAGAATCATGCCGAGCTGGCCATTGGCAACGTGGTGGGCAGCAACATCTTCAATATCCTCATGATTGTGGGCGTCGCTGCATTGATCAAGCCCATCAAGGTCGACAGGATGGTGCTTACGGCCGACATCCCTATGGTGATGGTCTCCTCGCTTGTGCTTCTGGCGTTCGGAAGTGCCGTATGGCTCGGAGGGCCGGAGCGCATCATAAGCCGCGCCGACGGCATCGTGCTGCTGCTTCTGTTCGCCATCTTTATGCGGCTGACGTTCGCACGCGCCCACGACGGCTGCGGATCTGACATCGGCGCTTCCGATGAAGCAGCCTCAAAACCGCCCATGCCTATGTGGAAGGCCGTTGTCTGGACACTCGTCGGCCTGGGTGCGCTCGTGGGAGGCGGCAACTGGTTCGTCGACGGAGCCTCCGGTATCGCCTCGTCGCTCGGCGTGAGCGACGCCATCATCGGCCTGACCGTTGTGGCTGTGGGCACATCTCTCCCCGAACTGGCCACAACCATCATCGCCGCCCTCAAGGGGATGCCCGGCCAGTTCGGGGAGAGATGTGCCCACAGCCCTCAAGGGGATCCCCTGTCTCGCCATCGGCAACGTAATCGGCAGCAACATCTTCAATATCTTCCTGGTTCTTGGCGTCTCGGCCGTAGTGCGTCCGCTCCCCTTCGGTGGCGTCACGCAGATCGACCTCCTGGTGCTCACCGGCGCATCGCTGCTCTTCTGGATTGTAGGCCGCTTCTTCCGCGACCGTACCATCACACGCTCCGAAGGCGCCCTGATGATTCTCCTCTACCTCGCCTACACCGTCTACCTCATCGCCTCCCTCTAACCCTTCCTTGATGGCTTACCCATGGCTACACCAATGCCGCCCCTCCGGAGTGCGTGATTGTATGTACTCACCATTGTAACCGCATAGCGGTTATATAACTGTAGTCGGGGGTGTTAACCCCCCGGAATTATGTCCGAATCACCAATTTAACTACTAACCCCGTAGGGGTGACATTTCCCCTCCATGGGTGTCAACCCATGGAAGAACGGCTTCCCGACAACAGAAGGCGCCGCATCCTCAACCGATGCGGCGCCTTCCTTGTCAAAAACTATTTGCAGTCGTCAGTGTTTGCGCTGTTTAGTCGTCAGCGTTTGATGAACTTCACTGTGTGCGACCCCTGTTTGGCGATATATACGCCTGGCGTCCACATACTGCAGTCAATCGTCGCGCTTGTTTCGGATACCTTCTCCTGGAGCATTATCTGCGAACCGAGCGAGAATATGTACAGTTCGCCGCCGTCAGCCTCGAGGCCGCCGACCGTCACCTCCGTGATAGCCGGCGATGGCCATGCCGTCAGGTGCCCGGATGCTGCTGATCCGTCGGTTATGGCTTCGATGCCGGAATAGCCCGACACCTTGATGTCGATGTCGGCATATTTGCCGGAGCCGTCAACCGACATTGCGCGCACTGTGGCCGTACCGCTCCCGTTCCCGGTTGCTCTGACGGTGCCTTGCTGGTCAACAGTCACGAGGTCATCACCGAACCTACGTCAATATGTTGCTGCAACTGCTTTGTAGATGCAATCTAAGTCACTCTAATGCTTTAATGAAATTCAGATTGAGGTCTATGCAATTACAAATTATATGCTTATCTTTGTAAAAAATAATCGCCATCATTATGAGAAGAATATTAATCGTCCTTTCATTCCTAAGTATCTGTTTACACATCTTCGCTCAAAATGATGTTACTAAATTTTTGGGCATACCTGTCGACGGTCCTAAATCTGAAATGATTAGAAAACTTAAGGCAAAGGGCTTTATCCTTAATGGGGAGAATGCTAACGAATTTCTTACGGGTAGATTTAACGGCATGGATGTACGTGTTTATATTTCTACCGAGAATGGTCAGATTGCTCGCATTATGGTTTGTGATGCCACCCCCATGGATGAAACGGATATAAAAATCCGTTTTAACCGTCTTTGTCAACAGTTTAAGAATAATGGTAAATATATTAGCTTAGATGATTTCTCTATTCCGGAAACAGATGATATTTCTTATGAAATGTCTGTCAGGAATAAAAGATATGAAGCTTTATTTTATCAATTACCTGAAGGGGATGCTTTCGAACAACTTAAGGCCAGGATTATAGCTCAGGTTCAGTCTAAATATACTCAAGAACAATTACAAAATCCTTCAGAAGATATAAAAACAGAAGTTATTTCGGAGTCGTTGTCTGCACTTGTAGATGCTGTTCATAATAAACCGGTATGGTTTATGATTACAGAACATTTTGGTAAATTTTATATTACAATGTTCTATGATAATGAATACAACAGAGCACAAGGTGAGGATTTGTAAATCACGAGTATTTTCTAATAGACTATTTGGAGGAATAGGATGGTTGTGCAAACGTAAACGCATCTTTATTCTTAGTGCTTTATTCAAACAACTGTTCGCAGTCGTCAGCGTTAAATTAGCGTTGCTGAACCACCCACCTGGCTTAGTGATTCTATCTTCGGACTCACACTGAATACTGCTTATATTCATAACATTCGTTGCCGGGGTGTTAATCCAAAAACGTAGGGACAATCCACTGTCTATCGACCTAAGAGGCATCGCCAAACGCCTTTGCAGAAATAAACAGTCCCATCCCTACGCGATGGCAAATATATATACTATTTCCCCTCCACCCTCCAAATCTTTTTCGTTAAAATCACGACATCCGATCGCAGATTCAACTTGCGCAGATTCATGTCATAGTCATAGATTTTAATGCCCTTTCTGTGACCGTGGTGAACAAGAGAAGAACCTCCATAGCGGCGATTCCTTTGGATTTTTTATCGAAAATGGCCGATTATTCCTTTGGATTTTGTCCGAAATCGACTGATTATTCCTTTGGTTTTTTTTCAAAAAGTTGTTTCTCCTTCTGAAACAGCACGTTATCAGACGATTGTCATTTTGGATAAAAGCTGGGTAACTAAGACCTACGGCTGCATATCCCAATAGACGGTGTAGCGGCGGTGGTGGAGGTCGTAGAGCGGGCGGAGGGTGCGTCCGTCGGGGAGGGTGAACTCCAGGGTGCCTTCGCGGCGCTGTATCCCGACGAGGTCGGCCTCGCTGAGGGTGGTGTTGAGTCCGGCAGGGATGTGGTAATTGTAGGTGTAGTAGTCGTTGCGCACGGTCGGGTCGGAGAAGGGGGCGGGTGCCTCCATCCCTTCGGTTCCCATGTCGCCGGCGAGCACTATCGGTCCGTAGAGCAGGGCGGCACGTTTGAAGCCGTCTTTATCAGTGCCGCCGTGGGCGTACTCCAGGTGCAGCTCCATCGGGAACTCGGCCTCGACGGTGTCGCCGTCTTTTCAGCGCGTTGTCAGGTTGATGTAGCCGTCGGCGTCGGCTTGCACGGCCTTCACCTTCTTGCCGTTGATTCTCACTTGAGGACGTTTGCACCATTCGGGCTTGCGCAGGGCTATGGTGGCCTTGTGGCCGTCGGCCTTGTCGATATGCAGGCGCGTGGTGCCGGCAACGGGGAAGTCGGTGGTCTGCGTGAGCGTTATCCCTTCGTCGGTCCAGTCGAGGTGCGAAGGGGCGAGCAGATTGACGTACAGCTTACCCGGCGCACGGTAGTATATGCTCTCGGCATATTTGGCGTGACTCTCGAAGCCGCTCCCCACACAGCACCAGAACGACTGCTCGGGCGTGCTGTACACCTTGTAGGCTCCGCTCAGCAGCGGCAGAAAATAGCAAACCATGCCGCTTTCGGGGTCCTGCTGGGCAAGGATATGGTTGAACAGCGCGCGCTCGGTGTAGTCGGCGATGCGCGAATCGGCCTCGCGGCAGAAGAGGTGACGTCCGAGTTTCAGCATATTGTAGGTACAGCATGTCTCGCCCGTATAGCCGTTGATATACTTCGACATCTGGTCGGGACGGAAGAAGTGCTCCTTCTGGCTAAGCGAGCCCGTGGCGAAACAGTGGTCGGCGAGCATCGAGTCCCAGAACAGCTGCGAGGCACGTTTCGACTGCCGGCTTCCCGTAAGCTCGTAGCGGCGTGCCTCGGCTATCATTTTGGGAATGAATGTGTTGGTATGGCGTGTTCCGAAGTCGGCTACGCCATCATACAGCGGGTCGACCACCTCGTTGTGGTGGAAGAATTCGGCCAGACGCAGGTGGCGTGTGTCACCTGTGATGGCGTAGAGGTTGAACCAGGCCTCGTTCATCCCGCCGAACTCGTTGCGGAGCATCAGTCGGCGAGTCTCCTCCCCGACGCCGTCGAGCTTCCGGTAGGCCCAGTCGGCAAACTGTGTGGCCACCTCAAGAGCTTTCTGATTACCCTCCATCACATACTGGTCGATAAGACCGGCGAGAATCTTGTGGAGCGTATACCAGGGCGCCCAGACACCCTGGCCGCGCATGTTACGGTTTATCAGTTCCTCGGGGAAGGCACTGATGTAGCCATTGCCGATGGCTTTCTGCACCTCCGCCAGACCATCCACAAGGCTGTCGGCCTTCAGCTTGAAGATTTCGGCACCGGTAGCCGCGTGCATCAGCGCGTAGGCCGAAAGCAGATGGCCCGTGGTATGGCCGCGCAGGTCGCAGTCGAGCGACTCCCAGCCGCCGAGCTTCTTGACACTTTCGTAGCCTCCTTCCAGTCCGGCGAACACTCCGTGGGTGTTCCGGAAACTGTGCAACAGCCGTTTGGCGCTGATATTTGCCATCCAGGCCGAGTCGCGGCTGAGATTGTCGTGCAGACGGCCCGGCAGCAGTTTTACCGACGAAAGCGGAAACGCCTGCGCCTTCATCTCCGGCACATTTTTCACTTTCAGCAGCGCGTCGGCACTTCCGGGATATATCGATTGGGCTGCCGCACAGATTGCGGCGGCGCATGTCAGCGCCAGCATGCCGCCTCGGAGCATCTTTTTCATTGTAAGTAGCGGTTCAAGGTAATTATACTTGTTCAATGGTTCGTCTGTAAGTGATTACGTCCGGCGAGTTGTTTCCGCTTAACGGCAACGCCGCCCCCGGACATTTGGAAGCGCTCCCAGCAATCCGGGCAAAAACAAGGCGGTGTGTCAAAATTCCGCGTTCTGACACACCGCCCTGCTGTAGTACGGGATTGTTTCGCTTATTCGAGGGTCACGAGTTTGTATTTGCGGCTGCCTGCACCGATTTTCTCGGCATATTCGAGGTTCCACGGGCCGCTCTTCGAGTTGATACGCTCGATAAGGTGGATTTCCACCGTTTACGGCGAGGGTTTCCTCTCCTTCGGCATCCATAATCACCACGGGGGCGATAGCGGTGAATCCATGGTCGGCAGCTGCCTTCAGGTGGTCGGCCGTATGGTCGCGGCCGCCGTTCGCGTTCCTGTATGGCTATTGTGTACTTCCTAAATAACGGTAAAAGCGAACTCAGATTCTGGTCTGAATTCGCTTTTGTTTTAGTGGCGGGAGGAGGACTCGAACCTCCGACCTTTGGGTTATGAGCCCAACGAGCTGCCAACTGCTCCATCCCGCGATGTATGAACTTTTTTAATTATACAACTTATATACATACTTGTCAATAAAATTTGAAAAAAATTTGCATTTGCCCATATTTTGTGCAATTTAAAAGCTAGCATAAACAGCTAAATTATTATTTTTAAATTTAATATATAATAGGTTTTCTTTAACAAGATAATTTACTTTTGATAGACCTTGACTGTAAGTTCATACTATATTGTATGAATTTTTCACTCTAAATATTCAAAAATAATAAAATTATTACAAAACAGAAAAAATCATAGGGAAATCAAGCAAAATAAATATGAAACAAGATTTACATAAAAATGACAAAAACGCTAAAATGCTTAAAAACAAGCCTTTATTTGACTCTAAATTTTAACATAAAATATCTCACAACAAATTACGTGCAAAAAAATGTAATAAAAATTTAATAAAAGTGCTTTTAACCCTTTCCGCAAGCGAATTTCAGTTGTACGCTAGGCAAGGAAAAAATATCCATTGCAAAACATAAATTAAAAATGTAATAATAAATATATATAACTTAAGAGTGAAAATTGGAGGAAAATATGCAAGCAAAAATATCTAAGTTTATAGCCGCAGTGTTAGCCCTAGTAATTATATTTGCAAATTCGTGGTAGTAAGCTATGCTGCAGAAGTATTTTTAAGTGAAAAGGAGTTAGAGAATCAAAACACTACATCAAAAGATGGAAGTGTAGATTTTGATGTGCAGTATACCAATGGAAAACACAGTGCAACATTAAATATTGACGAGAAAAATACCAAGCTAAATATTGCTGTATCATTAAAAAAGAGTGGCTATGTTAAAGATCTTGCAATAGATTTTTCTTCTTCAAACTTTGAAATATATCAATTAAATGATGAAAATACAAATGAAAATGGTAATGCAGCCCAAACAACAGTGGCTAAAAAGATTCAGAATTTTGATGCAGAAAACAAGAAAATTACATTCGGACAGATAACAAATAAAGAGCAAATTTCAGAGCAAATATATATTAATCCAATCATTAAAGAGGAGATAGGCGAAGACAATTTTAGCAGGGATAATAAAATTAAACTTACTTGCACATTTGTAAATACAGATGCAAAAGAAACAAAGGTTGAAAAAGAAATAGTTCTTCATACAGAGTGGACTGCAAAAAACGTGGAAACAGAATTAAATTATGAAACAATCAAATATATTCCATATGCATCAAATGAAGAAAACAAAATAATTGTTCAAGGAAAAGTAACAACGAACGTAAAAAACTACGTTTTACCAGTTAAGAAAACAAATATAAACATTAGTATTCCACAAATTGCAGGGGAATATCCAGAGAAAGTATCAGTTATAAATAACACAGAAGAAATAACAAAAGAACTTAATAAAGAAAATATTACATATGATGAAAAAAACGGATCCTTAACGATAAAAGAAAACAATGAAATAAAAAATAATAAGATACAATGGCAAAAAAACAAGCC
>OGLG01000985.1_pt1 | contig 18540 bp, 16 predicted proteins | sample 1572621 | NCBI WGS metagenome assembly OGLG01 (sample SAMEA2581912, study PRJEB24529) | metagenome | biome: Human gut stool | place: China | collected 2011 | reverse complement strand
TGGGCCTGGAACTCATTCCGCCCGGGGATAAGCAGTCCGCCAATCAGTCCGGCTCTGCGCTGGCTCATTTGACGATCCTTCTGCACGTCCCGGCCCCAGAGGGGGAAGGTGACTGTGTTGCCGTTGACAATGACGCCGACCTCGCGATATTTGAAGGGGGGATTGGGATGCCGGATCACCAGCATAGGCAGCTTCTGGGCGAACAGGCCCGTGCCGCTCTTGACCTCGTCCATGGTGACGACGGCCGGGAAGCCGCGCTGTCGGATTTTATTCTCCAGTTTACGCTGGATGCTGCTGAGCAGAGCGGCGCCCTGTCCGTTGCTGATGCGGATGCCTTGATCTGCGTATGGTTGACCGGGACGCAAGGTATATGCCATGGGAATCGATCTCCTCTCTGTTATTGTCTATTATTAAAATACCATAGTATTTTACATATGTCAAGTGTTTGTTGATAATAGTATTTTAATAATGGATATTACAGTTGCTGACGGGAGGAAGTCTATGCTGAGCCAACGCATCCGCGAGCTTCGCGTGGCCCAGGGCTATAGCCAGGTGACCCTGGCCAAGCGCCTGGGCGTATCCAAGCAGGCGGTGTCCAACTGGGAAAATGACAACATTCAGCCATCCATAGAGATGCTTTTGCGGCTTGCCCAGCTGTTTTCGGTATCCACGGACTATCTGCTGGGGCTGACGGAAACAAAAAATCACCCAAACACAGACCTGCACGATCTGCATCTGGGTGATGATATGATTGAATTGCTGAAAAGCGGAAAGCTCAACAACCGGCTGCTGTCTGAACTGGCTCTGCACAAGGACTTCCAGCGCTTTCTGGTGGACATTGAGATATTTGTGGATCGCGTTGCCGATATGCGGATCAATGACATGAATGCCATTCTGGAAGCCAACCGAAAGCAAATCATGGAAAAGCATAATCCCGGCGAGAATGATCTGTATGTGCGCACTCTGGAGTTGGCGCAGGTCAGCGAGGAAAACTTCTTTGCCCATGTGGTTCATAAGGACATTGACGGCATCCTACATGATATCCGGGAAGCCCACAGGAAGGACACCACTACTGCAGACACCGCTTCTCCTGTTGCCGAAATTCAAAAGCAGATGGAGACCGCCCTGCACTACGAGGGCACCGAGGAAGAAAAGAAAGCCCGTTTGTTTTTGGCGACTCTTGGCATTGACTATGACAAACTGACCCCGGAGGAATTTGTCACGCAGATCAATATTCTCAAAAAGTCCGAACACCTGAAAAGCCCCAATAATCAGCGCAGGAAAGCTGTGCCGTATGCGTAAACGAATACCGGGGCAGTAAAAAATGCGCTGTCCCGGTATTTTTCTGGTTTCAAATATGATAATGGAGTTTTGTACCATGGTAAGCTGAGCGGCTCCCTAGGATAGAGAGCCGCTGGTTGTTATTTTTAGCACGGATGTATTCGCCGTTGAGCTTTGCAGCGATAGTCTGCGAGTCTGTGGTGACGATGGACTGGGTTAAGGTGTAAACACTACGCCTACCAAAGCGGGGCGTGGGTGGAAACCAAGGAAGCCGACACGCAGTTTGAAGCTTATCTCGATATGGCCCGCTGGAGGGTGCGGGTATCCAGTTCAATGGAACCATCGCAGTCACAGACACAGTTCCAGATGGTATAGCCGTTTTTTCGTGCCCAGTCGGCATAGCTACCGTCAATTTCCCGATGCGAAAGCCTGTTTCTATTTTTGGAGGAATCAGTCCTCCTCCAGCTCAAAGCGAATTGTCACACGGCTTTGACCTCCCACGGTACAGGTGAACAGAGTCAAATCCCAATTTCCACTTTCCATTCCCTCTATATCTGTGGGGTTCAGTGTCTCCCGCTCCACCATTTTGTAGATGAATACATTTCCATCTATATCTGTAAAGGTGGCAATATCGCCCTCCCAGAGATTCTTTAAGGTTCCGAAATGGGAAGTGTAGTTGTGGCCGCAAATAATCAGGTTATTCAAATAGGCAGACCCACTGTACCGGCAGGGAGCAGATTTCAGATTGGGATAATTCCACTCACTGATAATCGGCAGCTCCAGCTCCAAGGCTGGGATTCTTAAAACACCGATAAAGTCTATTCCGTTGATGGTTTCCACTGGCATTTCCATATTAGGGGATAGAACATAGTCCGGAATAACAGTCCGCTCATCGCTCACCAACGGCTCCTGATCCCCGGCGGAGTCCGAGGGAGCCTCTGGAGCGGCCTCTGCGGGCAAATACGCATCCAGCTGGGTTACCGCTTGCCTGGCCGATTGCTCTGCCCGCAGCTCGTCGTACAAGTTGTAAGATACAAGGAAAAGGGCTGCTGCAATCAGCAGCAGCCCAATCGTAATCAACAGCAAGCCCTCTTGCTTTCTGCTATTTTTTTCTTCATTCCTCATCAACAGCACCTCTGCGGCGCACCAGGCCGATCACGGCAAAGAGCAGTCCGGCGGCAATCAACACTGGAACCGGCCACCAGAGCTGGCCAGTCTGAGGCAGCGTCGGCTTTGTAGGTGTAGTAGGTTTGTCCGGCGTGGTAGGTGTTGTGGGAGTAGGTTCGTCAGGAATTTCCTCATTGTAGCTATTTGTCACCACAAAAGTGATACCCTCCCGTGTGACCTCCACGGTATAGCCCTCCAACTCTTTCTCCACAATGGTCCACGTATAGAGATCATTCAATCCCGTCCAGGTGTACCGCCAGTTGTTTGCCGCGTTCAGGGTTACGGTATCATATACCTTGCCGTCACGAAGAAGCTGAACAATTACCTCTTTGGGACGATCTTTTTCATGTCCATCATCGGCCCAGACCTTCAGAACCTTTCGGTCGATGGTATGGTCATCTGGGTTATCAGGGATTTGGGATGAATCGACCTTTGCATTGACGGCTACATCATAAACCCAAATGTTATTCTCTTTGTCCAATCCAGGCAGCATTACCATGAATGGCGTGGGATCATAGCGGAAGCCATTTTGCGTGTGTCGATACCCCAGTACAAAGTACAAACCCGCTTTCAGGCTCTTTCCGGCGGTGGGAAAGGAAACCAATCCCTTATCATTGGTCTTTCCACTGTCTGTGGGGGAAATATCATCCCGCAATACATAGCCCTCCAGGGTGGATGCCAGTGTCCGCCAGGCCTCGTCATCCTTGCCCCGGATATTGACATGGAACTGGGCGAAATCTTTTGTGGTGGTCAGCTCGCCGTATTCGTCTACTGTGGCAACCAGAAAAATTTCAAACTCTGCACCAACCAGGGGCGTGTTTCCATCTTGATAGGAAATGGTCAAACTTACATCCTGGTTCAAGTCAATACTTCCCGCCGCCAGAGCCTGCAAGGGCAGGAGAAGGAATACTGCCAGCACACTGAGCAGCGCAGCAGTCATGCGTCTAATCCTCTTCATCGGCTTCACCTCCGTGTTTCGTCTTGGGCCGCTTTGGCAGCAGAAGCAGTATCAGCAGTAACAATAGAATCGGGATCGCCACAATGGGCGCCACCAACAGCGGTTCGATCTGGACGGCGTCGGCTGTGACGCGGACGGTTTTGGCCTCCTCCACATTGTCGATGCGGTGTCCCCGGACCAAAAGCCGATGGGTATTGATACCGTAGGGGGTGCAGGTCACCAATGTGCAGTAATCCTGACCCTCCACGATTTGCAGCGCTCCGACTTCCTGAGGCTCCACGATGAGGATCTGATCCACTTCATAGGTCAGCACCTCGTCCAGAATGCGCAGCAGGAAGATATCCCCCTCTCGGAGTTTGTCCAGGTTGGTGAACAGCTTGGCGCTGGGCAGTCCCCGGTGGCCGGAGAGAACGCAATGGGTGCTTTCGCCGCCCACGGGCAGGCTGGACCATTCCAGATGGCCCACGGCGATCTGCAGGACCGATTCCTCCGTACCATGATAGATGGGCAGAGAGCAATCAATGCTGGGGATTTCAATATAGCCCATGACGCCAAGACCGGACACATTCAAAAGCTGCTGGTATTCTACCTTCTGTGCGTCGCTCAGAAGGTAGGCGTTGTCCCGTTCTGCCAAAGATGCATTGTAGGCCTTTGTGGCGGCCCAGATTTCGTCATATTGATCCTGATTCAAATTTGCGACTTCTTCGGCATACGTGGCAATAGCGCGGGTTTGGTGGAAGGAGTTCCAGTAATCGCTGACGGAAGGATACAGCAGCAAGGACAGTCCCGCGAGAAGCACCAGGATCAGCAGCAGCGTTGTGAAATTTCCTTTTTTCTTCTTCATGCGGGGTTCTCCTTGCCGCTGTGGGCCGGGGAGGGAGTCCCTCCCCGGCGTTCACAGCGGGATGTCAGTGCGTTTCAGATATGTATCAGGGAATTAGCCCTTGGTGCTCATGCGCTTCTTGGTGACCAGCAGCACAGCCGCGCCGAGGACCAGAACAGAGCCGAGGACATAGAAGATGGTGGTGCCGATGCCGCCGGTGGAGGGAAGCTGTGCACCAGATTGGTTCTCAATGTTGGCAGAAACAACACCGGTGGAAATCACTCCGGTGAACTTATCACCGCCACTGAGGGATATCAGCGTGGGGTTATCGGAAGACACATCGTGAGTAGCCGTAATGGTGAACTCGATATCGGGAATTGTATTGTAGCCAGAGGGCGTGGTGGTCTCGACCAGCTTGTAGTCGCCATCATCCAGGCCACTCCAGGTAAAAGTGGTCATGTCCTCACCCTTAAGCTCGGACCCTACAGCTTCATATATACCAGAAGCGTTCTTCTTATACAGGGTGAAGCCTGCGCCCTTCAGAGGGATGAATTCCGTGTTGCCGTCGCTGTCGGTGCCAGTTTTTCCAGTATCCTTGGACGCATCATAGGCGGGGTTCTTGGTAACCTTGTTGACGATGGTCTGGTAGGTGAATACGATGACAACATCATCGGGGGTCTCGCCGTTTTCGCCGGCCTGTTCGTCATTGGGGTTGTTGGTATAGGTCACATGGGAGGTGTTCTTGTTGCCAGCGGAGCCAACAGTAGCGTCGGTATCCAGCGTGGAGGTATACTCAACAGAAATGATGCTTCCGGCCTTGACAGAGGCAATGTCCTTCAGGTTGGCAAAGCGGACCTCAAAGGTGCAGCCGTCGGTCAGGCCTTCGGTCACAACCTCATAGCCAGTGGTAATCAGCGTTCCGTCAACATAGACTTTCACAGAATTCTTATTGAAGATCAGGCCAGCGTCTTCCTTATCGTGGAAAGTCAGCTTGTAGCCGTGAGTGTAGTTGGCGTAATCCTGCGCAATGGTGGCGCTCAGCTTGAAGGGTACGGCATCGCCGATATCGTAGTCAGCGGAATCCTGCCAATCAGTGGTGGAGTTCGCCGCGCTGTCATTGGTGTCCTTAACCTTCTTATCGGAGGTTGTGGTTCCAACCTTGGGAGAGATAGTCGTGGGGCCGACAACCTGGACTACATACAGGGAGTAGGCTTCACCGTCATTGACAGGGCCGTTGTCCTTGATCAGATAGTAGCCGGTGGGTACGGTCAGCGAATTACCATTGAAAACCGTACCGAATTTTTCAGAATCCAGTTTCACATATTTCTGAATCTCCGTTAACTTTTCGGTGTCGCTCTTACCATTCACAGCGGCCAGAGCGTCCAGAGTGGTCTGATCGACAGCAGTTCCTTCGGTGCCGGTGCCGTTCTTGCCCCACTCGATGTTGGACAGAACACCCTCATGGAGGTCACCAGTGAAGATCTGGTATACATCATAGGTGCGGGTGCTTCCCTCGGGAGCCGAAATTGTAGTGTTTTCTGCCGCAAACGCGGTAGTAGCCAGAGCGAAAACCATAATTAGAGCCAGCAGGAGACTGGCGGGTTTTCTTGCGTGTTTCATTGTTTGACTTCCCTTCTTCTTTTTAAGTTTCTGCATAGTAATGGGATCATGCCGCGCATCAGGAGGATGCGGATTCCTCCTTTCTGCGTTTTGTATGGTAATACAACAGAAGGAACATCGCGCTTGCCGTTAACAAGACGCCTCCCTTGGTATACAGGGTGGTTCCGGCCCCGCCGGTGTGGGGCAGTTCAGGATAACAGACCTGATTGGTCACGGTAACGGCGGCTGCGGCGGTTCCGCTCTCGGGAATGGTTACCGCGGGGCCATTGGAATAGGTGACAAGGAAGTTTGCGCCGTTCACCGTGGCCAGCGTATTGTCCCCACGGATCGGCACGCCGTTATCATCCAACTCGTAGATGTAATACATTTCCCCAAGGGTCAGGTTTGTAAACTTCGCTGTCCCGCTCTCCGGCGTGACCGTGCTGTTCGCGTATGTGATGGTCACCGTTTGCAGCGGATTGCCGGTGGGATTTGCTTCGGCATAGATTCCGAAACGGTAGGCGCCGTCGATTTTTTCCAGATGATTGCCGCCCGCATCCAAAAATGCCTTGGCCACCGTGGCTTCGCCCTTGTGGTTGTAGGCCTGATAGGTGTAGTCCGCGCTTTGATACCAGACGGTCACACCATTCGGGAAGGTGGGACATTTCCCGTCCTCCTGCTGCTTTGCCACAGCGAAGTAGTGGGGCACGGCATCCAGCACATATCCTTCCGGGGCCACTGTCTCGGTCAGGCAGTAGACGGTGTTATACGACATGGTCTGCTCGCTTGTTTTTCCGAAGGTCAGGGTTCCGTCCTCGCCGGTGGTGCCGGTCAGGGAAAGGCCGTCCGTTGTTGGGGTAAACGTACCGTCAGCATAGGTTCCCTCCACCAATGTGAACGTCGCGCCGGAAAGAGTCTGGCTGGTATTGTATTGATCCAGTTTTTTGACTGTTACACTGGGAGAAGTGTCCGCACCAGCGGTGCCGCCAGAAGAATAATGGAATTCTTTGACCTCAACGCTGCCGCCGCTTGGGGTGGTATAGCCTTTCCAATGGGCGTTGTTGGAAATGGAGATGGTCTGACCCGGCGCGGCGTTGACTGTGGTTTCATAGGTAACGGTCAGAGGCAGGTTGTCCGGCAGAACAATTTTCAGCGTCTGTCCTTCCACGGAGGCGGTCCAGTTCGATACCACCTCGCCTGTCTTGGTGTTCACCACCTGAATGGAAGCGGTGTCCAGAATCAGGGTATCGCTCAGATCGTCCACCAGGGTGATGGCATCCGACCCGCTGACCAGATCCTCGCCCAACTCATTCAGCGTGATCTTAAAGGGATACCGGCCGCCATTGGTTTCGGGGTTATAAGTGCCTTGCTTGGACAGCGTCTGTTTTCCGATTGTCACACCATTGCTGTCGTTGCCGATGGTCGTTCCCTCGGAATTTTGCAGGCTGACCACATTGTTGAACTCCTTGCTCACGCCGCCCAGAAGAACGTCAGGATCCGTTACCTTACAGACGATCTGTATCTCCACGGCATAATCGTCCCGGTATCCGCCTCCGGCTACCAGATTGTCAATATCCCAGATCACCTGCTGACCGTTGGTGTAATAGTAGTTCGTCTGGCTTCCCGCGTTGTTGCTGGGCAGGGCCTTCGCGTGTTCCGTCCAGCTGCCGCCTAGGGCGGCGATTTCCTCAGCTGTGAGCTGCGCAAAGGTGGGTTTGGGATCCTGCCGAACTGCTTTATCTCCCAGCCACCATATACGGACATAGGTTACCTCCATCCCATCCGGGATCTGCTCGACCACACGGTACCGCCCGGACAGGCTGCCCTCATAGTTCACATGAATCTGCCAGGCCACATAGGTACCCGCTCCGTTCAGCGCATCTGTGCTGATGGCCTGATTTGTGCCGCGCTGGATGTCCGTGGTGGAGTTGCCGGAACCGGGATAGGTAAAGACACGGCCCAGTTCCTTAAAGATATTTTCGCTGCCGTACAGGGTCTTGCTGGCCGTGTTGTGGTCCAGCCAGTTGGTGCCGTCGGAGGAGCTTTGCAGCTTATTGTTATAGGTAAAGGCGTCTCGTTTCTTGGTGGGCCGTTGACTCGGCTCGGTCTTGACAATCAGATAAAGGGAATCACCCTGCTCCAAGGAAATCTCTGTCTTCAGGGTCAGCGTCAGAGAAGAGTTGTCTTTCGCAACGGTATAGTTACTGCTTTCTAAGGCCGTCAGCAGGTCGCTGGCGATTAGCGAATCCAAATTCGCATAATCCGCGAGAGAGTTCGTTCCCAAATTGCCCGTATATACGCCCACAAAGGAGGTGCCCCGAATATAGTGAGCCGACCCGCCGACCGCATTCGTGACATCCTTAATGGCAGTGCCACTGGGCAGAACAGTTCCATCCACCTTGATGACCCAGTACAGTGCGCCATTGGCAAAGTCTCCGGTGGTCACCTGGGGTTCTTCGTAGTACCAGCTCTGCTTTTCCGCAGCAAAGCTGTTGCCGCCCGCCACAACGACGGAGGCTTCGGCGCCAATACCGGTTAGCACATACCGGAAGTTGCCGATTCCCACCTCACCGGTCAGTTCGAAGCGGTTGCTCACTACCACCTGCGTAATGCCGTCGATATTCGTGGGCTGCGCGTAGTAGGTCAAAAGGTAGGCTTGCGTTCCATCCAATCCAATCTGCTCAGGTGTGAAGCTGAAGGAGGTTTGCCCGTCAACTTTTACCCAGACGGTTTGATCGGGCGTGCGGCTGCTCAAATTGGCAATGGCTGCTGCATCGTCCATGCCGGAACCGGGTGCATTGCTGCTGATGGTATAGGCCTCCACCCGGACATAGCCCACAAACTCCATGTACTGGCTGCCCAGGCTGTCAGCCATGGACGCAGAGGACAGATCCCAGTCTCCCGCCTCATTGGCTGCCACCTGATACTTGTAGCTGCCGGCAGGCACAGTGAAGCTGCTGTCAGGGGAGGTGATTTGGTTAACGGAACTGTCGGTGGCGTCATACACGCTGCCGCTCATGGACACAGTGCTTTCCGTCTCCTGCTTCCCGCCCGCCAGCTTTCGGCTCCAGACCTTGCGGTTAATGGTCTTACTGGTGTTATAGCCTCTCAGCAATACGCCGCCATCTGTTCCGCGGTCATCGGTATAAATGCAGGCGCGATTGTTGATCTTGAAGTCTTTGTTTCCCGCCGCCACGAACACACCGGGCTCCACATTCACCGTGTAGGTCAGAGTCTTGCTCTCACCGGGAGCCAGAGAACCCACATAATAGGTGAAGCTATCGTTCTTCTTGCCGTCATTGTCCGTATCCGTGATGTTCAGTGTAGTTCCTGCCGTAATCTCCGTTAAGCCGCTGCTTCCGTTCTGGCCGTTGGAACCGCCCCGATAGAGGTGGAACGAGTTTGCATCGTAAGACAGATATTGGCGGATGGCTGCTAAAGTCCCATTCAGATGATCGATTGAACCGTCCAACGCGTCCATAATTTTCACATTGTCCAGGACATAGCTGTTGTTCGCATAGGCCTGCACCCAAATGGTGTAGGTGATGGTGCCTCCGCCGTTTTCGCCGGAGGTAAACGTCGAGGCCACTTTGGACATGGTTGCACCAGCACGGGGCGTAAAGGTGACGGTGTCGCTGTCCCGCTGGTAGGTCTTGGAGTAAACATTCGCCGTGTTCTGAAGATTTCCCTTTGCCGTGACGCCGGTGTATGCATCCTTCAGCTTGACCCGGTATGTCAGAGTCCTGGTTTCGTTGGCTGCCATATCGCCGATGTCCCAGACCAGCGTGCCGGGTTTCGTCGGGTTTTCACCTGCGGGATCCGGGATGGGTTGATCCTCCGTGGGTGCCGCACCGATGTAGACGCTTCCGGTGCCTCCGGTTTCCGTGGGGCCATCCGTATCATTGGTAGCGCTGGACCCGCCCGTCACGCCCACATATTCCTCGATGTGCTGGGTATCCGCAAAGGTATCCACCACCTTGACCTCCGGGCAGCCATCCGCGCCGGCCTTCACGGTCAGGGTGTAAGTCAGATAATCGCCGTCTGTCTCCTCCGAGATGGCCGAGACGGTTTTGCTCAGATCCACATTTCCGTACTTGGCGACAATGTCACCAGCAAAATCGATGTTGATCGTTGTCTTGCCAATGAAAATTTGAGCGGTTCTATCTTCGCCGACCTGCGACAGGTTAACTTCTGCTTCCACAAAAAAGTCGCCGCTGATGACGGTATTCGTCTCTGTCTTTTGCTTTGCCAGCCATGTAGTATCAAAGGCAAGGGTGACCGTATTGTTTGCCACCGTGATGGTGCCCACCTCGGCGCTGCCGCTGGTGATTTTGCCGTTGGCCGTAGCGTTGCGAAACAGCGCCGGAAGGGTATAGGTCATCTTCCCGTCTGCCGCCAGAAGGGTGTCGATGGGGACATTGCCATAGCTGATCTCCAGCTTGAAATCCGCGTCGCCGGGAATATCCGTCGCGCCTGATACATTGGTCCACGCTGCGTTTTCATCCGTGCGGTAATAGAGTGTTGCGCCTGTGATATAGTTTTCTACGGAAACGGGATCGGTTGCCCCTGTTGTATCCGCATCCAGAGTCATCGCCGAATAAGCGCGTGTTTTGGCGCCAGAAGCGTAGGCAGTGCCCATAACCGGCAGGCTGGGATCGATCTCCATGCCGGACATCTCTTCCTCCGGTTCGGTCGTTTCTTCCGTTTCTTCTGTCTCTTCTGTTTCTTCCGCAGTGCTGCATTCCTCCGTGTGGGTATGTTCCTCCATATCGCAGGTCAATTCCCAAGTGCCGTAGCACAGGGCGGTATGGGTGTGTTTTTCATCCTCAGGCAGGGTGCAGGTCAGAGACTCCGTATCCACCAGCTTCTCCACTGTCTCGAAACAGGACGCTGTGTGCTGATGGGAAAGAACCTGGATTTTGCCGCAGATCAGATTGCCGTCATCATCATAGCAGCCCGGGTCCTCCGGGGATTCATAGGGCTCGTGGGTGTGGAGAATGATTTCTTTCTCCTCACAGATCAACTCCGGTTCGGCAGGTTCTGCTTCTTCCGCCGGTTCGGTGGGCAGCTCGCAGATCAACGTCTTTATCTGCTCGTAGCACTGGTCGGTGTGCTGGTGTACAGGCTCCTCTGTGTCGCCGCACGTCAGTTCCCGCGTTGTCTCATAGCAGCTTTCGGTATGCTCATGATCTTCTTCACAGACCAAAGCAGACGTTTCTGTGTAGCAGTCATCCGTATGCACATGCTCTGTACAAGTCAATTCGTCGCGCTCCATGATGTAGCACGCATCTGTATGGACATGGGGTTCTTCTGCTTCCGGCACGGCATAGCAGCTTCCGGTGTGCTCATGGGTCTCGATCTCCGGCAGCGGGCACCAAAGGTTTCCATTTTCGTCATAGCATGCCGAATCATGCTGGTGAACGACAAAGTCTGCATACCCGCACGTCAGGTTTCCTTCGCTGTCATAGCAGGTATCGTCATGCTGATGGAGATTCAGGCTTTCGATGGTACACACCGGCTCGGTCCGGGTGGCAGAGGTTACTTGCGTGTAGCAAGCCTCCGAATGGGTGTGTTCAGGAATCTCACACGCTCCCTTTTCCATGGTAATGGCAGGAAGAATCAATGCGTAGACCGTGCAGAACACCACAACGCAGGCAAGACCGGTTACAACCCGGTACCAGCTTTTTTTTCTTTTATGCGCTTTCATATATTTTTCTGCGCTCTGTAACGCACCGTGCTTCATATGCCAATCACCCACCTCTCTATTTAAGTATCCCGAAATCTGCTATCGGCCAGACCCGGAATACGATTTTTCCGACGATTTGTTCACCGGAGACGCAGCCCACCGTAGTGCTGCGGGAATCCACCGAGGTGGACCGGTGATCGCCCATGCAGAAGTATCGATTGTCCGGTACCTGGTAGGGCAAATCAATGTCACAATCCCCCAGGGATTTTTCTGTCAGATACGGCTCATCCAACAGATTGCCGTCCACATACACATTGCCCTCAACGTCGATATCCACCCACTGACCGGGGCCGGCGATACAACGCTTGACTAATATCTTGTTGCCCATGTAAAAGGCTACCAGATCGCCCAGTTCACAATCCGACCCTTTGACAGAGAGCACAATATCTCCCTCATTCAGCGTTGGCGTCATGGAAGCCCCGTAGATCTGCAGCACCGGCATCCAGATGGTGGCGACCAATACGGCTACAGCCGCAACGACCACAAGGGTATAGACAGCGCTTCTCAGGACCCGCCGATATCGCTTTTTGTATTTCTCTCTGTCAAGCTCCATTTCGAGCTGTTCCAGGGTTGGAAGCTCGCGGGACGGATTTGCTGTGTTCTTCATTGATCTCAACCTCTCCAGCGGACTGAATCAATTGCCGCAGTGCTTCCTGGTCTGCCAGCAGTTTGGACGCTCTGGCAGCGACCTGCTTCCAGTAGGCATCCGCATCCGCGTGTACTTTTTGGCTGTACGCCTCTGCCTCCTGCCGGATCTGGGCGGCCTCTTTTGCCGACTGCTGATCCGCTGGATATTTTCCAGATACTGCTGTGCCGCGGCCTCCGCCGCCTGAAAGACACCGTTGAGGGGCAGCCTCCGCCTGGGAACCGGCGTTGTTAATCGCAATTTTGCGATCCCGGAGCTGTGCTTCTGCCTGCTCTAATCTTTTTTTAGCTGGTCATTTTCCGCTGCCTGAGCAATCAGCATTTCCAGCAGCTCACTCCGGCTCAAACGCCGCAATTCTTTATCCGTCATAGAGCACCTCCAAATCTGTGCCGCACAGCATAAAAGCAAAAAAAGAGGCAGCAGTTATTCTTCACCTGCCCCAAATCCTTACTCCACAGCACGGAAGTAATATTCCTCACGCTGTGCTGAGTTTCAACCAGATGAATGCGGCATTCAGCGCAACACATTATTTCCATTATGTAGTGAAACGATTATATCAAAAGATATATGCCCAATTTCCAATTAAAATAATTTTAGCACAAGCATACATGAAAATCAAGAGACGCAGGAAAAGTATGTAAAAAAATGGTAAAATCTAAGATAAAAGTGGCAGTACAAAAAGCGGGAAGCACGAAGCCGCCCTCAAATTCTTTTTTTATAGAGTATGAGGGTGGCTTTGGTGCACCCAAAATAGAGTGCGCTATTGTTAAGTTGGCATTCAGTCTGAGCTAGTAAACAACATAATGGAAATTATGTGGTGTTTTTTATTGCCTAAACTACAAGGCCCAATCGTTCGATTTTTCGCCGGTGTTCTGTGCCGGCGGTCATAATATAGATTCTTGTTGTGTCGATGCTGCTGTGTCCCAGAATATCGGCCAATTTGGCGATCTCTTTCTCAATACCGTAAAAAGTCCGGGCAAACAGCTTGCGCAGATTGTGGGGAAACACCTTGCTGGCTTTTACTCCGGCTGCCTTGCAGAGGGATTTCATCTGCGCCCAAATATTGCTCCGGTCCAACGGCTTCCCGTTCCTGGTAATAAAGATCGCTCCAGAACGGATGCCGTTTTTCTTTGCGTGATCCAGAAGCATCTTCTTTAGCTTAGCATACTCCATCGCGGCGTTGTACAGCAGCCAATCGAGGTCTGCCATCTGTCCGTTTGTAACATCGTAGTGGTTCTCCACTTTCTCACAATCAATCGTAAGGACGGAGCCGTTGTTGTAGGTTAGCTCCACGGAGTTGGCATCCATGTTGTAGAAAGCGTGAATCAGTTTCGTCATTAATGGTTCCTCCAAAACATGTTCTTTCCTGTTCTCAATCTGAGATTATAAGTAAAATCCCGTCTGACTTCCTGTTAGAAATCAGACGGGATTTGTCCGTATGCACTCCGGATACCGTCAGCTAACAGTTGATAAGTGAATTAGTTCCTTATCACTGTTAAGCCAAGGGTTATTGGGATACTTTTGATGTTCTGCGACCAGCAGATCAACGGCATCCTGCGGGATGGAGATTTTTCTGATCGAATTTTCCGTTTTCGGGCGCGTGATGTCCGGCTCGCCTGCGTTGTTGCGTCCCGCCTGCTTGCTGACGGAAATCGTCTTGTTTTCGATGTCCAAATCTGACCATTGCAGCGCCACCAATTCGCCTTTGCGCAGTCCGCTGATGAGTTCCAGATAGAACATGGGCAAGAGGCCACGTTGATCCGCTGCCGTCAGGTAGGATTTGATTTGTTCCGGCGGCAGGATCCTCATTTCGTGCTTCGGGATTTTGGGCGGAATGCAGTCATCCGCTGGATTGCGCACGATCAGGCGTTCTTTGACCGCGCGGTCGAGGGCGTTGTGCAGCATCGTGTGAATGCCGCGAATCGTCGAGTCGCTCAGCCCTGGCTGCTTGCCCTTTTGCGCCTCGCGGAGTCGTCCGTGTTCCTGTAGGTCTTTGTAGAGCCATTGCAGGTCGCGGCCTGTCAGCTTTTTCAGTGGAATATCTCCGATGCGCGGCGTGATATGCAATTCGATGCCGCGCCGGTAGTATTCGGCCGTTGAGAACCGCAGTTGTGGCTTTGCATATAGCTCATACCACGTTTGCAGCCATGTACCGAGCGTATACTCGTCTGCCCTCCGTACATCGACGCTTTCCGCTTCTGTGACAGCTTTCGCCAGCTTTTCTTTCACTTCTGTCTGTGTTTTGCCGAGGACACTCTTGGTGATTCGTTTGCCGGTTTTCTTGTCGTACCCGGCGGTGTACCGCCCTTCCCAGCGTCCATCCTTGCGCTTTCGGATGTTGCCTTCACCGTTTGCCCGTTTCTTTGCCACGTCTGTGCCTTCTTTTCTTCGGTAGCACAAACAACTACCACAGAACCGGCGCAAAGTCTACTGATTTTTTCGGAAGATCGGAATATTTTTTAGCGAGATTTGTACGCGGCAAAAATCCCTATTCTTTGTTTACTGCAGCGCAGTTTTTACATATGCCTGAATCTCAGCTTACCGATTTTCCAGATAGCGATGAACCGCCCATATCACATCGTCCAGCAGATCCTGTTCCGGCGAATTTGGTTTCAGCACCTCGCTTCCCGTTTCGATAATGCCTTTCAGCAACGTGTCGATGGAAACGTGAAGTGCATCTGCAATCCGCAGGCATGCCTCCAGACTTGGGTGCGCGCGGCCCGTTTCGATACACGAAATGTACTTTTGCGTCGTAAAAACCATCTCAGACAGTTCTTCCTGCGACAAATGCTTCTCACGCCGGAGCGCACGGACATTCTCGCCGAACCGCAGATAGAGCTGGCTTGGGAAAAGATAGGCTTTCTTGTATTTATTGTATTTTTTGAACATAGCTATTTTATTTCATTATGCTATCTGGCCAATTCAAGTGTCCAGATCTCTCCAAACTCGCAGCGGTCTTTCGCGCTCAGCCGCAGCTGCAGCGGCCCGTCCAGAGGAAATACGATATTCTGCGACTCAAGCACTGCGTCTTCCAGATACTGTGTATCTTTCTGCATAGGCAGTTCCGCAATGATCCGTTTTTTACAACGTATCTGGAGCACTACGTCGCCTGTCTGGTTTCCTGCCAGCCATGTCGCCTCTCTGAGATTTCCGGCATACGTGAACACCGATCCCATATGGCCTGATGTTCATTCGCGTGACCGGGCCCGGGCCGTTCGCGGGTCTTCTCACGATGTCGCTTTGCTTGATCGGCATGGTGTCCAAAATGTTCATCGAGAGCATCGAGGATCTGGACAAGCGGATTCTCGAATCACTGGACGCCGCGGGCTGCACGACCTTCCAGAAGATCCGCTATGGCATCCTGCCGCAGCTGACCGCAGACTTCACCTCCACGATCATCTACCGCTTTGATATGAACCTGCGCGATGCGACCGTCCTCGGTCTTGTCGGCGCGGGCAGCATCGGCGCGCCGCTGATCTTCGCCATGAGCTCCTACCGCTGGAACGAGGTCGGCGCGATTTTGCTGGGTCTGATCGTGCTGGTGCTCATCATCGAGTGGATCTCTGCAAGGATCCGCGTCAAGCTGGCTCGGGGGTAAGGCTATGCAGGAACGAAAACTGACGATCTTCTTTACCTCCGATCTGCACAGCTATATCTATCCCACGGATTACCGCAGTCAGGCTAAAAAGGAGCTTGGCCTGTTCAAATGCGCCAGCCAGTTCCAAGTCGGACAGCGGCACGCGATTTTCCAGCCAGACGATCCACGCAGGCGGCCCGTGCTGGTCGGAATGGCTCCGGGAGTTTTCAGAGATGGAGCGCGGCGCACAGGATTGGCTCGATCAGGTCGTCGGACATCTGGACGCGCCGATGACGCCGGATACGCCGCTGCGCATGGCAGCAAACGGAATCCTGCTTGCGGATCTGTTCAATACCGTGCAGCTGGCGGCAAGCGGCGCGCAGATCTCCGTCACGAGCCTTGCCAACGACGCAGCCGGACTGCCGCAGACCGTGCGGCGCAGGGATATTTTGAACGCATATCCGTACACGAATACGCTGACGGTGCTGCAGATCACCGGCGCGGTTCTGCGCCGGGCGATGGAGCGCAGCGCGGAGTATTTTACCCGGCGCGCGGACGGGATGCTCGACATCTCCGATGCATTTTTGAAGCCGAAGGTCGAGCATTACAATTACGACTATTATGCCGGGGTACACTATGTCTTTGACTGCTCCCGCCCGGTCGGCAGCCGCGTCACAGAGCTTTCCGTGAACGGCCGCCCCGTCGCGGACGGCGACATCTTCACCGCCTGCCTGAGCAGCTACCGCGCCAGCGGCACGGGCGGGTACGACGGCTATGTCGGCTGCCCGATCGTGCGCGAGATCGGCACGGAGATGTCCGACCTGCTGCTGGACTACTTCAAGCGATACGGCGGAGAGCTCCCGCTTGCGCGGGGAGAGTTCAGGGTATTCTGACAAAAACAGCAGACTGTTTTTTTGAAGCTTAAAAGCTTCGGCAAGAGAAAAAACCTCCTATTGCGCTGGTAAAGGCTTGGCAGCCGCATTACCAGAGTAATAGGAGGGTTTATGCAGTTTAAGGCGTACAGCACATTGCGTTCGCGTGGAGTGCCGCAGAATTGGGAAATGAAGTATCTGGCTTACGGCTGGGGCTGAGGACGCTTTTTTGCGGTCAGAGCATCAACACGGATCGCAATTACTGCGACTTTATCCGCCATTTCAGCGGTGAATACGTCGTTGCGGCCGGCCATATGAAGCATCAGAGCAGACAGACCCTTGCACTTTTCGTCGCCCTCGAGGATTTCCGCCTTGCCCTCGCCGAGAACAGAGGCGTAATAATAGCTGTGCGTGCAGGCGGTTTCGCCGTGCTGCAGGGCATTCTGACAATCCATTTCAAAGGCAACGCTGGCATTCTTGCGGATCACGTCAAGCTTCTTGCCTTCCTTTGCGCTGTGGCAATAGAAAGTGAAAGCGCCGTTTCCACCGCATAGGGGAACACGGGGTCCGCCGCGCCGCTGTGCTGTCCGGCGAGGTCGAATTGCCCGCCGAACATCCGCCGCACCAGCTCGAGCAGCAGCGCCTCCTTGCTGGGAAAGACGTGGAAAAATGAGCTCTGAGCGATGCCCGCCGCCCCGGTGATGTCTGCGGTGGTCGTGCCGGTGTAGCCCTTCTCCAGAAATTGCGCTACGGCGGCGCGCAGCACCCGCTGCTGCGTCACAAGGCCGTTGGCCTGTTTCCCTCGCAATGACAAATGTTCACGCTCCTTTCCAATTGGACTTGCGATTATGATTTCGTTTTAACAGAAAAAGAGCGTTCCCACAAGGGAAAGCTGCCCGCCCGAATTTTTCGGGAAAATGCGCAAAGTCCGGCGGCGCTTTTCGGTGAGTATGCAGAGAAGGCGGCGCGCATGACGCCGACCCGCGATTTGCTCTTGCTTTTTGGGTAAAATTTCTTTATGATAGGACAGGCGGCGGGGGAGATGCTCCGCTGCGAAAAAGAATAGCGATCAAGGCCGTCTGCCGGAGAAAAACCGGAACGGGGGAATGGGGTGAAAAGCCCCGCGAGCGGGTCACTGTGAAGCTCCCACGAGGAGATGAGTCAGAATGCCCGGACGGCCTTGGACGCTCCTGCCCACACCGGGAGCCGAGAGACACCAGGGGGTCTTTGCGCCCTTTTCGCGTCTGTACGGCTCGCGTAGGCGGGCGGGTACAGACGTTTTTTTCATGCAAAAGGAGGAAGAAAAGATGAAAAAACGGGTGATCTCTCTGCTGCTGGCGCTTGTGCTGGCGCTCGGCCTGCTGCCGACCGCGGCATGGGCGGCGGAGGCGCCGAAAGCCATCAATTCGGCGGACGATTTCAAGAATATGTCGTCGGGCGGCAATTATATTTTGGAACAGGACATCACGGTGAAGGAGCCTTATGCGAATGACTTTTCCGGCACCTTTGACGGGAACGGGCATACGATAACGCTGGAGATCACGGGGCATAATAGTGGCCTTTTCAAAAAAATCGGAGAAAAGGGTACTGTAAAAAATGTGATTACAGAGGGAAGTGTCGGTAAACCGGCCAACAAAACGGTTGGCGGCATTGCAGCCAGCTGCGATGGCACGATTGAAAAATGCTGGAACAAGGCGACCATTCAGGGAAAGAACGCTGTTGGCGGCATTGTCGGAACGACCGGTACCTATAGAAATGGGGGCACAATAAACATTAAGGCGGTGATAAAGGACTGTTATAACACAGGCTCCATTACGACAGCCAAATCCGGTATGAGGAACATCGGCGGTATTGTCGGAACCTCTACCAAT
>OGLG01000982.1_pt1 | contig 18573 bp, 29 predicted proteins | sample 1572621 | NCBI WGS metagenome assembly OGLG01 (sample SAMEA2581912, study PRJEB24529) | metagenome | biome: Human gut stool | place: China | collected 2011 | reverse complement strand
ATACCCCATAGGATTGGGATAATTGGCCTCAAAAACCTCCAAATGGGATCAAACAGTCTATACAAAAAAGTTTAGACTGCGTTTCCACTTGGCGAGCTGGAGTGACCGACCGTCCAATCAATTTAACGCTCTCTTCTCAAAGCCCCCGGCTTCGGTCGGGGGCTTTGCCTATATCCGCGTGATGATTTTATGATAATCATATATAATTTATCGTAAAACGATAAGAATATATTGACAAACGAATACTCGGCGGTTATACTGTCCTCATCAAGCATCTTGAGGAGGTCGGAAAAATGAAGTGGAACCGTTGGATCATCAAGGCGGCCAAGATCATCACAAAATTTACAGAGCTCGGCTATTGGATGACGGCCGCTCTCATGCTCACAGCCGGAATATACTCGTTTGCGGACCGCACATTTCTCGCGGACGCTCTGGCGGGATCGATCCGTACCGGTCGATTGGAGCTCAGCGTCCTCGGCTTTGAGTTCAGCGTACCGACTGCGAACGGCATTGATATGCGGGCAATGCTTCTGTATTTTGCCGCAGCCGTCGTGCTTCCTTCCCTCATGGCGATGATCTTCCGCAATCTCTACCTTATCATCAAGCGGTCAGAGAGCAGCACGGTTTTTCAGGCGGATAATATCCGTATGCTCCGCGAGATCGGCATTTTCGCCATCTCCATTCCGCTCGCGGGGCTTGCGCTGAGCACCGTGTGCCGCCTGATCCTCGGCACCGATACCGTCGAAACGAGCGTTCGGCTCTACGGCTTCTCCATGGGTCTTGTGATCCTCTGCCTGACGCAGTTCTTTGCGCGCGGCGTGGAACTGGAACAAGATGTGGAAGGGCTTGTGTAAATGGGAAAGATCATTCTGAGACTGGACCGCATGATGGTCGAGCGAAAAATGTCGCTGAACGAGCTGGCAGAGCGCGTCGGCATCTCCAACGTGAATCTGTCCAAGATCAAGAACAACAAGGTGACGGCGATCCGCTTCTCCACGCTCGCGGCGATCTGTGAGGCGCTCAACTGCGATGCCGGCGATATTCTCGAATACCGGGAAGATGACAAAGCCTGAATGAAAAATCGGAAAGCCGACGGCTCTCCGATTTTTTCTCTTGACAATATCGATATTCGATAGTATACTCTCCTCAAGAATATCGAATATCGATAAAAGGAGGCGGTACAATGGCCCGCGAAAAATTTCAGACGCTCACCGAGCAGATGTTTTACGTCCTCCTCTGCCTGCGCGAGGAATGCTGCGGCATGGATCTGATGGAGCGCATCCGCCTGCTCACGAGCGGCCGCGTGAGCGTCGGCCCCGGCACGCTCTACAATCTTTTGGAGCAGTTTGCCGCCGAGGGCTACATCGTCGAGACCAAATGCGAGGGCCGCCGCCGCAGCTACGTTCTCACCGAAAAAGGCGAGGAGCGGCTGCACGGCGAGATGGACCGTCTGACAGCGCAGATGAACGATTACCAGCGACTTTTGAAGGGAGGCGACAAGCCATGCGAACTGACCGATGGAACAAGAAGCGAGAACTGAACCTCTACGCCTTCTACGACCACACGGGACTCGAGCGGCACCTGGAGAAAATGGCCGCCAACGGCTGGATGCTTGAATCCGTCGGCACCTACGCCCTGCGCTACCGCCGCTGCGAGCCGAAAAAGCTCCGCTTCGCGGTGGTCTACTACCCCAAGACCGACAGCTTTTGTCCCGACGAACCAAACCACGAGAACCTGACCTTTTGGGACTACTGCGCCGGCGCGGGCTGGCAGATCGTTACGCAGCGCGGCGACACGCACATTTTCTACAATGAGGACCTTGACGCCGTGCCCATCGAGACCGAGGCCGTCGTGCAGGTCGAAACGATGGAGCGCGCCAAGAAGGGCTATGTGCTCAGCAACACGATCACGGTCGCCTGCATGCTGCCGACGATGCTCTATCTTCAGGTGTCGCAGCTGCGGCGCGATCCGGTCGCCTTTCTCGCGGACGGCTACGACCTCACCATGATGCTGATGATCTTCGTCATGATCCTCCTCTTCGGCGTCGAGCTGCTCGGCTATCGGCTCTGGCTGCGCAAGGCGAAGCGCAATGCCCGCGAGCTGGGCATCTTCACCCCCACCCACTCGAGCCGCTGGCTGAGCTTCCTGCGCTCGATCTGGATCTTTGTCTTTTGGGCGCTCATGGTCATCCCCCTGCTTTTCCGCAGCGCCGGTCTGTGCATCGTTCTCGTCTCCGCCGGCGTTGTGCTCGTCCCCGTCGGCGGAGCCGTGCTCGTCGGCAAGCAAGTGCGGAAAAGGAGCGTACCGCCGAAAAAACGCAGGCTCATCTTAGTGCTCACGGTTCTTTGCTCCGTCCTGTTATCCGTCATGCTGATGATCGGCGTCATGACCTACGGCATATCAAGCGGCTGGTTTGACGACGTACCGAAAAACGCGGAGGAATACACTTACACCGTCGGCGGCAGCCCGCAGGTCGGCTACCTCTACCATGACACGCTCCCGCTCTATGTGCAGGGCCTGACCGATACCGACTATGCCCGCTACTCCTGCGAGGCCCTCGAGCGCGGAGACTCCGTCTTCGTCCGACAGGTCGAATACCGTCAGGAGCTCCCCTACGACGTGCGCTGGAGCGACGAGAATGACCCGCCGCTGCCGGAGCTGTTCTACACCGTCATCGACGTGAAGCTCGCCCCGCTCTTCAACTTCTGCCTTCAAAGCACGCTGCGCGCAGAAGATCTCTACGGCATCGAATACCGCGAGACCGATCCCGCGCCGTGGGGCGCCGACCGGGCGTGGCGGGAATGCGACGCCCATAGCGGCGAAAAATATGACACCTGGCTGCTCATCTACGGTCAGCGCATCGTGGAGTTCCATCCGCGCAGCTTCTCACCCGATGCCGCGCAAATGGCTGTGATCGGTGAAACGCTCGGCAAATGATGAAAAAGCTGAGATGGCTCACGCCGTCTCAGCTTTTATTCACCTGTTCGGCTCCATGTCGCCGGCGAGCGTGTCGAGGTATTGGTAGTACGGCATCAGAAAGCGGAAGCCGTCGAGCACATTGTCCTTGAGCTGCGGCGTGAAAAGCACGCCCTCGGGGTTATCGTCATAGCCGATGGCAATGTTTTTGCGGTTGTACCACGGATTCAGCAGCTTGCCCGCGTCGCCCTTGGGCCGCTTGAATTCCTCGCCGGAGAGTACGAATTTTGATTTATTCAGCCGCCGCGCCAGCCTTTCGAGCGGTTTGGGGTCGTTGTCGATGCGCGCACGGAGCTTCGCCATCGTCGCCGCCCCCGCGTCCCAGTAGCCGCAGCCGTAGCTGTAGTAGTTCGGCGCAAGCTCAAAATAGAGCGCGGGCACGCTCTCAAAGCGCTCGTGCGGCCGCTCGATGGTAAACCACAGATGCTCCTTGTACGGCCCGCGTCCGTGCAGCCGCCGCGCGTCGCGGTAGATGCGGCAGACGTGCAGCCGCCAGTCCTGCTTGGGATATTCCTCCGCCAGCGCGGAAAAGGCCTCCTTCCCCAGCTCGCGCATGGGAACGTCCACATAGTCCGTAAAATCCTGCTTGTGCGCCATGAACCAGCTCCGCTCGTTATTCAGGCTGATGCCCCAAAGGAAGTCGATGGCGTTCTGCGAAAAGCCCTGAAACATAGAAAAGACCTCTTTGCTTTTGTTTTCGTCAGTTTATCAGCTTTTCCGCGCTGCGTAAAGTGACAAATGCAACCACAAAGAAAAAACGCAGCCTAAGCTGCGCTTTCCCTTTCTACAACGAACGAGAGGAGGAAACTCTATTTCGCCCCTTGCATATCAGGCATTCTGCGCATTTTGTGTTTGCAACTGTGTTCACAGGTTTGGTTAAAAGCTCTTTTTCATCTTCTCCGCTGCGGCGGCGATTGCGTCGCCGTAAACGTGCGTGTAGATGTCCATTGTCGTGGACAGCTTCGCATGACCGAGCAGCTTCTGCGCCGTCTTTGGGTCTACGCCAGCCTCAAATAGTGCGGTTGCGTAGCCATGCCGGATCTGATGCAGAGAGACCGTCACACCGCTGGCAGCGCAGTACGTCTTGTAGAGCTTGCGGAAATCGCCGTCTGTCAGCAGCGAGCCGTCCGGCTCGGCAAACAGATACCCTTGCGGCAATTTTTTCGGCAGAAGCGCATCCAAGGCGGGCAGGAGCGGGACCTCCCGCACACCGGCGGCTGTCTTTGGTTCCTTGATCTTCGCGCCGTGGTCGTAATAGACGGATCGGCGGATATGCACGCGCATGGCTTTGCGGTCGATGTCGGATCCGGTCAGGGCCTGCGCTTCGCCCCTGCGGCAGCCGGTGTAGTAGATCAGCGCCGGGAACAGACCAAAGGGCAAATTGGCGGACGTTTTGATCTTGGCGATCTGGTCTTTGTCGGGAGCCTCGCGCCGCGCCTGCGGGAGATTGCGCGGCACGCGGACAGCCTGCGCCGGATTGTAATTTGTTTTTCCTTGCAGCTCCGCCCAGCGCAGGGTCTGGCGGATGACCTGCAGCTGCATGGCGACGGTCTTCCTCGCCCGCGTGGCGGCAAAGTCACGGATGAATGCGTCGATCTCTTTGGCGGTAATGCTGCCGACCTGCCGCGTCCCAAATTCGTCCACGGCTCGGCGCAGCGCCGGCTTGTAGTTTTTCACCGAGTTCGGCTCGAGCTTCGGCTCGGCTTCATCCCACCACTGCTCCGCGATCCGCGAAAAGGTCGTCTCCGCGTCGATCTCCGCTTGCAGCTGGGCTCGGTCAAACGCCTTGACCTTATCCCATACCTCCTTGTCGGTTTTCCCGCGGAAGGCCTTGCGCTTGCCGTTGATGCGGAGGATCGTCTCATGCAGACCGTCCGGTCGGACGTAATAGCTGGGATATTTCGGCATCGCGCCGCCTCCCTTCGCGAAAATGGAACGACCGCCGCCATGCCGGGCGGCGGCCGTGGTGATTATTCTTCTGTGTTTTCTGCAAAAAATCTAACATATACCTGCGCGCCATAGTAGTCATGAGCAGTGCTTCGCCCAAACGGCTCAAATGCAGAAATGCAATCAATTCTTTCCCATTTTTCAGCGATGCTCGAGGCAGCTTTTGGCGGCACAGCCCCGACAACATATCCGTTGACGGTCACGACAAACAACGGCGGCTCACTGCCGTCAACTTCTGCGATGGAAACAACTCGCTCCTTGTCAAACGGCGGGCGCTTTTCTTTGATCTTCCTCAGCAGCGTTTGGCGGCGAACGCCGTCCTCATTTTCATCAAAAACAGCGGAAAGCTCAAAAGAAACATGATCCCATTTTTTACGAATGGTTTCCTGTTTTGCTCTCGCCTCTTCAATCATTTTCCGAGTTTCTTCTCTGCGCTTTTGAAGCTCTTCATAGTTTGAGTTGCGCTGCGCTGCCGGGACTTGCTGCTTTGGCGCGGCTTTGATCTCTTCAACATGGCTGATGCCAGTACCAGGGAGCGTTGTCGTGGTGCGGATATTGCCGTCTGCTTTTTGCGTAATACGGCCAAATTTATTGCCGACGCTGAAACCAACACCAGACTGCGAAAAGTTGATTCGCAGCGGTCCAAGGTTTAAGCTTTTACGGAAACGCGTCCCCATATCTTTCACACCCTCTCGTGCCCGAATCGGGCACAATTTTTTATATTTTCCCGCAGGTTAACGGGAATTTAACGGTTTCTCTGCTTTTTTCGACAGAATCTTGTCAAAAAAGGTGCTATGGTAAAAGTACACGCAGGTGCTCCGGAGGTGTCAGCTCGCCTGCGCAGGCCCCGTCGTCAGTTGCAGGGGCGGCGGGGCCGACTTACAATGGAATATCTGGCCGGTCTAAAATACGAGTAAAGAGAGGTACATAGACATGTCAGATCAGCACAGCGCGCCACAGGACTTGACCGAGTTACACCAACGCCTCATCGAGAAATACCGGCGGCTTACGCCGGAAAACCGTGGGCGTCTCATGGCCTATCTTGAGACGATAGCAGCAGGTCCAGATATTCCTCCAGCTTTTCCCGATTCCGCGCGCTGAGCGCGTCATACCCGGCCAGCAGCCTGTCCTCCTCCGAGGGCGGGCTGCTTTTCTGCGCCTCGCCGAGCAGGTCGGAGGTGGTGACGCCGAGATACTGCGCGAGCAGCTGCACCTTTGCGACGGACGGAGTTTGCCCTCGTTGAATGTCACTTAAAAAACTGCTGCCTACGCCGCTTTCTTTGCAAGCGTTGGTCGGCTTAATGTTTTTCATTAAACATAGTTTTTTTACATTTTGCACAAAGCGTTCTTTATCCACACGAGAAACTCCTTAAAGGCAATTGGTTATTACGGACAAATTACAGAATTACGCATTTTTACTATTGACATTCCGTAATTACGGATTTAAGATAGGCGTACAAGGTAAACGCAAGGTTTACACGAAACGAAAGGAGAGAAAGGCATGAGGGAATTTGAAATCAGCATCAAGTCCGCGCCCTACGGCTCGGTCGTCACCGTGCAGGGGAGCACGCCGACCATCGTTGTCGAGTTTGGCCTCCTTGCAAACTCCATCAGCGAGAGGTGCGGTATCCCGCGCGAGTTGCTGGCGATGGCGGTCATGAAGGGCGCGGAACTGCAGAGAGATATCTCATCCGGCAGCGTCTGCGTCGACAAGGGCGCGATCGACCGCGCGCGCGGCGGCGAAAAGTAAATCCACAATTTACTGTATACCACAAATTTCACGCAAAATCAAGAGAAAGGACGTGACAAGATTTGACAAGATTCCGCATCCGGGAGCTGCGCGAGGCGCGCGGAGTAAGCCAGTACGGACTGGCCCGCCGGCTCGGCGTGACCAAGATGGCGGTCAGCCGGTGGGAGAGCGGTGCGGCCATGCCGACGGCAGACAAGCTGCCGACCATCGCCGCGCTGTTGGAGTGTGAGGTCAACGACCTCTACGACGACGAGACGCTTCGCGCCGCGAGCGAGGCGGCGAGGTCCGCGGTGGCGGCCAAGGGCGCGGCAGACGCGAGAGCGCTGGCCGCAGGAAAGTGAGGAGGGATAGGCCATGCGAGAGCGCGAGGCGTTCCGCGATCAGCTGCAATCTTTGCGCGAGCAGTTTGCCGGGCAGGAGGTGCTGACACTGGATCAGAGCAGTAAGCTCCTCGGTCTTGACCGCGCGGCGCTGCTCGGCGACAAGGATTTTCCGGCCAAGAAGGTCGGCAAGAAGTACATCATCCCCATCGTACCGCTTGCGCGGTGGATGGCTACCTGGTGATTCGACATTACCACAAAGGAGGAGCAAAGACAATGGCAGCGTTATACCCGAATCTCTACCAAAGGGGTAGAAAAACGACACTTTTGACGCAGGAGGAGGCGGCGGAGCGGCTGCACATCTCGCCCGAAACGCTCAAGCGCTACGAGGGCGGACGGCTCACACCGCCGGACGAGACCGTGGCGCGGATGTGCGAGGTCTACGGCGCGAGATGGCTGGCGCTGGAGCACGCGAAGGCGACCGACCGGCTCGGCATCCTGCCGGAGATGGAGCCGAAGCCGCTGCCGATGGCGACCATCTCGCTGACCAACCGTTTGCGCGACGCAGCGGACCGGCTGGCCGGATTGCTCCGCATCGCCGAGGACGGCGTGATTGACGACACGGAGCGCCCGGAGTTCGACATTATCGTGCAGGACCTGCGCGAGACCATTGCCGCGGCCTATCAGGTGATCTACGCGGACGGCGCAAAAAAAGAACGCCCCGAGGCTGGCACCTCGAAGCGTTCCGTGTCCCAGAGGAAAACCCCTGAAAACCATTGCAAGGCTATTGTACCGCAGAAAAAGAGAAATGTCAAGGCTCTCCGAGAGGAGGCGCGCGCATGACGGGACTGGACATCTTCCTGATCCTCGTCGGCGTCACGTCTCTCACGGAGCGGCTGATGAAGATTATCGTTTATTTGGATGGAGGAAAGTATGAGCGACGGCGTAATAAAGTCCGGCCATCGTGAGCCGTTTACCGTCCTGTATAAGTCCGCGATCCGAGACACGCGCCTGAGCTTCGAGATGCTCGGATTCCTGACCTATATGCTGGACAAGCCGCCGGACTGGGAGTTCACGATCTCCGGCATGGCAAAGGAGCGCGGCGTCGGCAAGGACACGGTGCGCCGCCTTGTGGGGCGGCTTGAGGAGGTCGGTTATCTGATGCGCGAGCAATCGCATGACGGCAGCGGGCGCTTTTCCGCGAACACCTACGTTTTGCAGGAAAAGCCACCGTTGTCGGAAAACACCGACAACGGTGAAAGCCGTCGTCGGGAAACACCGTCAACGGAGTTTCCGACCCAAAGTAAGAACGTAGAGACTAAAGATTATATTATACCCCCCTATAATCCCCCCAAGGGGGACGGCGCGGAGCCGAGAAAACAGCGCAGCAAAACGACGCCGACATGGAAGCCGGAGCGCTTCGAGGGCTTCTGGGCCTACTATCCCCGCGGGGAGAACCGCATGGGCGCGGTGCGCGCCTGGGACAAGCTTAAGCCCGACGACGCGCTGATCGAGACCATCGGCCGGGCGCTGCAGGTCCTCAAGGCCTCGCCCGCGTGGCGGGATGGCGTCGGCATTCCGTATGCCTCGACCTTCCTCAACGGCCGGCGCTGGGAGGACGCCACGGCCAAGCGCCCGGCGCAGAGCGCCAAGGCGCAGCCGGTGCGCCGCATCGAGCAGCCGCCGGATAGTCAGGACGGAGGGTGGACATGGGCCGAGTAGACGCGAAATCAGGCAGGAAGTCACCAGAAAGGAGGCGGCAAGGTGATACCATTCCCGGATAAGAAATACAGCATCATCTACGCCGACCCTCCGTGGAGCTATCAGAACCGCGGCACCAGAGCGGCAGCCTCCAAGCACTACGACACAATGACCATCGAGGACATCAAGCACATGGGCGTCGGAGCTGCGGTGGGGGGTATTGCTAACGAAGACTGCGTGCTTTTCATGTGGGCGACCTTCCCCATGCTCCGCGAGGCCCTCGACGTGATCGAGGCGTGGGGCTTCAGCTACAAGACCGTCGCCTTCAACTGGGTAAAGCAGAACAGAAACGGCACCGGCATCTTCATGGGGCTCGGAAACTGGACGCGCAGCAACTCGGAGATCTGCCTGCTGGCGACCAAGGGCAAGCCGAAGCGAGTCAGCGCCAGCGTCCACAGCGTCATCCTCTCCCCGCTTCAGCAGCACAGCCAGAAACCGGGCGAAGCCCGCGACAAGATCGTCGAGCTGATGGGCGACCTGCCCCGCATCGAGCTTTTCGCCAGAGAAGCAGCCACGGGATGGGATGTGTGGGGCAACGAAGCGCCGCCGGATAGTCAGGACGGAGGGTGGACATGGGCCGAGTAGACGCGCAGCCGAGCGCCGGTTTGGAAGCCGAGCGCGCCGTGCTCGGCGCGATGCTGATCGACGAGAGCATCGTCAGTCAGGTGCTCGCCGAGGTGGACGAGCGGGACTTCTCCGCCACCTCCTACCGGCTGATCTTTCAGGCGGCGCGCGAGGTGCTCCGCGAGGGCGGCCATCCCGACGCCGTGACGATCAACGCCAAGCTCGGCTATGCCTCCGGCTCGCCGCAGCAGCAACAGCTCATCGACCTGATGGAGGTCACGCCCACGAGCGCGAGCTGGCGCGAATATGCGCAGCTTATGCGCGAGCAGGCGGCGCTGGGCCGCATCCGCGCCCTCTCGGCGCAGATCAACGGCGCGGCTACGCTCGACGACGTCCGTCCGCTGCTCTCGGAGCTGCAAGCGCAGATGACCTCGCGGCGCGGCGTGAAGGTCGTGCCGATGCTGGAGCTTTTGCAGGACTTCTCTGCGCGCCACGCGAGCGGCGCAGCCGCGGACTATGTGGGCTTCGGGCTGGACGTGCTTGACCACAACAGCTTCATCCGGCGCGGCGACGTGGTGGTGCTGGGCGGCTACCCGAGCGACGGAAAGACGGCCCTTGCCCTGATGATGGCCTATCACATGGCCAAGACGCTCAAGGTCGGCTTTTTCAGTCTCGAAACGTCCGCCGGCAAGATCGGCGACCGCATCGTGACGCAGGGGATGCGCATTGACTTCGACGCGATCAAGCGCAGCCGCTTGACCGACCGCGACTGGGGCACCTTCGCGGTTTGCTCGGAGGACGCGGCCAAGCGCCGGCTTGATGTGATCCAGGCGAGCGGCATGACCGCGGGCGACATCATGGCGGAGTCCATCACCTACGGCTACGACGTGATCTTTGTGGACTATGTGCAGCTGGTCGTCCCCGAGGGCAATCCGCGCGATTTGCGCAGCGAGCAGATGGCGACCGTCTCCCGCGCGCTGCACACCTTCGCCCAGAGCCGCGGCGTGCTGGTGGTGGAGCTGGCGCAGCTCTCGCGCCCCGAGCGCGGGGCATGGCGCGCGCCGGATATGCACGACCTCAAGGAGACGGGTCAATTCGAGCAGGACGCGGACCTGATCGTGATGATCTACCGGCCCGACCCGCAGCAGAACTACTCGCAGGAGAAATGCCGCGTCATCCAGATTGCCAAGAGCAAGGAGGGCCGGCGCGGCAAGGGCGTGTTTGCCTTTGACGGCAGGCACCAGACCTTTGCGCCCTACACCCGCGATGACGAGAAGGGCCGGAAGGAGAAAACGGACGGCGAAGCGCCCGGTCAGATGGCGCTCGAAGAATTGCCGGAGGACAAAAACGCGCCGTTCTAAAAAATCGAGAGAAAGAGAGAAACGACATGCCAAGAATCGGAGATCCCCACGCCATTTTGGCGGACATCGGCGCGGCCATCGGCCCCGGACATCGGGAGCTCCCGCGGCTGCTGCCCGGCCGCATCGTGTACATCAACCGCGCACACCGCTGGTTCCTTGTCGAGGCCGACCTCGGCGACGGCGTCAAGGTCCGCGAGGGCTTCAAATTTTGACAGAGACAGACAGGAGAAAAGGCTATGCAAACCATTGCGATCATGAACAACAAAGGCGGCGTCGGCAAGACCGTCACCGCCATCAACCTTGCCGACATCCTCGTCGCGGACTACAAGCAGCGCGTGGTGCTGGTGGACTGCGACGGGCAAGCGAACCTGACGCGCTTTTTCCTGCCGGGGGCGGACAAGCTGGAGCTCACCACCACGGCGGATGTGCTGCGGGGCGACTGCGAGCCGCTGTGGAGCGACAACCTCGTGCCCATCCGGCCGGGGCTCGACCTTCTGCCGAGCAGCTCCGACCTCTACGAGCTCGACCTGCAGGCGATCAAGGACGGCGTGAGCGCGCCGGAACGACTGCGCCACTTCGCCGAGGCCGCTGCTGCGGACAGCGAGGTCGACTGGATGATCTTCGACTGCCCGCCCGGCTACACGCTCGCGAGCGTCGCGGCGCTGCTGAGCGTGCGTGAGGTGATGATTCCCGCGCTCGCCGACAAGTTCTCGCTTGACGGCGTGTTCGCCGTGATTGCGCAGCTGCGCGGTCTGAGCGCGGCCTGTCCGGGGCTGCGGTCCCGTGTGCTGCTGACGCAGACGCGCAGCGCGGAGGTCGTGGGCGAGTGCGAGAAGCTGCTGCGGTCGCAGCACGTGCCGCTGTACCGGACGAAGATACGGCGCACGGACAAGGTGCCGGAGAGCACGGTGACGCTCTCGCCGATGCGGGAGTACAGCCCGCGCAGCAGCGCGGCGGTCGACTACCGCTGCCTCGCCGGCGAGCTGATGGAGGAGGTTTAATATGGCAGGCAAAAAGTTTGACATCACGAAGTTCGCGGCGACGCTGCCCGAGGCCGTGCCCGAATCGGGCACACGGGAGCAGATCGAATACATCGACGAGGCGAAGCTCAGCGGCGACGGCGAAAACTTCTACAGCATGGAGGGCATTGAGGCCCTCGCGCAGAACATCGAGCTGGTCGGATTACAGCAGCCGCTGCGTGTTCGCCCTGACCCCGATGACGAGGGCGGCTACATCGTGGTCAGCGGTCACCGGCGCCTGACCGCCATCCGCACGATCTGCAAAGTCGACGAGCCGGAGCGCTGGCGCACGGTGCCCTGCATCGTGGAGCGCGGCGAGCTGTCGCCGGCCATGCGGGAGCTGCGGCTGATCTACGCCAACAGCGACACGCGCCGCATGTCCAACGCGGACCTCGGCGCACAGGCCGAGCGCGTGGAAAAGCTGCTCTACCAGCTGCAGGAGGAGGGCGTGGAGTTCCCCGGCAGGATGCGCGACCATGTCGCCGAGGTCTGCCAGATCAGCAAGAGCAAGCTGGCGCGGCTGAAGGTGATCCGCGAGGGGCTGAGCAAATCTGAGCAGATTGCAAAGGCGTGGGAGAAGGGCGAGCTGCCCGAGGCCGCCGCGCTTGAGATCGCCCGCATGGACGACGAGACGCAGTACAGGCTGCTGGATTGGGTCATTGACCACTGTCGCACATGGTCGATCAACAACGTGCGCGAGTTTTCGACCTGCTGGACCTGCTGCAAGCATAAGTGCCCGGATACCGGCGGCTTCTGCCCGAACGCCGCGCGGATGTACGCTGACCGTTATCGCTACGGCGAGTGGCGCTGTGCCGGCTGCTGCCGCGAATGTCTTAACCGCGACACCTGCTCTACCGCCTGCCGCTTCGTGGTCGCCGAGCGGCCGCCGAAGGAGCCGGAGCCTGCCGTGCCCCGAAATCCGGCAGCAGACGACCCACGGCTCAAGAATATGACCCCGAAATTCTGCGAGCGCGTCAAGGCACTGCGCGAAGCGACCGGCTTGACGCGCAGGGAGTTTGCCGAGAGCATCGGCGAGTACCCCGGCACCTACAGCGCGTGGGAAAACAACAGCCTTGCCGGTGCGGGCTCGCTGCCCAAGCTGGCGCTGACGCTCGGCACGACGATGGACTACCTCTGCGGTCTGACGGACGAGCCTGCGCCGAAGCCTCCCACCTTGTTCAGCGTGGACCTCTGCTCGCCGGTCTGGCAGCCGCTCGACGCGGAGCATTGGCCGACCGAGGGCGCACTGGTCGTGCTTAGCTATGAGACCGGCCTCGGCGGCAGCAGCTACCTTGTGGCCCGCTGCGCCGGCGGCGCGGATGATGAGTACCCGTTTATCTCGACGGACGCGGGGACCACGGTCGACGACATTGTCGAGTGCCGCTGCGACCGCTGGATGCCGCTTTCCGAGTGCAGGCGCGGAGAGGAGGGCACATGAAAAACGCTTACGCAAAGGAGCAGGCGGAGCTGCGGCGGCAGCTGCTCAACTACGGGGCGCTGGTCGGGCAGCAGTTCAACGTGGACATGATGTGCCTTGCCCTCAACGAGGAAGGCTTTGGTCACGACCGGATCATGCGCATCATCCACCGCGCGGAGAAGCACGGCGAGTATTTTCACGAGTGCCTCGCCTACGGCGTGGAAAGCGACGCGCGGTTCGAGCAGCTCGACCAGCGGCTCCGGTACATCTGCCGCGACCACCCGGAGGACTTCGTGCCGCGTGAGGAGCGCTACCCCAACGTCAAGGTGCCCGGCATGGGCAAAAAATTCAAAGCGGAACCGATAGGAGGATGAACATGAAAAACGAAGAGATCGTCAGGGCGCTGCGGTGCATTTCCACCGCAGGCGGAGAGAATGCCTGCGAGCATTGCTCGTACTGGAAGGAAGAGGAAGTCCCGGAAGAAGAACGGCCCATATACGGAGCCGACACGATGCATTCATGCGATGTCGACCGCGTTGGACTGGACGGCGCGGATTTGATCGAGCGCCTGACCGACCGCTGCGCTCGCTACGCCGAGGAGATCGCCGTGGCGCAGGAGCGGCAGAGATGGATCCCGGTGGAGGAGCGGCTGCCGGAGATCTCTAACTCGTGGGGGGTGTCGGATGTTGTCTTGTGCATCATTAGCGATCCTTCCGGATACCCACCGCCGAATCCGGGATTGTGTGTATATTTGGAGGACGGAAGATGGACGTGCCCCGGGCAGATTGTGCGGGTTACGCACTGGATGCCGCTGCCGGCGCCGCCGGAGGAGGTGGAGTGATGGAAAATCTGTTGCAAAACTTTGCCAGCGGGCTGTGGATCGTGTTGGGCGTGTACTGTTTCTTCGGGCTAAGAACGTGGAACAAGCGGTTCAGCGAACTGTATGACGAGTTGAAGGAGGAGGTGGAGCGATGGAACGGATGACATACCGCGATAAAGACGGATTCCCGATGATGAAAAAACGTGGTGGATTCAAACAGGAAGGCGTTGAGCGCCTTGCCGCCTACGAGGACACGGGGCTGACGCCGCAAGCGTGCGCTGAGGCACGGGAAGCCGGAAAGGTGCTTTCCAGCTGTGACATATCTTTCGGAAGACTTGCGGAACTGCTGACAGCCGACAGCGCCGGTCGGCTGGTGGTGCTGCCGTGCAAGGTGGGCGATACGGTGTATATACTACGCCGAACATTTGATGGGGCTGATGTTGTAGGAGAGACAGAACTGTGGTGGACAGATATTCCGCAACTCGGTAAGACCGTATTCCTCACCCGCGAGGAGGCGGAGAATGCGCTGGAGGCGACGAAGGATGACTGACATGGAACGCAAGACCTTCTGCGCGGCGCTCAGCCGCTACGGCGCGCAGGCGCAGATCACGATGGTCTTTGAGGAGATGGCCGAGCTGCAGGATGTGCTGTGCAAATTTCTGCGCGGGCGTGTGGACGGTGACACGCTCGCCAACATCGCCGAAGAGATCGCCGACGTCGGGATCATGCTTGACCAGATGGCGATCGAGTTTGAGGTCGAGGACGCGGTCGCGGAGCATCGGGCACACAAGGTCCGGCGGCTGCGGGAAAGGATGGAGAATGATGCCTGATTGTAAAGCGTGCGGGTCGTGGTTTGCGGCAGTAAATAAACGTGAGTCCCTATGCCCGATCTGCGAAAGGGCATTGGCACGGTTGGCTGGCTATGCTGCGCCGGTGGTGCATGGGTGCTTCGAGCCGTGTTTTGACGAGAACGGTAATTGGCGGCAGGGCTTTGCGAAATACTCGAATTGCGGCAAGGAATACTACGCACAGGTAATCAACCATTTTGGTTACTGCCCCAACTGCGGGGCCAAGATGGACGGAGGTGCTGACAATGCCTGAATTTAGACGCTTGACCTACAAGACGCCGGACGGGGCGTGGGGCATCGAGGGCGTGAGCCTGCTCTCCTGCCCGGCGCGGCTCTACGGCGCGGCCGCAAAGCTGTGCGACATGGAGAGCCTGTGCGAGGACGTGTACCGCGCCAAGGACGCCGAGCTGACGCTCGACGCGCTGCAGGAGCTGGTGGACAAGGGGCTCGGCGGACGCTTTATCGACCTGCGCAGGGTGCTGAAAGGGGTGGCACTATGACGGGGAGCAAGGTGTTGATCGTCAAATTGCCGGAGCTGCACGCCGACGTCAAGGCGCTCGAGGCGTTCCGCGCCTATGTGTGCGACGCGCTCGGCGCGGGAACGCTGGTACTGCCGCTCGGCACGACCTATGCGGTCGAGGAATTTCCCGCGCTCGGCGCGGTGGAGGTCAAAAGCGAGCCGGTGCCCGATTCGGGCACGGAGTCGGAGCCGGAGCGGGCTGAGGCTCCCGCGGAAGCGCCGAAGACTCAGCCGGATGCGCCAGCCAAGCCGGCGCCGATTTTGAGATGTCCTCCGCTGCGGAGCGCCGCGCCGCGCTCTCATGCGCTGCCGATGAGCGAGGGAGAGATCGTGGCGTCCTACCGGCAGGCGGCGAAGCCAGCGGCGCAGATTACGGTGCTTGCAGATCTCAACGCCTGCTCGAAGGAGCGCATTGAGGAGATTCTGCGCAAGGCCGGCGAGCCGCTGCCGAAGAAGCGCGGACGCCAGAAGCAAACGGAGGGCGCGCATGAGTGAGCTGTGCGTGGTCACGCAGCGGAGCGGGCCGCTGACAAAGACCTACACCACCGACCGGTTCCGCCTCGTCTCATGGGCGGGCGAGCAGCAGTGCCGCGGCTCGCCTGCGCTGCCCTCCATGTGGAGCTCCAGCGCGGAGAAGCTGGAGCTCTACCTCGCCCTCTTCGGTTACCTGGGCGTCCACTATGTTCTGACCTTCGATGATGCGCACCTGCCGGCGTCCTTTGAGGCCGTCAAGCGGTGCTTTGCTGCGTTCTGCAAGCGCGTGCGGCGCTTCGACCCGAGCATCCGGCGCTATGTCTATGCGGTGGAGGCGGGGCACAACAATAAGCGCTGGCACATCCACTTTGTGGCAAGCGAGGACGATCTGCCGTTTGCCGTGGTGCAGTTCCTGTGGGGCTACGGCTTCGTCAATCCGGGCTATAAGGAGTATCCCGTGCTCAGCCGCGACGGCGGCTACCGGCGGCTTGCGCGGTACTTCTGCAAGCCGGACGAAATGATCCCGCTCGGGAAGCATCCGTGGGGCGTGGCGCGCGGGATGCGGCAGCTGATTCCTCCGCGCACGGTGCGCGTGCAGACGCGAGCGCCCGCGATGCCGCGTGAGACCTTCTGGAACGAGCGCTCGCGGCCGCTGGCGCGCGAGGTGAACGGCATGGCGGCATGGCGCATTGAGTACGCGGACTGGATCGCAAAACCGCCGGAAAACGCAAGGACTTTTATTTTAGACTAATGAATCTAAGATAATACTTCTATAGGACGTCTCTACTTGTACGCTATGCTTTATTTGTAGACAAAGGGCAAAAAGGAGGCAAAAAGTGTTGCAATCAAAACGGAATGATGGTAAACTGGTCACAAAGGACGGATGGCTGATGTGCCCGAGATGCGGGCGCGGCAAAGTCCTTCGGCTCGATCCCGGAACCAGAGCAAAAGACTTGCCTGTCTACTGCAAGTGCTGCCGGATGGAGTCCATCGTGAATATCGACGAGTGCCTGTGCCTTAGCGCCTGCGCCACATGATCCGCTGTATGCGGTTTGTGTCGGTGCAGGCTTTTTGTTTTGCCCGGAGGTGATAGCCCGATGGCCTTAAAGCCGCTCCGACCCTGCCGGCATCCCGGCTGCTGCGTGCTGGTGAGCGATGGATACTGCGACGCCCATCGGCCGCGCGGCGACCGGCGCAGTAAGGAAGCGCAGTCCTGGCGCTGGATGTACCAGACCGACGAGTGGAAGCTCGACCTGCGGCCGGCGCAGCTTCTGCGCGAGCCGTTCTGCCGCGAGTGCGCCCGGCACGGACGGCGGGTCCGCGCGACGGACGTGGACCACATCGTCGACCACAAAGGCGACTGGTCAAAGTTCTGCGACCGAGACAACCTCGAGAGCCTCTGCCACAGCTGCCATAGCCGCAAGACGGCGCGAGAAATGCACGAGAATCGCAGCAAATCAAAGCGCCGCGGCGCTGCGGCGCGGCAGTAGGCTTGGGCGCTCGGGCGCGTCGCGAGAGCGTCGCGCGGGGCTTCCTTGCAGACCCCTCCCCGGGGTCAGAAAGTTTCCGCGTGGCTGCCAGAAACCGCCGGCCCTCCCTCGTGCGATATTTTTTCCCCACGGAGAATTTCGGGAGGCGGGCGCTGCGGAAGCGCAGCGTGGACAGAAAACTGCTGCGGAAACGCAGCGGAAACGGAAAGGCGCTGCGAAAATGCAGCGGGAGGTTCCTGCGTGTTCCCCGCTCTTTGACCGGGGCGGTCATGAATTTCCTCCTACCCCGCGCCCTCGAATCGCGAGGGGCGGGGAATGCGCAGGATCAAAGAAAAGCAAAACGCCGCCCTGCCTGGGCCGAAGGACTGCGCTTGATGCGTGGTGTATTGACGTAGGCCCGGTGGGGCGGATACTAAAGCGTCCGGTGTGGTCCCCGGCTCTTGAAGCCGGCCATAGCCTTCACGGTTCTGTCCCCCGCGCTCTCGCTCGTCGAGGGCCGGGGACTGCATCGGAGATATCGACAGGAGGCAAGGCATGGGAAAGAAGCAGACAGCAGGGCAGACGCCGGTGCGCGTGGCGGTTAAGGACCTGCCGACAATACGCATCGACGAGCTGATCCCTTACGAGAACAACGCGAAGATCCACGGGCCGGACCAGATCGAGCAGCTGCGGCGCAGCCTGCGCGAGTTTGGCTTCGTATCGCCGGTGCTGATCGACGAGGACAAGAACCTGATCGCCGGGCATGGGCGCGTCGAGGCGGCGCGGGCCGAAGGCATGACCGAGGTCCCGTATGTGACGGTGAGCGACCTGAGCGAGGCTCAGCGGCGCGCCTACATCATCGCCGACAACCGGCTTGCCGAGGCGGGCGAGTGGGACGCGGCGCGGCTTAAGTTTGAAATGGAAGAGCTAAACAGCCTTTCTTTTGACACCGCGCTGACCGGTTTCACGATGGACGAGATCGAGACGATCCATGTCAGCGCCCACGAGCGGACGAAACCAGCGGCAGAAGGAAACAACTTTTGGGGAGATGTCGAGAGCGAAAGCAGCGAGGATTATGCGAAATTTGTGGATAAATTTAAGCCGAAACTCACCACCGACGACTGCTACACGCCGCAGAACATCTACGAGGTGATTCGCGACTGGGCTTTGGCGCACTACGGCTTGCAGGGCGCGCCGGTGATTCGGCCATTTTACCCCGGAGGCGACTATGAGCACGAGACCTACCCGGACGGCTGCGTGGTGATCGACAACCCGCCATTTTCTATTCTTTCGCAGATTTGCAGATTCTTTGATGAGCATGGCATCC
>OGLG01000967.1_pt1 | contig 18905 bp, 26 predicted proteins | sample 1572621 | NCBI WGS metagenome assembly OGLG01 (sample SAMEA2581912, study PRJEB24529) | metagenome | biome: Human gut stool | place: China | collected 2011 | reverse complement strand
CCCTTTCAAAACATATGTACTATTTTAGTCCGAAAATAGTCCGATTTGTCTTAGTATATATGTTTCATAGGTTTTTGACAAGCATAACATACATTTTTGCGCAAAAATAATTACAAGTGTTTCTTACATTAGAGTAAAGCACAATTCTAAAATATCTGATTATAGTGTTTGGGAAGACAAATAGTATGCATAAACCGTAAATTCCTTTGAAATACCGAAAGCATTATGAGGTGTGCTATTTTCGTTTACTACGACTACTGAAACAAAGCGCTTAGTTAAAATTACATTTTCAATCCGAATCAGCTTAGCCGGGAAATACAAAAACTCCGCAACCAAAACAGTTGCGGAGTAATTTGTGCGATTTGTGTTTGTGATTGGTGCTTGACAGTAAACCAAAAATTAACGTTTGGAGAACTGGCTAGCTTTACGAGCTTTCTTCAAGCCGTATTTACGACGTTCTTTTTCGCGCGGGTCGCGAGTCAGGAAGCCTGCTTTTTTCAGAGAAGGTCTGTAGTCACCATCTGCCTGAAGCAGTGCTCTGGAGATACCGTGTCTTACAGCACCTGCCTGGCCTGTAAAACCACCACCACGTACGTTTACAAGTACATCGAACTTATCAACTGTCTCGGTTGCTACGAGCGGCTGACGTACAACTACTTTCAGGGTCTCAAGACCAAAGTACTCGTCGATGTCTCTTTTATTGATTGTAATCTTGCCGGTTCCCGGTACAAGGTATACTCTAGCGATAGATTTTTTTCTTCTGCCTGTTCCGTAAAATTTGTTAGCCATTATAGTTTCCTCCTTCCAGTGCCTTTAATTAAAACTTGATTTCTAAAACTTCCGGCTTCTGAGCTGCCTGCTCGTGCTCCGGACCTGCGTATACATGAAGTTTTGTAATCATGCTTCTTCCTAAAGGTCCCTTTGGAAGCATACCTTTAACTGCTAACTCGATAACCTTCTCCGGCTTCTTAGCCATCATTTCACGAAGGGTTGTCTCTCTCATGCCACCTACATAATCAGAGTGATTGTAGTAGATTTTCTGATCCATCTTCTTACCGGTTACTTTGATCTTCTCAGCATTGATAACGATAACGTTGTCACCGCAGTCGATGTGAGGAGTGAAGATAGGCTTATTCTTGCCTCTCAGCACTTTAGCAACCTCAGATGCCAGACGGCCTAAGGTCATGTCAGTAGCGTCTACTACATACCATTTTCTATCGATTGTAGCTGGACTAGCCATAAATGTTTTCATTATGTTCCCTCCATATTACTTTCGCCGATTCGTGATCGACTTTTTCAGTGTTCTGGTCCGATGGTAATCTGCAGATGTCCGGCTACATTTTACTTCTTTCCAAAACGGTTGAATACTTTATTTCAATGCTTCGTCGGGGCTTTGACTCAGCATATTGAAACACTGTCACAGTCATATATTATATGATACGGTTTCGTTCGTGTCAATACATAAACTAAACTTTTTTTGCGTTCATCTTTTATCGCTCAGCCTCTCTTATGTTTATATCACGTATGGCGAAGCTATTACAAGAACTCATATTTCACTAAAGTCAGTCCATGGGCCGGTGCGGTAGGTCCCGCTGCACTGCGGTCTTTTGCCTCGAGGATCGTGAAAATGTCCATGGGGTCCCGCCTGCCCTGTCCGATATCTAACAGGGTTCCGGCAATGATCCTCACCATATTATATAAGAAGCCATTACCACAGACACGGATCACCAGATCATTTTCTCCCTGCTCTTCCACTTCCACGGAATAGATGGTGCGTACGGTGGATTCTACCTGGGCGCCGGTCTGGCAGAAGCTTTTGAAATCATGTTCTCCCTCCAGATAAGCCGCCGCTTCCTGCATCCGGTTCACATCCAGTTCATAATAAGTAAAAAGCGAATACAAGCGTTTCACCGGCATGGGGAACTGTGCCCGGTAGATCCGGTATTCATAGGTCTTGCGGCTGTCGCATCTGCGGGGATGCCAGTCCTGTGGCACCTGTTCGGACTTTTGTATCCGGATATCCTCCGGAAGTCTCTGGTTCAGCGCATACGATATTTTCTCCGCCGGCATCCGGCTGGTAGTATCAAACACAGCGATATTCCCCAGTGCATGCACTCCGGAGTCCGTCCGGCTGGCACCGATGACCTCGACAGGCTCTCGCAGTAGGTCGGTCAGACACCGGTTCAATTCGCTTTCGATGGTGATCCCGTTATTCTGGATCTGCCAGCCATGGTAGTTCGTACCGTCGTAGGCCACGGTCAGGCGGACACGCTTTTTTTCTTTTTCCGGCAGCTTTGACAGCTGTTCCATTGCCATTTCCGATTCCACTGTATGTCACCCGCTTTCTATCCTGCCACCGGTCTTAGGTTCCCCGGCATTCTTTCCTATATTTGACGATATACTATCTGCTATGGGCATGATTGTTTTGCAGTAAAAATTTACGGTAAAAACGGTAATCTTCCTACCACAATGCTGATCACCATATATGCGGCAATACAGCCGTAAGCAATGTAATCTCTCTTATGATAGATCAGCGGTTTCATCTTCGTCCTACCCTCTCCGCCGCGATAGCATCTCGCCTCCATTGCCATGGCAAGGTCGTTGGCTCTGCGGAATGCGGAGATAAACAGCGGTACTAAAAGGGGCACCATTGCCTTGGCACGTTTGAATAGATTGCCACTCTCGAAATCCGCACCTCTGGCGATCTGTGCTTTCATGATCTTATCCGTTTCTTCTAATAATATAGGTATAAAACGAAGTGCAATGGACATCATCATGGCCACTTCATGTACGGGCACCTTGCATACTTTTAAGGGTCCCATCATTTTCTCCATACCGTCCGTCAGATTGTTCGGTGTGGTGGTCAGCGTCATCACAGAGGATCCAATGATCAGTAGTGTCAGGCGGATTGCCATGGAAATGGCCATCTTCAGACCTTCCTGCGTGATGGTCAGTTTCCAGATCGTTATAAGCGGCGTTCCCGGTGTCAGGAACAGATTGAACACCACCGTGATCAGCATCAGCATCACAATGGTCTTCATTCCCTTTACCATGAATTTAAACGGTACCTTAGACAGTCGGATCACCAGGCCCAGAAACAGGGCCGCGATCACATATCCTGCATAATTTTTGAAAAAGAACAGGGAAATGATAAATAAAACGGTACCTCCCAGCTTTACCCGGGGATCCATCTTATGAATCAATGATTCCGTCTGATAATATTGTCCTAATGTAATATCTCTAAGCATATTGCTCCTCACCAGAGTTTCTGCCCGGCTCCTGTCGGGTCAGAACTCGTATCTTCTCTCTGCTCATGCTGCAATTTGAGCATTGCAGTTCAAATCATTACTTCTGATTGTTCTGTTTCCAGACTCTTGCAATTTCTTCCGCAGCCTCTTCGATCGTTGTGGCATCTACATCCACATCCGCTCCCCGTGCTTTCAGCTCATGCATGATGTAGGTTACCTGCGGTGCTGCCAGTCCTACTTCTTCCAATTCTTTGTAATGTTTGAACACTTCTCTCGGGGTATCGTCATACATGACGCTTCCCTTATTCATGACAATAATACGATCCACATACTCCGCGACATCTTCCATGCTGTGTGATACTAACAGAATGGTCAGTCCGGTTTCTGTCTGCAGCTTTTTGATCTGCTGTAAGATCTCATCTCTTCCCTTGGGATCCAGCCCGGCAGTGGGCTCATCCAGGATCAGCACTTCCGGCTTCATTGCCAGTACTCCGGCGATCGCCACACGACGCTTCTGTCCACCGGACAGTTCAAAGGGCGACTGATAGAAAAGCTCATCCGGCAGTCCTACTTTTTTCAGAGCATCGTATGCACGAAGCTCCACTTCTTTTTTATCCAGTCCCAGATTCTTCGGTCCGAAACAGACATCGCTGAATACATCGATCTCAAACAGCTGATGCTCCGGATACTGGAACACCAGTCCTACCTTGCTGCGGAGCTTCTTCATATCATAATCCTTGTCGTAGATATCTTCTCCGTTAAAATAGATATATCCGTCGGTAGCACGGATCAATCCGTTCATATGCTGCATCAGCGTGGACTTACCGGAACCGGTATGCCCGATGATACCGATGAACTGTCCATCCGGTATCTTCAGGCAGACATCGTTCAGGGCATGAACTGCCAGCGGTGTATCTGCACCGTATACATAATTCACATGATCTAATATGATAGACATTTTTTCGATCCTTTCCCGGGTACTTTCATTCGCTGCCATCCCCGCCACTATTTCCTGTCGGTTTTTCCATAGCCCAGTGTATTGACCAGCTCTTCTCTTGTCAATATGCCATTCGGCAGCGGAATTCCGCGTTTCTGCAATTCATACGATAACAGCGTTACCTGCGGCACATCCAGCCGTAGCTTTTTCAGCTGCTCCACCTGTGAAAAGATTTCCCGGGGGGTACCCTGCATGGCAATTTTTCCCTCATCCATGACAAATACCTTGTCCGCATGAATGATTTCTTCCATATAATGGGTGATCAGGATCAGCGTAACGCCTTCCACCTGATTCAATCCACGGACTGCACGGATGACCTCCTTACGTCCACTGGGATCCAGCATGGCAGTCGGCTCATCCAATACGATGCATTTGGGATGCATGGCCAGTACTCCGGCAATAGACACTCTCTGCTTCTGCCCACCGGACAACTTATTCGGGGAATACTTTCGATATTCGTACATGCCTACCGCACGTAAGCTCTCTTCCACACGCTGCCAGATCTCCTCCGTGGGGACCCCCATGTTCTCCGGGCCAAATCCCACATCTTCTTCCACTACCTGGCCTATGATCTGGTTATCCGGATTCTGAAACACCATGCCGGCTGTCTGACGGACCTTCCAGATGTTGTCCTCATCCTTCGTGTCCATACCATCGACCCAGAGCGTTCCCTCTGTCGGATTTAAGATGGCATTCATATGCTTTGCCAGGGTAGACTTGCCGGAACCGTTATGTCCGAGGATGGCTATGAACTGTCCCTGCTCTATATCAAGAGAAACATCATTCACCGCTCTTGTGATCCCTTCCACATTTCCCTCTTCATCCCGACGAATATATTCATATACTACATTATCTGCTTTAATGATCTCCATAAATAATCTCCATTCCATATTCGCTTAGTGCCGGAGAATCTGCTATCTTCTGCTTTTACAAGATATCGCTCCTATTTTACTAGATTATGCACAGATTTACAACACTTAACAGGGAACTGACCCGACTTTTTCGAAATCTCTTGTACTGCTTTCAAAAAACCTTTATAGTTATGCTTGTATCTTTCTACTGCTAAAAATTTCAGAAAATAAAACGAGGAGGCATTCTATGAATCCGATCGATCGCAATAAAATATGGAAGATGGTGGGTATTCTTGCGCTCATCACTGTCGTTGCCGGAGGACTGCTAAGGGTATCCCAGCACAGTTCCTACACTCTGGGAGATTATGCAGCGGACAATCCTTCCCTGGCTTATCAGACGGCAGCGCCGTCACCTACCCCGGAGCCTACACCAGTCGTCGACAATTCCAATGAAAATGCGACAGAAAACTTGCAGGAAGGATCTTCCATGGCAGAAACTACTGTTTTGACCGGTTATTCCCTGAACGGAGAGCTATTGACCGACCAGCGGACCACGCTGTCTGACGGCTTCTATTATGAGCCGTTATCTGAAAAATTACAGAGATACATAACAGGTGTTTCTTATCCAGTCACTGTGGATAACTCTGATAGTTCTTCGGAAACACTGTTGAAATCTGTCGAAATCAGCTATGACGATCTGCGCTATGTACATATAAGGCATTATAATTTTGAAGGAAATCCTGCAGAAGGGGAATTAATCTGTAACAAGGCGATCGCGCAGGACCTGACAGAAATCTTCTACGAGCTGTATTGTAATGAATATCAGCTGGAAAAAGTACTTTTGATCGATGAATATGATGGGGATGACCTCGCATCCATGGAGGACAACAATACCTCCTGCTTCAACTACCGCCCGGTGGAAGGAACTTCCTCCCTGTCTAAGCATGCATTAGGGCTGGCGATCGATATCAATCCCTTTTATAATCCTTATATTACTTACAATAAGGATGGCAGCGAAAAGGTATCTCCTGCAAACGCTTCCGCATACGCAGACAGAACCGCTTCCTTCCCTTACAAAATTGACGAAAACGATCTGTGCTATCAGTTATTTAAGGAACATGGTTTCACCTGGGGAGGTCACTGGAACTCCTGCAAGGATTATCAGCATTTTCAGAAGGTAGTGGAGTAAGCCGCTTGTCAACAATCATTTTCCTGTAATAATCGAGCAGGCTTTCTCCTACTCGATTTGTATACTTCGCATACACAAAAAGCGCCTCCGGAAATGAGTTGGCTCATTTCCGAAAGCGCTATTTATATGTCTGCTTATAAGTTATGGATTAAACTAACTCCAGAACAACAGTCATAGCTGCGTCACCCTTACGCTGACCGATCTTAACGATTCTGGTGTAACCACCCTTACGGGTAGCATACTTGGGAGCATACTCATCGAAGAGCTTTGCAACCAGGTCAACTTCCTTGGTGTTCTTTTTCTTGCCTGCTGCATCAGCGGGAACCTCAACTACAGGGTTCAGAACCTTCAGCATCTGACGACGTGCATGAGATCTGGTAGGCAGATCCTTCTTGATCTCCTTCTCAACTTCGTCGTATACAGTAACGGTAACACCGTTCTCGATCTTAACCAGCTTGCCATCCTTATCGCGATGGGACTCAGCCAGGACCTTACCGGTCTCCTTGTCAACGATCTGCTTTACGCGCTTGCCGTCCTTGTCCTTGCGGGCAACCTTGGTGGTAACTTTAACAGTTTCAAAGTTATCCTTCTCTTTTACTGCCAGGGCGATCAGTCCGTCAACGATCTTCTGTACTTCCTTAGCCTTAGCTTCGGTGGTAACGATCTTGCCGTTGTTGATCACTGCAGTTACCTGATTTCTTAATAATGCCTTTCTCTGTGCAGATGTTCTGCCGAGTTTTCTGTACTTTGCCATGATAATTTTCCTTTCTCCATTCATGGTACATCCGGCCATGCACTTTGGACTTACTTACCGAATGCGTTGTTTTTGCCATTTAGAGATAAACCGCATCCGAACACTTTGGGCTTACCGGATACGGAAATCTAACTTTTTATGTTCAGCTGAAATTAGTTCTCATCGCTGGGGTTCAGCTGTAATCCCAGCTCTTTCAGTTTAGCCAGAACTTCTTCCAAAGATTTACGTCCGAGGTTACGAACCTTCATCATATCTTCTGAAGTCTTATTGGTTAACTCTTCTACAGTATTGATACCTGCTCTCTTCAAGCAGTTGTAAGAACGAACGGAAAGCTCCAGCTCGTCAATACTCATCTCCAGAACCTTTTCCTTCTCGTCGTCTTCCTTCTCTACCATAACCTCAGCGGTCTTAGCATTTTCGGAAAGGTCGATGAACAGGTTCAGATGCTCGCTAAGCACCTTAGCTGCCAGGCTGACTGCCTCATCGGGAGCCAGGGTTCCGTTGGTGTATACATCCAATGTAAGCTTGTCGAAATCAGTACTCTGACCTACACGGGTATTTTCTACCGTAACGTTAACTCTCTCTACAGGTGTATAGATAGAATCAATGGCAATTACGCCGATTGGTAAATCTTCGTGTTTGTTCTTGTCGGCACTTACGTAGCCGCGGCCTCTTGTAATAGTTAACTCCATGTAAAGTTTGGTATCTTTACCGCTCAGAGTAGCGATTACAAGGTCGGGGTTCAGAATTTCAATATCCTGGTCACACTGGATATCAGAAGCTCTTACAACACCTTCGCCTTCAAACTCGATATATGCAGTCTTAGCCTCATTGGTCTCGCTGTTGTTCTTGATCGCAAGGCTCTTGATGTTCATGATGATCTCAGATACATCTTCCTTTACGCCGGGAATAGAACTGAACTCATGAAGAACACCTTCAATTTTGATCTGGCTCACTGCAGCACCAGGCAGGGAAGACAGCATGATTCTTCTCAGGGAGTTACCCAGAGTAATACCATAGCCTCTTTCCAGGGGTTTTACTACGAATTTACCATACTTTTTGTCTTCTGAAATCTCGCTAACCTCAATATTAGGTCTTTCAAAATCAAACACTGCCAATACCCTCCTTTGCGAACTTTATATGTTGACATGTTCTTACGAACAATATCCCATGGAATAATATTCCACAGGAAATGTTCATTGGGGTTACATAAAACTTACTTGGAGTACAACTCGACGATAAGCATCTCGTCAACAGGAACATCGATCATCTCTCTGGTAGGCAGATTCTTGATGGTTCCCTTAAAGTTCTCAACATCAGCATCGATCCATTCGGGTACTAATCTTCCAGCAGTAACATCAAGGATATCCTTGTATCTCTGCATGGACTTAGCGCTCTCCTTGATCTCGATAACATCGCCAGCCTTGATCAGGTAAGAAGGAATGTTTACACACTTACCGTTTACAAGTACATGCTTGTGGTCAACGATCTGTCTTGCTTCTCTTCTGGTTCTTGCAAAACCCATTCTGAACACTACATTGTCCAGTCTGCTCTCTAACAGGGTCATCAGGTTCTCACCGGTCATGCCCTTCATTCTATCAGCCTTCTCATAGTAGTTACGGAAAGGCTTCTCCAGAACGCCATAGATGAACTTAGCCTTCTGCTTTTCTCTTAACTGAAGTCCGTACTCAGATACCTTTTTGCCTGCTCTTGCAGAGGTTCTGTTAGACTTCTTGTCATAGCCCAGGTAAGAAGGCTCAAGGCCAAGGGCTCTACATCTTTTCAGTACAGGTACGCGATTTACTGCCATTTTTTTATTTTCCCTTCTTTATACTTCGGAAGTGACTTCCGAGGGTTGTTTACAGTGCCGCAACGCGGCACTTTCATCCAACTTGTTCTAATGTTACTTCATTAAAATTAATTGTTTCGTCTTCTGACGATTTCTCACTAAACGCGACGACGCTTAGGAGGACGGCATCCATTGTGAGGTACAGGAGTTACATCACAAATGCTTAAGACATCCAGTCCACTTGCAGACAGAGCTCTGATTGCTGCTTCACGTCCTGAACCAGGACCCTTTACGAATACGTCAACGGACTTTAATCCGTGAACAAGAGCAGCCTTTGTTGCTGTTTCAGCAGCCATCTGTGCAGCATATGGAGTAGATTTCTTTGAACCTCTAAAACCAAGACCACCGGCACTTGCCCAGCTAAGAGCATTACCTTCAGCATCAGTTAACGTTACGATCGTATTGTTAAAAGAAGACTGAATATGTGCCTGTCCGCGTTCAACGTTTTTTCTTACACGCTTTTTTGTTACTTTCTTTGCAACTTTTTTAGCCATTTTAAACTAACCTACTTTCTCATTTCCTGGGGATGCTTACATTTGCTTCCCTCTCACAGTTACATTTTGATCTCAATTACTTCTTCTTATTTGCCACCGTGCGCTTAGGTCCCTTACGAGTTCTTGCGTTGGTCTTAGTCTTCTGACCACGAACAGGAAGTCCTTTACGATGACGAATACCACGATAGCAGCCGATTTCCTGAAGTCTCTTGATATTCAGAGCGATTTCTCTTCTCAGATCACCTTCTACCATAACGCCAAGCTTTTCGATAGCTTCACTGATCTTCTTTACCTCATCATCGGTAATATCTCTCACTCTGGTATCAGGATTTACACCTGCTTCTGCTAACAGCTTGTCAGCAGTAGGTCTGCCTATTCCATAGATATAGGTCAAACCGATCTCAATTCGTTTTTCTCTAGGTAAGTCTACACCTGCGATACGAGCCATTTACGTTTCCTCCATTTTCCTGCGTAATCTCTTACGCTTTGCGCAACATTTCTGCGCTCACAACTTTCGTTGTGCGTGCGTACGTTTGGTCTGTTAGTTGTACGCTCAATAGTTACTAATTGATTGGGGCTCTCACCCAATCGGACACGATCCGATCTTTCCACGACGAAGGTGTCTAATTCTTTTCGTCATGGTATCAACAAGTAATCTCCCGTAAGCTCTATCCAAATCTATTATGAAAATTGATAATTTTGATAATGATCAATTCAGCCGCACATAATAACCGGACAAGAACTCACATACCTGATCAAATGACGATCAAGCGGTGATTATCCCTGTCTCTGTTTGTGCTTCGGATTCTCACAGATTACTCTGATGCGTCCTTTTCTCTTGATGATTTTGCACTTTTCGCAAATCGGTTTTACTGATGATCTAACTTTCATGTTAAACCCTCCTTTCAAAAAAGACCGTCTTACATTATAGCATGACGGTCTTTCCTTTGCAAGCGTATTCTTACGCTTTTTTCAATATTTTTTAGGTTTTTTCAACTTTTTTGTGATCTTTTTGCCTGCTTTACGATCAAAACAATAAAAGTAATGGCTGCAGCCGCCGCAACGCTCAAAATCCGGAAGGTAAACCTTGCATGCAACGCAGAATGATGTTGTACGGCAATGATCCAGGCAAGAGGAATTGCGGGTAAGTCTCTCTGTTTTTCCACAAGTACTTTGAGAATGCGTCTTCCGGGATCTCATCACCGCTCTTCAGCATATCCCCAACACTTTTCTCCACATTCCTGCGCATCGGCCCTACCGGAAGCAGGAATACCAATACCAAAAGCATCGTTCCCACTACCGCACTGATCGCCAGAATAGCAGCAAAGTTACGTATTTTTTTAGCCATAGCTATTTTCTCTCCAGATTGTACTTACTTATCTCTCCAGATAATACGTCCCTTGCTCAGATCGTAAGGAGACAATTCCAGTGTTACCTTATCTCCGGGAAGGATACGGATGAAGTTCTGACGAAGCTTACCACTGATGGTAGCCAGCACTCTGTGTCCGTTCTCCAATTCTACACGGAACATGGTATTGGGAAGTTTCTCCACAACGGTTCCTTCGATTTCGATTACATCACTTTTAGACATAAAATTCCTCCATAGCTTTCTACTTTTTACTTCTTTACATTACTTATTACTCAGATAATCCTCCAGGGTCTTGCGGATCTGTCTGTTGATCTCGTTCCGCTCCCCCGGAAGATTCTGCTTTATGATCTGGATCAGTGTGTCCTGTGCCGAAGAATGTATGATCTGGATATGCTTTTTCTTTTTCTTCTTCGGATGTTCTACACCACGCAGCCTTCCGTCACACAGATAAACACATTCTCCCTCTTCACCGACGATCATGTACAATCTGTCCTTGTCATGACCGGCTTTTGAAGTTGCAAGTTCTCCTATCATACCGTAAGTCTAACCTTTCTTACGCATTATAATCGCAGTGGATTACTCTTAATACATGGTCAGGATCTCGGGCTCGCCGTCCGTGATCAGGACCGTATTCTCATAATGTGCGGACAGGGATCCATCCTCGGTGACAACTGTCCAGTCGTCATCCAGCCATGCCACATCCGGTCTTCCGATATTGATCATGGGCTCGATCGCCAGCGTCATACCTGCCTGTAACTTCAGTCCACGTCTGTGCTGTGCAAAATTGGGAATCTGCGGATCCTCATGCAGGCTGGTGCCGATACCATGGCCTACCAGATCTCTTACGATGCCATAACCAAAAGGTTTAATATAAGCATCGATGGCATTGGAAATATCATACAGGTGGTTGCCTGCCTTCGCCATCTCGATTCCTGCGAAAAAGCTTCCCTTGGTTCTCTCCATCAGGAGTCTTGCTTCTTCACTGACCTGACCTACCGGGAAAGTACGTGCCATGTCGGAATGATACCCCTTATAGATCAATCCTGCATCCAGACTTACAATATCACCCTCGTGAAGAATATGATCTTTGTGAGGAATACCATGTACGACTTCATCATTCACAGATACACAGATAGATGCCGGATATCCGTTATAATTCAGGAAGTTGGGAATACAGCCGTGGGCACGGATCAGCTTCTCACCCAGATTGTTGATATCCAGAGTGGATACACCGGGGTGCACTGCCTTCTCCATCTGGCTGAATACATCCGCCAAAATTTTGCATGATTCTCTCATCAGCTCGATCTCACGCTGTGACTTGATTGTTACTGCCATTTTATTCACCTTTCTTCTCCGGACATTCCTGCTGCTGTCAGTGTTCCGGATTTTGCTTAGCCAAGGATTGCCACGATATCTGCAAATACTTCCTTCATATCCCTGGTGCCGTCTACGGTCTTTAATACATTCTTCTTGGTATAGAAATCGATCAGCGGCTGGGTCTGGTCATGATATACCTTCAGGCGGTTCAATACGGTCTCCGGCTTATCATCATCACGCAGTACCAGTTCCTGTCCACACTTGTCACAGATGCCTTCCTTCTTGGGAGGAATGTGCTCGATATGATAGGTTGCACCGCAGGACAGACATGCGCGTCTGCCGGACATTCTCTTCACGATATTCTCATCGGGAACATTTACGTCGATCGCAAAATCAATCGCATCTCCCAGCTCGGTCAGTGCCTTGTCCAGTACCTCTGCCTGAGGAATGGTTCTGGGGAATCCATCCAGTACATAGCCGTTCTTGCAATCATCCTGTGCAACTCTGTCTAAGAGGATCTTGACGGTCAGTTCATCGGGAACCAGCTGACCCTGATCCATGTATTTCTTCGCTTCCATACCAAGCTCAGTTCCGTTCTTGATATTTGCACGGAAAATATCTCCTGTGGATACATGAGGAATTCCATACTTCTCAGCGATCATTTTTGCCTGTGTACCTTTACCTGCACCGGGTGCGCCTAACATGATAATCTTCATATCTGCTCCTATCTGCCTGCAGCTGCAGGCTCTGCTCTTCTATGGATAAGCTACAAATACAGCCCAACATTTATATTTTAACTTTTATGCGGATTTTTTGCAATAGATTTTCCCATAATACAAAAATAACCGGATGATCTTTAATCATCCGGTTACTGTTATGCTACTAATCTTCCAGGAATCCCTTGTAGTTACGAACAAGCATCTGAGATTCTACCTGCTTCATGGTCTCCAGTACTACGCTTACGATAATGATCAGGCTGGTACCGCCGAAAGATACGCTTGCACCGAACACACCGTTGAAGAAGTACGGGATCACAGATACAATGATCAGACCGATCGCACCGATGAATACGATATAATTCAGAATCTTATTCAGATAATCGCTGGTCGGCTTACCGGGTCTGATACCGGGGATAAAACCGCCCTGCTTCTTCATATTATCGGCAATCATCAAAGGATTAAATGTAATGGATGTATAGAAGTATGCAAAAAATACAATCAATACAATGTAAAGCAAAAGTCCCAGGGAATAAATCGGCTGGCTGGGTTTGCACCAGTAACCGGAATTCAGACCCTTGAGGATCTCTGCCCACACGCCGGTTCCGTTATATCCGATAAAGGAACAGATAATAATCGGGAACTGCATAATGGACTGTGCAAAAATGATGGGAATAACACCGGAAGTATTTACCTTCAACGGAATGTTGGAGGTCTGTCCGCCGACCATCTTTCTGCCCTGCATTTTTTTGGCATACTGTACCGGAATCTTGCGCACACCATCATTTAAGATGATAACCAGTACCACCATTGCAATAATAATTGCAAAGATGATCACTACAGCAAGAATTGCGGTTGCCGGAGCTTTTCCGAACACAAACTGCTCAAACAGATTGCTCAGGTCTTGAGGAAGTCTGGAAATGATGTTGATCACCAGTACGATGGAAATACCATTTCCGATACCTTTTTCTGTGATTCGTTCACCCACCCACATCAGGAAAGCACTACCGGCGGTAAGTGCTGTGATAGCGGTAATTACATTCAGAGCATTAAACTCGATCAGATAGCCCTGTCTGCCGAAACCGATTGCCATCGCTGTGGACTGGATCAGTGCAAGCGCTACGGTTACGTATCTGGTGATAGCGACCATTTTCTTACGGCCGTCTTCACCATCACGCTGCATTTCTTCCAGCTTAGGAATAGCAATTGTAAGCAGCTGCATGATAATGGAAGATGTAATATAAGGGTTGATATTCAATGCCAAAATAGACATGTTCAGGAAAGAACCGCCCGTAATGGCATCAAAAAAACTGAACGCACCGCCTGTCTGCTGGGCAAACCATTGAGAAAAGAACTTCGTGTCCACTCCGGGTACGGGAAGCTGTGATCCGATACGGATCACAACTAACATTCCCAGTGTAAAAAGAATCTTTTGTCTGATTTCTTTGATTTTAAATGCGTTTTTCAGTGTTGTAAGCATTACATCACCTCAGCAGTTCCACCAAGAGCCTCGATCTTTTCTTTTGCGGATGCACTAAATGCATCTACCTTTACATCAAGCTTTTTGGTAAGTTCTCCGTTTCCAAGGATCTTTACTCCATCTCTGGGGTTCTTAATGATTCCTGCTTCAACTAATGCGTTTACATCAACGGTAGCACCGTTGTCAAAGCACTCCAGAGCACTTACATTGATAGCAACGATTTCCTTCGTGTTTCTGTTTGTGAAACCTCTCTTAGGAATACGTCTGTATAAAGGCATCTGACCACCTTCGAAACCAGGTCTGGGAGCTCCGGAACGAGCCTTCTGTCCCTTATGACCCTTACCTGCGGTCTTGCCATTTCCTGAACCGTGTCCACGGCCTCTTCTAAAATTATCACTGTGTTTGGAACCTTCTGCAGGTCTTAAATTGGATAATTCCATTCCTAACACCTCCTTATCTGATTATGCTTCTTCTACCTTGATCAAATGATTCACCTGACGGATCTGTCCTCTTGTTGCATCATTATCAGGCAGTACTACGGACTTGCCGATCTTACGCAGTCCCATAGACTCCACGATTGCTTTATTCTTCGGTACAGCACCGATAGTGGACTTTACCAGAGTGATCTTTAACTTCTTGTCTGCCATACTCTACTCCTTTCTGTTGGCCCTGTCAACTTAACGGGAAGATCCGGCTTACGCCAGAACTTCCTCAACAGACTTTCCACGATTCTTTGCTACTTCTTCGGGAGCCTTGATCTGGCTTAAACCGGAGATTGTTGCAAGAACAACGTTCTGCTTATTGTTGGAGCCAAGAGACTTGGTACGGATATTCTTGATACCTGCAAGCTCACATACGACACGAGCGGGACCACCAGCGATGATACCGGTACCGTCGGGAGCCTTCTTCAGTAAAACGTTAGCAGAACCATACTTACCGATGAAATCATGGGTGATAGAATTGTTCTCATCCAGATTGATCTCTACGATGTGCTTAACAGCGTCTTCCTTACCCTTACGGATAGCTTCGGGAATTTCTACAGCCTTTCCCAGACCAGCGCCTACATGGCCGTTGCCGTCGCCGACTACTACCAGAGCGGTGAATCTCATGTTACGACCACCTTTAACGGTCTTGGTTACACGCTTGATGGTAACAACTTTATCATTTAACTCTAACTGGCTTGCATCTATGATTGTGTGTTTCATGGTGTATTCCTCTTTCCTTTCCTAGAATTCCAGGCCAGCTTCTCTGGCTGCATCGGCTAAAGCTGCTACTTTACCCTGATAAATGAAACCGCCACGGTCGAAAACGACTTCCTTGATGCCCTTTTCGATTGCTCTCTTTGCGATAACAGTTCCAAGATATGCTGCTGCATCAACGTTATTGGTCTTCTCCAGCTCTGCCTTGATCTCTTTCTCAAGAGTGGATGCAGATACTAAAGTATTACCAACTGTATCGTCGATAATTTGAGCATACATATGATTATTGCTTCTGAACACTGCAAGACGAGGTCTTTCAGCAGTGCCGCTGAAGCGGTTACGAATTTTCATGTGCTTTTTTGCACGTACTAACTGTCTGGACTCTTTACTAACCATCTTCATACTCTCCTTATCTATTATTTCTTACCAGTCTTACCAACTTTACGTCTGATGGTCTCATCGGCATACTTAATACCCTTACCCTTGTAAGGCTCAGGTCTTCTCTTGTCGCGGATCTCAGCTGCAAACTGTCCAACTTTTTCTTTGTCGATACCCTTAACAGTGATCAGGTTCTGACCATCGACTACAGTCTCGATGCCTTCAGGATCGATCATCTCTACGGGATGAGAGTAACCAAGGTTCAGGGTCAGCTTCTTGCCGGACTTAGCCGCTCTGTAACCAACACCATTTACTTCCAGTTTCTTCTCGAAACCTTCGGTAACACCTACTACCATGTTGTGGATCAGAGTTCTGGTCAGACCATGAAGAGACTTCATCTTCTTCAGATCATTAGGTCTGCTTACAAGAACTTCTGCTCCTTCTACTTTAATATCCATCTCAGAGGGTAATACTCTTTCCAGAGTACCCTTGGGACCTTTTACAGTCACTTTATTATTTTCTGCAACTTCTACAGTTACACCTGCGGGAATTGCGATTGGCATTCTACCTATTCTGGACATGCCCGTACCTCCTATAATTCTATAGAAAAACAATAGTTACACAGGAGAATTCCTTAAGGAATTCTCTTAGGGATGAAACTTAGATTTTATTAGTCAGCGTATTTTGCTGACTTAGAAAATCTTTTCATCCTTACCAAACGAATGCTAATACTTCGCCGCCAACCTGAAGCTCACGAGCCTTCTTGTCGGTGATAACACCCTGGTTGGTAGAAATGATAGCAATACCCAGACCGCCGAGAACCTTAGGCAGATCTTCCTTGCCGGCATATACACGTAAACCGGGCTTGGAAATTCTCTTGATACCAGAGATGATCTTCTCGTTCTTGTCTGCGCCGTACTTCAGAGTGATGTGGATGGTCTTGAAACCACCGTCTTCAACGATGTCGTACTTCTTAATATATCCCTCATCCAGCAGAATCTGTGCAATAGCCAGCTTCATCTTGGAAGAAGGTACGTCTACGGTGTCGTGTTTTGCAGTATTTGCATTACGAATTCTTGTAAGCATATCTGCGATAGGATCGCTCATTGTCATGATTTAGTTTCCTCCTTATTATTTGACTTGAATCATGCTAAGTACATACATTTTGTATATACCATCTATATTATAAGATTACTCTTATAAACTAAGTTAAAACTTTTCGCTCCGAAGAATTTCATAGGGATTTCTTTTCGTCTCGGAGAATTTTGCATGGCAAAATTCTCTTAGGAGCGAAACTTAGATTTTGTTAGCCAGCGTATTTAGCTGGCTTAGAAAATCTTTTCACTCTTACCAAGAAGCCTTCTTAACTCCGGGAATCTCGCCCTTGTATGCCAGTTCACGGAAGCAAACACGGCAAATTCCGTATTTTCTCAGTACAGAGTGGGGACGACCACAAATCTTGCAACGGGTATAAGCCTGCGTAGAGAACTTAGGTTTGCGCTGCTGTTTAATCTTCATTGATGTCTTTGCCATCAGAATTTACCTCCTTGATTACTTTGCGAAAGGCATGTTGAACAGTCTCAGCAGCTCACGTGCCTCTTCGTCGGTCTTAGCAGTTGTTACGAAAATGATATCCATACCTCTGGTCTTGTCGATCTTGTCGTACTCGATCTCAGGGAAGATGAACTGCTCTTTGATACCGAGTGCATAGTTACCTCTGCCGTCGAATGCGTTAGGGTTAACGCCTCTGAAGTCACGGACACGAGGAAGAGCGAGGTTAACCAGACGATCCAGGAACTCATACATCTTCTCACCACGCAGAGTGGTCTTACATCCGATAGGCATACCCTCACGGATCTTGAAGTTAGCTACGGAATTCTTAGCCTTGGTCAGAACTGCCTTCTGTCCGGTGATAGCTTCCATATCAGCAACTGCATTCTCAAGGATCTTAGCGTTTTCTTTTGCTTCACCAACACCCATGTTGATAACGATCTTGTCGAGCTTGGGAACTTCCATTACATTAGCGTAACCGAACTTTTTAACCATAGCATCAACGATCTCATTGTTATATAAATCTTTCAGTCTGCTCACTTATATTTCCTCCTTCCTATTGATTAGTCAATCACTTCGCCTGTTGACTTTGCGAAACGTACTTTCTTGCCGTCTTCAACCTTGAAGCCAACTCTTGTGGTCTTGCCTTTTACAACAAGCATAACGTTTGAAATATCAATAGGAGCTTCTTTCTCAACAATACCGCCATTGGGGTTTGCCTGAGAAGGCTTTGCATGCTTTGTGATCTTGTTAACGCCCTCAACCAGGACTTTATGATTCTTTACGTCTACAGAGAGAACCTTGCCCTCTGTACCTAAGTCTTTACCGGCGATAACCTTAACGGTGTCGCCCTTCTTAATTTTCATTTTAGACATGTGGCAACCTCCTTATAATACTTCGGGAGCCAGGGAAACAATTTTCATGAACTGTTTCTCACGAAGCTCTCTTGCAACCGGCCCAAAGATACGGGTTCCTCTGGGAGTCTTGTCATCTTTGATGATAACTGCAGCATTCTCATCAAACTTGATGTAAGAACCGTCTTTACGACGAGCGCCCTTTACGGAACGAACTACAACTGCCTTTACTACATCACCTTTTTTTACAACGCCGCCTGGTGTTGCATCTTTAACGGAAGCAACAATCACATCGCCGATCTGTGCATATCTTCTGGTAGAACCGCCCATAACACGAATGCAAAGTAACTCTTTTGCGCCGGTGTTATCAGCAACTTTCAGTCTACTTTCCTGCTGAACCATGTTATTCCTCCTTCACCGCTTTCACGGTTTCTTACAAACTAATTTATTTAGCTTTCTCTACGATCTCAACAAGTCTCCATCTCTTGTCCTTGGACAGGGGTCTTGTCTCCATAACTTTTACGATATCGCCAATGTTGCACTCGTTATTCTCGTCATGAGCCTTCAGCTTGTAGGTGTCCTTTACGATCTTTTTGTAAAGGGGATGCTTAACATGCTCTTCGATTGCAACTACAATAGTTTTATCCATCTTATTACTG
>OGLG01000966.1_pt1 | contig 18966 bp, 21 predicted proteins | sample 1572621 | NCBI WGS metagenome assembly OGLG01 (sample SAMEA2581912, study PRJEB24529) | metagenome | biome: Human gut stool | place: China | collected 2011 | reverse complement strand
AACTTCATCAAGCGTCTGCGCCGGCGGGGTATCGTCGGAATGGACGAGGAGGTGAAACTCGAAAGGTAGAGGAAATGATAAAATACAGACGAACAGATAAAATAGGCGGGGATGAGACCGCGCCTTATGATGTAATATTCGATCGAGAATATACCGTTAGGGAATTAATCGAGTACATATTGACTCGTAATGAGTGGGGAAATATCCGGTTTATAGGCGGGTCGAGTTATGGCTATCGTCAAGATCAGCTTTTATATCCGATTCCAGATAGATATATGGAAACGTGCGTCGCGTCTGTTAAAGCTGCTGGCGGTTGGTCAAATATGGATTATTTGATAGAGATGGAAAAATAGAAAAAGAGGCGATCCCGAAAGATCACCCCTCACCCAAGAACAAAGGTAGTAATTAATTCGGGATTTGCAATGAACCATTTTATCTCAATTCAGGCCGCAGCCGATGAGTACGGCATTTCGACACGTTGGATATGGAAATCGATTCGAGTGGATCGGACACTCGGCACAGTCGTCCGCAACGGGCGGATCTATCTGCGCCGCATCGAGTGGGAGGCATTTGTCGAACGGCATCCCCGACTGATCGAAGAGTGGCATGATTTACATGCACACCTACAATACCGCTATATCGGGCAATGAAAAAGAGCGAAAAGTTGAAAGAATCGTCTCCCCGATAGGCGATCTTTGCATATATGGGCAAGCTCACGATCAAACAGGAAAAGTTTTGCAATAAGTACCTCGAATGCGGTAATGCGTCCGAGGCATATCGCTATGCTTACAGATGTTCGAACATGAGCGATAACACGGTATGGAATAATGCCTATCTGCTATTACAAAACAGTGAGGTTGCAGCGAGGATCGAATATCTGAAAACTCACCTTGCCGAGGCTGCGGGCATCTCGGCCTTGCAGATCATCCGCGAGCACCAGAAGATCGCCTTTTCGGATGCGACCCGCATTCGTAACGGCTGGATGTCGCTTAAAGAGTTCGAGTCGCTTACGGACGACGAGAAGGCATGTATAAAGTCGATCAATACCAAACAGGTCAAACGGATCGCTTCGAATGGCGATGAGATTGTCGAGGAGTTCGTGAAGATCGAGTGCTACGACAAGCAGAAGAGTCTCGACAGCATCATGAACATGTTGGGTTACGCAGCGCCGAAGGAGGTGAAACTATCCGGAAAGATAGAAAATCCTGCCGTCGCTCCCGTCGTCATTCAAATAGACGCGGAGGATGCGTTGTCGATCGAAAAAACACCGCCTGCCGATGCATCGTCTGCCTGACATCCGCACCTATCGGGGGAAAGTGTATCGTTACCTCATGTATCGGTACATGCAGTACAGGGAACGGGATGCGGTGTTGAAGATTTTTAATGAAGGGTCGAGCCGTTCGGGGAAGACCTACGATGCCTTCGATTTTCTGTACGACATCTGTACGCTCGCACTATCCCCGCTCAATATCTTCGTATATCGAAATACGTTGCAGGCCTGCAAGGAGATCACCCTTGCCGATTTCCGCAAGAAACTGACCCTGCGCGGCGTCTACGATCCCGATGCGATGCGCAGCGAGAATCAACATCCCGACTACTATATCAACAACTCCGTGATCCATTTCCGCGGATTGGACAGAATGGATAGCCGTGAAGGATACGATTGCGACATCATCTACATCAACGAGATGCTGGACGACATCTCGAAGCAGCAGTACAAAAATATCACGATGCGCTGCACGACGATGGTCATCGGCGACTGGAATCCCAAATATACCGAACATTGGGCCTTCGAACTGGAAGGGCAGCCGCACACCTATTTTACGCACACGACATACAAAGACAATCCGTTCTGCCCGCCTGGGGTCATACGAGAGATCGAATCCTATGAACCTACACCGGCGAACATTGCTGCGGGCACGGCCGACGAGTGGCGATGGAAAGTCTATGGATTGGGAATCCGTGCGGCGAAAGAGGGCCTTGTCTATCCGAATATCGACTGGATCGATGAATTTCCGTCCGACCTGGAAAGGGTCGTGTTCGGCCTCGACTTCGGATTTACGAACGATCCTACGGCGCTCGTCCGTCTGGGGCTTCGGGGGCTTGATCTATACATGAAGGAAGAGTTTTATGCACCCTGCTCCGATCCGGCCTTGCTCTATGATGCGATAGAGGGGACAGTCGGGCGGATGCCCATATTCGCCGACTCGGCGGACAAATACGCTAAAAATCCCGAATCGATGGTCGACGGCCTGCTGCTGCGCGGGCTCAGCGTGGTGAAGGCGAAGAAATATGCCGGTTCCGTAACGGACGGAATTCACATGGTCAAATCGTTCCGCCTCCATATCGTCCGCAGCCGTAATTTCCAAACCGAGGCCAATTCCTATGTGTGGGATTCGGTGAACGGCATTACGATCAACCAGCCGATCGACAAATTCAATCACTTGTGGGATGCGGCCCGATACGCTGTAATGGAGTATCTCTATTGGGTCTGCAACCGCCGAAAATGAAAAAACAGCGAAAAGTTCGGAGAACCCTCTTTTATCGCCCTTACATTTGCTTCAAAGGCTATGTGCAATGAGATTCAGCTTGAAGTGGCGAAGTAAGAGTCAGGACTTGACGACGAAATCGGAGTGCGGAACTCCGACAGCGGAGGAACAGCGGTTCGTCTCTGTGCGCGATTTTCTCTCGGCAATGGGATTGGGCAGCGGTAGTACGATCGACTGCGACACCGTTGCCGGACAGACTATCGCTTACGCTCGGTGCAGCGCGTTGTTTTCGGTCGTGACCAAGAAATCCGCGGCAATTCGCAACGCCCGCTGGTGGGCTGTCGATCCGTCGGACGACGCTCGCCAGGTCGCAGGTCGCACGGAGGAACTGAACAGGTGGAAGCATCCGAATGACTTTCAAACGATCGAAGATTTCACGGCGATGATCGAAGCCTTCAAGGATATTTACGGAAAAGCCTATATTCTTCGCTGGGAGCCGGTCGGTGTGCCCACGGCCTACGAACTCTACGTGATTCCGAATCCGCTTGTTCAGGAGGTGACGACCTCCGAATTCACCGGTTTCCGGCCCGATCCGCAGATCGATTATTATATGGTTTCGATCAACGATTATCAAATTCGTGTCGATCGGGATCAAATGTTCGTCGTGCGGGATTCGGCCTATAATCCGAATATCTTCGGAGCATCGCAGTCGCGTCTGTCAGCCTTGCAGAACGCCGTCAATCCTTTCGTGTCGTCATTCGAGGCGCAGAACGAACTCATCATCAACAGAGGGGCATTGGGTATCATCTCGTTGAATAGCGAGGATTTCCGGACATCCGTGTTGCCGGAGAACAAGGAGGATCGGGAGCAGGCACAAGCGGCCCTGCGGCGATACGGCGTGATGAAGGGCCAATATAAGTACATCGTGACCGGATTGAAGGCTGCTTTCGTGCAGATTTCGGCCAACATGAAGGACATGAATCTCACGGAGGTGCAGCGCAATGCCAAGAAGGAGATCGCCGATGCCTATCAAGTGCCGTATGTACTGATCGACACCGAAGGTACGACCTATGCGAATCTTACGGCGGCCGAGGTCAAATTGTACAACGATGCGATCAAACCGGATGCAGAGCGAATATCGGAGGTATTGAACGCGGCGCACGGGTTCGATGGATTCCGCATCGTTCCCTATTTCGATCACCTGTCGATCTTCCAGGAAGCGAAGCGGCTGTATGCCGACTCGCTGACGGCGGCCGTGACGGCTGCCAGCAACGCGATCGCCTCCGGTCTCATTACCGAGCAACAGGGGAAAAACATCATTGCAAACATTCTGGAATAATGGACAAACTACTGTATAAAAAAGTCATGAGCCGCGGCGGGGCTTTCAAGCAAGCGCCGATATTGAAGGCCGATGTCGTGGACGAGGAGAAACACATCATTCTCGTGAAGTTCTGTTCGTTCGGAACGGTCGATTCGGACGGCGACATGCTGATGAAGGGTTGCATCAGCAAGAGTATTCAGGAGCGCGGGCCGGCGTCTGCGACGAACCGGAAGATACAATTCCTGTGGCAGCACGAGACGAAGAACCCGATCGGCCGTATCCTGTCGATCGAGGAGAAGGACGACGGCGGATACGCCACGGTGCAGCTCTCGGATTTCGATGCCGTGCCGGACGCTCGCCGCGCATGGGTGCAGATGCACGAAGGGGTGCTCAACCAGTTCTCGATCGGCTATCGGTATGTATGGGACAAATGCGATTACGATCCCGATCTCGACTGCCTGATCGTGAAGGAGATTATTCTGCACGAGATTTCGGTCGTCACCTTCGGCGCCAACGGAGTATATCGGCGACATGAAAGCCTTGGACGACATGGAACGATATGTCAAGGCATTACGGGAGACCGCGCCCGATGAATACGAAAAAGTACACAGCAGAATACTGTCGATGTTCAAAGCCGAGCCGGCCCGCGCGCCACTCACTTCACGCAGTTCGGTATTCGAAAAATTAGGTCAAATCAAAAACTGAAAAACATGGCATTCAAATTCAAGAAATTCAAACTGCCCGACAGCGGGGAGTTCTCGGATGTGGATCGCAAGGGCATGGAATTGCTCGGCAAGCACATCAACGACCAGCTCGAAATGCTGGCCGAGGGGATCAAATCGGAGGAAGAGATCGTCGAGTCGGTAAAATCGTCGCTCGGGAAACTGGGCGTGTCGGCCGAGAAGATCGCGGAGATCGAGAAGGCTCTCAAGGAGCAGGGGAGCGAGATCCGCCGTTCGATGAGCGGCGGAGCCGGCAAGGGCCGCACGATCCGCGAGCAGATCAAGGCGTTCCTTTCGAGCGACGAGGCGAAACGCGCTTTCGCGGAGAAACGCAATACGGCGCTCGAACTGGAGATCAAAGCGGCTGCTACGACGATCACCGTGGCGGCCAATACCGCGGCGGTTGCAGCGCTCAACACCGAAGTAGACCGCACGATCCATTACGCGCCGAGCGAAGACACGCGCGTCGTAGAACGGTTGTTCAAGGGCTCGACCAACTCGCCCAATATCACTTGGGTGGATCGCAAGCCCGGCAACGGCGCTCCTGCATTCATCGCCGAGGGGGCCTTGAAGCCCGCTATGGACTGGTCGTATGTCCCTGAGACGTCGACGGCGAAGAAAGTGGCCGTATCGGCCAAAATCTCCTACGAGATGCGCGACGATTTCGACTATATGCAGTCGGAGATCGACAACATGCTGCGCACGTCGCTCGTTCAGGAACGCACGAAACAGCTGCTCACCGGTGACGGCACGGGCGTGAATCTCAAAGGCATCTTTACGGCTGCTGCCACCTATACGGCCACCGCGCTCGACGGGACGGTCGAAATGGCGAACAAGGCCGATGCGATCCGCGCAGCGATCCTCCAGATGCGGAACCTGAACTTCTATCCCGACGTGGTGATGCTCAACCCTTCGGATCGGGCCTCCATCGACCTGACGAAGGATTCGACGGGTCACTACATCTCGGACGAGCTGTTCCGGCTCATCCGCGGGGTGGAGATCGTGGAATCGACTTACGTCAAGGCCGGCGATTTCCTCGTTGCCGATACGAGCAAATGGAACGTTCGCCCGTACAAAGGCATTCGCGTCGAATTCGGGTGGGTCGACGACGACTTCCAGAAGAATCTCTTCACGGTCATCTGCGAGGAGCGTCTGCACTCGTACTTCGCATCGGTCGATCAGGGGGCGTTCGTCAAAGGCGCGTTTGTGACCATTATCGCCGCCTTGCAGAAACCGGCTGCCGAGTCTTTGAAGGTGGCAGCCTAAGTCAAACATGTTAAACGAAAAAGAATATGGCAACGAAAGAAGAAAAGACCAATGTGGACTTCAACGATCGCGTGACGGTCTACGGAACCGGCGGCCCCGGCAATACGCTGGAGAAGGGCAAAGCCTATAAGGTGCATCCCGTACATGCCAAGACGCTCATCAAGTTGGGCCGCGCCACCGAGAAACGGTGAAGTAATTTCAGGACGCAGGGGTTTGATCGCCCCTGCGCCCGCTAAATACATTTCCCATGATTATCGACAACACCTATTTCGAGAAGGATCCGATCTACATCTCCGGCATCGCCAATCGGAAGGACGACAAGCCGACGGCGCTCGCTCAGACACTCATCGATTCGGCGAACTCCTACATCGCCATTTACGAGCCGATATTTCTCCGCAATCTGCTGGGTGAGGCACTGGCGGCGACGGCGGAGGAGAATCCGCAGATCGTTGCGCTGCTCAGAAACGAAGCGGTCAAGACCTCGCCCATTGCGAACTATGTCTATTTCTACTGGCTGCGCACGCATACTACGGTCGGCACACCGGCCGGCGAGAAGGTGCAGCGTGGGGAATATTCGGACGAAGCGAGTCCGCGCATCCGTGCCATAGAGGTTTGGAACGATATGGTGCGCCAATGCTGCGTCCTGCGGCCGAAGCTCGTCGAACTGGGGGCCGTGCCGGACTATTGTTCGGCAATTTTCGAACCCGCAAACTTATTCGGATTATGATCGTCAAATCGACCGACACCGTTCGGGACATCATCATCGGCAGGGCGGCATTGTTCAACCTCGAAAGCCGTAGGTTTGCAGAAGAGATCAGGAGACGGGCGGAACCGGAATGCTGCGTACTGCATCGGCGGTGGCTGCCGGACAGGCGTATTGCGGCCCGCGATCCGAAACACATGACGATGCGCGATCTGGCGGTGCTGAACGCGACGAACCGCTCCACCGATTACTTCGTCAACGTGTTGTCGCAAATGCTCGGCATCCCGAAAGAGAAGGTCGCGGATTTGCGGTTCATCCGTGCGTACCGCTACTTTCTGCACTGCATGGACACGCTCGCGGCCATCTCGAAGAGATTCGCCGATCTGAAAATCGAACCGACCGACGAGGAGCGGCAGGCGCAGATCGACCGCCCCGACCGAGGCATCGCCGCCGTGGTGCGCAAGTACGTGCAGATCATGAACGGCGCCGTATCGCCCGCGTCGGTCTACGGCATGGAGTGGAGCGTCGTCTACGAAGCCTTCGAGTCGACGACGAACGACGTGATCGAGCAGCGCAATCTCAGCAGGATACAAACCTCTAAAATCAAAAGAAGATGACCGACAACAAGGAATACGAGTACAGGGTCGTCGGGCAGACGCCGCCGGCCCGCCGTATCGTGGGAGTGAAGATAAACTCGCTGAACGACCATATCGACAAGGCCGCCGGGGCGTGCGGCTTCGGTTCGTATATCTATGCCCGCCTTAAAGAGACGAACTACATCCTGGGAACGATCACGGAGTATCCGGTCGTCGTGCGGCAATTCTTCGAGACGATCACGCCGACGGATCTCGATGGCGTCTACAAGCGCGCCTCGAAGTTCCTCTTCTGCGGCGACCTCGGCGAAGCGGAACCCGATACCGCGACGCAGGTCATGCCGATCGTCGAGGAGATGATCGACCACTCGGCGGAGTTTTTCGAGGCATTGCGGGATCGAGGAGTCGAGGTGCAGGTCACGAAGATCACCCCGTTCGCCGCCCGATTCGATCAGCTGGTCTGCGGAGTCGAATGCGAGGCGACGATGACCTATTCGACCTGCAACAATGGATAGGATCGACAAGATACTGCGCTATTTCGATCCGCAGCGATTCATCGAGGTGTGCGAAGCGCGGTTCGATACGCTGCGCACGCAGGTCGTGGCGAATCTGCAAACGAAGACGGGCAGCAGCGGAAAGCGGGTCAACAGCCTCGGCGTGCCGGAGTGGGCCACGGGTGCTACGGCGGCATCGCTCCAAACGCAGGTCGAACAGAACGACGACGGTTTCGAAGCGGCGTTCGTCGGCCGGCAGGGGATCGCCGGCGTCGACGAGGGACGTTCTGCGGGCGATGTGCAGGCGCAATACGCCTCCTTCGATGCTTTTCTCCTTGCGATCGAACGATGGGCGCAGGCCAAAGAGGGGCTCTACGGCATCGAGGAGATCGACGCCTACGCCGTGGCGGCGAACGTATGGAGCAAGGGCACGGTGCTCTACCGCGAGGGCGGCGGTACGGAGATTCTGTTCGACCTGTTGCAGCCGGCCGTGGACGACATCGACCGGCAACTCTCCGAGCAGCTCGACCGCAGCGTGTTTACGATGTTGAATGAAACAATCAGTGATTATGCCTAAATATAGATTAACACCCGCCATTTCGCTGGCGAGAAACTACAATACGGTCGGAGTCAGCGAAGCGCCGACATACAATGCGGTCGTTGTCAAAGTCGGCGGCTATACGTTGGTGCGTTCGATCATCAACGGTTCGGCCGTATTCCCGATGGACGATCTGTTCGAAATCATCGCACAGGACGGGAATGCGCAAACGACGATCAGCCTCGAAGTAGACGGGCAGGCGATCGCCTCGTCGCCGCTCTATCTGCTCAAAGGGGCGTCGGCGCGCGCGATGACGAACAATGCGCAGGCCGATACCCCGATCAGCTGGCCCCAGCCGTCGAAGATCGTGGTCTTTCCGGCGTTCGATTACAGCGAGCAGATTCTCGTCAACTCCTATACGGGCGCCATGCAGGACTTCGCTTTCACCGATGCCGACAGCGGCCGGCGGGAGGTCTATTCGCGTGTCGATCCCGTGTTCTCCCTTCCGATGACCTTCTTCCGCGAATTCGGAGGCGGCGAGCGGCAGTTGATCGTCTCGACGGGCGGCACGACCGGCGCCGTGAAGAGCGCGCGTCTGACGGTCGTGGTGAATCCTTGCAGCGGATCGTTCGTGCGCTGGCGCGATGCAACGGGATTGATGCGTTACTTTCTCTGGCATCCGACCGAGCGCGTCGACGACGTATCCGAAGACGAGACCTTCGAAACGCTCTCCGAGAAACTGACACCCGAACGCCACCGCACGATCACGGCGACCACGACCCATACGCTCCATAGCGGACTGGTCGACCGTGAACTGTTCGACCTGTGCGCATCGATTCTCTCCGGACGGGAGGTGCAGCTGTACGACGCCCGGCGGAAGGTGTGGATCGACGCCTATGTCGAAGACGGCGACATCTCGCGGACGAATGCCTGCATGCAGGACTGCGTGGTAGAACTTTCGATAAAGCACTTGACGCTATGACGAAGGAGCTCTACATAAACGGTCAGTTGTGCGATCTGGAAGATACTCCGTCGCTGATCTTCCAGTCGCCGGTCTTCAACGATCTCGACGTGATCCAGAGCAACCGCAGCGCGGAGATCAATCTGCCGCTGACGCCCCGCAACCGCAAGGCCTTCGGTCTGATCGACCGCATCGACATCTTGGACGATTCGGCGGCATACGGGAAGCATTCGGCAGCGTACTACCTCGGCGGCTTTCCGGTCTTCACGCGGGGGTATGCGATGGTTACGGACGTAACCGACACGATCAACATCACACTCATATGGGGCAACATCGACAACTTCCAGCCGTTGTTCGACGCTTCGCTGCGCGATCTGCGCGAGCAGATCATCGAGGTGGCAGGAGCGGATTATGTCGAGTGGAATGAGAATACAAAATATGTAGATCCAGATGAAACGACATTGGCAGGATTTATCCAGATTGATTTCGGGGCAGGACGTAATATCAATTATTCGCATCCGTCCGTACAAGTATCCGCGATCTTGGATGCCATACAGAAATATCACGGTATCACGATAGAGAATATAACCCGTTTGAGCCAAACCAGCGACAAACATCCGATGATCGTTCCGCTCGTGTCGAAAAACTCGGGGCCCGATAGTTGGTATTCGGATCGGTTCGAGGCAAGTTCCGCGCATTATGGTAATTCCGGTTCCAGTAATACCGCGTTAAAATTTAGAGAAATAGTATCCGACAAGCGGTCCATTTTGACAGACCAGAATTATGCGATCGATGTCTCGTCCACCAAGACTATTGATGTATCCATCATTAGCTATTCATCCGCCGTCTTTTTCCCCGGTATGCGGGCAGCGTCGGCATCGCCGACGTTAAAACTTAGAGGAGACTCGGGAAATGGGACATCGGAAGTGTTACTATCGGTGGAAGGTATCGACACGGGGTCCGGGATTCGTTTCGGCGTGAAACCCGATCTATTTAATAATGTCGAGGTAAATGTCGAAGACTACGATACAGTTCGATGGATTCTAAGTAACGCCGTCACAATTGACGCAACGACAAGTGATGAGTTTACAGTTGCAGCGAAATTTATTATCACGCCCCATTTCGACGACATCCAATTCCCCTCTCCGTTTCCGATAGCCGAGAATCTGCCGGATATGACGCACGCGGAGTTCCTGTCGGCATTGATGACAATGGCCGGACTTTTCGCCTATCCGGACAGTTCGGATAGCAATACGATCCGCATGATGTCGCCCGATAAGTTCTATAATTCGACGGACACGATCGACTACGACTATCGCATCGTCGATTCGGGAGACAACCGGACGCCGAGCACGCAAACCGACAGACGAATCGTCGACAGTCATCTCGACGCAACGATTCAGGATTGGAGCCGCAAAGTGATTCTGAACGATCGGGGCGAAATCTGGCGGCCGGAGGGGACGGAGTTCACGATGGGGGATTATGCCCAGACCAACACGCTCGACTACGACAACGACGAGGACGCCGAGATGTTGAACACGCAGGGCATCATCTCCATCGACAACGAGAACATCGAGCGGGAGAACGAATTGGTATCGTTGGATTTCTCGGCTTCGACCAATAGAACAGGTTGGAATCCGGATCGCCCTGATAGGCCATTCGCTTTTGTGCCTTGCTATGAGGAACAGACAGTCAACGGAGCAAAGGAGGTAAATTACTCTGCTCCTTCTGCCCGTATTCTTGCCGATGTGAATACGACGATTGAAGACGGAAACGGTACGGTAGGTCGTTACAGGCACGGCCTATTCCCCCGCACGATGTATTTCGGCGGGTCGGAGGGTATCGTGGCGAAACGGTATGCAGACTACCAGCGGATCCTGAAAAAGTTCCGCATGATTACGGTCTACGTCAAACTGACCGTGGCCGACATCTGCAATCTCGACTATACGCGGCGGGTTTACCTCGATGTATACGGATGCTATTTCGCCATCTACTCCGTCACGACCGGTGAGGACGGTATATGCGAGTGTAAATTGATTAAACTGTAAAATTATGGCTACACAAGATTCGATCGATAAGATTATTAATATTCGCTTCAATTATAAGGAACTCGTTCAGGGTTGGGTAAAAGCCAACGAAGCTATTGAAGACAATAAGAAGATTTTGGCCGACCTCAAAAAAGAGTACGAGACCGGCCAAATTTCGCTGTCCGATTATAAAAAGGCACAATTAGAATTGAAGTCTACCACAAAAGCCTTGACGGATGAACAAAGACAGTATGAAAAAGAGATTCAAAATAACATTAAGGTCGAAAAAGAGCTTGACGGGTCTTTGAATCAACTACGCGCGAATCTGAACGGCCTTATTGCGCAGTATGGAAGGTTATCGGCCGCCGAACGCGAAAGCGCCAGCGGGAAAGCGTTAGCAGATCATATCAAAGCGCAGCGCGACGCCGTTAAAGAGGCGGAGGCCGCAATCGGCGATTATCGTTCGAATGTCGGCAATTATGAGAATGCCATTCAGAACACGCTTCCTGTTGGGAACAATTTCTTGCTGCAACTTGCGCAAACGGCTCAAAATGCGGGAGGCGTTACGAATGTCATTAAGGGTGCAGCAGGTGCCATTGGGTCTCTTGTTAAACAGATGGCGGCATTCATTGCTACGCCTATCGGAGCTGCTATTGCTGCTATCTACGCCAGCTATCAGGCGCTATCGTTTTCCATTCGGGAAGTAAATGCCCGTATTCAGGAGAACGAGGAACTATTCTACAAAAATCAGCGAGCAATGTCGGCCGCAGATGCGTGGAATGCAGCCTACACTAATTCGGTCGATAGAATGGGTGAAGTGATGGTAGAGACGACATCGAAATTCAAAACGTTTTGGACGCAGTTAAAAATCCTTGCGAAAAATGTAATGCGCTCGGGGTTTATAGGTGGTTTTATTAGCTTCTTGGGGCAAGGTGTTGAAGCTAATGAATTACAAAAAACATTCGACGAGTTAGCCGCTAAACAGGAAGAACGAAACACCAAATACAGGGAAGGCGTCGTAAGGATTGCAGAACTCGAAGCGGAAATAGCGGATGCGCGACTGAAATCGAACGATAAATTGAAAAACTCGGATGCGGAACGTGCAAAATATGCACAGGAAGCAATAGACAAGACGCGGGAAATGTTCAGAATCAAAAAGGACATCGCCCAGTTGGATTTCGAGATCGCGAAATTAAGTGCCGAACCGACTAAGAATTCAGTTGAGACAAACAACAAACTTGCAGAAATGGAAGCGGGGTTAAAACGGCTAAATGCTCAGGAAAATTCCGCTCTGCTGGAATTGCAAGAACGTCTGAATGAAACCGATGCAAAAGCAACCCAAACCGCCAAAACCCGCGCCAAAGCCATCAAGGAAGCGAAAGATGCGGCCCTCAAAGCGGAGAAGGATTATTTCCAACTCGTCCAGCAGATGCGTACCAAGACGAAAGAGAGCGAGTTAAAAAGCATTTCTGAGCAAAACTCGGTTGCGAAAAAATCGGCAGAAAAGCGAATCGGCGAGATCGACATCCTGCTGAAAACCGCCGAAGGAGAGCAGGCGGCGTGGCTCCTTCAAGAGAAAGAGACGCTGAACAAACGGATATTGGCTCTGGACGAAAAGTATCAGAAAGACCGAATATCCGTCGAGGCAAAATACAGCGAGGAGGCGTTGCGCAAGGAGTTGGCGCGAGAGGAGGCGCGCATCAGGGCCCGCCTTGGTATGGATGCCCAGATGGATGCCCTGGCTCGTGCGCAAGTCAAGAACGAGAACTATTCCGACCTGAAAAGCGAGGATAATGGGAAACGTCTCTCCGCCCAGCGGGCGATCGCGCAGGAGGAGCTTCGCATCGCTATGGATAAATACCAGGCACTGCTGAGTATGGACGAAGCAACGAAAGAATCTCTGTATGATTCGGATGTTGCATACCAGACGGCCGTTCTCAATGGTGAAATGGCGGTTCAGGATGCGAAATTGGAGACGGCAAGAATTACCAAAGAGCAGGCCGAATATCAGCTAAACACCACATTGACGGCGATGTCGACGATCAGCGGTGCGGCAGCCAATCTGTTCAATACGCTGGCCGAAGATAATGCGGAGTTTGCCGAGTTCGCAAAACTGCTGGCGCTGTTCAATATCGGTGTCAATACGGCGTTGGCGATCTCCGAAGCGATTGCAGGCAATGCCGCGCGTCCGATCAAAATGGCGGCTGCGATTGCGGCTGTCCTTTCCGCTATTGCGCAGGCGTACCAAGTTTTGAATCAAGCCGAGAAACCGGCTACGCCGAAATTTTCCCGCGGCGGTCTTGTGACCGGCCCCGGCACGGGTACGAGCGACAGCATCCCTGCGCGGCTGTCCAACGGCGAGGCCGTGATGACGGCCCGTGCGGTCGTGGATTGGGGGCCGGTGCTCTCGATGATGAACGTGTCGAGCGGCGGCAACGCCATTCCGACGCGGCATCTTCCGGAGAAGAGTTCGGGGATGCGTCAGATGGAACAGATGTTCGAGCGCGTGATGCGCCGGCTTCCGAACCCTGTCGTGACGGTCAGGGATATAAACAACGGTCAGCGGCGGGTCAAGGTGCAGGATGAGACGGCGCGCTACGCCGGACGCAAAAGGTAAAAAACAGCGAAAAGTTCGGAGGAACCCTTCCTGCGTATCCTATATTTGCTTCAAACACGAATTAACCCTTTTATAATAAATAAAAAAAACAATGGCAGAATGTATCAATGATCTGGCAGGCGATATCCTGCAAGATTGCAACACGGTCTATGGGGTGGGCGTCGAGAAGATTGCCTATCTTATCAAAAAGTCCGATCTGGACGAATCGGCGACGACCTACACCAAACCGAAGATCACCAAGATCGCACTCAAATCCGGCAAGAGGGCCTATCGGTTCTCGATTCCCTCCAAAACGCCCTACAACGGACTGATCTACGAGGATCAGAACGCCGAAATAGGCATCGCCATCAACAAGACGCTGCCGCTGCGTATGCTGGCCGACAGCCCCGCGAACTCGCAGAACATCGAGGCGTTCAAGAACGAGGACTGGGTCGCTGTCTACGAGAACAAGGCGAAGGGTGCGGACGGCAGCCAGGCGTTCTGTGTGATCGGCTACGAACAGGGCGCATCGATGCAGAACGCGACGCTCGACAAGTACGGCGACGGCTACAACGGAGGTTGGGGCGGCGACCTGATCGAGCAGAACGCACCGACGCCGCAGATCTTCTTCGACGCCGGCGGTATCGACGCTTCTCGCGCCGCGCTGGAAGCATTGTGTACTCCGGCCGAGTAGGGGGTATGCAACCGTTGGACTGGTACATGGAGAGGTGCGCATCGGGCACCTCTCTGTGCATGGAAGAGAAGAAGCGGATCGAATCGGATTATCGGGAAGTGTTCGGGCGTCCGATGCTTTCCGATTTCAGCGGCCGGTGTCCCAACCGGTTCCGTGATGCGGCCGCGATGATCGCCTCCTATTTGCGGAAGGAGCAGAAAGGCGCAAACGGCGGTTACATGCTCAAATCCGGCATCGTGATCCGCTATCGCGGAAAACTCTACACACACTTGAATCTGACGGCCGCAGCGGCTCGGCATCATCTCAGACAACATCCGTCCAACGTACACGATTTCCTGCGTCTGGGCGATCTACCCAAAACCGAATGACACTATGGCAAATTATAAGATCAAAGACTTACAGCAAGCTCAGACCCTGAACGGTGCGGTTGCGTTGGAGATTCAGGACGGGGATAGCATGTCCACCTTCGCCACGCTCGACCAGATCGCCGAGTTTCTGGGGAACACAACCCCTGTGGTGTTGTTGACCAAAGCCGGCCCCATAGACGACAGATATCTGCCCGATATGTCTGCCTCTGAAATCGCGGCAGCATACGATCGGATCGTTGCGGATCCGATTCACACGGTACCTGTTGTCAGGATTCCCGATAACGGAGGACAATACCTCGTACCGTCAGGATATGGAGTGCATGCCGATACGAAGGCCGTCATCGGATATTATGCATCGCAGACATACGTGCTCCCGTCCAGTCTTACGTTGACATCGGAAACATTTACCTTATCGAGACTGCCGTATACGGCATCATCGATGGAGTGGGCCGATCTGCTCAGCAACACGGCCCTTCCCTCCGGTTATCTCGGCATCGATAGCGACAGTACGAGCGAAGAGATCAGTGCGGCCGTCGGGGGTGTAGATGCATTCAGAAAGTTATGCTCGAAGTTGCTCAGGCGAAACTGTATCGTCGTTGTGTCGACCGATCCCGCTGCGGCGAACAGGAGTGCATCTATTCCTGTGATAGTAGATGTAAAAAGGGGTGTTGGTCTGCCACTGAAAATAACACTCGAAATCGAATATATATCTTCGGGGGAATACATTGCATTGACCATTACAGAGTCAGGAGGCACCTTTTCGGCGATGCGTACCTCTGTGTCCGTATCGGATATTCCCGTTGCACTCGCCGGCAAAGCCGACCTCGACCCCGCGACGGGCTTCGTCGAGTCGTCGCAGATAGCTCCGCTCGAAGGGCGTCAGACGGGCGTAAATACCTCGGATGGATATTTTTCGTCAGACGCTCCGGCATTGTTGTTCGAAGGGGATCGGACACATGAAATATGTTTCACGACAGGAGATGACGTAACTACGGATCAAAGGCTATTTACGACTGCAAGGGGATCCCAAAGCAACGTTCAACTGTTCGTCTCTAATGGATCGATGTATGCGTACATAGGGTCACAGTTAATGAATGCGGGTCGGGTGTCTCCTGAAACATCATACCATGTGCTACTGTCGGTGGATGTTGCGAATACAACGGGGAAAGTATATGTAAATGGAGTCCTGACAAATCAGACATCTGTTTTTCCCAATTATCAAAATGCGAATGTGTATATCGTCGGCCGGCTTACCTCGGCTTACATTTTCAAAGGAATTGTCCGTTTTCATCGCATCTTCAACTACGCCCTCACGGCCTCGGAGGTCGCCACGCTGTGGAACGGCGGTGAGCCCGAACGGTACATGCTGCCTCTGTCGGGTGAGATGCGCACCGGACTGGTCGCCGAATACATCGCCGCAGGTCTGTTGGCAGACAAGTGGCGCGACACGTCGGGCGCGGGCCTCGATCTGCCGTATGTTCCGACCGCAACGGGCGGCACGGCAGAACTGTCGTATCAAAGTGTCCCGAATCAAGGCGAAATAGTCATAGACAGCGGTATATTCTTTACCGATATTGCCGAAGGAACAGCCAATAAACGGATCGACGTACCGAGAGGATATGTGGCTCTGGCCGTGGCCGTTTATAATTACAATGCGTCTGCATTGACAAATGTCACCGTGCAAAACTGGACGGATGAACGGGCGTTCATATACGGCGCGACGGTCTATAACGCACGAGCCGTATATTCAGTCTCCGCCGCCGGTAACAAATCCGTATATAATGGGACAGGTATTACGATAGACCCTACTGTCCAATATCTTAAAGTTATGGCGACAGGAAATACAACGTCCGGAGGTATGCGAGTAAGAGTAATATGTAAATATTTAGGGGTATGAGAAAGAAGATCGATTTCCCGCCTTATAGCGAGGCAGAAGTGATACAAATCGTGGAGGACGGCAGCGTCCTGTGCAACCTGTACGGGGGAAAGATTACCGATGAACGGGGATTGGAAAAATGGAACTACACAGATTCCGGCATTCTGTTTCCGCCCGATTCGGAAATTCTGTCGCTGACAGATGACGAACGCCGGCAGATAGAAGAGGAGTACAACCGCTACGAGATGACCCTCGCCGAGCTCGAAACCGAACGGGTGGCGCAGCGCGAAGAGGTGGAATCACTGCATGTACACGACGCTTAACCTTTGAAATCGCTATGGAATACCTCCCCGCAATCATCAGTGCCCTCGGGACTATTATCGCTGCGTGGTTCGCCTATAACCAGTACAGCAAAAACAAGCTGACCGACCTGAAAATCGAGAAGTTCAAAAAGGACGAAGAGACGAAAAGCATCCGTCGGGCCGACAATTCGTCTATCGTGTACGGTGAGTTGTGGAGCGTCCTGCACGAGTTGGATGCCGATCGGGTCTATATCGTACAGCCGCATCCGCTCGGCAACGAGAGTCTGCTGTCCGTCTATTACGAGGTCAAGCGCAAAGGGGTGGAACCGATGAAACCGCACATGCAGGGCCTTCCGATTTCGGAGGTGCCGAAGTTCAGCAGCGATCTGGTGAAGAATCTCTTCCTCTACATCACGGACATCGACGAGCAGGTGAACGACAAATATGCGAAGTCCATCCTTTCGAGTTACGGATGTCGGGCGGCCATCATCAAACGGCTCAACGACAACCGCCACGACTGGATAGGCAGCATCTTCTGCGAGTTCACCCGCCCGCTGTCCGTACCGGAGGAGAATGCGCGGGAGATCATGCACACGGCGGCCATGAACATCCAATACCTGCTGCCCGAGTATCGATAACGTATAAATCGCTTCAACCTTAATACTGTAAAAACCATGAAAAAGCAAGTAGAAATCGCACTCTGCATGTCGGCCGCCGTCATTGCGCTGGTCGTTCTGTCCAACCTCCTGCCGAGCGGCATCCGCACTACGGCGACGCTCTGCGCAGGATTCGGGGCGGCCGCAGGAGCCGCCGCAGGCTGGCGGGCAAAGATGTGGTATGACCGAATGAAAGGATAGGTATGGCAACGTATTTCACCCTTTCCGAATTGCTGCGTTCCGATACGGCCGCAGCGCGCAGCATCGACAACGCGCCGTCGCACGACGTCATTCGCCGGCTCAATGCGCTGATGGACGAATGCCTCGATCCCGTGCGCGAACTTTGGGGCAAGCCGATCGGCGTGAACAGCGGCTACCGATCGCCGGCGCTCAACGCAGCCGTCGGCGGAGCTGCGGCAAGCCAGCACATGAAGGGCGAAGCGGCCGACATCACCACCGGCAGCGTCGCGGATAATCTGCGGCTGTTCGAACGCATCGCAGCCAGCGCGATCCCCTTCGACCAGCTCATCGACGAGAATCGGGGCCGCTGGATCCATATTTCATACCGTGCCGACGGGAAGAACCGAAGGCAGGTGTTGCATCTGTGAGACGACTACTCGCATACTTGTTGGCCGTGCTCATCGTCGGTTCACTGTTTTTCGGCTGGGGCTACCGCCGCGGGGCGGCTTCCGTCGAAATGCGCGACAGCACCGTTACCCGATGGGTGCCGTGGCCGGTTCCCGTGTACGACACCATTCGGGAACCTTATCCGGTCGCGGTGCGCGAACCGGCCGATACGGTATGGAAATACATGAGTGTAGATACAGCCGCAATTATCGCCGACTATCTGCTCGAACGGGATTACCGGCTGGATTTCTCCGCCGATTCGACCGGAACATTCCTTGTCGATGCGACCGTAGGAGAAAACCGGCTGTTGCGGGCTTCGGCCGTAGTAAAGCCCGTTGTCCGTGAGATTACGGTTACAAAACTGCATACCGAGGTGCGGCCGCCGCGCTGGGAAATGGGGCTCGCCCTCGGAATCGATCCATACAACCAGTGGGCGGGCATCTACGGACGCTATACGAGAGGCCGATGGAGCGGTGAGGTCATAGTAGGGTATGATCCGATCCGGGAAAAACAATATGTCGGCACGAAAATAGGATGGGCCGTGTTCCGATAACTCGTTGCCGGAATTATTTCCCGATTCCGCTCCAATCGAAAAGATTCATTACGGCTTTGTTGGCGTCGAATATGACACGCCAGTTTTTCACGAGGTAAATATCAGTGACTTTCATGGATGTGTCAACGTGATTCAACGCTTCATGAATCACGTATTTGTCCAGTCCGGCTCCGCCTTCCT
>OGLG01000953.1_pt1 | contig 19107 bp, 17 predicted proteins | sample 1572621 | NCBI WGS metagenome assembly OGLG01 (sample SAMEA2581912, study PRJEB24529) | metagenome | biome: Human gut stool | place: China | collected 2011 | reverse complement strand
TATTGATATTTTGGAGAAATACGCCTACAAACTTCCTACATACAACAAGAAGATTTTCAACAAACGTATCAAAGAGATTGCGAAGTCCGCTGGAATAGTAGGCCATGAACTCATACGGTATCATGAAGCTGATATTGCAGGTGTATCAACTCAAACAAAAGAACGATACAAGTGTATCAGCAGCCATACTGGGAGGCGCACGTTTACTACATTACTCTCATTGCGAGGGATGAATGAAACAGAGATTGCAAGATATACGGGACACGCAACTTTAACAATGGTTCGCCGATATGACAAATCCAAAGAAGGTACTAAGGTTAAGGAGATGTTTGAAAGATTGAAAAAAGAGCATCCCGAGCAAATACTTCAAATGGTTGGTGACAATTGCAAGAAAGTTGAGGGTGATAATACTGCCTCTGAACTATATAAACAAATTCAACAGCAAGCATTTCTGCAACTGAAACAGCAGGAAGAAAATGCAAATCTCAATACTCGCATTAGGCGTCAAGCAGGTATAATTGCCATAGAAAAGCATATCGCTGATATTTCAAATCATAGTCTTTCTGATTTGAAGGAATTGCTTGAATTCGGTATGAGCTATGAGGAAATATTAAAGTATTACGAAGAACGAGATAGAATAAATGCAATTACTGATGCTGATGATATTTCCCAAATTCGTAATGATTTTGAAGAAGAATAACAGATACCACAAAGGCAGTAATCATTGAATAAATCTCTATGTGAGAGAGCCTATTGCATCAATAATTTCATTTGGTGTGGTGAGCGTTATAATCTCTGATGCTTGATTTAGTTCGTCATTACCCCATAAGCACCCGATGAATTTTATGCCAGCGTATTGGCAAGCTCTATAATCATCAATCTCGTCTCCTATATAAATTATGTCCTTATCTGAGACATTGTGAGTCTTTATAATATCCTCTATCGCTACTTGCATTACCTTTTTCTTTCGTGCAAAGTTTTCCATTGGATAGCCCTGCCGATAGCCATAAACATTTTCTAATGGAATGTTGAGGTTGAAATACTGGATGACTTTTTTTATAGTAGAACCAACATTGCCACTCACAACATATATAATGTGTTGTTCTGATAGTTGCTCTATAACCTCTTTTATACCATCAAATATGGAAAACTCAGAGATGTGTTTCTGCACCTCTTTATAATTCTTTCCATACTGTTTTGCTATGGATGAGTCTACCAGTGTCATATCCATATCAAACAAAATAACTTTTTTGCAGTCTGTTCCCATAGTGCAAAGTTAGTTATAATCTACGTTTAGAACATTCACTTTCAGCTGATTTATTATAAAAATGAAAGTCGCAAAAGCCATTTCTGACCTCAACGACCTCCATTTATAAGATATGTAGCGTTATTTCAGTGGATTACGCTGATTTGGCAATATTCACTTCTGTCTAGATTTGAATATTAAATGGCTTGAAATGATATAGAGCCATTAAATACTCCCTTATTTGAGCGATCTTTATACTCGGAATAATCGTAGTCTCCAATAAACAAATCCATAGAAACATTTACGAATTCCAATGTTAGTCTTTCGCGTCCGTTATCATCATCATCCGTGTATGATACAAATTTAACGACACCCTGAGCGTTACTCTGCCAGGTGAAGATTTTGGGATTATTAAAATCTCCGTCTGCTTCCCTATAATATGTATAGTTATTAAAATCAAACATATACTTCGGATCGTCAGTGTCTTTGCGATGTGACTGTATTATTTGCTTAAATTTTAATACATCACCTTTTTTAGCTGTTCGCGGATTGAAATACTCCAAAATAAACTGGCAGTCCAAGCTGGAATTTTCATCTTGATCAACACCACTTGTTAATCCATTTTCGTCAGTTTTAATGGGAACATCCTGAGCTTCAAATGCAAGGAAGCAGTAATCCTTCTCTAAAGAGAAACCGCCCATTTGGTGTAACGTGATTATCCCGTAGTCAACATCGTAACCGTAGTAGTAGGTTTTGTTATTGAATTTAAATGTATACTGAACATCCTTTTCGCCGCCATTCGGATCATCAGGTTCGTCACCACCACAGCTTGTGAGGGCGAACGACATGGTAGCGAAGAGTGCTACCGTCAGCAGTTTGAGATACTTTGTCATAACGATAAGTCAGCTTTAGATGTGCGTGATTTCGTCAAGGTCGGGAATGCCAATTGCGGTTGCTTTGCAGTGTGCATATCCGACACCAACGAGGGGATAGATGTTGAATTTGTCAGATAAGTTGAAAATGTAGTGAGCATTAATGCCAATTGTCATTACATCAACTCCTTTGTTCTTGAATCCATAGTCAAACGCTCCCTCAAGTCTGATAGGATTAGTAACATTGTATTGGAACTTTGCCCCAATACCGAAGTTTGTCACTGAAGCTCCGCTTTCAAGGCTGGGAGCTACACCAAGATTCAGTCCGACAGCCATGTCGCCTTTTTCTTGAGCGAATGCACAAAGCCCTACAAGAGCCATGCCCATTGAAATGAGTAGTTTTCTCATTTTGTTTTTCCTCTGCATCTATGGCTCTACGATGCTTTTGATTGTGAATGATTGGTAGCCACACAAAGAAAGTGGAGCCTTATTTCCACCTATCTTATTGGAGTGGCCCTAGGATAGCCAAGAATACAGATAAGTGAAATGACTCCACTTTGACTGTATATCATGGGTAAATGATAATACAAGCCAAAGAGAGCATCTTTCACCTTCATTCTGTATTCTATTGGTTGAAATTTCCTAGGTTTCTCCAATACGAATGAAGCGAAAACGCCTTCTATGTATGTCTGCTCACACCTAATGGGTTTGCAGGTGCAAAGTTAGCAATTTTCTTTGAAAGATACCCCCTGTTTGTGGCTGATATTTAATAGTTGTATTAAAAATCCAGTAGGTCGTATGTTTCTAAAAGTTCTTTTTCTCTCAATCCAAGATAGATTTTTGTGATTTGGACTGAACTATGATTAAATAGTTCTGAGAGTTTTACTAGTGCCATCTGTGCGTTTTCTCCACTTGACTCAAAAATTTTCCTGCCAAATGCCTTACGCAAGGAATGACACGAAAAGTTATCAATCTTGATATTATATTTCTTTTTAATCTCTTTCAGCCGTACATTGATTCTCTGAGTTGACATCACCATATTTTTACTAGATAGGAAACAAGCCTCATCCATATCTTGAATTTCAAGCGCATCAAAACACTGTTTGATATGCTTTTGAAAATCTGAATTGATTTTAACAACACGCCTTTTACTCGTTTTCTGTTCATTGATAACAAACTTATCATCATCCAATAACATACTCCATGTGAGTTTTCTGAGGTCTGAAACACGCAAACCAAAGAAACAACCTGCACCAATGAACAATGACATTCTATAATCACCATCTCTGTATAATTTACGGATGAGGTTTAACATTACATCCCATTCAAGATAATCTGCTGTTGTATGTGAATTAAGTACGCTCATTTTTCGTGGATTTCAGATGTTAGTGAATGATATTTCTATCACGTTATTTATAAAATGCTGATTTTAAGATTATATTCATTTCTATGAATTAGTGAATGTTTGGGGAGGCTGTACTTTACCTCCCCATTTTCATTTCAGAATACCTGCACAAGATTTTCCCATCTGAAACTTCTCCATTCGCCTAACTCAACATCGAAATAAGCTGTTGTCTTATAGGCTTCACGGCTTACACCTCTGCCATTAGTCTTGGCGTTGGCTATATTTGATTGAGTAGTACCCCACGCTTCGCGATATGAGCCATCTTTCTTTTTGAAGATGAAGTGTGCTACACCGTTTGCCAGTTTCACTTTAAGGGTGTCAATTAACATTGCCTTCATTACTCCCATTTCATTTGATTGTGTACGGGTTGCGATTACGGTTGCTCTGCGAGCGGTTGAATTGTTGATGACGATAGCGTTTATCATATCTGTGGTTGTTTGGAGTTTAACTTCTGTTTGACAATACAAAGGTATGACAAATACTAAATACCTGCAAGCGCAAATAGCTAAAGATTGCTAGTAGAACAGCTAAAGATTGTTAAATTTATGGCATCTAATTTATATATGTTATTTTATAGTAGTAACTTTGCACTGTAATACGCATAAATTATGTCAGCGACTTCAACACACGAAAAAATAGAGCGTACTGTAATCCATTTGGAAATAAATGGAGAACATCATTATTTTGGTAGTATAGCTAATATGTATGAATACTTTACGCCTCAACAATTGGGAATAAGTTATGGCTCATTACGCAACTATGGACTATCCAGCGAAAAGCCCTATAAAAATTCAAGATGCATTATTAGGAAAGGGCAGTTATTATCTAAATCGGGGAACAGAGGGCGAAAGAAGCAGATATATGAGGAAAAGTAAGATTGTCTATAATCCGTTGTTGTCAGTAAAAGAAAATGCTGAGAACAATCGCGTTTCTGAGGCTGCTATAAGGTGGTATATACGCACAAACGGCATAGACAGAAAGCGGGATAATGCTATTATCATTCAGAGAGCAATAAAGGACATTAAAAAGAAATGCCCCGACATCTCCATTAAGGAACTATCTGATGAATTACATCTATCCATAAACACTATAAAGAAACACCTAAACACAGATGTCCAATTGTCAGATAATGATAGTTCTAAACTATCAACATTTGACACTTCAACAAAGAAATTCCTAATTTCAACTGTATCCGACAATCAGCACGAAATACTAAATAACATTTTAAGACTGCACGTCAAGCGTAAACGGTTTGATTGTGATTTAACATATAGTGTTGGAGTATTTTATAAACATCTCCCTCAACCGCTGTTGAAATATGACGAATATCCGCAAATGGAAGGCGTTCTGCCATTAAAAGCAGCTTACGACATTGAAGCAAACAAGCTACATTCGATTGTAATTGATTTGCCGTTTATTATTAGAAATAACAAAGGCGGTGATTCTATCAATGCCTGTAAAATTGCCAATAGGTTCAATTCGTTTCAGACCCCTCAAGAATTGTATGATGCTAATGATAGTATATTGTCATTGGCATTTGATAAGTTGGAAAGGAGAGGTCTGTTAATAGTCAAAACTATGGATGTAATTTTTGCAGGTAAACAGCACTGGGTTGCTAATTATGTTATCAATAAAGCGACTGAGTTAGGGTTTGAAATGGTTGACCTATTTATTCTCATTGCAAAAGGGAAGTTAATTCGCTCTGACGGTTGCATTCAGCACCATGCTAGAAAATTTCACTCTTATTTTTTGATTTTTCAGAAGCGGTAAAATCCTTAACACACCGAAGCATTGGGATGTTTTGAGGTATCTACTTAATCAAATTTTATTATTTATCTTTTTGACAATCTTGTTATTAAGCGTATCTAAACGAGAAAAACGCGACTGAATTTCAATCACCTACATGCCCATAGAACTAATTCATAGGTATTAAACGCCAGTATTCGGTCAATGCCTTGCTTATTTTTTTCTTGGTATCATCTGAATGGTGTTTACCGTGCATCGGGTTCTTACTCCCTTGCTTTGCCAATGACATCTTGAATTTGGTTGCATCTGATAATTTTCTTCTGATTCTTTTGGCCATATTCTTTTGAACTTTAATGAATTTATAGTATATTTATAAATATCTTAGAGAATTGGGAAATGAGCATAAAACGAAAGAAAATTTACAGATTAAAGAATATCAGTATTGAAGAGGTTGTGAAATCTTTTCAATCATTCAATGCTGAAGGTAAATTGATACGCTGTGAATTAGAGTCTATTCCATTAGTAGGAATAAATATGCCAGCGCCTCAAATATCATATAAGAAAGATTCTACCAATAAATACACCTCAATACTTACAGATAAGTTCGCATTTCTTATACACTTAATAAGAAGTAGGCAAATTGCAAATGGCGGAGGCTTTGCTCCGTTTCATTCAGTTGCATTAGAAAAAATATTGGGGAAAGACTATTCAAAGATGCTGCACCTGCTGTATAAGCTACATCTATTGCAGTGTGATGACTATTTTCAGATAGGCAAGAAAAGTTTCGGATTTAGATTTGATGATGAGGTTGAATTTACATTTACCTACGAAAACGCCAACTATCTATCCCGATATTTTAACAAGGCAAACAAGATATTCCAGAGTTATAAAGAACGGACAGAGCATGAGAATCGCAAAGAGTTAGGCAATGACTCTTTCTATGACAAGTATAATTCTTCTCTCTCAATGCTCAAATTAACTCACATTGATGAGGGATATAAATTCCTTTCTCTTCACAAATTCATAAACGAACATAGCAGAAATTACTACTATCATATATTAGGCTCATACACTTCTTACAAACCATACATAACCTCTATTGATAAGAATAAGCGTATATATTCATTAGCCACATCCACACCTCGTATTCTTAAACCATTCCTAAATATTAAATTCTCATGTGATATTCACAATTCTCATCCACTGTTATTTAACAATATCCTCTACGATTATTACAATATCCCTTTACCTTTGAGGCTGAGATTATCTACTTTATTCAATAACCTCAATATATCTCCCTATAATGTTAGTCGTTTTATTCGTAAAATACTAATATTAAACAATATAGGCAAAGACGAAATTGCAAATATTCCTAATGATGTCCTCGCGTACCTATATATAACATCTATCGGGAGATTTTGGGACTGTGTGATACCCGATGATTGTGCAGATGGATTGCTATTGAGGTCTGATATTAAGGTCTTGATGTTTGCAGAGGTGTTTTACTCAAAGAAACTCACCACAAGAGGGCAGAAATATGCTAAGATATTCAAGAAACAATATCCCAACGTCTATAAGGTTGTAAGAAAACAGAAACAAGAGGATAGAACACAATTGGCAAACGATATGATGAGGTTGGAGAGTGAACTATTCCATAAAATCCTCGCTAAACTGTTCAGTAAGCGATTTAAGGTTATATCTATCCATGATGCTATTGTGGTCCTTGATGTAAAGGCAAATACAAAATGTACCGCCGATACGGTTAAGACTGTCATACGGAATGTGTATAATGAAAGTGGTCTTTGTCCAGATATTTCAGTAGATACCTACGATGTAGCCGCAACTCTCGAAAATGAAACTAAAGCAAATGAACTGATTCAGTCCTTTCTGAATAAGATTGAGAATGGCGTAGCCAACAATGATGAGGAGTGCATTGATATAAAAAATCAACTGGAACACAGCCAAATTGAGCTACTACCAAATAGCGACTACACGGATGTTATTCTACATCCCCTAAATCCGAAAAAATAAAATTTTTCTTGTTGGGGTGGGATACCTCATTACAGTTCATTACGACTACTTGATATTTAAGAGAGAGGTTACCTGCACCAACAATGTTCTAAACAGAAAAATACATGATTAAACAGTCTGAGATTTGCATGGATAGAAAATCATGCATAAATTTGCATTGATAATAACAATTAATAACCACACCAATAATGAACGCAAGGGCTAACATATTAATACTCAGCGATAATCTCAATCCTTTTAATGTTGGGGTCCTGGGTTCGAGCCCCAGGCGGATCACAGAAGGGTCTATCAGACCATAGAAGACCTCTGAAAATCGCTGATTTTCAGAGGTTGTTTTTTACGGCCGCCCTCGCTATGATGCAAAGTATTTCTTTCTTCAAAATCGTCCTCCTTTTGTCCTCCTGCGCGAAAGTTATGTCAGATGCAAAAGGCGGTTGAATTGTTATGACCCAAAAACACAAGCCGACGACAACACCGTGAACCGCCACGTCTCTCTACGTTTCCGCAGTGAAATGTGTCCTAAACTCAGTTTTTTGTAAAAATCGCGGTTATAATCGCAAAAATTTGTACCTTCGCATTCTCTTAATCGTGATTATTTGTATGGCAGTGAAAGTTGACACCCAGAAAGAGATTATCTTCGGCTCATCTGATCCTAACATTTCCCGTGTACTCAGTAAGAAGGAAAAGGATGGCGAGTTGCGGAAGGTTGCTCCGCGCATATACACAACCAATTTAGTTGATAGCTTGGAGAATATCGTGCGTCGCAACCTCATAGATATTCTGGTATATCGGTATCCGGACGCTATCATAAGCCATCGCAGTGCCAAAGAGATGCGACCGACGGCGACTGGTGATTTCTTTCTTACCAATTCAACTACAAGGAGAGTAACAGACTTACCCGGTATAATTCTCAATTTTGTCAAAGGGCCAAAAGCGTCGCCGCATGATATACCGTTTATGGGTATGCACATATCGGGAGAACACCGGTATATGCTTGAGAATATGCAAGTGTCAAGAAAATCTGGTGATGAATCACGTGTTCTTCATATAAGTGTGATAGAGAATAAACTTGAACAGATATTGCTCACCGGTGGTGAAGACCGTCTTAACGAATATCGCGATGAACTGAGAACTGTTGCCGAAGAATTGGGGATGCAGACGGAGTTTGCCAAAATCAACAGCATAATTTCCGCATTGCTCTCAACTCATGACGCTAGGGTGCTGTCAACTGCCTCTGCAAAAGCACTTGCTGTCGGCAATCCGTTTGACCAGACAAGGGTTGAACTCTTTGAAGTGCTTTTTGATGCAATCAAGGACCGCTATTTTGTTATCCGCAACAATCGCAATACTGACGAAGAATCGTTCCGGCTTTTCTCATTCTTTGAAAGCTATTTCTCTAATTATATAGAAGGAACGGAGTTTGAGATTGATGAAGCGAAAGCGATTGTTGACTCCGGTATTCCCATGCCTCGACGCGATGAGGATTCACACGACATTCTCGGCACATTCAAGGTCCTTTCAAACCGTGCCGAGATGATGAAGACTCCAACATCGCCTAAAGAATTGTTTGCGATTCTTAGTCACAGACACAGCATTCTGCTTGAAGGACGACCGCACATGAATCCCGGCATTTTCAAAACGAAGAACAACCGCGCCGGAATGACGGAATTTGTGGATAATCAACTTGTGAAAGGGACGCTCTCACAAGGTTTCAAATATTATGCAGCTTTGACAGACCCATTTGCCCGTGCGATATTTATGATGTTCATGATTAGTGAGGTGCATCCGTTCAATGACGGCAACGGTCGTATAGCCCGTGTGATGATGAACGCCGAACTTGTCCGTGCCGACCAATCACGTATAATTGTACCGACAGTCTTCCGCGAAGATTATATCCTCGCTTTGCGAAAACTGACCCGCCACAAAGACCCGCTGGCATACATAAACGTGATGACCAAGCTCCATCAGTTCAGCGATAATCTCTACGGCACAGACTTTACAGAGCTGAAGAATTACCTTGCGGCCTGCAACGCCTACGAAGAACCTTCACAGGCTAAACTACAAATAATAGATCGAACTATATTATAAGAGAATTTATGATATTTACAGAATTTGAAAAAAGAATCATAAACACAATTGCTGCGCAAGACCTAAACACAATACATCCCTTTGGATATGCAGGAAGAGAAATCCTCTTTCCTAAAAATGAAGGTGCTATATTTATCCCAGAAGATGTACTAATTGGCAATGAATATCATTCGGTATTATTTCTTCTTGCATTACATGACGGAGGAAGATCCCACGCCGTAATGAGAGAGCGCGTAGTAGCATTCGTTTCTCTTATGAAATACTTAGAAAATAATCGTCTTATCTATATAATGGATGGTCCCACAAATAAACCGTGTCTGTACTATGGTGGCTTTCATTATACACATATTGAAACTACATGTGTAAATAGTGAACGTAGAGGTGATACAACTATTAACAATTATCAGGGTAATATTGATGATGGTATCGACTTTAATTACCAGTCTTTTGTGAGCGATGGTTATATCCGGCGTTATAGCAATGTACAAGTTCATCTACATCCAAATACTTATATTGGTGCTATAGGATTTGGTGGCAATATAAAGGACGATCTATATCGCTATGTTAATGCATTTATATACCCAACCATTACACTTAAAGAAATAATTGGTCATAATTTCAAAACAGAGTCGGAAAGACTTGCAGAGGCATCGTTAGATGCTGCTAAAAAACAAGTAAATAAAGCACAGCAGACTCTCGTAATTGCAATTATTACTTTAATAAGTTCTATCGCTATACCAATCCTTTCATGCACTATCCCAGATAGTTATTCTTCTATAATTAAAATCTTATGTATGGTATTTTGTGCGTTACTTCTTATGGTTTGTGGTGCTCAAATAGCTATCGGCAATATAGAATCAGATTAGTGTAGAATATAGTCTTTGAATGAAAGTATTAAACTTGTGAAAAGGATTTGAACCCAAGACCCCAGACATCGTGAATCCAAGTATTTTTAACAGTCTGGGATATTGGCGATTGGAAAAGATTTTGTAACTTTGCATTACAGGATTTGCAATCCTGTGCAGAACATTGAAGAATCAGCGTGATAGATAAGTGAGTCGCCCGGCCAACGGGTTGTTAACTCGCTGATACTCACCATACAGCGTCGGAGTTTAACGGCTCCAGGCGGATCACCAAGAAGTCCGAACTTCCACCGCAAAACGCTGAAAATCACTTGATTTCCAGCGTTTTTGTTTTTGCCCTATCCGGCAGAATTTCTTCCATATCCTTGTCGGAGAGCGAGAAGTCGAGGATGTCGAGATTCTGGTGCATGCGCTCTATATGGGGCGACTTCGGGATGATGATTAACGTTTTCAGAAATTTCAAACAACAAGAACCATGCCGAGGTTCCCCTTTTAAGTCGAAGAACCGACAAAAGGGTACAACAAACCGAAATATGATATCGCTGAGCGTTTTAGAAGTCGTCAAAAAATGCATCGTTGATAATGTCGTCGTCGATGCAGTCGTTCCATGAGCCAGAATGTCCGCCAAAATAATTGCCTGACGTACTATTGTTGCCCGACGAGTAATCTCCTGAATAATCGGTGTCATGGAATGCATTGCCGCTACTGAAGGACTTGTTGTCGCGACGCGATTCAATCGGGCTCCGTTTAGGTGAAAAAAGTTTGCAGATTAAATCAAGTAGGGCGGCCTCGCATAGTAAATTCCAGAAAGACATGTTGTTATGATTTAGTCGTTATACAGAATATTGTTGGAGTTTCTCCGAAAGATATGATTTTGCGTGTCAGGTCCAGAGAATTTTGTGGTTTGCGGAGGGTGGCATTCGGAAGTGCCGACGGATTTGCCGGATCACTTTATGTTGGCGCCATCTTTAAGAGCCTGAAACAACCATCCGGGCAATACGATTAGCATAATAAGAAGAGCCATGGTCAATGCGGAATTAGAGTGACAAGGGGACGCACTATCGCTTCCCGTCTGCAAAGTTAAGCGGCACCAGTGCCAAATTCTGGCACTTCAAAACTAAATAATGCAAAATCGGTGGAGGAAATCCGTTTGTGTGCTTTGTAAATGTATTTATATTGTATTTATATATTGTGAAACCCCAATAGCAGTTACTATGATTGAATCAGCATAGAGTCGTCCACCCCTTGAAAAATTCGTTTTACCTGTGCGGAACGGAACAGGACCCCGTTCTGCCGGAAGGTCCTGAAATTGCTGTATGGATTCTGTTCAACCGGAATGCCGAGATTCGTTTTGCCGATTTTGTGCAGATACATAAAAGAAAAAAATGCAGTTAACTGATTATCAGCTAACTGCAATTTTAAGGAGTTGCCTTGGAAGGATTCATATTTATGAACGACCGCGAATGAAGATGATTTAAATTAGTAGTGTATATCAGTGAATTAGAACGATTTTGAATGTTAATAAATCCATAGGAATTTAATTCAACGCACTTTTGGTTGTGCAAAAACGTTATACTTGCACAACGTTATTTTGAAATGCACAACCACCTATGGAAAGAATAACCATCTACCTCCGTACGACCAAGACGAGCGGTAAAATAAGACTTCGCTTCCGGCTTACTGAGGGTCGGGAAGTTCAGCTCTTTCATAAGAGTAATATCGAGGCTGATTTGGCGGACTTGAAAAAGTTTGACATGGATGGCTCGCTGAAACCGCGCGTCAGCCTTTACAATGAGGACTTGCGTCTTGCGATTACACGCGAGATTGATGCGATGCACGAAGCGTATAAACAACTGAAAGAGGAATGTCCCGAATTTGACGCTACCGATTTTGAAGCGAGAATTGATATGGTCCTCAATCCGGAGAAATACAATGTAGTCAAGACGGAGGAAACCGAAACCCTGCTGGCACGCTTCGACCGATACATTGACGGCTTGAAAACATACGGCACAGTCAGTGAGGGCAGAGCCAAGATTTACAAGATAGTATGGGATAAGCTATCACGTTATCTTATCATCTTCAAGAAATCGCGCTATACTCCGGAACAATTCACGCCGGAAGATATATTGGCATTCCGGGAGTTTGTAATCAACGAATACAAGTATGTCGATAAGCACAAGGCGATATATGGCAGCCTGCAAAAAATCTCCATACCGACCAAACAAGCGAGCATCAACACTGCATCGGCGAAACTACGGGCTTTACAAGCTTTTTTCAATGAGCTGGAGGAGAATGACGAGATTTTGAAATCTCCTTTTCGGCGCCTCACTAAAAAAAGGAGGAATGAGGCACTGAGAGAACAGTATGATGACCCATTTTTCCTCCGTTATGAGGAAGTTCAGCAGATAATGGCAGCGGATGTGCCCGCCAATCTGAAGGAAACCAAAGATGCCTTTCTTCTTCAGTGCGCTCTCGGTTGTCGTATCGGAGATTTTATGAAGTTGTCGATGTCGAATGTTGCGGTTACTGATGACGGCATTCCTTACGTTCAATATCTGCCCAAGAAAACCATGAAGACGCAGAATGATTGACGGGAAAAGAAAACACCCTTGATGCTGTTTGCATTGGAAATCGTCAAACGCTCCGGTTTCAAATTTGGTGTTCTCAAATATGCCTCCGGCAAAAGCGGATACAACGCCAAGATTAAAAAGCTCCTTGAGCATTGTAAGATTGACCGATTGGTTAACCAGTATGATGAGGCGACAGGCACGATGAACCGCGTGCCACTGCATTCGGTAGGCAGTAGCAAGCTGTGCCGCAAGACACATATAGACATTGCCAACAAAGCGCAGGTAAATATGTATGCCACCGGACTCCATGAAGTAGGCAGTAGCGCAGTAGAGCACTATTCAATGCTCGAAATCCGCGACCTGTTCATGCTTCTTTGCGCAGCATTCAATCAGCCCCGCTACCGGGTTGATAAGCAACTGAACGTACTGCCGAGCGAAAATCTTGCAATGGAAGAAATCAACCTATAAGTTGCAATTTTCGGATAATCTTCGTAACTTTGCACTTGGATAAATGTTTATATAGTATGAAGTTTGCACGGATAATCGACGGATTCGACCATCTATGGGCTGTCAAAGCTCAGGATAAGGAAGCGGACGAACTGACCCTATTGTTCCGAAATTGGACCAATGGTGAGTATCTCCTTGATTTCTTTATGGAAAATATGGAAGACCTTAAAAGTTACTTTCATATTGAACGACTCGATGAAGCCGTCAATGATACTTTTGAGGACGCCGAGGCTTTGCAGGAACTTGTGCTTGAAGTTCCCTACACGGAACATCTCGACGAACTTTTCAAGCCTCTTGACATCACCGATACTCGCACCCGTGAGTTAAGCCGCGAGAAAGCCCGCAACTGGAACCGTGACCGTCATGCAAGTTGGCTCCGTATCTACGCCATAAGGCTTGAACCTAATGTCTACATCGTAACCGGCGGAGCCATTAAGCTTACACGGACGATGCAGGAACGCGAGCATACGGCGCTCGAATTGCAGAAGCTCAATCGCTGTAAGGCGTTCCTTAAAGCCAACGGCGTATTTGATCAGGACAGTTTTGTTGAACTTACTAATGAATAATATTATGGCAAGCAAGGCAATTAAATTTTTGGAGGAACATCAGAGTGAGACCCCTTCGCGGTTTGCAGAAGAAGCCGCATGGCGCAAGGAAAATGCAGGTTGGCTCCGCTGGTCGCGTCAGCTTGCCGTAACCCTTATTGGCTACATGCAGGACAACGGCCTCAAGAGAGCCGACCTCGCCGCTCGCCTCGGTGTGAGTCCGCAATATGTGAGCAAACTCCTTTCAGGTACCGAAAACCTCAGTTTCAAGAGCGTAGCCAATATCGAGGACAAGCTTGGCATCTCTTGTTTCGCATGATGTAATCATTTGCAGGATGCCTCCACGATTCAATATATACGACCAAAAGATCGATTTCTCTTCGATAAAGAAGTTTTGCAAAGAGAATGGTCGCTCTGCCCATTATTCTAAAAACGATGTTTTTGTCCAGCAAGGGTGTGTAGGCAAATATCTCGGAGTCGTGGAATCGGGGTATTTCAAATATACGACACTGACTTCTTCGGGCAATGAAGCAGTCGTAGGATTCGCTTTTGAGGGCGAAATTGTAGCCGACTACTATAATTCGTTCAATAGGCTTCCGTCTGAGGTTACGATAAAAGCCGGAGCAGACTCTTCGGTATTTCAAATAAGAACACAAGAGGCGCGAAACGTATTTTACTCATCGTTTGACGGCAATCTTTCTGCTGTGAATGGCGCGCTGTTCAGTGAGATTTATTCCCGCCAACTTGAACTATACAGAAAGACACCCACAGAAAGATACCTTAACCTGATAACTTCATATCCTCAAATCTTAGACATCGTTTCGTTGAGCGACATAGCCTCATATCTGCTCATCACACCGGTATATCTTAGCCGAATCCGAAAAAATATCGCTAAAAAATCCGGCGAATAAAACTTGTTTTATCCCGAAGTCATTTTTTCTGCCGAACTTTGCCTAAATTAATCAGGCAAAGCAATGCAGTGCAATCTCATCACTTTGTCTAACATCAACATCAAAGTGACCATGAATAAATTATATTATCTTCTTGTATCACTAATTTTTGTCTCTTGCAGCACTGATGAGCCGGAGCCTGAAACATTCATGCAGATTGCATCCATTAACAATGAAGACGGAAGCGTATGTCAGCAGTTTTCATACGACTCTTATGGACGGATAGTTACCTATAGGAGTATATATCCGGCAGAAACAGTTACTGTAGAATACGAGTATGTATCCGATAATCAGATTAGGATCTCAACCAAAGACGTCAACTTTGACCGAAATGGTATTTACGATTTAGTCCGCACCTATCAAGATAATCTTTATCTGGAAAACGGTCGGGCTGATTACTGCGAGGGCATATTCTGTCAGACAGAGCAAGACAAGACTACTTTCGAGAAGAAATATCGTCATGAATTCAGTTACACATCAGGCAATCTTCTTAATGTAGTCAAGTGGACTGAATGGAATAAGAAAGGAGATGGCTGGGAAGAAGATAATCCCTGGACTTGGGAGAATTATTACTATTGGGAAAACGGAAATCTTTTGAAAGTCGAAGACTTCAACGGCAATTCATATCCGCGTTTTACCTATACTATCAATTATACCGATGTCGCCGGAGTCCAGAATGTAGTTCCCATACCGATGGGCCTATACCAATATATTCCCTTGCAATTCAAAGGAATTTTCGGAGCGCAGTCTGTCAGCCTGATAAGTGAAATCCATCGGGATGACACTTTAAATGGAATCACTTCCACAAATTACCGATATGAATTTGCCGGCAGCCGGATTACAAAATATCAGGAATCATACAGCAACGGGATGGAAGAGACATTTTCAGTCCTTTGGACTACTGAGTGAATCTGATGACATTCCGTTGTCGGATTTCATTAGATCCTCAAATCTTAGACATCGTTTCGTTGTTCGACATTGCCTCGTGTCTGCTCGTCACACCGGTATATCTCAGCCGAATCTGAAAAAATCTCGCTAAAAAATCCGGCGAATAAAACTTGTTTTATTCCAAAGTCATTTTTTCTGCCGAACTTTGCTTAAATTTTTAAGCTGAGCAATGAGAAATAGATTCATAAATTCCATACTATTCGCTATGATTGCATCGTCAGTCATGGCACAAACCGAAACGCCGGACTCCATCAAGGCGCAGGAACTCGAAGAAGTCGTTGTCAAGGGCCGTAACCAACGACTTGGTGCGGAAGTTTCTACTTATATTCCTACTTCAAAGCAACGAAATGCCTCTCAGACTGCCGCTGATTTGTTAAACCGCATGGCAATTCCTCAAATCAAAATATCAGCAAATGATGACATAACCGATTTGGCCGGCAAGAGCGTTGATGTCTTTATAGATTTCCTGCCTGCAACCAAAGAGGATTTACAGGGCATGAGAATGCAGGATGTGAAGAAAGTCGAATATTACGATTTCCCCTCTGACCCGCGTTTCCAAGGGAAAGCCCATGTTGTGAATTTCGTAATGCAGAAATATGAATATGGCGGATATGTGAAGGCTCATGGCTGGGAGAACACAAGCAACGCAGGACAGATAAGCCTTTTCAGTAAACTGCAATATAAACGTATGACGTTCGATATTGCGGCGGGATATTTCTATCTCAATCAGAATCATACGGGAGGAGATGTTTATGAAACCTTCCGTCTGCCGCAGCCTGATGGAAGTGTCAATGTATTCGAACGTAATTCAATTCAAGGCAAAGGCAAATGGATTAAGAACCAATATTGGCCGACGTTCAAGGCTCTCTATTCATCTGACAAAATAACTATCCTTAATGTCGTAGGCGCAAGTTTCGACCATACTCCTCGTAACAACAGTTCCGGATTTATTGAATACAATCCTGCGATAACCGAGCGCGTTGACTATTCGCAAAATTCTTCCGACCGAGTCAATTCTATATCCTATAGCGGTTACTGGAATTTTATTCTCAACGACAAAAACACTATAAACTTTTCCCCGAGGTATGCTTACTCGCATACAAATACGGGAAGTCTGTATACTGAGGTTGGATCCGGTGAATTTTATAACGCCGCAAGAGACGACTCTCACCAATTTAGCGGGAACTTGACATACACCCATTCGTTTGGTAAATGGGGCTCTCTTAATGCCATGTTCCAGACTATAATCACCTCCAACAACACAAGTTATTACGGCACGGCCAATACAAGCGACAACGCCCGGACATACCGCGTCGGCCCTGGTGTGCAGTATAGCCTGTCAATAGGCAAAGTATATGGTTTGGTTGGATTCGGCTACCATTGGGACAGGCAGAAATATATTGATTACAAAGATGATTCCGCTGCTCCGTGGATAGATTTCTCACTACAATATGCGCCGAATGACCGCCATTCAATCCGAGGCGAATTTCATCACATGAAGTCAATCCCATCGTCAAGTTATCGTTCAGCTGCCATCATTCAGAGTAACCCGCTTATGAGTTATACGGGCAATCCCAACCTGGTTTCTTATGGCAGTTACGATGCAGGTGTGAATTATTCCTTCATACCGAGCAATAAATTCAGCATTTCGGCCTTTGCTTCTACATGGATAGTCGACAACCGATATGTCTATGATTATGTACCTTCAGAAACAGGTATCCTGCGGACAATCCGACAACCGGGCAGTGGATACTCACAATGGACTTATGGTGCATACGCGAGTCTGCGGCTTTTTGACAGCAAGCTCCAGCTGACGGCACAACTTACCGGAACATCAGTGCATAATGGCGAGCCGTATAATCTTGACAAAACGAATATTAACTATGCTTTTCAGGCAACCTACTATCTCGGTAACTGGAATTTTTCAGGACTGTATTACTCTCCGCAAGGCTTCCCTGATGGATGTATGGTTGGAACCTGGATGAAAACGAAATCATATTATCGCATTGCCGCCGGATGGTCTAATTCCTCATGGAACCTGCAACTTCAATTTGCCAACTTTGCCCGCTGGAATTGGAGAAGTAATAAAAGCATAATGCACAGCCGTTATTACGATAGAATCGAACAGACCTACTCTATCAACGACCACGCCTTGGCTCGCTTGTCAGTAACATATACCTTCGGATTTGGCAAAAAGATTCAGCAGGGCGATGAGGCTTCTCAGCAATCGGGGGTTAATTCTGGAATCTTGAAATAACGAAACAGCAAATCATACAATACAGAAACCTCGGCAGCGATGTCGGGGTTCTTTTTTGAAGCTGATGCATTTCTCTGATGCAATATATGATGAACATGAAATCTCAATTTATACGGGAAAAAGGGAGCCACAAGTTATTAGCCTGTTGCTCCCTTTTATTGTTATCTGATTCCGAAGCCTCTCTTGACCGTCTGTTTCAATGACTGCCACTTTTCCTTGAACCATTGGAACACTCTCTTGCCGCCGAGATGAAGACGGTAGTTGTTGCCATCGGTCGGGTCTCGCTTGATTTGCACTTCAACATTTCCGACATCCACATCATTCTCCTCATTGGGGTCATAGAGCGTAGATCCTGTTTTGAATGATCTCGGTTTCCCGTCAAGTAACGCTGTGATGAGTGGGTCTGACATCTTTACCCGGATGCAGTCTCTAATAGCTGGCAGGGCAGCAATGACACCCGGGAAGAATCGTTGGATTAAGTTTTCGGTTTCCGTATGTCCTCTGACTATGCTGTCATGCTGCTCTTTCTGTCTGTCGAGCTGTTGGCGTAGGTTCCACATTTCATTGCTGTGGGTCTTGGAGGTTTGTTCTGCCCGCTCTTTCAAAGCTTTGATTTCCTCCCGACTCTGGGCGAGTTCGGTTTCAAGTCTCTTGGTCTTGCTCCCAGTGAAGCAGTTGGCGATATTGCTGATGGCATCCTTACGGTTAGCGTCACGCCGGGATTTCGCTTCGACCGCTTCCTGCAATGCCGTCTCCTTCTCTTTTCTCGCCGTCTCCGCTTCCTTGGCGCAAGTAGCGCGCTCGTCAATCAGCCTTGACTTGTCAGCCACGATTTCAGCAATTTCGTCTGCCATTTTCTTCTTGTCAGCTTCCAATGCTTTTTTCTCGGCGGTCAAAGATGTATTAGTGGCGGTGAGAGAAGAATTTGACTTTACAAGTTCGGACTTCCGTTTTTCAAGTTCGCCGTTCTGTCTGGTCATCTCCGCATTGGCGGCTTTGGTGTCGGCAAAAGCTTTGTCCATATAGCGGTTGCCTCGTTCAAGCTCTTTCTTCCGTTTCTCCAAAGATTGGGTTTCGGT
>OGLG01000950.1_pt1 | contig 19146 bp, 13 predicted proteins | sample 1572621 | NCBI WGS metagenome assembly OGLG01 (sample SAMEA2581912, study PRJEB24529) | metagenome | biome: Human gut stool | place: China | collected 2011 | reverse complement strand
AGAATTGTGTTTTCCGCATGAATCCGCAGGATATCGCCGTTTTCTGCCTTCGCAACGATGCCATGGCAGGTGTTTCCCTCCACCAGAAGGTCTTCCATCACGGTATAGTCCATAATGGTGACATTGGGCAGTGCCTGCACATTTCTAAGCAGTGTTTCTGTGATTTCCTTCCCTGTGATGTCCTTATGGAAGCAGATACGGGGCTTGGCGTGGGAGCCTTCTCTGGTATATTTTAAACTACCGTCCGCCTCCTTGTCAAATCTTACGCCGAGGGCAAGCAGGTCGTTGATCACGGCTCTGCTGTTGCGAATCATGATATCCACGCTTTCCTTGCGATTTTCGTAATGCCCTGCCTTGAGGGTGTCCTCGAAGAAGGAATCGTAGTCGGTTTCATCCCTCTGGACGCAGATGCCGCCCTGTGCAAGCATGGAATCGCAGCTGGGCAAATCCTCCTTGCAGATGAGAAGAATGTTCTGCTCCTTGGGCAGCTTGAGTGCGGCATATAAGCCGCTGACTCCTGCGCCGACGATGACGGTGTTATAGGTAAGCTCTTTTTCCATTTTATGCTCCTCCTTATTTGCTCAGCTCCAGCATGCGTGTCAGGGTGTTGCCTGCCGCTTCTGCCTGTGCCCGGTCTACGGATGCCTGATTTTCCTCTGTCTGCAAAACATGCAGCACCTTTTCCAATGTAATCAGCTTCATGTCCCTGCAGGTGGGTGCTGTTTTCGGGAAATAGAAGGTCTTATCTGGATTGCGCTTTTTCAGCTCATACAGCACGCCGATTTCCGTCCCGATGATAAATTCCTGCTTTTCACTTTCGGTCGCATGCTTGATGATGCCTGTGGTGGAGCCGATGTAATCTGCCAGCTTTGTCACAGCTTCGGGACATTCGGGATGCACCAGAACCTCTGCATTGGGGTGTGCGTCCTTCAGCTCCTGTACCTCGGCAGGAGAGATATTCTGATGGATGGGACAGTAGCCATTGACGAGAATGATATTTTTTTCAGGCACCTGCGCCGCAATGAAGCGACCGAGGTTTTGATCGGGAATAAAGAGGATATTCTGATTGGGCAGGTTGCGGACAATCTGCACCGCGTTGGCGGAGGTCACGCTTACGTCAGACCAGGATTTGATTTCCGCTGTAGAATTGATGTAGCAGACAACCGCCAAATCCTCGTAGGCTTCTCTTGCCGCGTCCACCTCTGCCTTTGTTACCATGTGCGCCATGGGGCAGTCCGCGCTTGCATCCGGCATCAGCACCTTCTTTTCGGGGCAGAGGACCTTGGCGGTCTCGGCCATGAAGTGCACTCCGGCGAAGAGGATGATGTCGGCGTCGACCGACTGCGCCCGGACGGAGAGGGCGAGCGAGTCGCCCAGAAAATCGGCGACGGCCTGCACCTCGGGCGTCGTATAGTAGTGCGCCAGGATCACGGCGTTTTTCTCGCGCTTGAGATCCCCGATGCGGCGGCTGAGCTCGGAGGAGTTTTCCACGTTCATTTTTTATTTTTATTCCTTTAATTAATTTAAATAATAAAAAGAAGAATAGATATAATAGCTGTTGATACTGTTGACAAGTGGAAGTGTTATTTTCCAATCAACACTTTTTATTTTTATTGTTTCTTATTTTAAATTTTAATTGATTCAAAATCAAAAGAATATAAAAACAATCGACAATTGTTGAAACAGTTTGTCGACATATCGACAGCCTTTTGTTTTAAACATTCTCTTCCGGTTTCATCCCTTTTCCGGGTATGACAACTTCTTAAAACTATTTTTGGTTTCGGCGAAAAGATTTTTATACCCGTTCTCTTTTTCGAAAAGCAAATTTTTCAGCTTCGACTTTTCATTCTTTTTCATCGGTTATCAACGCGGTTTTCGACAAGTTGTCAACCGTTTTTCATCACTTTGCCGACAATCTTTTCGGCGATCCCGCGGTAGTGTTCCTCGACGCGGGAATCAATTCCCGCTGCCGGCGTCCCTGCGTCTGCTCCGTCCATAATCGACTGGATGATAGGTATTTCTCCCAGGAACTCCACCCCGCTTTTTTCGGCGTATGCGCGTGCCCCGCCGCGGCCGAAGATGTAGTAGCGGTTTTCGGGCAGTTCGGCGGGCGTGAACCACGCCATGTTCTCGACGATGCCCGCCACGGGGATGTTGACGTTTTCGTTGCGGAACATCTCCACGCCGCGCACGACGTCGGCCACGGCGATCTGCTGCGGCGTCGAGACAATCACCGCGGCGTCGATTTTCAGTTCGCCGATGATCGACAGATGCACGTCGCCCGTGCCGGGAGGGAGGTCCGTGAGCAGGAAGTCCAGCGTCCCCCACCGGGTCTGGTGGATCATCTGTTTGAGGGCGCTGACAGCCATTGCGCCGCGCCACAGCAGCGCATCGGTGGGTTTGATGAAGAAGCCGATCGACATGAGCTTTACGTCCATTGATTCGGCCGGGACGATGTGGTCCACCCCGTCCTCGGCGACGGCTTCGGGCACGTACCCTTCCACGCCGAACATTTTGGGCTGCGACGGTCCGTAGATGTCCGCATCGAGGACGCCGACGCGGAAACCCATGTTCCGCAGGGCGATAGCCAGGTTGGCCGTGACGGTGGACTTGCCTACCCCACCCTTGCCCGAGGCGACGGCGATTACCCTGGCGATGCCGCCCGTGGTGGTCTTCAATTTGGGTTCGGGACGCGGAGCCGCCCCGCCCTCCTTGATCACGACGAGCACCTCCGCGCCCGGAAACGCCTTGCGCAAAAGCGATTCGGCCTGGTTCTTGATCTTCACGGCGAACGGGTCGCGGGCCTTGGCGAAGCGCAGCACGACGGTGACTTTGCCTTCGGCGGACGCCGTATGTTCGATAAATCCGCTCGAAACGATGTCCTGTCCGGTTTCCGGGTGGACGACCGATGCGAGCAGGCGTTTGATTTTTTCTTCCATTGTCGTATTCAGTTTCTTTTCGGCAAAAATATGAAAAAGCGGAACGGGCTTAAAACCGAATCGCATGGGGTTCGGTAAAACGCTCCGGCAGATAAAAGTGTCGTTACGCCACCAAAGATAACGTATATTTTGGAGAATATATATAGTATGTCTAATTATTTTATCGAAAAACGATAAATTTTATTTGTTTTTCGTATAAAATCGCTATATTTGCGACAACATACGGAAGAAGACAACAACAAAATAGAACGAACTATGAATTTTATCAAGACTTTTCTGGCAGGGCTTCTCGCGGTCGTCGTGGGGACGTTCCTGGTGTTTTTCCTGTGGATTTTCATTTTGCTGGGCATTGCCGGCTCGATGGAGAAGAGTGTGGCGGTGCATCCCGAGTCGATCCTGAAGATCGACTTCTCGGAGGTGCTGACCGACGCCCCGTCGTCCGATCCGCTGGCGGGTCTCGACCTGATGACGCTCCAGACCCAGCGGCAGCTTCCGCTCCTGAAGGCGCTCCGCGCCCTCGAAGCCGCGCGTGACGACGACCGCATCAAGGGCATCTACCTGCGGATGAACGGCACGGGGGGCGTAACCGGTTCGGCGATCCTGGAGGAGCTGCGCGAGGCGCTCGTGGAGTTCAAGCAGAGCGGCAAATTCATCGTCGCCTACAACGAAACCTATTCGCAGGGCGGCTATTACCTGGCTTCGGTCGCCGACAAGATCTACATGCAGCCCGAGGGCATGATGGAGTGGGCCGGACTGTCGATGAACCTGATGTTCTACAAGGGGCTGCTGGACAAACTCGACCTCAAGGCCGAAGTGTTCCGCCCCACGGCCTGCAAATACAAGAGCGCCGTCGAACCTTATATCTATGACAAGATGTCCGACGCCAACCGCGAACAGATGCAGCAGCTTGTCAGCTCGATGTGGGGCGTCATCGCCGAAAGCGTCGCCGAGGCGCGCGGCATCGAACTGAAGACGCTGAACGAAATGGCCGACAGACTGGAGGTGGCGCTTCCCGACGAGGCGCTTGAAAAAGGGCTTGTCGACAGTCTGATCTACGAGGACCAGATGGAGGATGTCTTTGCCGAACTGGGCGTTTCCGACGATTACGACTTTGTTACGCTGGGCGACTACGCCGCGCAGGTGGGCGCCGACCTGAAAAACATCTCCGCCGACCAGGTGGCCGTCGTCTATGCCGACGGTCAGATCGTCGACGGCGAGGGGTACGGCAAGGAGATTTACGGCAATACGCTGGCTGCGAAGATCGCCGGCGTGCGCGACAACGAGAAGGTGAAGGCCGTCGTGCTGCGCGTCAACTCCCCCGGCGGAAGCGCGCTGGCATCGGACGTCATCTGGCGCGAGATCGAACTGCTGCGTGCCGAGAAACCCGTCATCGTGTCGATGGGCTCCTATGCAGCCAGCGGCGGTTATTACATCTCCTGCCCTGCCGATGCGATCGTGGCCGACAAGATGACCCTCACGGGTTCGATTGGCGTGTTCGGCATGTTCCTCGATACGCGCGACGCCCTGAAAAACAAACTGGGCATCACCGTCGACGGCGTGAAGAGCAACGCTTCGGCCGATTTCGCGGCCACGTCGCCGCTGACGCCCTTGCAGCGGGCGATGATCATGCGCGGTGTCGACCGGGTTTACACCACCTTCACCAACCATGTGGCCGAGGGGCGCAATCTTCCGATCGGGAAGGTGCTCGACATCGCCGGCGGCCGTGTCTGGTTGGGTAAGGATGCGCTGGAAGTCGGCCTGATCGACACCTACGGCGGATTGAAAACGGCCATTGCGCTGGCCGTAGACAAGGCGGAACTGGGCGACGGCTACCGGGTCGTCGAAGTGAAGGAGGAGCCGACGGGTTTCGCTGCGATCATCGCTTCGCTGAACGTGAGCGTCCGCGAAGCTTTCGCCCGTTCGGAACTGGGACTGATGATGAAAGAGTACAACACCGTGCGCGAGGCCCTGAACCAGCAGGGCGTCCTGATGTACTCGCCCTGGAAGGTCGAAGTGCGTTGATCCGCACGTATCGTGAAAAAGAGGCGTCTCCGGATGAAGGGGGCGCCTCTTTTCAGTTCGTCGTATCCGGCGTGAGCGGCGAGGTTTTGAACCGGCTGCGGTAGTCGCTGGGCGTGGTTCCGAGGTGGGCGCGGAACAGATGGTTGAAATTCGAGACGTTGGTGAATCCGCAGCGGGGGCCTATTTCCGAAATGGGGAGCTGCGTCTCGACGATGAGCTGCGCGGCCCGGTTGATGCGGAAGCTGTTGATGTATTCCCACAGGTTCTGGTGCGTGCGGCGTTTGAAGTAGCGGCACACCGACGACGGGGACATGTCCACCGAACGGCCGATCTCCTCCAGCGAGAGTTTGCGGGAATAGCTCTCCTCCACGAACCGGACGATTCGGCGCACCCGGTCGTCCTGGTAGGAACCGTCGTGACGCGAACCGATCTGCTGCACCTCGTCGGGCGGCGCTGTGGCAAGGTCGTTGAGGATGCTGAAAAAGAGCGAGACGGCTTCGAAGCCGTCGAGTTTGGGCAGCGATATCATCCGTTCGAGCACGGTGTCGATCGTTTTCGGGGCGAATCGCAGTCCGGCCGCAGGGCGGAGCAGCATTTCGCGGATGGGACGCATGTGTTCGAGCGAGAGGAACTTCCAGTCGGGCATCTCGCGGCTGAACATGACCGTGGCGGTTTCGCACTTGGCGTCGGCATACGCCGCGTCGCGCTTGAAACGGTGCGGGGTTCCGGGATTGATGAGCACGAGGTCCTTTTCGGTGAAATCTTCGACCGCGTCGTCCATGATGCGCTGGCCGCGCACGTGGAGCGTCAGGCAGAGCATGTAATCTTCGTGGTAATGGAGCGGAGGATCGGTCTGCTTGTCGGGCCAGTAGTGGGTCACGAATAAATTGTTGCTGCCCATAGGAGTAATATCGGCGAGAATCTGCTTCATAGTTGGGCAAATATAACTAATTTTAAAGAGAAACGTCCGATCGGGGTGAATATTTTGCGCTTTACATTATCTTTGCAATATGGCAGTTATCAGATTGACTAAAGAATTTTCGTTCGAGGCGGCTCATGCGCTCGACGGATACGACGGTCCGTGCCGCGAGATTCACGGGCACTCCTACCGTCTGTTTGTAACGGTTAAGGGTACTCCGGCCGAAGATGCGTCCAACCCGAAATGCGGCATGGTGCTGGATTTCGGCGTACTGAAACGGATCGTCAGCGAGGAGATCGTCTCGCATTTCGACCATGCGCTGGTGCTGCGCGCCTCGGAATCCGGGGAGGAATTTTTCCGCGTGCTCGCCGAACGTTTCGGCAATGTGGTTACGGTGGGCTACCAGCCGACGTGCGAGAACATGCTCGGCGATTTCGCCGCCCGCATCGCCGCGCGCCTTCCCGAAGGCGTCGCGCTCCACTCGCTGCGCCTGCACGAGACGGCGACATCGTTCGCCGAGTGGTTCGCCGAGGACAATATGTAAGAAGACAAGCAGGGATTCCGGATGCGGCGGGTTTGTGAAAATGGCCGCAGCGGGGAAAAGGTGACTCTAATTGACGCAACTTATCTGATATGAAAAAACTCTTTCTGGTCGACGCCTATGCGTTGATTTTCAAGTATTACTATGCCTTTTTGGGCCGTCCGATGCGTAACCGCGAGGGGATGAACACCTCCGTGGTGTTCGGCTTCGTGAAGTTCCTGCGCGACATCCAGAAACGCGAAAGGCCCGATCTGTTGGGCGTGGCGTTCGATCCCAAGGGCGGCAGCTTCCGCCGCGACATCTTTCCGGAATACAAGGCCAACCGTTCCGAAACCCCCGAGGACATCCTGCTTTCGATACCCTACGTGAAACGGGTGCTCGACGCGATGTGCATTCCGATTCTCGAAGTGGCGGGTTACGAGGCCGACGACGTGATCGGAACCCTTTCGCAGAAGGGTGTCGAAGCCGGTTACGACGTCTATATGGTGACGCCCGACAAGGATTACGGCCAGCTGGTGCGCGACAACTGCCGCATCTACAAACAGCGGGGCGCCGAGGGCAGCATCGAGATCGTCGACCGCGAGGCCATCCGCGAGAAGTACGGCATCGACGACCCGCAGCTGGTGCGCGACATCCTTGCGCTGTGGGGCGATGCCTCGGACAATATTCCCGGCGTCCCGGGCATCGGCGAGAAGATCGCCTGCAAACTGGTCCGGGAGTGGGGAACCGTGGAAAACATCCTCGATAACGTCTCTAAAATCAAGGGTAAACAAGGTGAGAAGATCGCCGGGTGGGCCGACAACCTGCGGCTGGCCAAGCGCCTGACGACCATCTGCCTCGACGTGCCGATCCCTTTCCGCGAGGAGGACCTCACGGTTTGCGACCCGCATATCGACCAGCTGCGCGGGATCTTCGCCGAATTGGATTTCAAGGCTTTTATGAACGATCTGACGAACCTCGCACCCGCCGAGCCGCTTCCCGAAGGTCCGCGCCAGGAGGCGCAGACCCAGCTGGCGGAGATGGCCCGCGCCAAGTCGGCCGCGGCGAAGAAGGCCGCGCTGGCGGGACAGGGCAATCTGTTCGGCGACCCCGTCGTGCCGCTTCCTGTGGCGCAGGAGGTTCCTGTGGCCGAACTTCAGGCCGAAGCCGAGGCGATACAGTTCCGGACGGCCCAGACGACGCCCCACGAGTACACGCTTGTGGAAACTGCCGCGCAGCTGCGCGAGGTGGTCGCCGCGGTCGGCAGATACCCCGAATTCTGTTTCGACACCGAGACCACGGGTTTCGACATCTTCAACGACCGCATCGTCGGGCTGTCGCTCGCCGTGGAACCGTTCAAAGCGTGGTACGTGCCTTTCCTGGAGAAGGATACGCCCGAGTATGCGGAGATCGTGCGGCCGCTGTTCGAGGATGAGAAGATCGCCAAGATCGGGCAGAACATCAAGTTCGACCTGATGGTGCTGCGCCGGCTGGGCATCACGATCCGGGGCCGCATGTACGACACGATGATCCTCCACTACCTGCTCGATCCCGAGTCGCGCCACAACATGAACGCCCTTGCGGAGAAATACCTCAATTACAAGCCCATCGAGATCGAAACGCTCATCGGCAAAGGCTCGAAGCAGCTGACGATGGACCTTGTGAACGTCGAACGCGTCAAGGAGTACGCCGCCGAGGATGCCGATGTGACGCTGCAACTCAAGCAGGCGCTCTACCCCATGATCGAGCAGATCGGCCTCCAGCACCTCTATTTCGAGATCGAGGAGCCGATGATCGCCGTGCTGGCCGACATCGAGATGGCGGGCGTGAGGATCGACTCCGAAGCGCTGGCGGTCTATGCCGTCGAGTTGAACCGCAAACTCGCGGAACTGGAGGCGGCGATCCGCACCGAGGCGGGCGAACCGAACCTGAACATCAACTCGGCGCGCCAGCTGGGCGAGGTGCTTTTCGGGAAAATGCGCATTGCCGAGAAGCCCAAGATGACCAAGACCAAGCAGTTCTGCACCGACGAGGACTACCTCCAGTCGTTCGCCCGCAAACACCGGATCGTCGATCTGATCCTCGAATACCGGGGCGTGAAGAAACTGCTTTCGACCTATGTCGAGGCGCTGCCCCAGCTGGTCAACCGCTCGACGGGGCGCATCCACACCTCGTTCAACCAGGCCGTGACGGCCACGGGACGCCTTTCGTCGACGAATCCCAATTTGCAGAACATCCCCGTCCGCGACGACATGGGCCGCCGCATCCGCAAGGCGTTCATCCCCTCGGACGACGATCACCTGCTGCTTTCGGCCGATTACAGCCAGGTCGAACTGCGGCTGATGGCCCACCTTTCGGGCGACGAGTCGTTGATCGCGGCCTTCGAGCACGGCGAGGATATCCATGCCGCCACGGCCGCCAAGCTCTTCAACAAAACGCTCGACGAGGTGACTTCCGAAGAACGCCGCCGGGCCAAGACGGCCAATTTCGGCATCATCTACGGCATTTCGGCCTTCGGGCTGAGCCAGCGGCTCGAAATTCCGCGCAAGGAGGCCAAGGAGATCATCGACGGCTATTTCGCCTCCTACCCCGGGGTCAAGAAGTATATGGACAACGTGGTCGAGAAGGCCAAGGAGGAGGGTTTCGTCTCGACGATTTTCGGCCGCCGCCGCTACCTCAACGACATCGCTTCGCACAACGCCATCGCCCGCGGCCTTGCCGAGCGCAACGCCGTGAACGCCCCGATTCAGGGTTCTGCGGCCGACATTATGAAGATCGCCATGATCAACGTTCACCGGCGTTTCGCCGCCGAAGGCATCCGCTCGCGGGTGATCCTGCAAGTGCACGACGAACTGGTGGTCGACATGCTCCGCTCGGAGCAGGAGCGTGTCACGGCGATCGTCACCGAGTGCATGGAGTCCGCCGCGCAGCTCAAGGTCCGGCTGATCGCCGACGCCGGCGTGGGCGGCAACTGGCTGGAAGCGCATTGATTGTGGAAAAGTCACAACCGATGCGCCTTGCGCCTCCATTTCGACAAAACCTCTGAACCTCCCTTTGAAAAGGGAGGCTTTCGGGAATAACTGTTTACAGCCATGATTGAATCACCCTATCAACCTTCGCCCGACCGTTACGACGACGGTATGATCTACCGGCGCGCCGGGCGCAGCGGCGTGCTGCTGCCGGCCTTTTCGCTGGGTATGTGGCACAATTTCGGCAGCGGGCAGGCCTTCTCCAACGTGCAGCGGATGGCCCATTACGCCTTCGACCGCGGAATCACCCATTTCGACCTTGCGAACAACTATGGGCCGGCGTACGGCACGGCCGAGGAGAATTTCGGCCGTCTGATGGAACGCTCGTTCCGCCCCTACCGCGACGAAATGTTCATCGCGACCAAAGCGGGTTACGACATGTGGCCGGGACCCTACGGCAACTGGGGATCGCGCAAATACCTCACGGCGAGCCTCGACCAGAGCCTGCGCCGCATGAAACTCGATTACGTCGACATCTTCTATTCCCACCGCCACGACCCCGAGACGCCCCTTGAGGAGACCCTCCAGGCATTGGTCGACATCGTCCGCCGGGGCAAGGCGCTCTACGTCGGATTGTCGCGCTACCCGCTCGAAGCGGCGCGTTTCGCCTTCCGCTACCTCGCCGAACGCGACGTTCCGTGCCTGCTTTTTCAGGACCGGTACAATATCTTCAGCCGCCAGCCCGAAACTTCGGGCGTGCTGTCGCTTTCCGCCGCGTCGGGTTCGGGCTTCGTCGCCTTTTCGCCGTTGGCGCAGGGACTGCTGACGGGTCGTTACCTCGACGGCATTCCGCAGGATTCGCGCATGGCGGCGGGTCGTTCGTTGCAGCGCGAGGTGCTGACCGACGCGATGCTGGAACGTCTCCGCGCCCTGAACGACATCGCCCGGCAGCGCGGCCAAACGCTGGCCGAAATGGCGCTGGCATGGCTTCTGCGCGACAAACGCGTTACGTCGGTAATCGTCGGGGCCAGCTCCGCGGCGCAGATCGAAGACAACCTGCAGGCGTTGGAAAACGCCTCCTTCTCCGACGACGAGCTGGCGCGCATTGATGCCCTTTCGCGGGAATGACCCTCTTCCGAAGCCGAAAAAAGAGACCCGATTTCCTGCGAAATCGGGTCTTTCGTGTCATGGGAAGGCGCTGCCGCTTCTGGCCGATGTAGAAAAGGCGGGGATGCGGGCGGCCGCCAGGGCGAAATAGTTTTCGGTCCTGCAAGATAGGTTTTTAAACCGGAACCGTCAAATCCGGACGCATGAAAACGCCGAACCCTGCAACGGGTCCGGCGTTCCGGTGAGGCGTCACCCAACGGGCGTCAGAAGGAGATACCGACGCGGATGCCGAAATTGTTGATGTTGTCCATCGAGTAAGTCAGCACGTCGCCGCTGTTGGTCGAGTAGCTGTAATAGAGCGCTACGTGGAACCCCAGCCGGTAGTCGGGCCTCGGGAATATCGACACGCCGATTTCGGGCGAGAGGTAGAATCCCCAGGTGTCGGTGTACTGCTTGATGATGTAGTAGTACGATGACATTTCGGCGTAGTTGGCGCCCAGCTTCAGACCCGCATATGGCTGGAATACGCTGTCGGTAAGCCAGTTGTATCGTCCCGTGACACCGAACGGCAGCTGGAACAGCGCGTGTTTCTGGTTGGTCGTCAGCGCCGATCCGTTGCCCAGATCGAGCGTCTGGCGCGAAATGCTCTGGAGGTTGGTCTGGTAGGAGATGAACGGACCGACGGTGATGGCCGGCGTGACGAAGTATCCGCCTTCGAAGTTCATGCCCCAGCCCGAGGCCTTGTCGGCGAAACCGGCGCCCAGAGGCACGCCTACCTGCCAGTCGATGTTGATGTAGGTGTTGGGGAATACCTGCGCTTTGCCCGGCATGGCCGCAGCGAGCATCAAGGCGCAGAAAGCGATGGTTTTGAGGTATTTCGATGTTTTCATAATCGGACGATTTTTTGCTGTTAAACTATTTGGCCAGGTAAGGCGACTGTTCGAATGCCTGCTCGACGGCGGCGATCGTGCGCTGCTGGTTGAGGTCGGCGTCGGAGGTCAGCAGGCCGCCGATGAAGCTGTCCCATACGATAGGCAGTTTCTTGCCGCTCTCCTGGTCGGCCTGGAGGTCCAGCATTTCCATCAGCAGCGAACCGGCCGTGTACCCGTAGTAAACGCTGTAAGGATAGTGCCATCCCACCCAGTCGCCCCAGTAGCCGGGAGCCCAGTAGTAGGGATAGTACCACCACCAGTAGGGATAGTCGTAGCCTACGAAGTAGGTCACTTTGCGGACGTAGCTGAGCTGGATGCCCACGCTGGCGGCGTCTTTGTCCTCGGTGCGCGTGTAGCCCGCATCGTCGAGTTTGCCGACCACCGTGCCGATGATCGCCATGGCGTCGGCGTCTTTCCAGTATTCGGTTTTGTCGCTGTTCCCGATGATCAGGATACTGTCGGGAATGTAGTAGGTGTCGATCGCGGCGAAGTCGGTGCCGGTATCGTGGGCGGTGTAGACCAGATAATCCCGGTGAAGGTCCGATGTCGAAGGCTCCTTCTGACACGCGCAGAACGCAACTGCAATGAGTGCGAACGCAAAGTAACGTAATTTTTTGACGTTCATGGTTGTTTAATTTTTTTGGTTTGCTGTCCCGACCATCGTTTCAAATTCCGTTCCCCGCGCGCGGGTTTCCCGGCGCAGGGCCCGAATCGCGTATAAAGAAGCCGTTTTCATGACACGGAGAACCCGATCCCCGCGTAAACGGCACACTGATAGCCGGTTGTCAAAACCGGTCCAGATCTGACAACCCGTATGAAACAGCCACTATGAAAGAATCCCCGCCGCAAATGGGCGATCCGTAAGAAATCCGGTCAGAGGCCGATGCGCCGAACCCGGTTTTCGAAATCGCTGCGCGAGCCGAGCGCCGAATTGCGGAGTTTGGTGCGATAGGTATAAACCGTTGCCGAAGCGCAGTTCAGAAAACTGGCGATGCAACCGCTGTCGGTGATCCCCAGCCGCATGACGGCCAGGATGCGCAGTTCGGTCGAAAGAGCCCCGTCCGAACGCACCGGAAAACGCGCCGGCTCTTCGAGCAACTCGTTGACCCGCTCTACGAAGTCGGGGAAGATGCCGAGGAACGTTTCGTCGAAGATGCGGTAGAAGTCGCGGTAATTGCGGTCCACATCCGAAGGCGACCGCAGTTTGCGCATCAGGGCCTCCGTACCGTCGGTTTTGGCGGTTTTTCGCAATTCCATCCGGTATTCGTCGACCCGGCCGATGTAATGCGTGGCGAGCTGCATGTAGCGGAACACATAACTGTCTTTGATCTTGTTGGCATCGCGCAGATGGTCGTTCACGATCCGGAACTGTTCGTTGCGTTCGTGAAGCCGCCTGTTGACTTCGTAAATCAGGGAGGTGTTGCGCCTCAGCCGCCGGTGCTGGCGCTGCGTGTGGAACAGCAGCAGGGCTATGATCACCAGCAGAAGCAGGAAAACGCTGACCATGACCGTCAGGATGCGGCTGCGGGAGTTGATGCTGTAAACCACGGCCTGATTGATGATCATCTCGGCCTGGCTCGAATGGAAGATGCGCGTGTTGTAGTTGCACGAAAGCATATCGGCGACCGTGCACTGAATGTAGCGGGCCGCACGCTCCATGTCCTTCTCCTCGAACATCATCAGCGCCAGTTCGTACAGGGAGAGGTACTCCCGGACGGGGGTTCGCAGGTCGTTCACCGCGGCGCGGGCGAGCCAGTATTTGCGCTGCTCGCGGTCGCCGAGGGTTTCGTATACGTTGGCTATGTTGTACGCCACGCGGGCCAGTGTCCGCGAACTCTGCCGGGGGTTGTAAAGCGGCAGCAGCACATCGAGCGCCTCGTCGCAACGCTGCTGCGACAGCAGGTCGATGGCCCGCAGCCGCTGGCGTGTGACGTACGAGTGTCCGTCGAAGCCGATGCGCACGCGCCGTATCCGGGCGAGTGTGTCGGCATAGGCCCTGCTGCGGGATTCGGAGGTGTTCTGCGAGGCGAGACGCCCGTAGACGACCATCTGCTGAGTGTAGTAGTTCGCACGCATCCGCTTGGTGATGCCTGCGGTATCGAGCGACCGAATCCGGTCGTAAGCGTCTTCGATGTTGTTGCGGCCGATCAGGACGGATATGTCGCAGGTGGTGGACAGAAACTTCATGTCCCGGCGGCCCGTGTGCTCGGCAAGGTCGTACATCAGGGCGACGTAACGGGCCGCCGTGTCGATGTTGTAAGTGATATAGGAATCGAACAGCCGATTGGCCGTCCTCCACCGCATCGTGTCGTCGGACGCGGTGCATAGTTCCCTCCGCAGCGAGTCTACTCGCCGTTCGAAACGTACCGCATAGAGGCCCTTACTTTCGATGACCTGATCCAACTGGTCGAGTATCTGTTCGTTATCACTCTCATGACAGGCACAAAGCAGAACCATACAGATCACAAAAACGAGGGGGGGGGAGAACATGATCAACTTTTTCATCGGGACGCTTGTTCAAATATACAAATTTACAAAAAAAGACGAATCCCGCACCGTTTTCCGGCGGAGATTCGTCGCACGTTCCGGTCTTCGGCGGCCGGATCAACCGATGATTTCGATCTTCACCTCCCGGCGGATGTCAGCCGCGGGGACCTCTATCACATGGCATTTCAGCTTTTCATCGAACACAGGCTTCACGCTGCGGCCGCCGACCTTCGCTCTTTCGATCTTCCCGGCGGCGGGGAGCTGAAGCCGGTAGGCGCGTTTGACGACCTGACCTTCGTAAGAGCCTGCGGTGGGACGTACCGTTACGGTCGTCACCCGCCCCGTCCGGCGGTAATTGAGCTGCGTGGTCGCATACGCGCCCTGTTCGTAATCGCGGGTCACTCCGTCGTCCTCGTAGAGCGTATAGGTGTTGTCGGCATCGCCGGCCGAGGGGTAGACGCGCATGACGAGCGTCGTGAGCGGCGTCGAGGCCGGCCGCGGCGTATAGGGCTGCATGGGCAGCACCCAGCCTCCCCGGACGTAGAGCGGAAACTCTTCGAGCGGCTTGGATATTTCGCACTCCCGGCCGCCGTCGAAGCGTTCGTGGGTGAAGAAGTCGTACCAGACATCCTCTCCGGGGAACCACACCCGCTGCGAAGCGACCTTGTCGGGGCCCGTGCCGGGCGAGGCGATGGGAGCGGCGAGCAGCAGGTCCCCGAAAAGGAACTCCTGCTCGTTGCAGTACGCGCGTTCGTCGCCGCCGTATTCGATATACATCGGGCGGTTCAGCGGCACCATCGTCGAATGGGTCTGCCAGACGCTGCTGTAAACGTAGGGCATCAGCTCCGAGCGCATGTGGTACATGCGGCGCATGGCGGCGGTTTCGCGTTCGCCGCTGATCCACGGACGGCGGTCGAGCCGCGCATCCTTGGTCGAGTGCACGCGCAGGGCGGCCGACAAGGCTCCGAACTGCGTCCAGCGCACGGTAAGTTCGGGATTGGGGTCGCCGCGGAATCCGCCGATGTCGTGCGCCCAGTAGTAGCAGCCCGCATTGCCGCTGGCGGCCGTGAGCTTGACCTCGAAAGCCAGCATCTCCCAGTTGGCCTGCGCGTCGCCCGAGAACTGGATGGGATGGCGGTGGTCGCCCCACCCGGCCCAACGGCTGTAACCCGCGCCGCGCAGTCCTTTCCGCTCCGTTTCGCGGTAGTAAAGTTCGTTGATCCACTGCAACGAGGTGGAACGGTATCCCCGCACCTCGGGATAGAGGTAGTTCTGCTGCCAGTCGAGCCACCAGAAATCGACGCCCATATCCTCGGTGGTGTGATGGGCGTGTTTGAAGAAGGTCTCCATGTATTTGCGGTCGCCCAGGTCGAAAAGGAGCGGTTTGGCCGGATCGGCCCCCATATCCTTCATAAAGGCGCCGTACATCTCCTCGTGGGGACGGATGCCGTCGTGCGGATGGTCGTTGAGCGACACGGTCACGCCGCGGCGGTGCACCTCGGCGATCAGCGCTTCGGGATCGGGAATGCGTTCGCGCTCCCAGGTATAGCCCGTCCAACTGCGGCTGCCGGCATGACCGGTGCCGGTTCGGGCCGTGTAGGTGTGCCAGCCCATGTCGAAGACGAGGTTGTCGAGCGGGAAGTCGTTCTGCTCGTAGCCGTCGATGATCGAGAGGAACTCCTCGGAGGTGTAGTCCCAGTAGCGGCAGTACCAGACGCCGTGGATGTATTTGCGGGTCATCGGAACCCGTCCGCCGATGGCTCCCAGGTCGGCCAGCGCGGCCTTGTAGTCGTTGCCGTAGACGAAGCAGTACTGGTCCTGCACATGGCTGCGGGTGTCGCGCGGGCGGAGCCATCCATCGACCAGCAGGTCGGAGCGTTCGTCGTCGATCACGTACCAGCCGTCGCGGCTCAGCAACCCGTCCTGCATGGGGATTTCACCGGTGACGCGGTCGAGGGTTTCGACCGGACCGCCGAGGTTGTTGCGGAAGATGCAGCGGTTGGTGAACTTCTTTTCCTTGCCGTTGAGCTTGTAGTAGGCCGCGAAGTTGTGCAGTCCGAACGGGAAGCCGTCGTGCTCGTAGACGATACGCAGGGCCTCGGTCGTGATCTCGTAGCGGTCGCCGCCCAGCGCCCGCACCTCGAACCGGTCCGCGGGAAGCAGGTTCGAACGGTCGTAGGCGAAGATCGTGGGATCGTCGATGAATTTGCCGTCGCGGGCGAATTCCAGCCGGAAGAGCGTCGGCGTGATGAGCGTCAGGCGGTTCTCGCCGAAGACGAGCGGATTCCCTGATGGCTGTGCGACGGCCGAAAGTCCGCAGCTCAGCAAGAGCAGAAGTGTCGGGAAAAATTTTTTCATGGATTGAAAAACAGTTGAAAAATTCTCCGCACCGTCGGAACGGGCAGTGCGGAGAAACGTGTTTTCATATATGGCCTATTCGTTGCGGATGCTCTCGGTATATACGTTCCCGTAGGGGTCGGAAGCCCTCACCGTGACCGTTCCCCAAGACTCCGACGCGGGTTTGTAGTAGAACATGTGGTCGTTGTTGGATTCGGGTTCGGCCGTCGGGCGATGCTCGGGTTTGGTCGTAAGCGCGGCGATCCATTTCGTACCTGAGGTTCGAATCGGACGGAAGCGTTACCCAGCCGGCATTATCCTCCTGCACCTCGACCGTCCAGGTGGTATGCCAGTTGAAGATGTTCAGGATGAGGCCGTCGCGGTATTTTTCGGAAACCGCCTCGCCGGGGCCATAGAGGTACATCTGGTATTCGCGCGGGAAAGCAGTGCCCTTATAGTACCAGTTCCTGATCCGGTTGCCCTCGATCTCATAGACGGCGTAACCGCGGGGGCTGCCGTCGTTGCACAGCTCCTCGCCGTTCCAGTAGGCACCCATCACCGCTCCGAGCGTATTCTCCTCGATGGTTTCGGAAATCGTGGTCGTATAGTTGTTGTGCGAGTGTCCCGAAAGTATCCGGACATTATAGCCGTCGAGCAGGGCGTAAAGCTCCTTGTAATCGGCGACATGGCTCGTGGGACGGTTGCGGCGCGAAGTGGCGATATGCAGGCCGATGATGATGAGCTTGTCCTTGGGGACATATTTCAGATCCTGCTCCAGCCATGCCATCTGTTCGTCCGTGATGTCGGCGGTATAAGAGGACGAGCCGGTGTAGAGCACGTCGTCGAGCACGATGAAATGACAGTCGCCGATGTTGTAGGAGTAGTACGTGGGGCCGAACGCCGCCTCGAAGCTGGCATCGGCATCGGCATCGACGGTTATGGCTTTATTGTGATCGTGGTTGCCGATGACCTGGAAAACGGGCACGCCGATCTTTCGGATACGCTGCTTGTAAACCTCGTGGAAGGGCATGTTGTCCCAGACCAGGTCGCCCAGCGAAATGCCGTAAACGGGAGCCTCCAGTTCCTGCTGCACGTAAGGGATCAGCAGGGGCAACACCTCCTCGTCGAGCATCGTCACCTCGTCGTCGCGGCCGATCTGCACGTCGGCCAGCGCCAGCAGGGTGAAACGCTCTTTTTTGCCCGTGCGTTCGAGCTTGAAGCTGCGCTGCACGACGTCGTTGTCGCCCATGGCGATCTTCTTATAGATCTTCGGCATGCCGTTCTCCACCGGAATTTCGTATTCGGCGGGGACGGAGACGAATACGAACGGGGCGTTCCGCTTCACACGCATCTGGTAGATGCCCTGGGCGTCGGTGGTCGTCACCGTGACGCCGTCGCTCACGACCACGCCCTCGATCGGGCCGGCACCGTCGGTGACACGGCCCACGAGGTTCATGCCGGGCTCGGGGGTGATGTCCACCTTTTCGTAGAGGCCGCCGAGAATCTGGGCGCCTTCGTCCTCGCTGCAAGCCACGAAGCCGGTGGCCAGCAGGAAGACCAACAGATATTTGATGTATTTTATCATTTTTTCGGTTTTTTAAAATTCATATCTTGCCCCGGGGCCCCAGACAGGCGGGATCCCCCGGGGTCGCCGGGGATCAGGAACCGGGGTTCTGCTCGATCAGGTTGTTGGCCGAGATCGCCGAGTTGGGGATCGGGAACAGGTTTTTGTTCTTGTCGTTGAGCGGCGTATGATCCCACCAGGATTCCGTCACGAACTTGTCCCAGCGGATCAGATCCGTACGGCGGCGTCCTTCGCCCAGGAATTCGATCATCCATTCGTCGAGCATACGGTATTCGTCGAGGTTGTCGGCCGTCACGGGGTTGGGATCCGCGCTGCCCTCGAAGTTGCGCCCGCGAACCTGGTTGATCAGGCCGGCAGCCGTCTTCTTGTCACCGGCACGCAGCTCGCACTCGGCAAGCATGTAGTAGATCTCCGAGAGGCGGATGACCGGGCAATCGGGATTCCAGCGCAGCAGCTTGTCGTCGAGGTTGGGCTGCGGCGCCTTCACCAGGCGTACGCCCGAATTCTCCTCGCCGTCGGCCATCGTCGAGGTAAGCTCGGCGACAGAATTGTATTTGGTGCCCACTTCCGAGAAACGGGCGACCTGGTCGACCAAGTTGATCACCTTGCCGCTATACTCCTTCTGCCCCAGGCACTGCTGGGAAGGGTTGTTGGGGTTGGTCTGGTCGCCGACGAGGAACATGCCTTCGTATTTGCGGCTACCCAGGTAACGGTAGGGCTTTTTACGCAAGTCCTTGTCGTTGAATTTCTGGTAGGGATTGCCCAGTTTCCACTGCGTGTAGTAGCGTCCCTGGGGATCGAGCGACGGCGTGAGCATGAAACCGTTGTAGCCTGCGGTCTCGATACCGAAATATTCGTAGGATGAATAATGGTAGAAATATTTGAAATACCAGTTCCACTCGACTTTGGAGTTCTCCGAAGGCACCGTCCAGATCACCTCGGGCGAGGTGTTGTTGTCGAAACAGTGGGGGCCGTACCAGGTCTTGTCCAGCTCGTAGGTGCCGTAGACACCGCCGATGATGTCGCGGCAAATCTCTGCGCACTCGTCGAAATGCTCCTCGCCGATGTAGGCCACCGCATTGAAATAGAGCTGGGCCAGCAGCGCCGCGGCGGCAGCCTGCTTGATGTAACCGTCTTCGGAAGCGCCGAGCGTCGTTTTCTTCGACAGGGCGGGGATGGCGTCCTTGAGCAGGGTTTCGATATGGGCGTAGGTCTCGCGCGCCGTGCTGCGGGCGCACAGGTCGTCGTCCACCGAGTAGTAAATGGGCATGCCGCCGAAATAGTCGAGGCCGCGCATGTAGAAGTAGGCCGTGATGGCGTTCAGCTGGT
>OGLG01000945.1_pt1 | contig 19189 bp, 9 predicted proteins | sample 1572621 | NCBI WGS metagenome assembly OGLG01 (sample SAMEA2581912, study PRJEB24529) | metagenome | biome: Human gut stool | place: China | collected 2011 | reverse complement strand
ACTCTTTCTATTACGGGATAATGTTTAACCTGTCCAACTTTTGGGGTGCAGTTCATTTTGACACAACCTCTTGTTTTTATGTTTTTCCTCTGTTTGTTATGTTATATTTATATATGTTTGCATTATATTTGCCACATTGTTGTCACGCGCTTTATTATGTGAAAATATGATTTTTAATTAACATCTTTATCTATATTAAATTTTAATACTCACTTTGTTGTCTTTCTGGGTAATATTGAATAGTCTATCTCTGCACGAATTGTATCTTTACTTGCGTTTTTTTACAATAAATATGATTGACTGGTAGATGCTTGTCCGGTTTTATTATCCATTCCTTAATTTCAAAGGGGTACAATAATAAGTAGCGAAAATAAAGTAAGAGTCACAGATTTCATGGCTCTTACTTTATTTTATTTATTCTATTCTTCTTCCAAATTAAGCCCTAATTGCATTGCCGATTCCTTTACTACTTTGTAAATTTGTGCCGATTCATCCAATGGATTTAAACTTGTGGTTTTAGCCTTAAAAGAGATTTCTATTTCCAAACCATTATTTTTGAGAGGAACAACAAAGCTGGAGAATAAATCAGTCCAACGCTCAACCGGTACTTTTCCAGAGACTTTGATGGATTTAAATTTCCGTAACTCGTCTACAGGTTGGGAGGGGGCTGTATGCTCCGATTTTTCTCCTGTGGGTGAATTCCAAGCACTTGACTGTTCATCGGTAGAACTTTCTTCAGATTTTGGTTGATTATTAATAGATTTGTCCACTAACCAATATTGCGGATCGGTAACATCTAAGAATGGAACAGATTCATGATGATAAATGTGATTGTAGTTTCCTTGTTCGCCACAAGCTACATTAAAATCACCATTCTCGCAATACCTTTGAATACTTTGGCTGACAGTTTCCACTCCACAAATCATGGGTTTGTCATCAAAGCGTAGAAAGGCCTCATATAAGTCGTTAACTTGTATGGGTTGCTCTATTGTAGGGTATAAGCCACTGCTGCGTAAAGTTCCGAGTCCAATTGACTTTTCAAGCAGCCATTCTTCTGCTTTTATATTGTTAAAAAGATTGCTACTTAGTTGCGTGTTAAAATCTTGTGCAAAATCTTTAATCTCGATTTTCTCTATTCCCTCGCTAACAGAGTATTTACATACAATATTATAAGCTGCAATAAGTAAAGCATTTGCTTGTTTATCGTACTCGGCTTTACGCTCTAAAATATCTTTCTTCTGTTCTGGTTCTATCTGCCCGCTATATTCAGCTTGTATTTTCGCACAAGCCAAATACTCAAGTAGCTTACTATGTAGCATACCTAGACCTATTTCAGAACATGCCAAATATAATATAGTATTTCTGTATATTCGACTACTATTACCTTTATTTTGGGCTATTTGCTCAATTTGCTTTTTGGTTTTGGTATTTATACTTCCTGGTTGTGTTGCATACTCAGGGCCGAGTATCACCAATGTAAGACTTTTTTGTTCAGGAATATCATTGGCTGGATTAACCAGTACCTTGATTTTTGATACATTACGGGTTTGTGCATTTAGTCGATTAATAATTTCTCCCGAAATATCCGCTTGACTTATTTCAGCTTTAGCCTGATTTACCAAAATATTGATATTAGGTTTGGATTGAAACCAATAACTGCGTGAACCAACATTAGTGGAATAGAGATAATGAGCTACTTGTTCCAATTTGTTTAATGCACTATTTACTTCACTATGATTAAATGCACTAGGTTTCAAAATACATAGTTTTAGTTCTTCAATAGTCAATCCTTTGTTTTGCAAGTTACCCAATGAAGCCATTAATATGGTAGTGGCTATACCTTGGGTCAAGTTATATTTGCCGATATTGTTGTTAGGATCTTCATTGTCTATTTTATAAGCATTGCTTGAGGTACCTATGACATCGGCATGAATCACTGTTTCCCACTGACTTCCCATCAAGCTGGTTATAGTACCTGTTAATGTTGGCAGATTACTAAGGTTGACATCCGAGGTATGGATTAATGCCTGGGTACCAGTTAATGATCCCCGTCGTGTCCACAAATCCTTCACGATGGATGCTAATAATCGTAATACTCCACGCGTACGCTGGAAACGAGAATCCTGTCCCCATTTTAAACGAAACATATCAATCAATTCCGGATGGAAGGGATAAGATTTGCGCATCTTGTTAATATATTCCATGCGGTCGGCTTGATTGGGTAAATCGGAACGCCGATTATGATATGTATTCTTGTAACGGTTTAAAACAAGCTCTATCACTTGCGGATTCCCAATATTGTCGAATAAACGACGGCGAACGACTTCAAATATTTCTTCATCTTCGACGGGTTTTATACTTGTTCCAACTCGGACAATACGGTTTTCTAAAGCAGTCAGTATCTGTTGACCGATGGCCGATGAAGCAACTTCCGTTGCGCTAGCGGGTAATGTGGCAATTAATACGCAGCGAGGTACAGAAGATACCACTTCAGTCAGTGTTTGCATAAAACCAATAGTCTGATCGGATAGACTTCCTTTTCCTATCATGACTGCCGATGCTTTATTACAATAGTCTGCTAACTCATCAATTAGTATAAGAGCAGGGGCTGACTTTTCCAAAATAGGTCGAAATAAATTGGCTGCCGGTGAAATCCGTTCTATGTCATTCTTTTTAATTAAGTTGTATCCTTCTAAACCTCCTAATTGATAAGCCAGTTCTCCCCATAAGGTATAAATAGTGATTCCATCATCGGTGGTTCTGCCTTGTGATACATCAGTGGTGTTATTGGTAAACACTGCCACTTGCGCATTCTCAAACTGAGGGGCTACTTTACTATCTAAAATATGTTGAGTATAGGCTGAAGAGAGCAGAGATTTTCCAGTTTTTGTAATGTGGTATAAAGAGATCAACGTATGTGTTTTACCACCTCCGAATCCTGTCTGCAGGGAGATTACTCGATTATCGGTTTCTTCGCCGTTCAACGCACGAACAACTCGGTTGGCTATATCGCGCAATCCGGCTGTGATATAGGTTTTTTCAAAGAACATGGTCGGGTTGCTATACACTTCTTGTCCGATGCCCATAGCCACTTCACTAAGGTTTGCTGCAAAAACAGATTCATCCAGTGAGCCGTTGCGGATATCATAATGGGGATATACATTCGTATACCAGGCCGGTAGAGGGGAGTCTTCGGAGAAAGAAACTGTAGAAGAAGCTTCTGTAGTGACAGGTGTCTCTATTTGAATAGTCGGTTCATTTTCTCTATTTTTTATTGTATCTATTTCTGTTACTAAATCAGGCATCTGAAGTAATTTGGCTACTAGTTTCATAGTGCCAAAAGCTCTGTCTATCTCGTCTTCATCCAATGGCTGATAGTGATTGCATTTATTACGTACTTCCTGTATCTCTTGCAGATAGCTGATAAGTTTATTTGCTTCTTTGCTATTTCCCAATTCATCGGTTAGCTCTTGTTTAAAGGCAATGGCAAAGCTTGATAGATTGCTATAATCTACCAGTTGCTTACGGTCACTATCTGCGGATAGCGACTGAACAGCTTTATTCCAGGTGTTTTGTTTGTCCGGTTTAAGCCGTGCAAAGAATATGCCTTCCCAAGGCTCATCCTTAAATTTCTCCAGTAAGAAACCCACGACGAACGGACGCATGGCTTCAATAAAAATACTGAGTGCTTTGGATAAATTATCATTCATAATCATTCTGTATTTATTAAAATCCTAAATTCATTTGTGTAGCTTGACCGGTTATATCCTTCTGGCAAGACTGAATTAGTTCCTCACTATTAGCAAGTAGCTCATTTACTTGTTTAAGGTCATCTCCATCGGGGAGTAACTCTTTTAGGGAGGCCAATACACGCCAAAAACTATTGTTAGCTTCAGAACCTACCAGCTTAATAAGACGCAATAGTTTAGGACGATTTTCTTTAGACCATAGCATCATAGCCTGTTGAACTTGGTCTATCAATGGATCATTGATGTTAGTACCTTGTATTTCGCCCGTGATTCGTTCTGTGTAGGAAGCTAAATGCTGCTTATTCCCATCTTTAATAAGTAAATGATGATGGAATATGTCGCTAACATCTATATTCATTCCGATGCGTGTGAATTTTGCAGCATCATCAAAATCTGTTTCTTCCATACCGTTCATTTGCAACCAGCCAATGTAGAATTTGGTATATTCATCTCCTTCAAAACCTCTGAGCAAAGCATTGAAAGCTGCTGTTTTTGCTAGTTCTAAAAGTTCCGTTACAGTTACTTCGCTTCCATCAGCTTTTTCTACTTTTTCATATTTGCCAAATTCACTTACTGCTTGTCCAAAGCAAGCTGTTAATAGATCGGCGCCGCGGAAACCTAACCCATAAAGTTTTTCTACCTCTTTATTAACTTTTTCTTCAATGGCTCGTTTCACTTGTTTGAAGCTGCCATAACCAGAACGTTCGGAGGGGCGACAGGAAACGGTTACAGAAGATTCAAGTGCGGCACTTGCCAGTCCCAAACTTCTATTTGCCATTTCAGTATCCATAGGCCAGCTGCCTGTTATGTTCATGCGGGCACTTAGAATAGAATTACACAACGTGGTCCATGCTTCTGTTGTTTGGTGAGCAAACATTATACTGACAATATCAGACGTTTGTTGTTCTATTGCATCAAATATATCTGTGAGCTTCTTTTCAAAGTATAATTTAGCTTCTTGTTCGCTATTGTTATGATGATGTTTTAGCGCAGTACACTCCTCTGATTTAGGTGTTTGCGGTGTTGAAAAGTTTAATGGATATGTATCATTTAATGTTCGCTTTAGCCAAACGTAGAAAAAATCTGATATATCAGCATACGCAATCGCATCATAATATGGAGGGTCTGTAACCACAGCAGTCAGCTGTTTACCTCCAAATTGGCTTTTTTCTCCACTTGATGCATTTTTTAAATTAGCACAAAAAGAAGAATTACTTTCTGATTCTATATATCGCAGTATCCATTCAAGTTGGTTTGTTGCGCTGCCAGAACTACTACAGAAAGGATTGGATTCCGGATAATCAAAAACCATGGCAATAGCTTGTCTGCTGAATGGGTGTTCTATTTTTTCACCACTATTATGCCATCTTCCCAAAGAAGTATTAGCTACAGCAATTCGATCAATCCAGATTGCTAGGTAAGTGTAAAGAGCTTGAGTATATTGTGTCAGCTCTATTTTCTTTTTTAAAAGAGAGAAGCTTTTTGTAAATGATTGGAGCATAAATAGCTGACGGTCAGAGAACATTTGATACCATTGATTTATCCCCCATCCACGACTGCTAATCAAATCTGTTTGTTTAGTCATACTTTCTAGTGGAATAGACTCATTATGGTACTCAATATGGGGTATTAATAAGTCAAAAGATGGGAGTCGATATATTTTTCCACTAGGAGATTCTTGTATAACAGCAATAAATCTTTCCTTTAATTGTAATTCACGAGAAAGTTTTTTTATTTGCTTAGAAGTTGTAATGCTTCCACAGCAAGGGCAAGTCATGTTTCCCCGATTATTCCATCCTTCTTTTATTGAACAAATTCCTTCCTTAATTTCAAATTGAATATCTGTCCCATTAATGATAGGATTCAAATACACCTTCTTCGATGAAGTATTTGCCAAATAGAATTGCTTCAATAAAGGAACTTCGGCTTTACAACTTGGGTTAGAGCAAGTAGCAGTTCTTGCCCAATAGTAAGCGATTGGTTTGTTCCCATTTTCATCGGCAGGATATAAATACCCTACTTCTTTCTCTGTCATAGCCAACAATTGTTTGGCATAATATTCCACATCAAAAGAAAGTCTGTTGGGAATATCTATAATGCCGTTGCTAATAGAAATTCCCTTGGCAATGAGCATATCTATACCTTCTTTCCCGTAAATACGACGAAATTCCTCTTCTGTATATCGTATGGGCTTACCATATTTTTGCGGAAACTCTACACTTCCTTTTTCAATGATATGGGCAACCGGATTAATATCATTGCCATAGCTGCGACATCCCAAACGTGCTGCCTCTAAAGGTATAGCACCTCCACCCGCAAATGGATCAAACACACTTGGCATCTGTTTTTGAAAACAATCAATTGCAGTTTGTAGCGCAGCCTCCTTTTCTTTTATGATATCAGTTACCAAATGACGGTCTATACAACTATAGAGATTGTTTTCAGCTTCTTCAATAGCTTGATAGACAGCATCAAATGATTGACTTAACGAAATAAAAGAAGCATTAGGATTCTGTCCTGCATTGTATGCAACCCAGATTAACTTTCTTGCTTTTGTCAAAACAACCTTATCATTCTTACTTTCCCATTTTATCAGGCAACCTTCACTTAACTGCTCTTTCGAAGCTGTATTTTTGCCTTTCAACATATTAGCTTGACAGACTGTAGAAAACTTGCCTATAAACATCAGCAAACGATTGCGCAGATTGTCCGGCATTGGATCGTATATGGCAGTATATGGAATATCCGGATAAGGTGCATAAAGTGGATCGTTTCCTAACAACTCCTGTATAGCATCTTTAAAAGCCTGCGGACATTGTTCATCTAATGGGTCTGGTACCAGACTGGCAAAGATTACAGCCCTGCACACAGGAAGTGGACGGCGTGCCCACCATAAATGTAAAGTAGAAATGTGCCCGTGACGAATAGATTTATCACGTACACTTTCAGCCGATATTTCTTTAATCGGCATAGCTACCTCTATTAGCTTTTTTGCTTTTGTCATATCTATGTTTTCTTATTTTTCAGTTTTATTTCTCCATTCATCCAGTGGCAGGTAGTATTGTACTCCTTTATCTTTCCGTTCAAAGATGAGCTTCTTGGCTGGGTTTTGAATACGGTGCAATTGTGGTTTAGATTTGCAATTCACTACAATATAAAGCCATGCACTGTTTCCTAGTTGTGCCAACCGGTTCATTTCATTCTCCGACAGCATAACTCCATCGATTCCTGAACGCCCTTTGACCTCAATATACCGTTTAATATCCAACTTGTTGATGCTCCGGATATCATATCCTAAGTTTTGGCTGGAAACATCTTCCGCTTGCCATTCATTGGCAGCCTCATACTCGATAGCCATGTTTATAGCTATGGCTTCTACTTCATCGTCTCTTTTCATACCATAATGTTGCTCATACTCCATTTGGCTGAGGGGGACGACATAAGCACATCCCAATATTTCCGGAGCTTTGGGATTTATCTGAACCATTTGCTCCATTTCGCGTATGCGTTCATCTTTTTTACGGAGTAGTTCTGCTTTTCGTTCCATCTTATGCAGCAGCTTTTCCTGTATTTTTATGTCTCCCAATAACACCTTACCTTGCAATTCATTAATTTCAATGTCCAGATCCATGATAATCTGACTGAATGCAGTCTGCAGATATTCTTTCCGCTTTGCAGCATCTGATTCTACAATCTCTTGCGTAGAGGTGAACAGAGGTAAAGTGATATTCTCGAATGCCCATTCGGTGACTTCTTCATTACCTATAAGAGCAGGAGGAGTGATTTGTTTGGCAAATTGAAGAGGGGCATGCAGATCCAGAAACTTGGCTGGTGAAGTTACATGAAACACTCCATTATTATTTTGATAAACAAAACTAAGTTGTTCATTTGCTATACTGTCATCTCCTTTGTTGGGACGGTTGTCTGTAATTTGATTTTTAACGTAAAAAGCAAAATAGTCTTCAGTATCTTCTGGTGAAACAAGAATCGTACCTTTCAGCATTTCGTCTCTGAAAGAATCGCGTACACAATCAATGAGTGCATCAAACAAAGCGTTACCCGGATTGATATAGTGTACCTTACCCAATATGGCATTGGTGTTCTGATAGTCCAGGAATATGTGCTTATCGAAGCAGAACAATAATTTATTGATATTTTCAGCATAGATATTATAATCATCTTTTAGACGTTTGGAAAGTACATCTGGAATGTTTTCCATTTGATAAATTCCGTCCTGTATCATCCTATATTTGCCACCTAAGTAGCTGAAAGTCCTTTCAAAAAACAGACGAATATAAATCGGTTGCAATCGTTTCTCGTCAGAATGTTCTTTGAGGATACGGGCATCTTTATAATCGACTTCACTATGGGCGATTACTTTTTGTTGTTCTTCTATCTTATTCCGAAATACTTTCTCAATGATGGTTTCATCCTGCTCTATAAACTTATCAAAGGAAGATTCTTTTCCATCAAAGACGGAAGCTATAATAGCATCCAGACTAACATCCTTCAGTACATCTTGAATAACATCATAAACGCGGTCATCACCCATGCTTTGACGAATAATATCCAACTTTATCAGTAAACGGGACAATACTTGTCCTTCCCGAGTGTTGTCCGCCACCATATTGAATACCAGTACATCATTTTTTTGTCCATAGCGGTGGATACGTCCCATGCGTTGCTCTAAGCGATTAGGGTTCCATGGGATATCCCAATTTATTAGCAATCTACAAAATTGAAGATTGATACCTTCGCCGGCAGCATCAGTTGCAATGAGTATTTGGGTTTCAGGAGACATGAAATCCCATTGTGCCTGGCGGCGTTCATCAACCGATAAGCCTCCATGAATGACTGCTACTTTATAGCCGTTATTGCTTAGGCGTTCTCTCAAATAGAGCAATGTGTCTTTGTGCTCTGTGAAAATAACGAGTTTTTCACCATTGATAACTCCCTGACTTTTCAAGAGCTCTTTTAGCTCAATGTATTTCTTTTCTTCTTGATTTTGATTGTACAGGCTGTTCGCCATCTCATACAGCCGTTTCACTTCTTTAGCTTCGGTCTGTATCTCTGCTAAACTTTTTGAAGTGGTGAACAGTTTGAATTTTCGAGGGTCAGATAGGATACCATCCAACGCATCCCGTTCATCGTCCTCCAGGTCATCATATTGGTCAATACTATCCACATCCAGTTCTTCTAACTTTTGACGTTGCTTCCATATATTAGGATTCTTGCTTACTTCATCTACTATGCCTTGTAGTGCGATCCAGCGTTTGTATAATGTATTTTTGATCGCAAAAATAGAACTTACCAATCGTCGTTGCATTACAGCCAAGGCTAAAGACACATGAATGTTCCTTGTTTCGGTTGCTTCTTCTTTCTGTTTGGTCAGATAATTGGTTACATTATCATAAAGTCGCTTCTCTTCTGGTGTCAATTGAAAAGATACAGTTTTAGTATACCGATCCTTGTATAGATTGTTGCCATTCCAGTCTTTCATGTCCTCCTTTAATCGGCGTATGAAAAACTTATTCAGCCCATCTTTACTTAATTCTTTTACTCTGTCGGCAGCAATATCCTCTGTTGCAAAGATATCTTCGTCTAATAATTGAAGAAGTTTCTTGAACGTATCTGTTCTTCCTCTATGTGGGGTAGCTGTCAACAACAAGATATGCTCACATTGTTGCGAAAGTAAATGTGCTGCTTCATATCGCTTTGACTTATATGTTTTTTGCCCATATTCATAAGCCGATAGCTTATGAGCCTCATCAAAGATGACCATATCCCAGTTTGTATTGCTGACAATGTTCAACACATCCTCCCGGCAAATGAAATCAATAGAAGCTACCACTTTATTTGCCGAGCGAAAAATGGTAGGGTCAGCATTAAAAATACTTCTATTGACAAGCGTAAACGGAATATTAAATTTTACTCCCATTTCATCTTCTTGCCATTGTTTGGTCAGACCGCCTGGGGTGATAATAAGTATGCGTTCAATGATCTTTCGCATTAATAGCTCTTTCAATAATAAGCCTGCCATAATTGTCTTTCCTGCACCTGTATCATCTGCCAGCAGAAAACGTATCTTAGGTTGGGGAAGCAAAAATTTGTATACGGCTTCTACTTGGTGGGGTAGTGGATCTACAACACTACAATTGATGGCAAATAGAGGGTCAAATTGATAAGCGGAATTTATTCGTTCTGCTTCTGCAAATAATACAAATTTATCAGGATTGCCCTTGAAATTGAACTCTCCATCAGATGTCAATACTTCTAAAGAACTGAACTGTTCTTCTGTAATCACCTTGGAACTGCTTTTATTCGTATTTACTCCTGTAAATTTGAGCGAATACATAGTTCCTAATTTCTGTATTTTGTTAACAACAACAGCTTCTGTTGGTATTAGATTCTTTATTATATTGCCGACTTCAATCATTGTTAGAGGATTTTATAAGATCTTTTACGTCCATTTGAAGGACTTCTGCTATCTGAAATAAGACTTCCAAACTGGGCTGTCTTCTATTGCAAACATAAGAATTGACAATACAGAAACTTTTTCCAGTTTTTTTGCCAGCTAGGTTTGTTTGATACCTTTTCTTCAAATACTTTTTTTATCCGATTCATGGTTTTGTCCATTACAAAATTCTTAATTGTTAAACAAAGATATAAAACAATCTGCTATAAAAAGAGAAAAGAGGATGATTATTTCTCTTGGGAGGGTAAAAAAGAGGTGTAAAGTGTCTACTTAATATCCTTGTTTCATGGTATCACAGGTCTGATATACTATCTATTTGGATTAGAAAACTCTTTATACGAAAATGACGATATGCTCAGCTACAAAGTGCAATATCCATCTAATAGATGGAGGCACTTCGATGTTGAAAGCTGTGACAGATGAGTAGAGAATTAGCCGCGAACTGACGAATAAGGAAATGAATACATAAAGACACAATGAAACAATGAACTGACGGACAGGGAGAATTAACAACGGGTGGCTTTGCCAGTTAATCAGATTGTAGTGTCAAAATAGGTAGAGATGAATTATAATCAGGGAATGGAATAAAGAATAGCCACATTTACTTTTTTTATATAACTTGGGTGTAACAGAATTTATTGAAGGAAGACCCTCGGGTGTTACTTGCGTCTCAAATGCATCCTATCAGTGTCTTTCTAAGATATTTATTTCCATGTATTACCTTTCGGGATTTAATTTTATTGGCACTTTCTTCATTACGAGCTTAAATCCCTGCTAAGAGACTAATGCGGAAGCCGTGAGAGACGATTTCATATCCACTTTGCGTTCTACAATAATAGTAGTAGCTGACCACTGTTTGCCCTAGGGGATTGTTTGTGAGTTATTTTGAAAGGTACTTATTGCTAAGCTCATTCATTTTCAATAGGCATTCTACCTTGTGTATTTTTGCTGAATCGATTTCCATCTTCAACTGCCGTATTACATCCACACCCGTTTCATTGACAATTCCGATTAGTGCATCTTTTATAATATCCGGTCCAACACGGTTAAGAGTACGTCTATGTATCTGCTCTAATAATACTTCGGGGCTGTCACGCCATTAAGTATACACTCCAATGCATTTTTATAACTTTTTGAATCTGTTATTACACCATTGTAGACAGACATTCAACTTGGGAAATTTATAGACAAATTTTTTGTTTAAGTCGAATATCCGACGGTCATACTGACAAAGGTGCTGAATTCCCGTTACTCTTCCTGCCAGGAAATTGTTTAATATAATAGGAATTCTCTAACTTTAGTGAAAAATAATTTTCATGAACTCGCCAAATAGGTATCCGATAGACTCTGGTACTTTGTTATTGCAACTTCGCCTATTGCATTTTCAATTAATAAATTGCGAAATTTGTCTAATTTACTAGTTAAGATACCAAACTTCTCTTGAATTTTATCTCCATTCTCACCTAATATGCACACAAAAACACTATCATTGTGAACTTCAACCACAATTTTTCTCATGGGACATAAGATTTATGGCATAGATCACGGTAAATAAAAAAGTATTTGTGGCTCACACACTGAGACCACTTCACCAACAAGGATGAGAGTAGTCTTGTTTTTTATCTAAGCTTAGGAACAGGATTCAATTATAAAACTCGCATCTTGTAGTTTCCCACTTTACACAAAATAGTGGACGGCGTAAGATATAAGATAATTATAGCTGAATCCTGTTTCTTATTTATATAATATTTTGAGCACTTCCTATTAAACAAAACTGTATGGTGAACTTTTTGTCGTCATTATCTTCCCTAAAAGTATTTCTACTTTACCTTTTTTGTTAATTCATTTAATTGTTCTTGAGCTTTATATATTTCCAAACGTTCCTTGAGAAATTAAAAAATTGAAGGGTGAACGGAGAACTCGTTTATCTTATTCCAACCATCCCCCAGCGAGTATATCAGTTCGTTGACAAAAGCCTCGTCAGGGGTTATGTCGCTGAGTATTTCTCGCACATACACTTTGTGGTTAATAGAATGAAAATTACCCTTTGTATTTGGACCAGCGCAATACTTCCACAACTTCGCATCCTGTTTCCAGTAATGTACATTAACGCATGCAGCCAATGTTTCCTCGCTGCGACCTGCAGTTCTGAAGTCTTGCCCTTTCTTGATATTATACTTACTAGTTACAAGTCGCATCAGTTTCCGGGTAAGTTTCTCTTCCGGTGGAGCTTCCTTACCTAGTTTCTTAATGTCTGAATAGAACAAGTCATGGGACACATTATCTGCATATTCGCGAATACGCTGCTTGCATAGTACCTTCGACTCATTGCTTTGCACCATATCCATAAGGTCATGGTATACCTCAACTGGTACTTGTACATTCTTTAATCTCACGAGTGCCTGGTGTATTTCCTCCATTTCAGGGAATACAAACTCACAAGTGTCATAAATGTTGTATGTGATACCATCCTTCTCAATACAATAGATAAAGTTCTCGTTATATCCCTTCTTAAATGCAGGAATATGATATTCGTGCGATTCAAAATTCTCTCCCAAAACTGTAATCACGCCATCGTGAGCCAATCGAGGTTCTCCAACCTTGTAAGCTATCGATCCGTCTTTGGCTATGGTAAGTTGTGCAAAGTAATACAGATTATTTTTCTTTTTCTCTGCATACGTGATGACGCATCCTTTGAAACGTTCTATCATATACTGAGGCAGTGCCTCCCTTATACAATAGTCCTTAATCAGTATCTGACGGAAGATATTCTTGATAGTGGCCGCCTCAATCTCAGATTTAATCATCACATCTTGGGTAGGAATTTTCTTTTCTATCAGTTCCATTTTCTCTTTCAAATGTCTATAATCCAAAGTTTGGTGTTCGCTATCAGAAAGTTTTTCCTCCTGGTCTTTGTCACCAACGATACGAATGCAGATTTGTTTTCTACGCTTGTCCTTCTCATGCCAACCTTCAAAGCTATTGCCAAACAGCTTTTTGATGTACTCCCTTGATTTCTGCTCTATCAAATTTCGTAACTTTTCTACACCTGTTTCGGTGGTATGACAGGCTATCTCAATCCATGAGGTAGAGAGCATATCACGCAACAGTTCATCTTCTTTCCTGAACTCTGCATCCTGTGCTTTCAATAATGTAGGCTTTTTGTACTCTATTGGATTAACAGACACGTACTTCAAATAGGTTGTAAGAAAGTCCTGCAGCACACTTCGAATAAGATAAGCCTGCGATTCCTCAAAGTGTTCTATATCACTGAATCCTAGGAAAGGTATGTGGTTCTTGTTACCTTTTCTAAAAACAGACGGATGGTTATAGTATTCCTTCGTTCCCTTCTTTTTCTTGGAAGAAAAATAGATTCGTTTTTCATCAAACTCCAAATGATATACCGGAGAATCTTTCTTGTTATTCTTTTTTACCTTATCTTCCTCGGCAAAAGTCAATGTGCGCGCAGTCAAGAGATTATCGTAATCGAAACTAATATGCAGGCCCAACTCCTCACACGCACTTCTCCCTTTATTATATATGCTACTGCAAGTGCCACAAATTAGTTTACCATGGGCATAGCTCAAGGTTTTATTACGATTTGGAATCATTGACAACAATAGGTTTAGCATATTGTTAGTATGGATACCTTCATCGTAAGCAGGACGATAGGTAATCTGTTTAATTTTGACATTAACTTTCTTCAGACATTCCTGCAGCAGTGCCATTGTGAGTTTCTCCTTCTTTCCACCCTGAACCGCTTGTACTCGTCGAGTGTCAGCCGCAATGTCTTGGAGTCGAGCGCCATCGTGACCGAATCCACCCGCATGTGCTTCACCTCCGAAAGCAGCGCGTACTATTCGATTGGTAACGGTCCCGTTCCGTCCTCAGCCGCACGGCATGACTGTGTTGCAACCATACGACACCACCGAGAATCACGACAGCAGCCAACGGGCATTTTACCGGAATTCTATTCATAGGTCATCGTATTCTCAGGGATAAACCATAGAAAATCATCCAAATATGCCTCCTTTAATAGCACCAGCGCACCGCGGTTTTTCTTCCTTCTGGAAGCGAGGTCTTCCACGACCAATCCGTGCCGGTCCGCCAGTTCGTCGAGTCTCAACTCGGAAAGCTCCGCCGAGACTACGTTTCACGTTTATTGGGGGGGCAATGTATCAATAATATTCATTCGGAGTATCTGTAAAAATGTTATATGCCGGATATGGGTTCGGTATACTTCGCCTGAGAGGTTCTTTTTGCAGAAGTAGTTTTTTGAGTATAATGGTAAATATATTAATTATTAGATACTATATTTGGATTTAAGCGTTAATATATTTACTTTTGTGCTATGATGACAAATTCTATAACCCGGGCGATGTCCAATCCGGAGATTATTGCGGAGTTGGGCAGAAGATTCAAGGAATACAGGCTGGCTGGCAAGCTCACCCAAAAAGAGGCCGCCGAGCAGGCCGGTGTAAGCCTTGTTACTTTACGGCAGTTTGAGAATGGAAATGCCTGTAACATCAACATGGGTAATTTTCTTGCACTCCTACGGGTAGCGGACTGTCTGGAACAAATGGATGAGCTGTTGCCGGAAATACCTGTTTCGGCATACGTGCTGGAAGAAATGAAGAGTAAAAAACCGAAAAGGGTGAGACATGGAAAATAATATTGTGAATGTTATGCTATGGGGTGAAGAGGTAGGGAAGCTTTATTGGGACGAAAGGAACAGAAGGGCCATCTTTAACTATCATCCGGATTTCGTAAAGAAAGGCTTGGAAATAGCTCCGCTGACCGCTTCTGTAAAGGGTGGGGCAGCAAAAGGTATGCCTATATCCGGCAATAAGGATAAACTCTATCAGGGATTGCCGCCGTTTCTGGCAGACTCTTTGCCTGACCGGTGGGGAAATATGGTTTTTGACCGGTGGGCCGCGCAGAACCGTATCCCGAAACGTATGCTCACTCCGGTAGATAAGCTCTCTTTCATCGGGAAACGGGATGGGGGCTTTTGAGTTCGTTCCGGCCACTCCCGGACTGGAATCTTCTTCTGCTCTTCAGATAGACAGTTTGTACCAACTGTCACGCCGTATTTTTGAAGAACGGGAAGAGGTGTCGGTGCAAGAAGACGAGACGTTGCATCTGCAAAGTATCTATGAGGTAGGAACTTCTGCCGGGGGACAGCACCCGAAAGCCATTATCGCCATTCATGAAACCACACATGATATACGCTCGGGCCAGGTGCCCTTGCCCGAAGGCTATACTTATTACATCCTGAAATTTTCGGAAGGAGAAGATTTTCCTTTTACACAAATGGAAATGGCGTACTATGAGATGGCAAAGGAAGCCGGAGTGACCATGATGCCCTCGCGGCTTATTGAGATAGAGGGGAAATATCACTTTCTGACGGAACGCTATGACAGGATAAACGGGGAGAAAGTACACACTCAGACGCTTGCTGCGATGAATCCCGATGCAACAAGTTATGAAGATTTGTTCGAAGTGTGCCGGAGGCTGAATATTCCGGCCAGTGAGCAATCGGAACTCTACCGCCGGATGGTATTCAATGTAATGGGTGGTAATGTGGATGACCACATCAAGAATTTTTCTTTCCTGATGGAGAAAGACGGGAAATGGCATATTACTCCGGCATACGATGTAACATTTACCACTAATTTGGACGGTGCAGCATACGAAAACATACACTGTATGAGTATTGCCGGAAAGAATGATGAAATAGTAGAAGATGACCTGCTACAGTTTGCGAAGCTGAACGGTATAAAGAATGCAAAAAAGATAATAGATGAAGTGGGTATTGCCATCGGCCATTTCTATGATCATGCCTCTGACCTGCAGATAGACGACTACTGGAAGAACCGTATAGAGCAATATCTTTCGAGCTTGGTGCCTCTGGAGATAGGAGAGGCTATGAGGCATTATTTGCCTACACTTGTAGAGCCGTATGAAACAGAAGACAACCTACAGGTATCGGAGGTTAACATCATAGAGAATACTCGGCATGACTTCCGCATAGAAGCAATGATTAACGGAAAACGGCAAAAATATATTGCCGGTCGTAAAAGTGATTTGGCCGCTGAAATCATAGCTAAGGGCAGAAACAAGATGCCTACGGAGGATAAGAAAGCACTTGTGGAACGGCTGTTGCTGCCTTTGGCAAGAAGGGATAGTGAGAAAACAAATAGCAATAGCAGGAGATAGACTGTTGTGAACCGTTGGATACGTGAGCCAGCGGTTTTTATATGGGGGGAGTAGTAGGTTTGGAATGTAGCCAGTAGGTAACTGGCTTTTTTTGTATATTGTATACAGGTAAAACATTATGAATTCATGGAATTTGAGGGACTAAAACAAGATGGATACATTTATTGCAAAACAAACTTTGTACAATAGCAGGAGTACATTCTGTAAAATTGAGATGCTTGCGGCTATCAATGGTTCAAAAATAAAATATTTATAATTTTTTAAACAGAGAAAACGCTGTTCTGTTTCTATGAATTTACATCTGATTATCAAATTATTAACTTAATAATAGTAGATATGAAAAGAAAGCTGTAAGAACATGCAATGACTCCAAACGTTTTATATGGTATTTATTACGTATGTCGCCTGAGTATGAATATTGTACGTAAACCTATTGTAGAAGACGGTGTGTTTTCGGAAACAGAACTAGGTATCATCGGTTCCTGCCTCTTCTTTGTCTACGCCGTAGGAAAGTTGACAAATGGTTTTCTGGCTGACCGTAGTAATGTAAGGCGCTTCATGTCAACCGACCTGCTCTGTTCTGCCTTAATTCATTTGCTATTGGGGTTTACAAACTCTTTTTATGCCTTCGTCCTTCTTTGGGGATTGAATGGATGGTTTCAGTCAATGGGGGCTGCATCGGGAGTTGTTTCCTTGAGTCACTGGTACAACAGCAAAGAATGCGGAACCTATTATGGCTTCTGGTCGGCCAGCCATAACATCGGTGAGGCTTTTACTTTCATGACAATCGCCTTGATTGTAGGTTGGATGGGATGGAGGTATGGAATGATTGGTGCAGGGGGGATCGGCTTGCTTGGGTTCCTGATGATGATTACCTTTATGAGGGATACTCCTCAAAGCCAGGGGTTCTTGTTGGGCAACGAGGCACCCGCTCCCAATGGTAATGCCAAGAAACAGTAGGAAGAATTTAGTCGTGCCCAGAAAGCGGTACTTCGTAATCCTGCCATTTGGATATTGGCACTTAGCAGTGCTTTCATGTATATCAGCCGATATGCCGTGAATAGCTGGGGAGTGTTCTATTTAGAAGCGCAGAAAGGTTATTCCACGTTGGATGCCAGTTTTATTATTTCCATAAGTTCCATTTGTGGAATAGTCGGTACCGTTTTTTCGGGTATTATTTCTGATGAGCTGTTTGCAGGAAGCCGTAATTTTCCCGCATTAATCTTTGGACTGATGAATGTGATAGCTAGCATAATTGTATTCTTTTCATACGTTGTTTTCTAATGCAAACTTATATAAAAAACTTGATTTATAAGCGTGTTCAATAAAAATAAAGACCACTCCCTGCTGTTATTCCACCGACTTTCGTTATTTTAAAGTTGTAATACAAAAAAACTATATCTTATGGACAGAGTTTGTGGTCTTGATGTGCATAAAGATAGTGTCTTTATGTGTATTCTCACAGCAAACGGTGAGAAAATTGAAGATGTGTTTGGAACTTTAACACCGGAACTGGATCGCCTTCGTGACACTTTAGTCTCTCATGGTGTTGGTAAAGTTGCAATGGAAAGCACCAGTATTTATTGGGTTCCTATTTGGCGCATTTTGGAATGCGATTTTGATGTTAAATTGGTTAACCCTTATTTCATCCGTCAACTCCCTGGTCGTAAAACTGATATTAAAGATGCCCAATGGATTGCGACTGTTCTTCAGAAAGAGCTAATAAAGGGAAGTTATATTCCTGATTCAAAAATACAGGAATTACGTCAGTACAGTCGTCGTATCTTCCATTTGACTCGTCGCAAACAGCAAGCTGAATCTGCTATCGATCTAACGTTGCAACGTTGCAATATTCGTTTGAGTAATTATGTTTCTGATATTGGTTGTAAATCCATGCGTAAGGTGGTCAATGCATTAATCTGTGGTGAAACTGATTCTGAAGTATTAGCTCTGTTGGTTCACAAGCGTATTCGTAATAAACATTGTCATGAGGTTATTAAGTCGTCTTTGACTGGTATTGTATCTTCATCAGACAGAGACATGCTTAAAATGAGTTTGGAAGAAGTGGAACTTTATGATCGTCAGCTTCTTGAGTGTAAAGAGAAAATGCGAATAATTTGCGAGGGACATTATGCCGAGGAACTGGAAATCCTTCAAACAGCTCCTGGGATAAAAGAGGAAAGCGCTATGAGAATCATAGCAGAAATCGGTGTTGACATGAAAGCCTTTCTAACAGCATCAGCTTTAGTTGGCTGGGCTGGATTAAGACCGCGAAATGATCAAAGTGCAGGAAAGATCAAAGGAAGAAAGACTTTACATGGAAACAAGTATTTACGTGTTATGCTTACACAATGTGCATGGGGAGCCTGCAGGACTCAAACATCTAAATTTTATAGCAGATATCATACCTTGAAAAAGAGAATGAATCACAACAAGGCTTTAATGGCAAATGCTCGAAAGCTACTCGTTGTTATTTGGAATTTATTAGCTAAAAAGCAACCTTATATGCCATTTGTGAATTAATGGTTGCTTCTTAATGAGCGTTCCAAGACCCTTATATTTGTGGTGGAGTAAACCCCGTTTTTGCAAACTGGTATACAGGCACGCTCTGGCAAGGAATTGCGTCTGAGACAAACAAGCTCGAAGAGGAAATTATTTATCACTCTCTACATAGACAAAATGTAGGGACAGCTACAAAGTGATCTTATTTTAACGGGAGTTCGAAATAAAGTTAGTGTAACTTTTA